>OFGA01002368.1_pt1 | contig 11696 bp, 11 predicted proteins | sample 1521471 | NCBI WGS metagenome assembly OFGA01 (sample SAMEA3504086, study PRJEB24116) | mouse gut metagenome | biome: mouse gut; feature: mouse-associated habitat; material: faeces | place: Denmark | collected 2011
TCGGAGGAGAAAATTTTGGCATTCCCCTCGCTGCCGAAGAGGATGGCCCGCTTGTCAAAGACGCACAGTCCCTCCACGGTGACAGGGGCGGGGCAGCTCAGGTAGGCCTGAAGGGTAACGGAGTAGAAGAAGCGCATGTCGACGGTGTAGAAGCCCCGGTTGAAGCTGACGGGTTCCACGTCCACATAGACATAGAGCAATTTTGCGCTGCCGCCTTTGACAGACAGGGCACGGTTGATGATGTCCACATACTGAAGCTTGGGGTAGAAACGCAGGTCCTCAATGCAGTCTTTGTCACGGCAAGAATCGTACACTTTCCGTGTATGAATGCAAACTGCCTCTCGGATGCCGCTGAGGTCCTCCACGGGACCGGGCATGACTTTCTCGGGCATTGCAATACCTCCTAATAAGTAGCTGGCGAAGGAACAAAGTCCTTTCAATCCAGTGTATGCGCCGCCGCCCGGGAGGTGAAAAGGAAGCGCTTAGTCCAGCTCCTCCCGCAAAAGAGCGTACATGCAATAAGAGTGGACCCGTCCGTTTTTGCAGACGCCGTTTCGCATCGTGCCCTCACAGGTGAAGCCTGCTTTTTCCAGTACCCGCCGGGAGCCCTGATTATCCGCGAAGGGTTCCGCGAAAATCCGGAGAATATCAAAGCGGTCAAAAGCCTCCCGGCAAATCTGCCGCACAGACTCCGTCATGACGCCCTTGCCCCAATGCTCCTCCGCCAGCCAGTAGCCCAGCTCGGCGGACTTCTCGTATACGTCGTCCTTGACAAAGACACCGATGCTGCCGGCGGCCCTGCCCTCTATGATAATAGCCCTCGTGAGCTGGCGTTCCTCGCCCTGGGCGATGCAGTCGCTAACGTACCACTCCGCGTCCGCCAGGGTGTAGGGAGAGGGAAAGACGTTCCGAAGGTTTGCGGCGATGTTCGGGTTATCAGCCGCCGCCGCGACGGCCTCCGCGTCTGAGCGCCGCCAGGGCCGCAAGGTGAAAAGAATCATAAGGCGCCTCCTGATGAAGAATTTGGGTTTCATTATACCAGAGGAAAAAACGCTTGTCCAGCGGGCGTTCCGGCCTATGTGGAAGGAAAAGGAAATCCTTTGAAGAAAAGACTTGCAAAACGCTCAGTATCTGCTATAATAGACACATTCTGATTACACAAAAGGAAGGAAGCGCTTAATGGATTACACAATTCTCATGTTGATCGTTATGGTGGCGATCATGTATTTCCTGATGATCCGTCCGGAGAACAAGCGGAAGAAAAAGGCCCAGGAGATGCGGGACAGCCTGAAAAAAGGCGACATCATCACCTCGATTGGAGGCATCATCGGAAAAATTGTCTCCGTCGGCAAAGATACCATTATCATCGAGACCAGCGAAGACCGAGTTCGCTTGGAATTGACCAAGTGGGCTGTCAGCTCTGTGGGCGTCCAGAGCGGCGAGCAGCCCGAGGAGAAAAAGGAAGAGAAGAAGTCTGCGAAAAAAGAAGAGGAAAAGAAGGAATCCACTGACGGCAAGAGCAGCTGGAATCCGGAGGTCTAAACCTTCTAAAAACCTCCTTCGATTTTGTCCCATTCAAAACGCATACCCCTCCCTCACAAAGAATATGCTTCTCTTAGGAGCATGTTTCGAGGGAGGAGTTTTTTATGGCAAAGGGACGGAAAAAGCTGGCGGCGGAGCTGGGATTTGTCTATGTGGATACCGGCGCAATGTACCGTGCGCTGGCGTATCATTTTCTCAGCTGCGGAATCGCGCCGGAGAATGGGGAGGCCGTCGCCGCCGCATGTAAGGGGGCGGATGTGACGATCGCCTATGCGGACGGGGAGCAGCAGGTTTTCTTAAACGGGGAGAATGTCAGCGGAAAAATCCGTACGGAGGAGGTCGGAAACATGACGTCCGCCGTCAGTGTCTATCCGGCCGTGCGCGCAAAGCTTGTGGAGATTCAGAGAGAGATCGCCGCGAAATCAGATGTGATTATGGACGGCAGGGATATTGGCACCTGTGTGCTGCCGGGGGCTCAGGTCAAGATATACCTGACCGCGGGAACCGCGACCAGGGCGAAGCGGAGGTATGACGAGCTGACGGCAAAGGGACAGGCCTGTGATCTGGCAAAGATTGAGCGGGACATTGAGGACCGAGATTACCGGGATATGCACAGGGAGGTATCCCCGCTCAGGCAGGCGGACGACGCGGTGATGATTGACAGTTCGCAGATGGGAATCGATGAGGTTGTCGCGGCGATCAGGGAAGTATATGAAGGAGTCTGCGGGAGATGATCTGCCGGGGCAGCCGGCGGAAGGATGCTCTCTGCGGCACGGAGTTCAGGGGATACGGAGAAGCGATATGAATGTGGTCACGGCGGAGAGCGCGGGTTTTTGCTTTGGTGTAAAGCGCGCGGTGGATATGGTATACCGGGAGGCGGCGAAGGGGGAGGCACTTTATACTTACGGGCCGGTTATACACAATGAGGAGGTTGTAAGAGATCTCGAAAAAAAGGGCGTGCGCGTGGTAAATAGCGTCGGGGAGTTAAAAGACTGTCCGAAAGGCGCCGTGGTGCTGCGGGCCCACGGCGTGGAGCGTGAGATACGCAGTCAGATCGAGGCGCTCGGCTTTTCCATCACCGACGCCACATGTCCCTATGTGCTGAAGATCCATCGTCTGGTGGAGCGTTACAGCGGGGAAGGATGTCAGATTGTAATTATGGGCGATCCGGACCATCCGGAGGTTCGCGGCATCCGGAGCTGGTCACAGCCATCACAGACAACGGTGATTTCAACGAGGGAGGAAGCGGAAAATTATGCTGTCCGGGATGGGAAAAAAGTATGCATAGTATCACAAACGACATTTAATTACAATAAATTTCAAGAACTGGTTGAAATTATAAGGAAAAAAGGTTATGATATAAATGTTTTAAATACGATCTGCAATGCGACGCAGGAGCGGCAGACAGAAGCGGCGGCGATCGCACGGCAGGCAGAGGCGATGATCGTCATAGGCGGGAAGAACAGTTCAAATACACAGAAGTTATTTGAAATATGCAGAAAAGAATGCACAAATACTTACTATATACAGACTGTACGGGATCTGGAGAGCGGATGCTTCCGGTCCATCGATAACGTAGGTATTACCGCAGGGGCGTCTACCCCAAAGAATATTATTGAGGAGGTTCAAAAGAATGTCAGAAATGAGCTTTGAACAAATGCTGGACGAAACATTTAAAACAATAAGAAATGGAGAGGTAGTTGAGGGTACCGTTATCGATGTGAAACCTGATGAGATCGTTCTGAATATCGGCTACAAATCAGACGGTATCATTACGCGCAGTGAATACACGAACGAAGCAAACGCGGATCTGACAACACTGGTATCCGTGGGCGACACCATGGAGGCAAAGGTTTTAAAGGTGAATGACGGCGAGGGTCAGGTGCTGCTCACCTATAAGCGCCTGGCGGCGGAGAAGGGCAGCAAGAGACTGGAGGAAGCGTTCGAGAACCGCGAGGTTCTGACCGCGAAAGTTGCACAGGTGCTCGACGGAGGTCTGTGCGTGATTGTGGATGAGACAAGGGTCTTTATTCCGGCAAGTCTGGTATCCGACTCCTACGAGAAGGATCTGATGAAATACAAGGATCAGGATATCGAGTTTGTGATCAGCGAGTTCAATCCGAAGCGCAGGAGAATCATCGGTGACCGCAAGCAGCTTCTGGTAGAGAAGAAGATGGAACAGCAGAGAGAGCTGTTTGCGCGGATCAAGATCGGCGACATCCTTGAGGGTACCGTCAAGAACGTGACAGATTTCGGCGCGTTTATTGATCTCGGCGGTGCGGACGGACTTCTGCATATCTCTGAGATGTCCTGGGGACGCGTGGAGAGTCCGCGCAAGGTATTCAGCGTTGGCGACAATGTCCGTGTGTTTATTAAGGATATCAACGAGACAAAGATTGCGCTCAGCATGAAGTTTCCGGCAGATAATCCGTGGAACGGCGCTGCTGAGAAGTTTGCGATTGGCAATATTGTGACGGGAAAGGTTGCGCGGATGACAGATTTCGGCGCGTTTGTGGAGCTGGCGCCCGGCGTGGACGCGCTGCTGCATGTGTCCCAGATCGCAAAAGAGCATGTGGAAAAGCCTTCCGATGTCTTAAAAGCCGGCCAGGTGATTGAGGCTAAGATTGTCGATTTCAACGAGGAGGACAGAAAGATCAGTCTGTCCATCAAGGCTCTGCTGATCGCGCGCGAGTCTGAGGAAGAGGATCCGGATATCGCGGATGTCGACATTGAGGCAGTGGCTAAGGGCGAATAGCAGAAGAACAGGCTGGATGATTCCTGGAGGTAATGATGCTCGAGAATGATAACTATGAGAAGTTTAAAAAAGATGTCCTTGCGCTTGCGAAGATTGATCTGAATTCCTATAAGGAAAAGCAGATGCGGCGCAGGATTAACACACTGATCACCAAGAACAACGTCAAAACATACAATGACTATGTTGCGTTGCTGAAAAAGGACAGGGAAAAATTCGATCAGTTTATCAATTTTCTAACGATCAATGTGTCAGAGTTTTACCGCAATCCTGATCAGTGGAAGATTCTGGAGAATGAAGTGTTTCCGGCGCTGATAAAGAAGTTTGGCAGGAATCTGAAAATATGGAGTGCGGCGTGTTCAACGGGAGATGAACCCTATTCGCTTGTGATGGCGCTCTCGAGGCATCTGCCGCTGACCGGCATTAAGATTATCGCCACGGATATTGACAAACAGGTGATTGATACCGCCCGGATGGGACTCTACAACGAGAAAAGCATTGCCGCTGTACCGGCGGATTTCAAAAAGAAGTTTTTCACGAAAGTCGGGAATTCCTATCAGATTTCGGATGAGGTCAAAAAGCGTGTGGAGTTTAAGGAGCATGACCTGCTGAAAGATAATTATCCGATGGGATGTCATCTGATTGTCTGCAGAAATGTGGTAATCTATTTTACCGAGGACGCAAAGGACGCGATCTATGCGAAATTCCACAAGTCCCTGCAGACGGGAGGCGTGTTGTTTATTGGGAGCACGGAACAGATTATGAATTACAGGGAGCTTGGATTTAACCGCAACAAATCTTTCTTCTTCGAAAAGGCATAATCTGTACCGGAGCATCTGTGTGCCGGAGAGCCTGTGTGAGAGCGATGAGAATCGTTTTCGCACAGGTTTTCTTTCATTGGAAATGCATTATTACTGTGAAGTGTTAAAGTGATTGTTTTCCTAATAGAGAATATACTACCGGGCAGAATTCTTTGCTCTCTCATGGGAAACTGCGTCCTGTGAGATAAATGCTTCGCGGAATCGCGATATTTTTTATTTTTAAGGAGAAAAAAGGGAGGAGAATAGCTTATGGGACAGATCATACTGGCGTCCGCCTCGCCGAGGAGGCGTCAGCTGCTGGAGCAGATCGGGCTGATTTTTGAGATCTGCCCGGCAAAGGGGGAGGAGCGCGCCACGGCTGGGGAGCCGGAGAAAGTGGTGATGGAGCTCGCCGCGGCAAAAGCGGAGGAGGTTGCCGCAATGATCGGTTCATACGGCAGACGTCACAGTGAGCTGATCACGCCGCAGGATATTCTGGTGATCGGGGCCGATACCGTCGTGGCCTGCGAGGGGCGGATACTCGGAAAGCCGCGGGATGATGAGGAAGCATTTTCCATGCTCTCACAGCTCTCCGGCAGAACGCACGCTGTCTGTACGGGAGTGGCCCTGATTCTCACGGAAGCGTCGGGAGCTGTCAGGAAGCGTACATTTTATGAAAAGACCCTGGTCACAATGGGTGTGATGGATCCGCAGGAGATCCGGAGGTATATCGCGACGGGAGAGCCGGCTGACAAGGCGGGCGCTTATGGAATTCAGGGAAAATGTGCGATATATATTGACAAAATTGACGGGGACTATAATAATGTGGTTGGGCTTCCGGTGGCGGCGCTGTACCGGGAGCTGAAAAAAATGGAAATTGATCTATACAAATGGCAGGAAAGGAAGAATCTGTAATGTACGATAAAATGTGTCTTGATGTATTTCTGGCTGGGCAGGGAAAGCTTTTTAAGGAGCCGGTCGCGGAGACGCCGGAGGAAGCGGAGGCATTTCTGGAGGACTGCATGGCAGTCGTCTGCGCCAGTTTAAAAGAGGTGCGGGATTATTTTGACGGGGAGGGAATGGACGTCTCAGAGATGGACGATGAGGAGCTGGAAGAGGCCAGCGAAGTGTTCGCACTGCCGGACGGACGCTTCCTGGTCGTGGAAGGATAGAATGGGTGATTATCTGCCGTGATGCCGCGCCGGAGTGCGCGTTCTGGAAAGGGAGGGGAATCTGTGAAGCAGTATGATGTGATCATAATCGGTGCCGGGCCGTCGGGGATTTTCTGTGCGTATGAGCTGATTCATGCGAGAAAGGATCTGAGGGTTCTGATGATTGAAAAAGGCCGCAGGATTGAAAAGCGCGAGTGTCCGAAGCGGAAGACAAAAGTCTGCGTAGGCTGCAGGCCGTGTTCGATTACGACGGGATTTGCCGGAGCGGGAGCGTTTTCAGACGGAAAGCTTTCCCTCTCACCCGATGTGGGCGGCAATCTTCCCGAAATTCTCGGATATGACAGGACTGTGGAGCTGTTAAAGGAGTCGGATGATATTTATCTGAAATTTGGCGCGGATACGCGTGTTTACGGAGTGGATAAGGCGAAGGAGATCCGTGAGATCCGCAAAAAGGCGATCAACGCGAATTTAAAGCTGATTGAGTGCCCGATCCGCCATCTGGGAACTGAGGAGGGATACCGGATATACCAGAGGCTCCAGGAGCATCTGCTCGCGGAAGGGGTGGAGATGGAGTTCGACACAATGGTGTCCGATATCCTGACGGAAGACGGGGCGGTAAAGGGGGTTGTGACAGGAGAAGGGGAGACTTATCTGGCGGCGGAGGTGATCTCAGCGGTCGGGCGTGAGGGCGCCGACTGGTTTTCTCATATCTGCAGAAAGCACGGAATCGGGACGAAAGTCGGCACGGTGGATGTCGGCGTGCGCGTGGAGGTGCGGGATGAGATTATGGAATTCCTGAATGAAAATCTCTATGAGGCGAAGCTGGTCTATCACACCCCCACGTTCGACGACAAGGTGCGCACATTCTGCACCAATCCGTCCGGTGAGGTGGCGACGGAATATTACGATGACGGGCTTGCCGTGGTAAACGGACATGCCTATAAGTCGGCTGACCTAAAGACGGATAATACCAATTTTGCCGTGCTGGTGTCAAAGAATTTCACAAAACCGTTCAAGACGCCGATCGAGTACGGAAAACAGATCGCGCAGCTGTCCAATATGCTCTGCGACGGAAGAATTCTGGTGCAGACTTTCGGTGATTTCCGCCGGGGGAGACGTACCACAGAAGAACGACTCTGCAGAAATAATCTCATACCCACCCTGAAGGATGCGGTACCGGGGGACCTGTCACTGGTATTTCCCCATCGTATCATGGTGGATATTGAGGAAATGATTTTTGCACTGGACAAAGTGACCCCAGGGATTGCCAGCGACGAGACACTGCTTTATGGAGTTGAAGTGAAATTTTATTCCAATAAAGTGGTTGTAAACCGGGAGTTTGAAACAAACGTTCCCGGTCTGAGAGCTATCGGTGACGGAGCTTCTGTAACCAGAGGCCTGCAGCAGGCTTCTGCCAACGGGTTAAGCGTGGCCCGCAGTATTCTGGAGAAAATGTAAATTAGCAGGTGAAATTACCAATGAAAAGATATGTAGATACACAGAGGAATCAGTCTGCCACAGGACAGGCTGTATCGTGGACAGGAATGTTAAAGCACAGGTTTCTTACCTGTATCAGGAAATATGGAATGCTGGCAGGCTGTATGATACTTGTTTTAAATCTGTCAGGATGTAAACTGGGAAATACACAGGTAATGGTGGGCGGCGATTTCAGTGACAACGAAGTGTTTAAAATGAAAGATATCGTCTGCACTCTGCCGGAGGCCAGAGTTGTGCTGACCAATTATCAGAACATGTATGCCACCATGTATGGCATTGATTTGTGGAACCATGAATTTCCCGACAATGATCTGGAAAAATATGTGAAAGATCTGACCATTTCCAGGCTGGCTCAGATTATGGCCATGGATTTTCTGGCAGAAGAGAAGGGAATTAAGCTGTCAGAAGAAGAAGAAGGAAAAATCAAAGAGGCTGCAAAGGAATATTTTGACTCTCTGAATGATGCGGAACTGGAGTATATGCATGTGAAACAGGGCGATATAGAGGCTCTTTATACCCGCTATGGACTTGCCAACAAGCTCTATACCCATCTGACTCAGGGAGTGGACGATGAGGTCAGCGACGATGAGGCCAGAATTATGGAGGCCCAGCAGATATTTGTGACAGACGATGAGAAAGCAAAAACTGTGGAAAAACAGCTGAAGGAAGGTTCAGATTTTCTTTCTGTTGCCAATATTTACAATGAAGCTCCGGAAACAGAGGTTACTTTCGGAAGAACAGATGTACCGCCGGAAGTGGAGGAAGTGGCCTTTTCTCTGGAAAATGACCAGGTCAGCGACAGGATAACAACAGAAAAAGGCAGCTATTTCCTGAAATGTATCAATCATTATAATCAGGAAAAGACGGACGACCACAAATCTGTAATTCTGGAGAAACGGAGAAAAGAGGCCTTTGACGACGTATACAGTGAATTTCTTACCACCCTTTCTTCGGAATTTAACGAAAAAGTCTGGAAAGAAGTGAAAGTGGAAATAAAGAAAGAAGTAAAGACAGATCAGTTTTTTGATGTGTATGAAAAACACTGTAACTGGTGAAATGTCAGATATCAATATATTGTGCGAATTTGCAAAGCGTATCAGAACAGGCAGTCCCCTCAGAAACGGAGAGGACTGCCTGTTTTTAATTCTACAGGAAATTCCTCTGGATTTCCTGTAGAATTAAAAACAATGATGCGCAGCTCGCGGGGGCGATGTTTATTGCTACGCAATCCGCTCGCGCGCAGAGAATGCGCTATGCGCATTCTTTTTTCTCTTACAGGAAATACCTTTAATGTGAAACCGTCACAAACTGCTCTGTAAACTGCTGATAAGGGCAGGGTTTTCCAAAGTAAAAACCCTGGATATAGTCAGGAGAAAGGTGCTGAATCCGGTTCCGTTCATCCTCGGTTTCGATTCCTTCCACGCAGACATTCAGGTTCAGCGTATGTACCATACCGCTGATTAAATCCAGCAGATTGTATTCATAGTCGTTGGCCAGGGCTTTGGCTGTGAAAGAACGGTCAATTTTGATAATATCCGGCCGCAGGTCGTGAAGGTAGTGGAAGTTGGAATATCCGGTTCCAAAATCGTCCAGAGCAAGGCGGATGCCTTTTTCTTTTAATTTTGCCAGAAGCCTGGTAAAATGAGGATTGGATTCCAGCAGGCCGCTTTCAGTCAGCTCCACAATTACATTGGAGGGAGAAACCTCCTGTCTTGCAGCAGCAGCCACGATATCGTTGATAATGTCGCTTTTAATCACCTGCACATAAGATACATTGATACTGATACGGAAATCGGGAATCCGGGACGCAATCTTTTTGCAGGCGGCAAGGGCCTGTTCTAACATCCAGCGGCCTACCGGAATAATCAGCCCTGTTTCCTCCAGAATCGGAATAAATTCTCCCGGAGAAATCATATTGCCATCGGGAGAGTGAAAGCGCATCAGGGCTTCTGCTCCGTATAAAGTATTGGAGTCGGCATGGAACAGAGGCTGGAAATAAGCCTCAAAGCCCTTACAGTCGTCGTAAACTGCCTGACGGAGAAACTGGGTCAGTTTTTTGCGTTTCAGAAACTGTTCATAATCTTCTTCCTGGAAACGATAGCAGCGGTTTTTGCCCTGACGTTTGGCCTCATTCAGAGAAAATTCCGAGAGCTTCATTACATTGGTGTAGGCAAAATCTTTGATATTGGAGATTTCCAGAATACCTCCGGATATGGTAAAGACTGCTTCGTAGTGATTTTCTTCCACAAAACGTACAATATTATGCTGAATCTGTCTGTACAATTTTCCCGCTTCCTGATAAGTTCCTCCCTGAAAATCCAGAACCAGAAATTCATCTGCCACCACACGGTAGAGCTTCTGGGAGGGAGTGATACATCTGGCAATGCATTCTGCAGTCTGACGCAGAACCATGTCCCCATATTCAATGCCCAGTTTTTCGTTGATTTCCTTAAAGTCGTCCATGCCAAGACGCAGTAAAAATCCTTCCGGAAAAGGAGCGGGAGTCTTGTGCAGATAAGCCTGGAGGCTGGAAGAACCCAACAGGCCGCTTACGTTGTCTGCTTTTTGTCTGGCGCCGATTTCATTGATACAGCCAATCATGTACAGAGCCTGTTCCTTATTCCGGACCACATAGCCCCTGCAGTTAATCCATACAGGTTGTCCATCCAGATCCAGCCAGCGGTATTCCAGGTTGTGAAAACTGCGTTCCCCGGCCAGGAGTTCGTTCAGATCCTCCTGCAATGGCTCCAGGTCCGGAGGATAAACAAACAGTCCATGGGTGCGGACCACGTCCCGAAAGGTGTTGTCCGGAATGGAAAAACGCTGTCTGGCATGAGGAGATATATAGTAAAAGTCATTGATAAAATCATAGACATACAGGTAATCGTCCATGCAGGGGTGCAGCAGATCAATTACTTTACAGAGCTGTTCAACGGTAATTTCCTGAAAATTTTGCTCCAATTCTCATTCCTCCTGTAAAAATTTTTTCTTTTCGTTCAATACAAAACAGTTATCTTTATTATATTTTATATTTTTGTGGAATGCAACAGCTATTTACGCACAAAACCGGGTTGTAAACAGCAGATTGTACAAAAAAATCTGCTGTCTGGGAAAGGAGTGGTTCCGGCATGTAAAAATCCCATCGCAAAGCGACGGGATTTTTACATGCAATACTGCATGGACGGTATACTATTATTTTGTCAGAAGCATCATAATCTGATTGCTTCTTAATATAAATTTGCTCATGGCTTCTGTGGACAGGGGGTGGTTGCTCAGTACAGCCAGGTCATAAAGCTGTTCGCAGAATACAGGTACATGTTCGGAATCTCTGTTGTTCAGAATATACTGAACCAGTGCATTTCCGGTATTTAATACCAGGGTCTGGTCTCCGCCGAACATGGAAGGATCCATGCCTGCCATACCATACATTTTCATCATATCCTGCATTCTACGTCCTTCTTCTGAGAGGGTGAGGACAGAAGCAATATCTGCATTTTTCAGTTTTTCCACAGAAACGTTCAGCTTTTCATTTCCCAGAGCTTTGCGGAAGGTTTCCGTAAGGGTCTCTCTGGCTTCCTTCAGTTCTTCCTCGGAAACTTCTTCTTTCAGAGATTCTGTCAGGTCAGCGTCAATGCGGACAAATCTGACTTTTTCATTTCTGCGCTCTAACTGAGTGATGAAAGAGGTATCAATGTTATGATCCAGAATTACCGCGTCCATGCCCTGCTCTTTGAACATGTTAATGTACTGTCCCTGCTGCTGAACATCCGTTACATAGTAAACGGGTTTGCGGGTATCTTTTTCCGTATCTTCTTCATTTTCTGCCTGTTCAGATTCAGCAGAAGATTCCGTCTGTTCTGTTTCAGAAGAAGCGTCAGCTTCCGGTTCTTCCACCTTCAGACATTCCGGAAGGGTCAGATATTTGTCCTCCAG
>OFGA01002369.1_pt1 | contig 11691 bp, 8 predicted proteins | sample 1521471 | NCBI WGS metagenome assembly OFGA01 (sample SAMEA3504086, study PRJEB24116) | mouse gut metagenome | biome: mouse gut; feature: mouse-associated habitat; material: faeces | place: Denmark | collected 2011
CGGCCTTGATCTGCCCTGTCAGGTGAAGGGGATCGTATCCGACTGTGGGTTTACTTCGCCGAAAGAAGTGTTTACCCATGTACTGAACCATATGTACCATTTACCTGCATTCCCGGCAATCCAGGGGGCGGATCTGATCAACAAACGTCTTGCCGGGTATGGGATGGATGAATGCAATGCTAAATATGAGGTACAAAAGGCCAAGGTTCCTATTTTGTTTATCCATGGGTCTTCGGACACATTTGTGCCGGTAAGCATGTGCCATGAGATTTATGAGAACTGTGCTTCTCCCAAACGGAAGCTGATCGTTGAGGGGGCAGCCCATGCGGAAAGCTATTATAAGGACATGGCAGATTATGAAAAGGTGTTGACAGAGTTTGCCGGGGAAATCATGTAGAAGGAGTTTATATGAAAACAAGAAAAGGATTTAAGGCGTACCCGTTGACAGTGGCGCAGAAGTTCCATGAATACTATGCCAATGTCAGTCCGGGAAAAGAAATATTGAATGTGGGAACAAGCCTAACTATAGAGTTTGAGCTGGATTTAGATGAGCTTAGAAAGGCTGTTTATAAAGCCTATGAGCGGTGCGAATCCATGCGTGCAAGGCTTGTATATGACAAGAAAGAAAAAGAGTGGTATCAGTATATTGTTGAAAAAGAAGAACGGGAAATCGAGTATGTTGACTTTACCGGAAAGACCATGGATGAAGCGGAAGCAGTGATGACAGAATGGACGAGGATTCCGTTTGATGAGGAAGATGCCCCTATGAACCGGGTGGTCATCATTAAGACCCCGGACGGTTTTGAAGGTATGTTTATTGCGGGGGATCACAGGTTTTTGGACGCCCAGTCGCTGATTGGCTTTATGAAGGATGTGATAGAGCTGTATTGCAGCGCTAATTTTGAAGGTATCCCTTATCCTTCCGATATGTGTTCTTATACAGAGCAGGTGGAAAAGGATCTGGCATATGAAGCCGGAAGCAAAGCCCAGGCAAGAGACAGGGAATACTTCCGTAAGCTGATCGAAGAATCCGAGCCAATTTATAACGGGATTGAAGGGCCGGGAAAATTAGAGGAAGCCAGGAATTTAACGGGAAACCCGAACCTCCGGGCAGCGTCTACCGGGTCGGACAGTTTTGCGGCGGCAATTGATATTTTCCATTTGGAGGAAGAGCCTACAAGACGGCTGATGGATTTTTGCAATCAGCAGCATATTTCTCTGCAGTGCCTGCTTATCATGGGGATCCGCACCTACCTGCAAAAAATAAACCAGTGTGACGATGTGTCTATGCAGGTCGCTTATGCCAGAAGGGCGACCCTTAAGGAGAAAAAATCAGGAGGCACCCGTATCCATTGTTTTCCTTTTCGAACCATCATACCGGAAGATAAAACGTTTTTGGATGGAATATTTGAAATCAGGGATAAGCAAAATGCAGTGTTCCGCTATGTGAACTATAACCCGGCGGAATACTTAAACTACAGGAATCAGTTTTATCATCCGCCAAGGGGCATGGGTTATGAGACCGTATCTCTCACCTACCAGCCGGCAACTTTAAGGGAAAAAGGGCTGACGGATTTAGGCGGGATCCGGTATAAGACTAAGCGGTACTGCAACGGCTATTATTCAGATGGCCTATACCTGACTGTCATGCACAGAGCGGAAGACAATGGTCTGGACTTTAGCTTTGAACACCAGGTGAAAGCATACAGCAGGGAACAGCTTGAATACTTTTATTATTATATCTGCAAGATCATGTTTAAAGGAACGGAAACGCCCAATCTTAAGATTGGTGACATCATGAAGTTAGTGTGAAAGGGGAAGCCATGTTTGATCAGTTAACAGAAATCATCGTAAATTATGTAGAGGTTAAGAAAGAAGATATTAAGCCAGAATCCCGTTTTATAGAGGATCTGGGTTTTACATCCTTTGACTTTATGAGCATGTTAGGGGAAGTGGAAGATGTGCTGGATGTGGAAGTCAATGAGGAGGAAGTGGTCAATATACGCACTGTGCAGGAAGCGGTCGACTATCTTTCTGAACTGACAGCCTGAAAAAGAAAGGGATAAAGATTGAAATATTGTGTGAGAAAGGCATGGGGATAAGCATGAACGAATTGCGCAGTACCATTTATGAATTATTGATAAAGGCACAGGAGGCGTATGGTACAAGGGACGCTATCCGTTATAAGGTAAAAGAAGCCGGAACAGGCGGCAAAAAAGAAACAAAGGTGGAGTCTAGGACCTATACTCAGTTAAGGGAAGACAGTGAGCGCTTTTCGGCGGCGCTTGACCAGCTTGGGGAGCAGGGAAAGCATATTGCCATTTTAGGAACCTCATCCTATTCATGGATCACGGCGTATTATGGTATTGTAAACGGCGGCAGTGTGGCGGTTCCTCTGGATGCAAACCTGCCGGCAGAGGATTTGTGTGAACTGATAAACCGGGCTGATGTGAGGGTACTTGTGTATGACGAAACGAAGGCCAATGTTGCACTTATGGCAAAGCAGCAATGCCCGGATCTTGCGCGTTTGGTGGCAATGGAGCAAAGTACGGTTTCGGATGCGCTGTCTATGTGGGATCTGATTGCCAGGGCACCGGGATGGGATGGAAATCAGCCAAAGCCGGAGGATCTTGCCACTATCATGTTTACATCGGGCACTACGGGAAAAAGCAAAGGGGTCATGCTGACTCACAGAAACCTTGCGGAAAATGCCACGGCACTGGATATGGGCTATGAGCCTGGAACGGTCCTTCTCAGCGTGCTGCCAATCCACCACGCATATTGCCTTAGCATGGATATTTTAAAAGGAACTTCCGTAGGGGCAGTGATCTGTATTAATGACTCGCTTTTGCGGGTTGCCAAAAATATCAAGCTTTTTGAGCCGAATATGATCTTGATGGTTCCGCTTATGGTGGAGACCCTTGCGAAGAAGCTGGAGGAGGTATCCTTTATTCCTGCGCCGCTTGTAAAAGCAAAGGTGTTTGGAAAGCAGTTCCATACGGTGTGCAGTGGTGGCGCTTATTTAAACCCTGCTTTTATTAATCTGTTTAAAAAGTACGACATTACAATCCTCCAAGGGTATGGTATGACGGAATGTGCGCCAGTCATCAGCACCAATTGCAACAGTGCCAAAAAGGACGGTTCCATTGGGAGATGTATGCCAAACTGTGAGGTGAAGATCGTGGAGGAAGAGATCTGGGTCAAGGGAAGCAGCGTCATGCAGGGGTATTACAAAATGCCGGAAGAAACTGCGGAAACGTTGGAGGATGGCTGGCTTAAAACAGGGGATCTAGGATATGTGGATGAGGAAGGCTTTTTGTTCCTTACCGGACGTAAGAAAAACCTGATCATCACGCCAAATGGTGAAAATGTTTCTCCGGAGGAGATTGAAAATAAGCTTGGGGAAACAAGGCTTGTTCAGGAGGTGCTGGTCCGTGACGACGGGGGCGTGATCGAGGCGGAAATTTTTCCGGATCTGGAGTATGCGTCAAAGAAAAAGATTAAAGATCTGCAGGCGGCATTACAGGAGGTCATTGATGAATACAATAAGACGGCGCCTCTTTACAAGCGGGTGTTCAAATTGAAAATCCGGGATGTGGAATTTGAAAAAAACACAACAAAAAAAATAAAGAGGTTTTAAGATACCGCCCACCAGTAAGATAGGTGGGCGGTTAAAAAATATTCTTAAAGATAATCTTGGACTTCATTTTCGCTTAATTGATACTGGCTGCATATTTGGGCGATGATTTCCGGCTCGGATAATTTCAAGTTTCTTAAGATTGCTACAGTGCCGCGGATTGCTTGTTCCTGAACTTCTTTCATTTGATGGATCGTGTCCTGTAATTCGCTGATGGTTTGGTTGCGTTCGCTGATGGTTTGATTGCACTCGCTGATGGTTTGATTGCGTTCGTTGATGGTTTGATTGCACTCGCTGATAGTTTGATCATATTCGCTGATGGTTTGGTTGTAGACACTGATGGTCTGATCGTATTCGTTGATCGTATGTTCGTACTGATTGATCATGCGCTTTTGTTCGTCTATAGCGTGCTCATTTTCAGCAATAATCTGTTTTTGCCTATCAACGGTTTCCTGCATTTCATCAATCATGTATTCTACGGTATTTTTGTCAAGCTCATACAGTTCTTCTGAAAACATGTCCATCACTCCTTCAATATTCAGACAAATTTGATATCCCTCTTCGTATATTCTACGGAAGTCCGGATACTTTTCAATCAATTCAATGATATCGTCCGGATTGTCAGAGGAAAATAAAGTCAACCATGCATCTCTTTTTTCGTTTATATCTATATTTTGCTTGTTTTTTTGAAAGATGTCAAGGGGGATGAACAGGTATTTCTGCAAAAGATCTAATTTTAGTCCGGTGTTAGATTGTTGTTCGAAAAAATGATAATAATCATTAGGTAAACTATGAAATTCTTTTGGGCTTTTTTCAAATAAGACAATTGTGAAGACACTTTTAATATTGCGATAGTTAAACTTTTTCTTTTTGCCGGTTCCTTTTGTGTTTGAGAATGTGATTTCGTTCCGCACTCGGCGGTACTGTCTAAGCAGCAGGTCGGCAGAATAGCAGGCGCTTCTTTGCCCCGGAAACAGATAGCCTATTTTTTGTATTTCCAGGTTGGCGATACTTCCATCTTCCAGTTCGATTACAATATCCATAATGAGTAAAGAACTTTCATCTGAAATTCTGACGGAGTCAGCGGGCAGTACTTTTAATACTTTGATCTCCTGCCCAAGTACACTGGATAGGAAGTCATTTAGACGTTCAGGCACATACTCTGGATTCATAATTTCCTTAAAAAATCCGTCATATAAAAGTTTTAGTCCTTTTACACCGGAACACAGGTCTAAAAATTCTTTTTGCATGGTTTCTTCCCAGCTGTCAAACTTTGATTGCAGGATACTGTTTTTTTTGATTTCTGATAGGATCTCCTCCCTTTTTCGGATAATAGGGAAATGATCTTTAAGGTTTGCTGCCATAAATTAGTTCTCCTTTGTAAGTTTTTGATTGGTAAAATGTCTGATATGAGGGATTCTTTTAGGATAAGCAATGTATCACAGATGCGATATAAGAACATCAGATTCCCGGATATTTTTATTAGAATAGCATAATTGCTATATTCATGTAAAGCAAAATTTTAATATTTTACTTAAAATCTATGTTAGATTTCTTGCAAGTCTTTTCATTTTGGATTAAATTAATACAAAAGTATGGAGGAAGAAGACAATGCGGATACCAATCATAGGGCAGGCGGATCATGTTATTTTGGGAGGAAGTGTGGGAGCTTTGGAGAAAGCTTTTTTTCTTTCTTCGCGTGGAAAAAAAGTGGTGCTGGCAGTTAGCGATACGTTTCTGGGAACAGATATTTGCAGCACGAACCGGTATCATGTTCCGGATGAAATGAAAAGGAAGTTTCCGGAGCATGTTTTTATGGAAAACGGGATGCTCCATCCGGACAGATTAAAAAGGTATTTGGAGGCACAGTGCAGGGAAAAAGGAATCCGGCTGTTTTATTTTATGTGGCTGGTGGATCATATCGAAGTGGATGGACAAATCCTTGTAAGGACGGCTTCTAAGGGAGGAATGTTTGGCATTTCCTGTAAGGAATTGCTGGATATGAGAACGGAAACAAAGGATATTTCCTATCAGGCATATGTGAAGTACCCGGAAGCGGATTGGGATTTTTTGCAGGTAGAAGATGTCGGTAAAGTGGAAAACGGAACAATGGAAAACCTGTATTGCTGTAAGAAAGCGTTATTGGATAAATTTGCGGATTTCAATAAAAATAATGATCTGCAGTTAGGGAGATTTGCGCTTCGGGGCTATGGGAGGCCAAAACAGGATGATAAAAGGCAATCCAAACCCAAAAAGCAAAAGGATAAATACCGGATTTTTGCGGAAAGTGATTTTTTGAACTATAAAAAATATCAGGAGGTTTCCTGCTGCGATACTGTGGAGGCAGAAACCCAAAAAGCAGAAGTCCTGGTCGTCGGAGGGGGAACGGCAGGCGTAATGGCGGCTATCCATGCCGCCAGAGGGGGATGCAAAACAATATTGATAGAACCCAACTATGAGTTGGGCGGTACCGGAACGGTGGGCGGTGTCAACACCTATTGGTTCGGGGAACGCTTTGCGGATGTGCAGGAGATAGATAATGAAATAGAGCGCATTTACCGGAAATTGGGTCTTAATAGGAAAGCGGGCATATGGAGCGGGCATGATGATTTCCATGGGGGTATCCGGGGGTATGTGTACCTGAAGCTTTGCAGACAGGCAGGTGTGGAGGTTTTATTTGGGCAGTTTGCTTACGGCATTGTCAGGGATTCTGCTGAATGCGCTGACCCAAAAGACGGACGGCTTATAGGCGTGGTGACATCTGGAGAATATGGAAATCTTGTCTGTTTTGGGAAGGTTATCCTGGATGCCACCGGGGATGGTGATATTGCGGTAAAGGCAGGGGCGGACTACGTACATGGCAGTGAGTGCGACTGCATTACTTACTGGGCTTCTCTGGCACAGTATACATCTCCGGAACGTTATAAAAACAATTTTTCCTGTATGGTTTATGCGTCAGATCCTGAGGATTATACGCACTTTATTATCGAGGGGCGCAAGCGGGGTGAAATGTTTGATCATGGCAGTTATCTTTGCATGAGGGAAAGCCGCCACATCAGGGGGAAATACTGTGTGACATTGCGGGATCTGTGTATGGGAAGGACTTATGCGGACGGCATCTACACCTGCTTTTCCAACTATGACCCGAAGGGGAAATTAAATGCGGATCTGGTATATGCCGGATTTTTGCCGCCCCAGACCAAGATACAGATCCCACTGTCAGCATTGCTGCCCGTGGATGAAAAAGAGAACAGGATTCCGGGGATTTATGTACTGGGAAAAGCAGTAAGCGCGACACATAATGTTTTCCCCAGTATCCGTATGCAGCCGGATCTGATGCATCAGGGGGCAGTCATGGGAATGATCGTGGCATCAGGGCTAAAGCGGGGGATGTTGCCGGAGGAGATGGCGATTGATGAAATCCATGGGTTAGTCCGGGAAAAAACGGGGGATTTGCTGCCCTTTTCGAATCATGAGGAAAATGTCGCAGACGCAGTGGACAGGATTACCGTCAATACGCGGACCCATTGGGTAGACGTGCCGTTTACCTATGAGGAGACGGAGCAAAACCCGTTTTTGGCGGTTTTATGTGAGCCGGGGCAGGAAAGTATCAATAATATAAAAGAACGGATAAACAAAGAAAGCAAGGGCCTGTTAAGGGATTATTTGATTGCGTGTGCATTGTGGCATGGCTGTGATGACTTTACGGAGGAATTTTCTGAAAGGATCTGTAACGAATTAGAACAGGCAGAAGGACTGCCAAAGAGAGTAGGAGACATTACCTGTGTCCAGCTGCTGCCGGATCATGGGGTCATGCCGGAGATTATTTACCGGTTAAACATCCTGGCCTGCAGCCGGAAAAAATGTATCCTGCGTCCGTTTGAGATAGTCTTATCTAAATTAAAGGCTTCGGAACAAGAATATGAAGAGATCCGTAAAGGAATTTATCATTATGTTGAAACTTTTTCTTATGTGGCGGAACGAACCGGTATACGGGAGTTTCTTCCGATGCTTAAGGAACTGAGCATGAGGGAAGAGTTTCAGGATGCACTGGGAAGAAGATCTAGGACAGACCTGTTGACCGAGCGTTTTTTGATCCTTTTGTTTTGCCTATACCGATCCGCTGCAAGGCTGGGGGATTTAGAAGGGTATGAGGGGCTGCTAAAGATACTGGAAAAAGGAGGAACTTCCCTGGCTTGTTCTGCATGCAGGGAACTGGAAAATTTGACCGGCAGACAGTTTGGATACCGTATTGCGGACTGGAAAAAAGAGATTTTGGAAAATCCGAGGACGAAGACGGTGCAGCAGGTCACAAAACGATATTGGTAAGAAACATAAAGTTAATATTTTACCTGTTATATATATTTTGAACATGGTTAAAGTGATGAGAAAAAACTATAATCTTAGCATAGAAACATACAAAATAGATAGAACAGGAGACTAATGTGAAAAAGCAGCCGAAAAAAATGACTTGGAAGCAGATGAAGAGAGAAGGATACATAGAACTATATCTTATGATGATACCGGTTCTTGTTATCCTGATCATTTTTAAATATATTCCGATGAATGGCATTTTGATCGCATTTCAGGATTTCAATATTTTTAAAGGGATCCTGGGAAGTGAGTTTATTGGCTTTCAGAATTTCCAGACCATGTTTACGGACCGTGATTTTTTACGGGCGATTAGAAATACATTTGCTATCAATCTTTATAAAATGTGCTTTTATATTCCTCTTCCGATTGTTCTTGCGCTTTTACTAAACGAAGTAGGGAAAAAGTTCCGCAATACGATGCAGACAGTTGTTTACCTGCCGCACTTTTTATCATGGGTGATCGTAGGAGGCATTTTTGTCAATATTCTTTCTGTCAATGGGGGTATGGTAAATGAAATGATTAAATCCATAGGTGGCAGCCCGGTAAGATTTTTGTATGACTCCAAATACTTTATCCATGTGATCGCTTTTTCGGCGATGTGGAAGGAAGTAGGATGGGGAAGTATCGTGTATCTGGGCGCCATCGGCTCCATTGATCCGGAAATCTATGAGGCGGCAAGAGTGGACGGGGCTTCCAGGCTCCAACAGATGATCCGTATTACAATACCCAATATTACTTCCACGATAGTATTGATGCTTTTGATGTCATTATCAAATATTCTAGGAAATTCGTTTGAACAAGTGCTGATCATGTATAATCCGGCAGTTTATGACGTGGCGGATATCATTAATACTTATGTGTACCGGGTTGGCGTTCATAATATGCAGTACGGATATGCTTCGGCTGTGGGCCTTTTTAACGGGTTTGTGGGATTTCTGTTTTTGATAACGGCAAACGCGTTGTGCAGAAAGTTTTTGGACAGAAGTATCTGGTAAGTGCTGGGGAAAGGGTAAGGGCAAGCCAATGAAAGGGAAAGGCGATAAAATACTGCTTCTAAGCTGTTATGTGTTGTTATTGTGTGTGGCGGTCATGATCATACTTCCGATCATGAACCTGATTGCGGTTTCCATCAGCAGCCAGGGGGCGGTAGTCGGCGGGAAGGTCCGCTTTTGGCCTAAAGGCGTTCAACTGGATGCTTATGAATATGTGATCAGTTCGAAACAGTTTTTTTATTCATTGGCAGTATCGTTATTTGTAACACTGGCAGGAAGTACATTGGCAGTTATCTGCAGCGTGCTGGCGGCTTATCCGCTTTCCAAAAAAAATATGCCGGGAAGAAAAGCATTCCTTTTGATCTTTATTTTTACCATGATGTTTAATGGGGGGATCATCCCTTCTTATCTGCTTATTATGAAATTACATATGATCAACTCCGTCTGGTCTTTGATCTTGCCGCAGTTGATCAGTGTATATAATCTTCTGATTGTAAAGAATTATCTGGAATCTTTGCCGGAAGCTTTAGAAGAAGCGGCAAAGATTGATGGCGCCAGCCAGATGAGGATTTTACGGTCAGTTGTGCTTCCGATGGCAAAACCAGTGCTGGCAACGGTGTTTATGTTTTTTGTGGTGAGCTACTGGAACAGCTATTTTGATGCGAAGATGTATATTACAGAACGCCGTATGATGCCTATGCAGCAATATCTGCAGGCGATCATATTTGAAGCACAAAGCCCAGCAGGGGATTTTGCCCTTAGCGCCGGAGAGAGTATGAAAGCGGCTTCCCAAAGTGTGATCAATGCAACTGTGGTATGTGCGATGATTCCGATGCTTATTTTGTACCCGGCCCTGCAGAAGTTTTTTGCAAAAGGGGCGGTTGTTGGTGCAGTAAAAGGATAAACGTTAAAAGTAAAGGAGAAATGGGATATGAAAAAAAGATGGCTGATTACAATGTTAACATTATTATCTGTGGCATTACTGTTAGCCGGATGCCAATCAAAAAACGGTACAGCCGGAGAAAGTGCAAAGGATGTAGGAAGACAGGAACAAAAAGAGGTGGAAGAGGAAAAAGCGGAAGCAGAAAAGAAAGAAGAAACGGAAGAAATATCTTTAAAATTTCTCCATAATTCTGACAGCTTTGATCCTGAAACCGATTATACGAGGGAATTGATTAAAGAATTGCTCAATGTTACTATCATTCCGGAAATGGGGAATGAGGATGATAAGGTGAACCTGATTTTAAACTCCGGGCAGGAATATGATATGATTAAGCTTACAAATAGAAATCTGTTGATAAGTTATATGGAAAACGGTATCATCCACCCATTAAATGAGTACATCGACAAGTATCCGGATCTAAAAAACGCATTTACACAGGACGAATGGGATATGGTAAGTTTTGATGGGCAGATTTATGCCATCCCGGAGACCAATACCAATGATGTGGAGTGGGGATTTGCAATCAGAAAGGACTGGCTGGATGCGTTAGGGGAAGACACTCCTCAGACGATAGATGATTTTTACCGGGTATTAAAGCGTTTTAAGGAAGAGGATCCGGGAAATGTGGGAAAAGAAAATGTGGTTCCCTTGACCATGGAGGGTAAAATAATATTCAATGGCCTCTCGCAGGCATTTGGAGTCAGTGCGGAAGTTGGCGGATATATAGAAAAGGATGGAGAACTTCTTCCCAGCATGGAACTTGAAGGAACCAGGGAATTGATCACTTTCTTAAACAAGCTTTACAAGGAAGGGCTTTTGGATGCTGATTATCCGTCTAATAAAAATGAAACCATGATCTCTAAGATTGCGGCGGGATATGCAGGGGCATGCAGGATGACACCATGGGAATCGGCGGCGGTCCGGACGATAAAAGAAAGTAATCCTGATGCGGAACTGGTTTTTATGGAGCCGTTCAAAGATGCGGACGGGAATCGTTCCATTGAGAACCGAAGTGGTCTGAAAGGATTTTTGATCGTACCAAAATCTTCTGACAAGGTGGAGGAAGTGGTAAAGTATTGCAATGATTTTCTGGCCAAAGAAAACTATGAAAAACTTATCGTTGGTGAGGAAGGCGTAAGCTTCCAGATGGAAGACGGAAAATATATGCCGATTTTGCCGGAGTTTGATAAATTTAACAAAGGACGCTGGTTTTATCCCACGAATGTAGGGGAAAGATATACGGAGCTTTTTAGCGCAAGGGCGCATAAAGAAAAGGAGATGGGGGAGCTTTGGGATGATATTAATGAGAAATGTGGACAATATAGTTATGATCCGGTTTTAAACTATGCGCCTACATTGGATAATGAAATTGAAGCGGTAAAGCAAAGCCTGAAAGAGTGGACGAAAGAAAAAGTGATCAAAATGATCATTGACGAAAAAGAGCTGGAAAACTTTGACAGCTATGTTGCGGAATGGAAGGAAAAGGGCGGGGACCGCTTGACAGAAGCATATAATGAGTGGTATCAAAACCGCTGATCTGGAAATGGGGCTGTACAAACAGCTCTATTTTCCATTTGAAAGGGGGGTTTTTTTGAATATTTTAATTGTGGAAGATGAAAAAAACACCAGAAATTCACTGGAAGATTATATCAGGCATTTTGGCTTGGCCTTTCAACGGATATGGACGGCGGAAAATGGGAGACAGGCGTTTGAGATCTTTGAAAAGGAGCATCCGGAAATCGTGC
>OFGA01002371.1_pt1 | contig 11684 bp, 7 predicted proteins | sample 1521471 | NCBI WGS metagenome assembly OFGA01 (sample SAMEA3504086, study PRJEB24116) | mouse gut metagenome | biome: mouse gut; feature: mouse-associated habitat; material: faeces | place: Denmark | collected 2011
AAATAGGTTCTGAAAGCCCCATGAAATAAGGGCTGAAGATTCCGAGAAGTTATAATGTTTAGGAGGAGGAATCATTTTATGAAACTAAGAATTGGCAGACGCATGCTGGCGCTGTTTCTTACGGTTGTTATGGCAATGTGCGCCGTCCCTTTTCCGTCAGCCGATGTTTTGGCAGAAGAGACAGTCGTTTCCGGAACGATCACAGAAGCAGATGGTGTAAAGCGTCTCTCTTACGGGTCACCTGCATTGGATACGGCTCTTTTTGAGCAGGGGGCAGAGCCTATTGTGGTTACAAAGGAAGAGGACATCGCTTATTTTAATGAGATGGAGACGATTACGATGACGATGGTCTTTCGTTATCGGGAGCCGGTAAGCAAAAATCATGCTTTTTTTGCTTTAGAAGGTAATGATGGAGAGCATATTACATTTTGGCAGAATCCCTTAGTCTCAAATAACACACAGGGCAGGATTTCATTTGACTGGAAGGGATCTCAAGGAATTTTTGGAAGCAGAGACGGTCATAAAATTTCGGATACGAATTATCATAAACTGACGGTTTCATATGTTCCGCCGGATGCAAATACAACTGCAACAAATGTTTATTTTGCAATCGACGGAGTCAACACGAATATGAACCTTACCAATCTGGCTTCTAATTGGTATGGAAAAATAAATGAGCTGTTGCAGGGGGAGAGTCCTCTGCATACATTTACGATCGGCGGCAAGGGAAAAAACACAACATATAATGTTACAGCTGCAAACGGGGGAATGTATGATTTTGACGGAGACATCAAATACATGGAGTTCTCCAGTAAAAAGCTGAATGCGAATGAGGTTGTAGCTGAGAATCAGAAATGTCCGGACGGATTGTTTGAAGCGTTATCCTCATACATAACAACATGTGAAAGTACCTATCAAAAAGAGAATGAGGATGGCAACTATCCGTCTGCAACCTGGGAGCCATACGAGACAGCGTTGACAGCAGCGAAAACGGTCACTGCATCGACGCCGGAATGGGTCATTTATAATAAATACGACGCGTTAAAGGCGGCAGAGGATGCTCTGAAAGCAGGCGGAAAGAACATTGCTCCGACAGCTGTTACGGACGGAGCTGCCATTCTGGTGCAGGGTAAGACGCTTACAATGTCAGGAAAAGATCTGGCAACGGATGCAAACAACGATTTGCTGACGATTACGTCTGCAGAAAGTGCAGAAGCTGCCGCGGAAAATATCGGGTTGAACGTGGAAGACGGCCTGCTGAAGATCAGATGTGCCGAGGGATATCAATACGACCCGGCGCACAAAGAGACTCCGTTTACTGTAAACGCTGTGGTCAGTGACGGTGTTGATGAGGTAAACGCTTCTTTTTCACTTTATATAGAGCAGGCGCCGTTAAAGTTAGAATATAACAATATAGAACTGGATCCCGCTCATGACGAAGAAGTTATGTCTCTGGAAAAGAAAGAAATCAAAAAACTGACGCAAATCGAGGAGTCCCTGGAAGTGTCCATGACATTTCGGTATGACGCGTCAAAAGCTTTCAATAAAAACGGAGAGAACTATTACTATTTGATGGAGATCGGGAACAGTGAGAATAATTATTCCGAGAAGGATAATAACGGGCTGGCAGGAGCCAACCCGCCGGCACGTGCGCATTCGTCTCTTGCTTTGATTTTAAATGTAAGCAGCGGAACCGTTTATATGAATACAGGCGCATGGGAAGGCAGTACGGACTGGACGTTGACAGGACTTGGCAACCTGAATGACGGCAGGTACCATACTTTGACGGTTTCTATTTCTCCGGCGGCGTTTAATGTGTATTGTGATGCGCAGAATTTGAAGACAGCCAGTGGGAATACGGCGAAGAACACCAAAAATTTTGTTCGTGCGTTTTTTGGCGAAACAATTGCAAATTCCGGAGATTTTTACAGGGATTGGAGAAGATCTATCGATACGGTTACAATCGGAAGCTGCAATCCAAACAGCGCAACACGGCATGAAAATTACGGGAAATTCGGCGGCGAAATCAAATCCTTTGTCATATCCGACGGGGCATACAGCCAGGCGTCTTTATCCGAACACCATAAGTCATACGGGACGGATGAACCGAAAAAACAATTGCGGCAGGTCTTTGAGAGCATATCAGAACGCGATTATGCAGCGGAGGACTGGGCGGTATTTACAGCGACAGAAACGTATCGGACCGTGAAGGGGGTTCTTGACGATACGGCGCCGACTTATGCGGCAAACATATACAACACGCTGATTTCGCAGATGCAGACAGCCATTTCGGATTTTATCAGTATGGTAAACAACAAGGGGCTGACGGATCTTGGAAGCGGTATTTCGGCAATGTTTAATATGGATCCGGACAATACCTGGATATTTGGCGGAGGCGTGGAAGCGCAGGGAAGGTTTTCTGAAATTGCCGGCGTACGGAATTACATCGGACAGTTTGAAGAGTATATTCGGTGGGTAAATGCGACAGACAGTCCCATCAAACGCCAGCGGTATATGGTCAATGTAGGAAAAGCAGGCGACAGCGCAAAAACATTTTATGATAAAATGGATCAATACATTGAAAAGCTGGATCCGAAAGCAATCGCTTATCTGATCGGTCCGGAGGATTATAAAAAGGGACAAGCCGGCATAACAGAGTTTCAGACGGCGCTGACCGGAATTTTAGATAAGGCGCTGGCGGTAAAAGGGAATACCGGTTTTGCCGTAATTCAGTTTCCGCATGCAGGAAAAGCAGGGGATGCGGAACAGATCAATCTATATGTAAATGCGGCAAGAGATACGCTGCGCAGTTACGTGAGTGCGCATGCGGCTGTGAAGGATCGGATCGTTCTGGCAGATCATACGACTCTTACGGATAACGAGGATTTTAAACAGAATAAACTGACGGCGGAAGGACATCGCGAGATTGCGATGCAGTTGTCTCAGGCGACATTTAAAAGTACGGCGGGTTTTCCTGTGCTCTCCTATTGGACAAGTGAAGATATGCCGCAGGAGTATAAAAAAGACAGTATGCCGGCAGTTACGGCAGAAGCAGGCGGCAGGCTGTCCGTAGTGATTCCAAGCGATATTTCTTCTGCAAGTACGACGTGGGAATATACGCTTGAGATCGACGACCTTGAGATGAAAGGCACGGCGCAGGAAGGCGCGGGCAGGGCATTTACCATAGACGGACTTCCGCAGAATGAGGCATATGTACTCTGCCTGAAATCCACGGACAATCACGTGCAGCTTGCAAAGGTATATGGCAAAACAGAAGCCGGAAACCGCGGAGGGCAGGAGACGCTTACGCAGCTGCAGCAGAAGATCAGAGAGAAAGCGGACGCAAAGGATCAACCGCTTACCTGGCTGTTTATGGGAGATTCCATTACGCATGCCGCAAAATGGACCAATGGTTATGACGGGATTGCGCAGATTTTTGAGAAATATCTGAAAGAAGACCTCGGAAGGTCCGATGATATTGTAGTCAATACGGGCGTATCCAGTGCAACGACCACGGAAACGCTGGCGTATATCGACCAGAGACTTATGAAATATCATCCGGATATCGTATCCGTGATGCTTGGAACAAACGATACACAGTCGCAGTATAATACATCTGCAGACCAATATGAGGATAATTTGATCCGGATTGTTTCTAAAATCAGAGAGTCCAACGAAAAAGCACTGATCATTTTCCGGACGCCGACGCCCAGCTCAAGCAGCAGATATAAGGATCCTCTTGAGGACCGGTATCTGGAAAGGATGCACCGCGTGGCGGACGCCGACGGTAATATTTTGTTGATCGATCAGTATACGGAATGGAATAAGGAGATGAATACGTTTCCTTATCTGTATCAGAGAAATTATTATTATGGCAGCCCGACAACGGCAGATGCGCTGCATCCAAGCACCCAGGGGCAGCTTCGCATGGCGCAGCAGTTTATCCGCGAATGCGGCCTGAGCACGGATACGAGAATCGCCAATCTTGCGTATCGTTTCGGCTATACGGAAGAAACGTCCGAAACGACGCCGAATCTCACGGCAGGCAGGGTAAGAGCTGCACTGGAAGAAAGCGAAATTGAAAAACTGGAAGGCGCTTACGGACAGAGTTTCGGCATGATGCAGGTTACGCTTACGGATCAGGCGGATAATCGGACATATACGAGAACCGCTTATACGGACGAGGCAAGATTTATCATGCGCTATCTGCAAAATGAAGGCGGACATAATTACCGCGTATCTGTGACCGGTATGCCAAACGGCAGTGCAAAAAAGGTAACATTTAAAGAGGGCAGTTTGAGTCTTAGCCCGGAGAATCCGGTTTTGCCGTTTTATGTATTTTTAGATGCCGAGATGATAAGAGACTGGACTGTCGGAAGTGTAATCGGAACATTGTCCGTAGGAAAAGCGGCTCCGGACGGTACGCATCATTATGAATTGGTTGGAAGCGGCAATGACAATGAAAAATTTGTAATTGAAGGCAGTCAGATCAAAGTAAAGACAGAATTGGAAGAGCATCAGAGGTATACGGTCTGTGTACAGGCGGTATCTGACGACGATCCCTCGGCACGCTCGATCACAGAGGAATTTATATTCCGTACGCTGTCTTCTTTGGAGCATATCCGGGAGGATGCGAGAGATTTATTTGAATCGGACAAGTCGGCATTGGATCTTGACCTTTCTGATGTTGACTTTAGCGGGCAAAATTATGTGGATTTTGCAGATCCGGCAAGCAAATGGTATCAGAACGGGGATTATCTGCGTGTGTTAAATACTATGCAGAAACAGACGACGGGCGGCACGATCATTTACCGTTTCCGTACGACACAGGAAGACGCTGTTATTTTTGCTACGGGCAGCGATGACAACGTAGAAAAAAATCTGATGTGTTTTGGACTCAAGGGCGGAGATTTCCGTGAAATTTTACGCGCTTCGGAAGATCGGTGGAGAGGAAGCCATTCGGCGGAAACAAAATTAAATGACGGAGCATGGCATACGGTAGCCATCAGTTTTGACACGACCAAAGCGGATTTTCAAAATCAGCTGTTGGTCTGCGTAGACGGCGGGGCGAATATTTATCCGCCGGATTGGTGGCAGGAAACGAGTAAGAGCTGGTTTAATATTAATCCGAATGACGCAATTACGAATTTTGCCATTGGCGGAGGCTTTACGGAAGATATTTCGTTGGCGTCTGACCTTCCGATATTTCACGGAGATATCTCATTTGTGACTGTAACGGACGAAATATATGACGAGGACGAGCTGAAAATCATTTCCCGGACACCGTTAATTACGGGACAGCAGACGGTTTCGATAAACGGCAGTACGGTAGCGGTTTCGGAAGATGCAAACTATACGGCATCCGCCGCAGTTCCAAGTGCGGAAGACGCGCAGATACCGGAATTTGAATTTACGCTGACGGCGAAAGGCGAATATTTATTGTCTGTATAATGGGGTTAAAACCCTCGCCTTAAGGCGAAACCTTTAGGTCAACCCCATTCCCCAAGTTTAGGATGATGTAAAACAGAGATACTAAACTTGAGGTGATAAAAATGGAAAATTACAGGAAATCGTCCCATTGCACATATGATATCAAATACCATCTGGTATGGATAACAAAGTACCGGAAACCTGTAATAACAGGGAAGATAGCCTTGCGGACAAGGGAATTGATCCGGATAGTCTGCCAAAGCAATGAAGTGGAGATTCTGGCAGGGCATGTGGGGAGCGACCACATACACCTGCTGGTGTCAGTACCGCCCCATTTGTCGGCAAGCAAACTTGTACAGTATATAAAAGGAAATACATCAAGAAAGCTGCAGATGGAATACAAGGAATTGAATAAACAGTTCTGGGGACAGCATTTATGGGCAAGGGGATATTTTGTGGCAAGTAGTGGGAATGTGACGGATGAAGTAATCAGAGAGTACATCAAGAACCAGGATCTACAAGAGCGGAGTAACTCTGATAACTTTGAAATTGGAGAGAAGTAGTACGAAAGGAAAGAATTGAGATACGCTTCTTCAAGGCTGCTTCAGCAGCCCACTGAACCTACCGGCTTTAGCCGGTAGTGGTTAAGTTTATGTTATTGTATGCTATAATAAGGATAAGGAGGGCTGAAGAATGAATCTTCATATAACTAAATCTAAAAATGCAGAGTCATTCTATATCTGCAAGTCTTATGCAAAAGCAAATGGCGGCACTACTTCAACGATCGTCCGCAAGCTGGGTACCTTGGAACATCTTTTGCTTGAACATGGACCCACCAGGGATGATGTCCTTGCATGGGCTAAAAATGAAGTGAAAATAGAAACACAAAAATACAAAGAAGAAAAAAAGGCAAAAACAGTATTGATCCCTTTTCATGCGGACAGGCAGCTGGATTTTGACAAGCAGGCCTTTTTCCGCGGCGGCTACCTTTTCCTGCAATCCGTTTATTATCAGCTGCAAATGAATAAGATCTGCCGGAAATTAAAACGGAATTATAAGTTTAAGTATGACATCAACGCAATCCTTTCCGACCTGATCTATACGAGGATCCTAGAGCCTTGCAGCAAACGCTCCTCCTTTAAGGCTGCATCTGAGTTTTTGGAGAAACCTTCCTATGTACTCCATGACGTGTACCGGGCATTGGATGTCCTTGGCGCTGCGTGTGACCTCATCCAGGCGGAAGTTTATAAAAACAGCCATTTCCTTGGAAAGAGAAATGATACGGTCCTTTATTATGACTGCTCAAATTATTACTTTGAGATCGAACAGGAAGATGGCTGTAAAAAATACGGAAAGAGCAAAGAGCACAGGCCAAGCCCTATCATTCAAATGGGACTGTTCATGGACGGGGACGGGATTCCCCTTGCTTTCTCACTCTTTCCGGGAAATGCGAACGAGCAGACATCACTGAAACCCTTGGAGCAGAAAGTTCTTGGGGATTTCGGATGCCAGAAATTTATTTATTGCAGTGATGCCGGACTGGGCTCCGAATCCATCAGGGAATATAACCATATGGGTGAACGGGCTTATATCGTAACCCAGTCTGTCAAAAAGCTGAAGAGGGAAGAGAAAGAATGGGCTTTAAACCCACAGGGCTTTAAAAGGGTGTCTGAAGACGCTCCTGTCGACCTTGCGGAGCTGCCGGAGGATGACAGAGGGCTTTATTACAAGGACGGGCCCTATACCACAAAGAAACTGCACCAGCGTTTGATTATTACCTATTCCCCTAAATATGCCGCCTATCAGAAATCCATCCGTGACAAACAGGTAGAACGGGCACAAAAAATGCTGAATTCAGGGAATGCAAAAAAGAACCGCAAGAACCCGAATGACCCGGCCCGTTTCATCGGGACAATGGCAGCAACAAAAGAAGGGGAGGCTGCTGACGTCCGGAATTACCTGGATGAAAATAAGATCTCTGAGGAGGCCCGGTATGACGGGCTCTATGCAGTATGTACGGATCTTTTGGATGATGCGGCCGGAGATATTTTAAAAGTAAGCGAAGGCAGATGGCAGATAGAGGAATGTTTCCGGATCATGAAAACAGACTTTTCTGCAAGGCCTGTCTATTTACAAGATGAAAACCGTATCAAGGCACATTTCCTGATCTGCTTTCTCGCGTTAACCCTATACCGTTTTCTAGAGAAAAAACTGGATTCAAAATATACCTGTGAAGAATTGCTGGACACTCTAAAAGCCATGAATTTTGCGGAAATACAGGAGCAGGGCTTTATTCCTCTATACAAACGGGACGCTATCACAGATGCTCTTCATGAGGTCTGTGGTTTCCGAACCGATTATCAATTCCTAACCAAAAGCAAAATGAGAACTATTCAGAAAAAAAGCAAAGGAAGGGAATAAAATACTATACTTCGTGACAACGGCAAAAATCGCTGCACTCCATGAAATACAAGGGATACAGCGATTTTTCTGATTTTCAACTGTCAAAGATGGGATTATAATACCACATACTTTTCGTTTTGTCCAGTATATGATTCTTTTTTTTTCGGGTTTTTCTTTTTTCTTTTGCTTTTTTCTCCATACTGCTGCAATGCGATAAGAAAAACAGCCATGCCGCAGCTGCTCCTGTGGCATGGCTGTCTGGCTTTACACCTGAATGCCTTTGTTGTTTTGCGTATCCTCCTGCAGGGGAGACCGATATCGCTCAATCACACGGATCGTCGCCCAGTCGGGCTTCCTTGGAGCAGAAACTTCACTCTTTTCTCTGTCCTGCGTATCCGCTCCCTCTGCATGACCGGATTGTTCTTTCTTTTCCAGCTCGTCTTTCAGGGCCTTTAATACGATACTCTGCCATGTCTGGCCTGATAATGCGTTCATATATAGAGAATTGCCAAAGCCTCCGCCAAGCCCCTGCGTAAAAAGCCCTGTACGGTAATTTAGAAGCGCCGCGTCCAGATATCCGGAAAAATTTCCGGTTTTTCCACTGGCAGCACTCTGCTGGGTTCTGGCATTTTCGGCTGCATACATAGATTCTACAATACCGTTTACATTTCCTACCATAAGCGCCGCCTAGCCCCAGAAATTATACATATTCTGCGTAAACGAATTCCAAAAATCCCTGCCGCTGCTGTTATAGCCGCCCAATATGCTCGCCGATGACACTTTTGCACTCTCTGCCACTCTGCCGCCCACAAAACCGGCTTTTGACGAAAATCCGGAAGAACTGCCAAACGCCGCCTTTAAGCTGTCGATATCCGCCGCCTTTAGCGTTTTCTCATCGATGCTGATTCCTCCGTCTTTCTTTTTCGTAACGCCCACTTTTTTCAGCGCGTCCGCATGTTCGGTCAAATAGGAGTTCAATTCCTGCCGGTAAAATCTTTCCAGCCCGGAATCGGAACCGTTTAAATGCTTCAGCGTGTTATTATAAGCCTGCGCCATCCCTTTGATATGCTCCACCAATTCCGATGTATCTTTGGAAGCCTCGGCTTTTGCAAACAGCGATCCTTCTCCGTCTTCGGCAAGTTTTGCAGCATAATCGCTCAGACTTTCCGCTGCTTCTTTTAACTCTTTCCTGCTCTCACTGTTGATCTTCTCCAAAAATGCATTCGTACTGCTTTTGGTCGTTCCCACAGAAGGCAGCATACCGCCCGTCGAAGACGAACTCTTATTCATAATGTCGAGTAATGTATTCTGCTGAAGCGGAATTCCTGTTCTTTTTGCCGTGTTCTGCATCATCTGATTTGTAATACGCATAATATACCTCCTGTCATTGTACAAAACCTGTTTCCTGAAATACATATCGACATGAAACAAAAAAAATCCACCGTTTTGTAACCAATCAATGATTTTCTGCTACGAAATCCCGCCTGCCCTGCAGCATGACGGTCAGATAAAAACGGTTTTCCGCCTGATATGCTTTCACGGTGCCGTAATACTTTTCCGCGCATCTTTGGATGTTCTTGAGACCAAACCCATGGCCTATGCCGGGTTTTTCCGATACGGGCAGTCCGTTTTCCCAGACAAGCGCGGCGGAAGACGTATTTTCTATCGTCAGAAGCAGCATATTTCCCTTTTGTTTTGCAGTCAGAAAAACACAGGGCTGCTCCGCCGCTGTTTCACAGGCTTCAAACGCATTATCCAGCCCGTTATTTAAAATCACGCTGATATCGAACGCATCGATGCCAAGATGATGCGGAAAAATAAAATCACTGGAAAACGCGATATTCCTCTGTGCGGCAATCCTGAAATAACGTCCCAGGATTATGTCTGTTACCGGATGTTTTGTCTGGTATTTTAAATCCAGATGTTCCAGCGAGGCCTGCATGGAATCCACATACCGGCGCGCTTCCTCTTTAGCAGCCGCATCACCGGAAAATGCCTGCGCCAGCAATGCGTTGACATCCGCGATATAATGTTTCATGTCGTGTTTCATTCCGCGGATCTGTATATTGACGCTTTCCATATCCAGCACATGCGCCTCCAACTCTTCCATACGGCTTTGATACAACTCTGCCTGGCGTCTTTTTTCATGTTCTTTTTCCATTTCACCAAGCATTTTTACGCTGAAAAGAATCGACGCGGTACAAAGCAGAGACAGCAGCGGGATCATCAGGTTTAATTCCGCGTAATGTTCGATCAGGTTATAAACTTCCGTATCATAGTAAAACAATATACTTCGTAACATCGCCGTAAACATAAGCCCCAGCAATGCCGGCAGAAACAACAGCGTCTCTCCGTAAAACCGGTAAATACTTTTACACAAAAAATACTGCCGATATCTTCGAATACAAAAGAAAAGAAGACCCCCTATGGCAAGAAACAGCAGCATATTCCATAAAATCTCCGTTCTCTCTATCAACTGACGATAGCGTTTTACGTCAATTGGCCCTTCCTCAAAAAACATGCGGCTGTAATATTCGGAAATCCGTCCCATACTGCCCACAGCCAATGGATACACCGCAAAACGAATCAGTTCATGCAGCGCATAAAACACAGTTACCAAAGACAGCAGGCGCATGTGATTCCTTTGATATAAGAGAATGCCGGCAAACAGCGTAACCGCCATGCTGACCGCCACCGGAACAATGCTCTGCCTGCTGTCAGCAATATATAACGCTTCGCCGTATAACAGCTTTTTAAGCGGCACAAAATAGGAAAACGCCATTCGAACCGCTGCATACTGCAGACACATAATCCCAAACGGCAGCTTCCTTGTTCTGCCGAACCGAACCGTGAGCACATCTTTCATAAGATACGAAAGCATCGCCCCGAATACCATATATTCTGTAAGATCCATCCAAAAATAAAGCTGTTCCTTCATACTCTTTACCCGCTATGTCGTAAGATAATCCATATACGCCGCGACGAAGCCGCTGTATTTTTGTTTTGACAAAAATACCGTATCCCCGCATTTTAACGTAATACTCATCCTGTCATACCCGGCAACTTCCTGTAAATTTACAAGATATCCCCGATGAGAGCGAAAAAAACCTTCCGCAAGCTTCTGTTCCAGAACTTCCATCTTTTCATAATAGGAATAGTCCCCGTTGCCGGTGTGTAGCGTAACTTTTCTTCCGTCATTCTCCGCATAATAGATTTCGTCCACCGGGATCCGGACAAATTTTCCGTTCGTCTTGATCAAAAGCGACGGTACATTTTTCTTTTCTTTCGCTTTCGCTGCCGCCCTTGCCGTCACTTCTTCCAGTTTCTTTTCATCAATCGGTTTCAGCAGATAATGAAACGCTTCCACATCATAAGCGTCAAACACATAGCTGCGGCTGGACGACAGAAAGATCAAGGTCTTTTCAAAAGAAAGCTCCCGACACCGCCTTGCTGTCTCCATACCGTCCATCCCTTTCATGAGAATATCCAGAAAAATAATATCAAACCGTCCCAGAGATAAAAGGAGTTCTTTTCCGCTGCAAAACCTTTCAATCATGCAGGCAATCTGCATTTCATCCATAAAGGTCTGAATCCTCGCCGATATAGACAAGGATTCCAGAAGCTCATCATCACAGACCGCTATAGACACCATGATTTGGCCCTCCTTTTCTTCAAAATCAAATATTCCAAATGTGCTCTGATGATTTCCATTTATGATGGTACGTTGTCAGAGGATCCCATGACAATTTACTGCATACATCGGCGAAAAAATGATAAAATTTCAGATTTTGTAATAAACGGGCAAAATCATGTCATAACTGTATCTTTTCCCGTGTCTTCATAAAATAGCA
>OFGA01002372.1_pt1 | contig 11681 bp, 14 predicted proteins | sample 1521471 | NCBI WGS metagenome assembly OFGA01 (sample SAMEA3504086, study PRJEB24116) | mouse gut metagenome | biome: mouse gut; feature: mouse-associated habitat; material: faeces | place: Denmark | collected 2011
ATCTTCAACCGCCATGAAGTCGCCGTAACATTTGGTCAAATGTTCTACCTTGATCATAATCATCCTCCATGCTCATTGATTCTGTCGTTTACCTGAAACGAGACTTATTATAAAAAGGAACTATTATGAAACGGTGATGATATTGTGAAGATTTTATGTCCGGAAAATTCCACCTAAAAAGGACATCCATTTTCTGAATGCCCCTTTCCATAAACCCAAACACTGTTTTATCGCATACTGTGCAATGTATACACCGTCTCATTTACCACCACTGATTCCACTTCCCCGATATCCACCAGCCGGTTAAACACAAACACCATGTGGTTATCCTCCGCTCCACAGGCATAACCGGTATTGTCAATATCCACCTGGCAGGAATGAAGGTCCTCTATGCCGTGTTCGTGGACCACATACACACTCCCATCCTTATATTTGACTGCGGCATAGTAGATATACCAGGGATCGTAAGCCTGCTCCTTGTTAAGTCCAAGGCCCACGTTGCGGTCTATACCCATGGACATAGGAGATATCCCCACTATCCCTCCATCTTTGTTTACATACTGCTTTTTCTCGGCCTGCCCCCGGATCGGGATCAAAACCGTGTCCGTTTGCCGCTCCTCATCCCTTCCCTCATCCTGTTTCTGATAGATTTCCATGGAGATCCCCGCACTCTGGTCTGCCAGGTCCGTTACCAGATAAGCGTAACAATATAGCTTCTCTTCTGTGGACTTTTCCAGATCTACAAAGATATTTTCGCTGCAATCTTTAAAAACAAGACGGAAGGGGGCGTCTTCGGTAAACCATGCGCCTTTACTTTCGTTATAAAGCTGGCCGTAAAGGACTCCCTTTATCCCACCTTCCCTTTCCAACGTAAATTCAACAACGGCGGCCTTGCCATCATACGCCGCCCCAAGCACCGTAAGCCTTGTATCGCCAATCTCTTTTATCAAGGGCTGATAGGATACCCCGTTCCCCATTAATTCTTCCACCTTTTCAAGCCCTTCATCGGTGTATTCTCTTTTAGGATATGTAATAACCGCGGCTGCCGCCTTTGCCCATCCGATCCATACGCTCTGGCAGACCCTTCTTTTGTATTCTTTCAGCATTTTTTCTTTCTTCCGTTTATATTCCCCTGTAAACTCATGTGCGCCCTCCGGCCCGTCCTCCAGCGCATCAAATTCCTCTATGGAAATCATAAGTTCTTCCCGGTGCGTTTCTCTTATTTTATCTTCCATACTTCCCCCTTATTTCTTTACTGCCTGTTTTAACTTTTTCTTTGCCCGCTCAAACCGTTTCCGTACATTGACTTCTGAAATCCCCAGCTTTTCTGCCATTTCTTTCACCGACAGATTTTTAACGGCAAGACAGTCCACCACCTGGTAATACCACGGACTTAATAAAGAAATGATTTCCTTTACCCCCGCCTCTTCTTCAAAATCCTGGCCCCCAGCCTTTTTACTGTATGTCATTTCATCACTAAAACAAAACAGCTCCTGCTCTTTCTTTTTCTTATGGTAAATGTCTATAGCGGAATGCTTAATGACAGTGATCATATATTTCTTACAGTCATCCGAACAGGCGTCCTCAAAATATACCCGCCCTTTCATCAGCTTCAAAAAAGCCTCCTGCACCGCGTCTTCCGCCCATTCGCTATCCTGCAGGATTCGGCAGGCCACCTGATACATCTTTTGTTCGTACAGCCGGCAGCACGTTTCCATAAACAAGACCAGCCTTTTCCCGTCCTCAATCCTCACATTCCTTCTCTTTTCATCCTGCGCTTCTTTTCGGAACATCTCTCCACCTCATTTATCATACTTCCGGTATGTCGTTACCGTTTTCGTCTCCCCTTCCCCGTTCCTTTCATCCCCTTCATAATCTATGTTATTGATATCGACCTGCACCGTGAGGAATTTACTCCTGTCCATATAATCCTCTGCGTCTATTGTCATCAGTTTATCCGGATCAAGGGATACCTCCTGGGGTGAATCATAAAGCTTGAAATCATGCAGTGTATAGACCACATTGCCAACATCATATGCCTGCTTTTCCGGTTCCGTTTCTATCACCACCGAACCCTCTCCCGCATTCCCGCCTCCCTGCTCCATTCTCCCGGCGCCTTCACTAGTGTAAGGGTCTGCTTCCATACTGCCGGCATCCGTTTTGTTTTCTTCCCAAACCTCCCCGGCCGCTTCCCTATCCCCTGTTTCAGGCTTCCCACAGCCCCAAAGTAATAGTGTGCCGCATAAAATAGCGGCTATCATTCTTTTGTTTCTCATAGCATGTCACTCCTTCTTATCTGTAATGTGTTTCTAATAAATATAACCACCGTAAAAATGAATTTGTGACACAAATACAAAAAAAGAGTGCAAAACCTGAAAGCTCTGCACCCCGTTAAAATCATTTGTATGAACAATATTCATTTGCCGCCTAACGCAAGGCCGATCATCCTGTCAGCTTGGTCAGCCATAAAAAACGGGATATTCAGCACATCCCCGTCCAGCTTCAAATTATCCAGGGAAAATCTGATGCGGAGCTTTACTTTATCGCCAAACAATTCCTTAAATTTTTTAAGGCTCCTGCTGGCCGTATTCGTTTCCGACTTGACTTCCACCGGAAAAATATCATTATCCCGTTGTATCAAAAAATCGACTTCATACGGCGGATTGTTCTGACTCCAGTACCGCGGAAAAACTTCAAACTGTGTAAGCAGCGTCTGCAGTACATAATTTTCACTAAGCGCCCCTTTAAACTCTGTAAATAACCGATTGCCCTCCCCAAAAGCCGTGGGAGCAAGCATTGCCAGGCGGCGCAGGATCCCCACATCCACCAGATAAATTTTGAAGGCTGACAGATCATCATATGCTGATACGGGAAGCCCCGGTGCGGTGCTGCGGTACACTTTATGCACCAGCCTTGCATCCACAAGCCACTGCAGGGCATCTTCATACTCCCTTGCCCTTGCCCCTTCTTTGACAACTCTGTAAAGAAACTTTTTGTTCTCCCTTGCAAGCTGGGAAGGAACCGATTTCCAAATCATTGAAATTTTAGGGAACTCGCTGATATTAGGGTGCTTGGCAAAGTCACGTTCATAGGCCTCGATTATGTCGGACAACACATTCTGCATGGCTGCCACATCCCGTGCCTTAGTCCACATCAGCACAGACTCCGGCATGCCGCCGGTAACAAAATACATCTTTAATTTTTCATACAAAGGATTAAAAAAAGCATCCGGCAACGGCTCCACCCTGTCAATGGTATTCAGATAGGCAGCAAGATTTTCATCACCATTCGCAAGCAGAAATTCCGCAAATGTCATTGGGTCTATCTGCATAAAGTTCACTTTTCCTACCGGAAATGAAGCAGGCTTAGACAAAGTAATCCCCAGCAAAGCCCCTGCACAGGCAATATGATATTCCGGAGCATTCTCACAAAAATACTTCATGGAGTTAATAACTTTAGGACAATCCTGTACTTCATCAAAAATGATCAACGTTTTCTCCGGAGAAATTTTTTGATTGCTGGCAAGCATCAGGTTCTGCAAAATACGATCCACATCCTTGGCTGTTTCAAAAAACTGCTTGTATTCCTCATTTTCGTCAAAATTGAAATAGGCAGTATTTTCATAATATTTCCTGCCAAATTCCTTCAACACCCATGTTTTTCCAACCTGACGGACCCCTTTTAATATGAGAGGTTTCCGATAGGGTGAACTTTTCCATGCATACAATTGCTTCATAATCAATCGTTCCATTTATGCCCTCACATAATTATCAATAAATATGTGATACACATCACACTTTTATTATATTTTAGTGTTTTTCAAAAGTCAACCCTTCCTGTACCCCCTGTCATTGGTTCAAACCGGCAGTATCATACCGCCTTTATCCTATCTGCACTTCCATCCCACAATGGATCTGCACCATCTTTTCCCCCATAATAGGCCCCATAAGGTCAATGGCTTTCTGGCCGGTGCAATGTCCGGTATAAAACAGGGTATCCATCTCCTTTAACTCCTGTGCCGTCCGGCAGATCGTCTCCTTCTCCTCCTGCGTATAATCCGTCTTTTTCATCATATGGAAACCGCTCACCACCACATCCGGACATCTTCCGTATTTCTCCTTGTATCTGTCAAGAATATTCAAGATCCCATTATGGGCGCATCCGGAGATCAAAAGTTCCTTTTCCCCGCGTACCACCAGGCACTGCTCATGGGCAAACTCATCCTGCACCCGCTGCCCCTCCTTCAACATGGATAACACCAAGTTGCTCTGAGGCCAGAACCTTCTTCCCCTAATGCCGGTAAAAACAGAAAGCTCCTCATCGATCTGATGATCTCCGTCAAGCAGCCTTAAGCCAGCCAACTGCCCAATCCTTTTATCGACTCCGATGTACCGCTCCCCATGATAATAATCCCCCAGCGCTTCCCGCTGCATATAAACAGTGGCCGCTTTGTTGATCTGGGAAAATGCAAGGATCCCCCCGGAATGGTCGCTATGCCCATGGCTTACGATCACGGCATCCACCTTATAAAGGTCTATGCCCAGTTTTTTTGCGTTCTCCAGTGTCTTTTCGCTTGCACCGGTATCCATAAGAACTTTGTGCTTTGCCGTCTCGATATAGACGCTAAGCCCATGTTCATATTCACACCCCGGCACTTTGCAGGTGTCTTCCATCAAAATAACAACCTTCATTCCTGATTCCCTTCCCTTTTTACCATGTAACACTTATTTAAAATCTATTATAATACCAACCCGGCTTTTCAACAAGCCGATCCTGGCCTGCAGCCTATTCATATTCCACGATCCGCTCCGTGTATTTCCGCTCCATATCGTGGCGCATTTTCCGGTTTTCCACAGTATCAAAAACAATGGAAAAATCATAATCCTCCGGATAAAGTTCTTTTGCGGCCACATGGAGTTTCACCCGCTTATGGTTGATCCAGATTTTTTTATTTGGCAGCTGTACCCTGAGCACCCCCTTTTCATTTACAGGCACGCAGACGATTCCTATCTTCTTTTCCGGATAAATCATCACACTATCCCCGATCCGGTATTTTTCCGATAAATCTTCACTCTTTTTAACCTCCTTATGCTTTTTGATCTTTGAAGCCTTCCTTAAAGGCTGTCTATCCGTTTCCCCGGCCAATAAAAAGAGCTCCGGCTCCGCTTTTCCCCAAGCCTTGTTATCATCTCCTTTCCCATAAGCCGCCTGCATGGCCGTCTTTAACATTTCCGGTGGCATACCCAGCTTCCGCGCGATAAAAAAGGCACAGCTTTCCCCTGCTTCCCCCATGATCATCCGGTAAGTGGGCTGCAGGGTCTCCCGGTCAAATTCCATCCGGGCATTCAGTACTCCTTCTGCCCTGTCCGCATATTCTTTCACTTCCGGGTAATGGGTGGTAGCCAAAAACAGGCATCCGCTTTTTCTAAGCTGTTCCAAAATAGCCACCGCAATCCCCATCCCTTCCGCGGGATCTGTACCGGAACCCAGCTCATCCATCACCACCAGGCTCTCGGCATCTACTTCCCTTATAATTTCCAGTGCGTTTTTGATATGGGCAGAGAAGGTGGAAAGATTTTCCGTGATATTCTGCCCGTCACCAATATCGCACAAATACAAGCTGTTCATACAAATGTCGGCTTCTTTACAGGGCACATGGAGCCCATACTGCGCCATCAGGCAGCATAACGCTGCCGTCTTAATGGATACTGTCTTTCCCCCTGTGTTAGGGCCCGTGATGACCACCCCTCGGATCCCTTCCCCCATTTCAAAGTCCAGGGGAACACAAATATCTTTTTCCATCAGGGGATGCCTTGCCTTGCAAAGGCGAATCTTCCGCTGTGTGTTGATCTTTGGCTCCACCCCTTCCATATCCATGCTGAGCTTTCCCTTGGAAAAGATAAAATCAAGCTTTTCGATCATCCGCATATTTTCCTGCATAACAGGGGCGCCTTCCGCTGCCATAGCCGTTAAGGTATATAAGATCCGGTGCACTTCGTTTTCTTCCTCTATCTTTAATAATTGCACTTCCTCATACATATTGGAAATGCTCACCGGCTCCACGAACAGGGTATTCCCGGTGGAAGACTTATCCACCGCACTGCCCGGGATCTTCCATTTATATTCCTTTTTTACCGGGATGCATACTCTGCCGTTGCGGAGAGTGAAGAAATGGTCCGCCATGCACTCCTTGTTGGAGCGTATGATCTGTTCCGCCTTTTGTTTCATTTTTTCCTCCAAATTTGAAATATCTCTTCTGATCTCCTGCAATAATTTAGAAGCATAATCGTCCACTTCCCCGCCCCGGATCTGCCTTGCGATTTCTTCCCTAAGTTCTTCCATGGGATCTAAATTCACTTCATAATAAGCCAGTGAATTTTCGTACTGCTTCCCCCGTTCCAGATAACTTTTCAGCCTGCCTGTAACCACCAGCGCTTTTTCAATGCGTTCTAACTGATAAGGCACAAGACAGCTTTCCTTCACTGCAAGTTCAATACTCTCCTTCGCCTCGTCAATGGACGCTAACGGCGGCGTTCCAATCTTTTTGATTAACTCCCTGGCTTCTGAGGTATCCTTTATTTTTTTATTCAGCCTTCCTTCTTCCAGACAATAGGCCGCATCGGCTATCTTTTCTCTGGCCGCTTTTGTAAGGGCCAGTTCCATCCATTTTGCCCTTATCCTATCAAATTCTAAAATAAATTCTACGTTCATAATTTTTCCTCCACATTCCTACTCACTCAATGGATTACACATAAACTATTTACGAGCTGGCACTATGATAATGCCGAAGCCCGTTTTTCCATACCACTCCTGTCAAAAGGGAAAACAGGAACACCACAAATATCCCATAAAGGGCAAGGCCAAGATTCATTTCCCCCACAAGGCTCTGGACCGGCAGCGTTGCCATGATCCCATAAGGGAGCAGCAGATAAAAAATCACCTTGTACACTCCATAAAACGCTATCCCCGGCAGTTTCATGCACAGAGTGATCCCTGCGTCTTCCAGCTGTTCCATCCTGGCTGTTGAGATGATATAAAGAGAAATCGACCGAATGATCACTTCCATTTCATAATACAAGATCTCCATAAGCGCCACCCAGAAAAGATACGCCGCAACTGCCCTCCCGGTCACCTCCACCTGTAAATGCCCTGCCCCGTAAACAATGATGCAGATGCTCATAAGCACCAGCGGAATAGATCCCGGACTGATATTTTCAAACGTCAGCCGCAGCAGCGGACTTACCGGTTTGGTCAGATATAAGTCCAATTCCCCGCTCTGCACCTTGCCGGGAATCCCATTTAAGCCGAAAAAACAGATGGTCATGCTCACTGCGTTCAGCAGGGAAAAGGTTCCAATGTAAAGGATCATCTCCCCTACCCCCCCCCCGCCAATCTTATCCACGTTAGCATACACTGCCCCAAAGGCCATCAGCTGAATGACGAATAAACTCCCGTCCACAAAAAAGGGTCCAAAGAAATCCAGCCTAAACACCATAAGCCCGTGAAACCTAAGAAGGATCAGTTCCCTTAAAACCTTACAATTTTTCTTCATATTTTTTATCATATCCCCACCCCGTCATATTTTTTGATATATTTTTTCCATGTTGCCCGAATCACCGCCTGAATCCCCACACACCATGCTATCATGATCCCCAGCCCTTTTAACGCCTCCTGTTCGCAGTGCCCGGTCAGCAGCATGGACGGCAGATAAGTCACATAGTAAAAAGGCAGGTATTTCATCACATTGACCACCCCGGCGGGAAACAAAGCCAGTGGAACAATTGTTCCTGTCACTAACTCCATCAAATTATTTTTGATCATTAAAAATGTACCGATCCCCTGATACTTCAAAGTCATGATCCCAAGAAGGAAACTAAGCTGGACCATAAAAAGCAATCCCAAGACTGCCATCACCACGGCAATCACCATGATCAGCGGATCATTCGTAAACTGGAACCGGATACGGAAAGCAAATTTCCATACCACTGCCGCAATCAGGTCAAAAAGGAAATAAAATCCCACCACCCCGATTTCCATAAACACAAAGTATGCCTGGACACTTACCGGAATGACCATATACTTGGAAAAACTTCCCTGCCTGATCCTGTCGTGGATCTCCCAGCTTATCCCGCTTGACATCTCAAGCTGTGACAAAAATGAACTTACAATATAGTAAGACAGCATCCCATGAAAGGTAAACTGGCCGATCATACTTTTTCCCTGAAATATGATCCCCCACAGCAGATAGGCAAACAATATTTTTACTATGGTAAACAGCATATTAAACACCACATCCGCCCGCCAGGTGAGCTGTTCTTTCATATGGACTTTTGATATTTCCCAATATTTATACATGTACCTCCCCTCCCTTCCGATAAATCTCCTCTATCGTCTTTTCATCCTCAAACAGCTTTGCCGTATCCCCGTCATAAATCTTTTCCCCTTCATGGATGACGATACTTCTTGGGCAAAGCAGCCTGATATCCTCCATGTAATGGGAGGTAAGCATAATCGTCGTTCCCTTCTTTTCATTGACCTCTTTCAAAAAACCACGTATCTGTCTGGACGCCACAATATCCAGGCCGATAGTAGGCTCATCAAGGAATAAGACCTCCGGATTATGCAAAAGGGCCACGATCAGCTCCATTTTCATCCGCTCCCCCAAAGAAAGGGTCCGCACCTGGACATCCATCAGATCCTTCACCCCAAACAGCTCTATGAAATATTCTTTGCTTTTCTTAAATTCTTTTTCCTGGATCTCATATATTTCTTTAAATAAGCGCAGGGTATCATTGGCCGTCAGCTCAAAAAAGAGCTGGCTTTTCTGCCCCATCACTACCGCATATCTCTTTTTAAATTCATTTTTCATATCATTGGGATAATACCCCATCACATCTATCATTCCGCTTGTAGGCGCTATGATTCCGGTGAGCATTTTTACCAGCGTGGTTTTTCCTGCCCCGTTAGGCCCGATCAGGCCGATAAACTCTCCTTTTCCAATGGAAAATGAAACGTTCCTGACTGCGTCCTTCTCCTCATATTCCCGGTGGAACAAACTGGTCAGACTCCCTGCAAGTCCTTCTTTTTTCTTGTACCTCCGGTACGTTTTTGATAAATTTTCAACTTTGATCATTGTCCTGTCCATGTTCTTTTCCTTTCCTTTTTTTTATAATGATAAAAGCCCATAGCTGCACAAAGCAAAACTACGGGCTTTTGGCACAAACAGGGAGAGAGTTCCCCTTTGCGCAAAAAAAGCATGACCATACAGCCATGCTTCCATAATTATTCTATACCACAATGTTAAGCAAATGTAAGGCGAAAACGCCAACAGCAAAGGCTGCCGGCAAACAGGCAGACTACTGACGTATCACCGCCGTAGAACCGCCATTGCAATATTTAATTTGCAATTTTCTCCATTACATCCACCGTTAACATGCAAAATCCTCCTGAAATCATTTAAACAAATTAGATTATAAACGGATGAGGTTCTTTTGTCAATCCCTTTCACTTTTTTATTTTGATATACCTTCATTGGCAAATGACTTTAATATCTCAGATAACACAAAGGTTTCAAATATAGGTCCGCTCATTGCCCCATAAGCCAGATTTTCCGGTGTCAGCCATCTTGTAAGATAACATACCAGCCCTGTATCCCTGAAATACAGCTTCGGCGATTTGATTGCTCTTTTCAAAACATTAGATGTATATGGTTCCAGCATATAGACGATCCCTGACGCTATAGCGAAATAATTTAAAATTTCTCCCGTACGCACAGCAGCCGCAATCATGAATTGCCTGAATACACCCAAATCCCGTACTGCCGCCAGTTCTTCGTTCCGACACATATTCCAACGTTGGCAAATATGCTTCCTGCTTCCTTTGCCTGCTGTTCCAGAAACGGGTCGTCCAAAGACACATATTTCCTGTCTGGAAATACTTTTTTCAGCAAAGTGGATTTCCCTACCTGGCGGGCTCCGGTAATCAAAACTTCCTTATATGTTTTTTCATATTTGTAAAGCCGTTTTTCCAATGCTCTTGCAATATAATCCATACTAGCTCCTCTTATCCGTACCTCATATTCTCAAATCTTAATCTGCGTCCACTTCCCCTTCTTAAACCGTACAGACGCAAACAAGAACCTTGAAATCTGGTCCGCTAAAACCCCGAGCCAGATGCCCACGATGCCAAGCCCGAACACATACCCGCCTAAGTATGACCCTGCCGTACGGATAAATGTCACACTGATGGTTGACGCAATTGCCGTATACAGGGTATCCCCCGCTCCCCGCAGACATCCCATGTATACCACCTGACTGATCTGAAAGGCAACCACGAAAATAATGACCCGCATGACTCCTACGCCGATGGCTACGATATGCTCCTCCGCAAAGAACATTCCCATAAGCGGCCTTGCGCCAAAGAAGTAGATCACCGCAAGCCCCACGGAAATAATCCCGCCAAACAGTCTGCAGACGCAGGATTCCATTCCTTTGCCATCTTTTCATCACCCGCACCCAGGCTCCGCCCAATCAATGCAACCGCCGCTGCCTGCAGGCCGTCTCCGAAAGAAAAAGAAAGTCCCATGATGTTCATGCCTACCTGATGTGCCGCCATGGCATCCGTGCCCTGCTTCGCAGCCATCACCGCCGTCATCATAAACCCAATCCTCATCAAAATCTGTTCAAAGAAAACACTGTACCCTATATGGATCAAATTGCGCAAAGACCTGGCGGCAGGCCAAATCTTATTTTGCACAATATAGGGAATGTTGATAAAGCCATCCGGTTTTAAAATAGAAAGGACGCTCATGATGCTGGCAACCACCGTTCCCAGTACCGTAGCCAGTGCCGCCCCATGGATACCAAGGGCAGGAAAGCCAAAGTGACCATTGATCAGCAGGTAATTAAAGATAATGTTGACCGTATTGGAAGTCACATTGGTACGCATGGTGATCTTGGTATTCCCTGCTCCCCGCTGGGCGGAATTGATCCCCATCTGGACACAGTTAAAGATCATGCCTCCCATGATGATCCTGAAATAGGCAACCGCACTATCATGCGTTTCTGCGGTAGACCCGCAGAGCCTTATGATCGGGCTTGCCAAGACCACAAACAAAATACTGATGACCACCGCCGCAATTAAAATAAAGGCAATTGCCGTACTTAAGATCCGGTTTGCTTCCTCCGGCTTTTTCTCCCCCTTCCTTCTTGCGACCAATGCCGATATAGCCACATTTAATGCAAAAAAAAGCGACAATCCTATAAATTTAGGCTGTGTGGTAAGCCCCACGGCCGCTACCGCATAGGCACCAAGGGAGCTCACCATCAGAGAATCCACCAGCCCCGCAAAGGCTGAAAAAAAGGACTCTATGATGGACGGCCAGGCCATATTAAACGTGATCCGTATATTTTCTTTGCTGTGTTTCGGGTGTTTTTTGTGAGATTCGATCTGCGCTGTCATGTATCTTGATCCCCCTGTCTTTTCCCCAATGCATGTTCATCATATACGATCAGCTTGGTTCCACCCATATAGGGGTGGGCTTTACAGATGCCGCCAGGCGTATGGCCCGGTAAACCGAGCACTTCAAGAAGCACGCCGCCTAAGTCTATCTCCTCCCCCGGATAGATTGGGGCAAATTCCGGCATTTTTAAATTATGTACCCGGCAGTTGTCAGCAAACTG
>OFGA01002374.1_pt1 | contig 11674 bp, 8 predicted proteins | sample 1521471 | NCBI WGS metagenome assembly OFGA01 (sample SAMEA3504086, study PRJEB24116) | mouse gut metagenome | biome: mouse gut; feature: mouse-associated habitat; material: faeces | place: Denmark | collected 2011
GCTGTTTTGTCTGTTTCAATTAGAAAGTATTCCACAAACCTTACAGACAGGCAAAACGCGAAGATTATCATGCATAAATTATTCGATTTGCCTTTTATGTTTCTTTCCATATATAGCCTAGCCCTCCAATCAGCATCATTTTCTTTTTCATATGCGTCTTCTCGACAAATGAGATGTTATCAAGTAAAAAATTTTTTGTCTGATTTTTTATACAATAGAGTACCAACAAAAATTATGGTCGCTAACACAACAATGTTATATTGTATCGGTGCTAAATATAATTTCTCCTTGCAGTACGAAAATCTTACAGCAATTCCGATTTCTCATTCTCGGCAAATTCCCGATAAACTGAAATTTAATGCACTCTCTCAGTATTTGTATTACAAAAATCCAAACTTTCTGAATCTATACCCCGCTTTACAAAACCTGAAAAAACACGGTTATGAACATAATGATTCCTACCATAATGGCCGCTATGCCAAAGAAACAGCTTCTTTTGTTTCCCTTTTTTCCGTCAACAATCCAAAATAGGCCGCGAAGTATAAGAAGCAGCCCTACGAAAATCGGGATGAATTTTTCAGCAGCTTCTGTCATTTTTTTCCCCTTTCTGCCCTCTCTTTTTCTTAAAATCATAAATGACCGTATTGATGATACATAACAGCACAAAAAGGCTCGTAAAGTTAATCCAGATATCCCTTTAAGAAACCCATACAATAGAATCCACGCTTCGCGAGTCTTCTTTGTCATGAATGATGCCGCTATTCCAAAATACCGGAAAACAACGCGCATTTGCCGCCATCTCCCGGTATTGGTACTACACTGAAAATCCGAATCTCTTATACTCACGAGCGATGAAATTTGCCACAATGTCCCCGGCATCTTTCGCTCGTGAGTCGGGACGCCTGGCAAGTTTCAATGATCGTCAGTATAAGAAACAGAGACTTTAAATTGGGGATAAAGCGGGGAAAGGACAGGGGGATGAGCAGTCGGATAAATGTTACAAGGAGGGAATTTCAGGACAGTTACCGAAGACATTATAAAATGTATAAACAAACCACAGGCAGTGAAAAATCACGAAGACTGCTTTTATTCTATTCCGTGGAATGCGGTTTGAAAAGTCTGTTGATGAAGGATTTGGGAAAAGATACATATGAGGATTTTGTGGAATGCTGCGGCAGTGAGAAAAAGGAACTGACAGGGCATAATGTAAGCGCAATGCTTAAGAAACTGAATCCCCACAGCAGTTATTGTCTTAAAAAAATTCCCTTAAAAAGAGGGGGTTATGCTTCGCCGGATAAATTTAATGAGCTTTGGAGGTATGGCGCCGCCCTGGCGGAGGGCGACGAGGAGGAAAAAGCAGAAAAGGTATTGGTGAAGATAGCGGAATGGATTCATACAAAATTATAGGAGAATAGTGATGCGTCTGTTTACATGGTATGATGTTGAGGTTGAATTCAGGAAAAGGCGGAGTTGGTGGCCCCTGTGGTGGAACAGGGTTGATGTATACAGCGACGAAATTGTCATCAATATTGATCCGGAGAGAACTAACAAAGAGGAAAACGAAGAGACATTTATAAAAATTTTCGGGAAATTCTACATGAACGGTAAGGTTATGGTAGAATTTGACCAAAAACAATTGGATGTTATTTATGAAGAGGGCGATGAATCTGACAGGGCAGAACCCATAAAGACGCCGCTGTTTAAGGACATGTTTACGAAGGAAGAAACGACAAAGCAGGAAGAATTAGCGGGGAGTCCGCTTACGGTATTCCATTCCTATAAAGGCGGTGTGGGGAGGACATTGGCCCTGATTTCTCTGGTAAGGGAGATATCACAGGCGCATGGAAATCAGAGAAAGGTACTGATTGTTGATGCGGATTTGGAGGCTCCGGGTCTGACCTGGATGTTGGGACAGGGGAAAAGCAATGAGAAAATCAGTTATTTCGACGTGTTGGAATTGCTTCATTTTAATTCTCTGAACGAGAACTTTGTCGACAGGGTTGCCGGGCTTGTGAAGACCAATGTGATTAAGGTGATGACGGAAAAACTGGAGGTGGAGCACTATTTTCTTCCGGTATATAGAGAAAAATCTCAAATGCTGAATATCTATTCAAGTCCGGAGAAAATCATTTCTGTACAGAAGGATAAATATGTCATTACGGAATTTCTTTCCAGGTTGGGGGCCTCCCTAGGGGCAGACCTTGTTTTGGTAGATTTGAGGGCCGGGGTTACGGAATTTTCCGCGCCGTTTTTATTTGATGCCCGTGTGAACAAGTTTTTTATTTCTTCCACGTCCATGCAGTCAATAAAAGGAACGAAACTTATACTGGAAGAGATACAGCGGAAGGTGAAGGACGGACATTTGAATTCCAAACTCCTGCTGACCATGATTCCCAGAGACATGGAGGATGATAAGGTGGGGAATCTGGAAGATGAGTTGGCAGAAAGCCTGGAACAGGATTTTGACCCGGAAAACATGAATGTATTAAGAGAAGATTATCTCTACAGGGTACCTTTTGACTCGGCGTTTGCTTCACTGGGGGATTTTCAGGAAATATGTGCTTTGCTGAAGGGAAAGGTACTTTCCGATGTTATGGCAAAAATTGCGGGCAGCATGCTGAAAACCGATACGAAGGCTGACGGTACGGGAGAGAAGCCGCTTTCCCTGGAGAATATGAAGGATACCATAAGCCGGCTGCATGAGATTACCACCATGGAGATCACAGCTGAAGGGAGTTCATCCTCCAATATGCTGGCAACAACGTCGATACGGGAGATTGTGCGGGAGTATAAGGAAACGGTTCCGCAGCTGGTGGTATTGGGCGCAAAGGGATCCGGAAAAACTTATATCTATAAACAGCTGCTTTCAAAAAGAACCTGGGAAAATTTTGTGAACGGCGTAGAGACGCCAGGTGAAAGAGACAGGGAGAGAACATTAATTCTACCCCTGGTCTGTTCATTGAATATGAAAAAGCTGCATCCTATGGTACAGGAATGTATTGTAAACTGCAATCATACTTTTGAAGAAATGAACATCAGACCGGATATTGTTGACTGCAATTACAATAAACTGGCTTCTTATGCCGAAAAAGAGACATCCCTGACAGAATGGATGGAAATATGGCAAAGGCTGATGTTGGATATGGTGGGCGGCGGTTACAGCGATTTATCCGAACTGGATCAATATCTGGAGAGAAAACACAAAAGAATTCTTTTCATTGTGGACGGACTGGAAGACCTTTTCATGGATGTGCAGATACAGACACAGAAGACCTGGAGATTTGCAATTCGGGCTTTGTGTCAGAATGTAGTAAATACATTACGGAATCTCCGTTTTGAAAATATAGGGATTGTTATTTTTGCCAGAAAGGATATGGCGGAAGAGGCAATTGAGATTAATTTTGAGCAGTTTCAAAATCAGTATCACAAATATGAATTGAAATGGTCACCGTCGGAAGCGCTTCGCCTGGCATTGTGGATTGCGAGGCAGGCGGCTCCTGCTCTGGGAGAGAATGTTGATATTTTGAAAGCCAGCAGGGAAGTGTTGGAAGAACATCTGGAAAAACTGTGGGGGAAAAAGTTGGGAAGATACGATTCCAGAGAGGCAAATTCGGCAAAATGGATTATTGCGGCGCTTTCTGATTTTACAAACCAGTTACAGGCAAGGGACATTGTACGCTTTTTGCAGTTTGCTACCAGTACATTTCCGGAAGGAAAGCCGCCGTACGAGGACAGATATATTATGCCGAAACAGATCAGGGAGGCTATTCCGGGCTGCTCCAGGGAAAAGTATAAGGAGATCAGAGACGAGATGAAAGCGGTTTATCAAATATTAAAAAAATTTGAAGATATGCCGGAAGAAGAGAAAGTATTGCCGCTTACTTTGGACAAGATCAGCCTGACAGGAGAAGAGATTGCCAGATTAGAGAACCAGGGCTATTTTATTATGTCAGATAAGAAATATTATTTTCCGGAAATTATCAGATTTGCCCTGGAATTTAAGTATGTAAAAGGGGCCAGGCCCAGGGTTTTGTCCCTGTTGGCAAAATAATTCGGGTTTTTACATTGAAGAAGTTTTCGGGAATAGGAGAAACCGAGATTTACAGAACCCCCGGAAACCAACCCATGGAGGTCAGTATGGAACACAGAGAAACAACACCCAGGAATGAAACGATTGGCACAATACACGATAAATCAGGTGAGACTTTCACACCCCAATATCAATCCGTCAACAAGTCCGTCCGCAAGAAGGACGCCATGCAGCTGCTGTTGGGAAAACCGGTGTACATGGACGACATCACGCCCCGGGAGGCCCTGGCGGTGAAGCTGCTGCGCAGCCCCTATCCCAATGCCATTGTGCGGGAAATCAACACCGAGACTGCAAAGAAGGTGCCCGGGGTGGAGGCTGTCTATACCTGGGAGGATGTACCCCAGACCCGGTTTGCCATTGCGGGACAGACCTATCCGGAACCCTCCCCCTACGACAGGCTGATCATTGATCGCCATGTGCGGTTTGCGGGGGATGTGGTGGCCATCATTGCTGCGGAGACGGAGAAGGCGGCGGACAAGGCCATGAAGCTGATCAAGGTCAGCTATGAGGTACTGGAGCCGGTTCTGGATTTCCGAAAGGCAAAGGACAATCCTGTACTGGTGCATCCCGAGGAGGACTGGTTCCCTCCCTGTGAGGTGGGCGGCTCCAACCGGCGGAATCTGGTGGCCAGTGGGGCGGAGTCCCAGGGGGATGTGGACTCCGTGATGGCGGACTGCGAAATCCAGATAGACCGCACCTTTCACACAAAAGCCTTTAACCAGGCCATGATGGAGACCTTTCGGACCTATACGGATTTTGACCGCTATGGGCGGCTCCATGTGGTCACATCCACCCAGATTGTGTTTCACTGCAGGCGGATTCTGTCCAGGGCCCTGGGGATTCCCAAGAGCAGGATACGGGTGGAGAAGCCCAGGATCGGAGGCGGTTTCGGCGCAAAACAGACGGCGGTGTGTGAAGTCTATCCCGCCTTTGTGACCCTGAAAACCGGAAAGGCGGCAAAGCTGATTTATACCAGGGAGGAGGCACAGACTGCAGGCTCTCCCCGGCATGAGATGGAGATTCGGGTGCGCCTGGGAGCGGACAGGGATGGCAGGATTCGGGCTTTGGACCTCTATACCCTGTCCAATTCCGGCGCCTACGGCGAGCACGGGCCTACCACGGTGGGACTGTCCGGACATAAATCCATTCCCCTGTACACCGGCGGCCTGGAAGCGTACCGTTTCGGCTATGATGTGGTTTACACCAATACCATGGCGGCAGGGGCCTATCGGGGATACGGCGCCACCCAGGGAATTTTTGCCCTGGAATCCGCAGTGAACGAACTGGCGGAGAAACTGGGCATGGACCCCACGGTGATCCGGGACAGGAATATGGTGCGGGAGGGCATGGTGATGCCTGCCTATTATCATGAAACCGCCAATGCCTGTGCGTTGGACCGCTGCATGGAGCATTGCAGAAAGATGTTTCACTGGGAGGAGAAATACCCGGTGCGGGAGATGGGCGGCGGCAAAGTCCGGGCGGCGGGTGTGGCAATGGCCATGCAGGGCTCCTGCATCTCCAATGTTGACGTTGGCTCCGCCACGGTGAAACTGGGGGAGGACGGCAGCTATCAACTGCTCATCGGGGCAGCGGATATGGGCACGGGATGCGACACCATTCTGGCCCAGTTGGCGGCGGAATGCATGGAATGCGATGTGGAGGATGTGGCCGTGTTCGGCGCAGATACGGATGCCTCCCCCTATGATTCCGGCTCCTACGCCTCCTCCACCACTTACATTACCGGCAAGGCCGTGGAGAAGGCCTGCGGGGATTTGAAGAGGCGGATTTGTCACATAGCGGCGCAGATGATGGACTGCAGCCCGGAGGAAGTGGTTTTTGAGAGAGACAGAGTCCGCCGGATAGGGGCGGACCAGGAGGTAAGCCTGACGGATATCGCCTACAGAACCCAGTGCTTTGGTGGAGAGGCCGCGGAGGCAACCGCCACCCATTCTTCCCCGGTGTCCCCGCCTCCCTACATGGTGGGAATGGCGGAAATCGAATTGGACAGGCAGACAGGCCAGGTGACTGTACTGGACTACATGGCGGTAGTAGACTGCGGCATTCCCATCAACCCCGCCCTTGCCCGGATTCAGGCGGAAGGGGGCATTGTTCAGGGAATCGGCCACACCCTGTTTGAGGATATTCATTTTGACAAAAGGGGCTGTCCCGGAGAATCCTCTTTCCTGCAGTATAGGCTGCCCACCCGTCTGGACATGGGACGGCTGAAGGTGGAATTTGAACACAGCTATGAGCCTACCGGGCCTTTCGGCGCCAAATCCATCGGGGAGATTGTGATCAACACCCCTGCCCCGGCCATTGCCCATGCCATTTACCGGGCCACAGGGGTCTGGCACAGGGAACTGCCCATCACTCCGGAGAAAATCGTGATGTCAGAGCCTTGAGCCGGTGCCGGCCGGGATACCGGGGGATTTTGCCCCTGGCAGCTTGCCGTACAGATAAGGAACAGAGCCGTTTACGGTAAAAGTCCCTGTGCCATTTCGTCACCACAGACAGTTGTGGGCCAATTTGCATGCCCCTGGCAGTCACGGCTCTGTTCCTTTCAGTTGTATGCATCTTCTAAACTCCCGGGCACTTCTCTTGATGGTCTGTCTTTTGATTTGCGGCGGAGCATTGGGATGCAGGGAAGTTTCGGAAGGAATACCCACAGGAGACAGAGGGGGAAACAGAAAGAAATATAGAAATAAAAAATATAGAAAGAAAAATATAGAAAGAACAATTGAAAGAACAATAGAAAGATAGGAAGAAGCTATGAATGCGGAAATTGATATAAGCGCCGTAACCCTGCAGACTGCCAGACTCACGCTTCGTCCATGGAGGGAGACAGACCTGGAGGATTTCTATGAGTATGCCTCCATGGACGGTGTGGGACAGATGGCAGGTTGGAAGCCCCATGAAAATAGAGAGGAATCCAGGGAAATTCTGGAGCGGTTTATGGAACATAAGAGAACCTTTGCCCTGGAATATCAGGGAAAGGTGATCGGTTCTCTGGGCATTGAAAAATACAACGAAGAGAGGTACCCGGAATTCGGGGAAAAGAAATGCCGGGAAATCGGCTATGTTTTGTCGAAAGATTATTGGGGACGGGGACTGATGGCGGAGGCAGTGCAGGCGGCGATACGCTACCTTTTTCAGGATGTGGGACTGGATGTGATATTCTGCGGGCATTTTCTGTCAAACGGACAGTCGGCCCGGGTACAGGAGAAGTGCGGGTTCAGACATTACGCATATGGTCAGTTTGAGACCAAAATCGGAACCGTCCACGAGCATGAGGTGAAGCTGCTGACAAAAGAGGAGTGGGGAGGCGGTTGTGGCTGCAGGCTTCTTTTATTTGATCTGGACGGTACTTTGCTGCGCAATGACAAAACCATATCTCCGGCTGTGCTGAAAGCAGTGCGGGATTGCCGGGAAAAGGGCATCCGGATCGGTGTGGCTACGTCCAGGGGGGAACAAAATGTCCTGTCTTTTCTGGAGGAACTGGCTCCGGACCTGTTGATTGCCAGCGGTGGGGCAGTGGTGAAATATGATGGCCGCTGCCTGTACAGGGCCGAGTTTTCCGGGGAAGAGACGAAACGGATGATTGAGCTTGCCAGGGAAGTATGCGGGCCTGACTGTGAGATTACCATTGATACCATGAATTCCCACTACTGGAATTATCGGGTTGATCCGAAGAAACAGTACCCTGATTGGGGGAACAGTATTTATACGGATTTTAAAGATTTTGAAGAGCCTTCCCTGAAGATGTGTGTGGAGATCTTTGAAGAAGAACAGGCAAGACGGCTTTCAGGACTTCTGGATGAGTGCGACTGTGTCCGTTTTTCAGATGGATACTGGTATAAATTTACAAAAAAGGCGGCTACAAAAGAGCAGGCGATTTTGAAAATATGCGCTGCATGGGGAATTGGGACAGAGGAAATCGTGGCCTTCGGGGATGATTATGCGGATATGGGAATGCTGGCCCTGTGCGGAAGAGGCATTGCCATGGGGAATGCGGTGGATGCAGTGAAGGAAAAAGCGGATCTGGTCATCGGCAGCAACGAAGAAGACGGAATTGCGGAATATTTGAACCGGCAATACCTGGGAAACAGCGTTCCGGAATCGGCCCGGGGGCAGGACCGGAAGCCGGGAAAGGGAGAATAAGATGCTGAATCACGAAGGATTTGACCTGTGGGCGGATGGATATGACGAGAGCGTGGGCCTTTCAGATGAGGAGGGCACCTATCCCTTTGCAGGCTATAAACAGATATTGAACGAAATATACAACAGAGTGTTGACGGATCAATGTGATTCCGTTCTTGACATCGGCTTTGGCACCGGAACCCTGACCAGGAAACTGTACAGTCAGGGCTGCCATATTTGGGGGCAGGATTTCTCGGGAAAAATGATGGAACTGGCAAAGGAAAAAATGCCGGAAGCGGCGCTGTACCAGGGAGATTTTTCAAAGGGTCTTGTTGATGAATTAAAACATCATAGATATGATACAATTATGGCTACATATTCTCTGCATCATCTGTCAGATGAGCAAAAGATTCACCTTATTAAAAATATTCTGCCATCATTATACGATGGGGGGATGCCTGTATATTGGAGACATAATGTTTAAAACACGCATAGAGGCCGTTTACCTGGGATATAAGAATGGACTGGAAGATTATATGAAACAAGATGGTGAATGGAAGTGGGCGTCAGTTACTTTATCGGTGCCAATCATCGCGGAAATGGATATGCCGCAGAGGCCTTGAAATGCTTCATAGAATATTTATTTGCAAAATATCAGATAAACGTGAAAGATTATACGAAAGAGCAATTGGATGTATGGGCCACAGGACAGATAGACCTGGAGAAGTGGAACCAGTCGTTTCAGGAGCATTTTAGCCTCGTCGCGTTGGATGACGGTATCATCACAGGCTTCGGGGACATAGACAGGACAGGCTATCTGGATCGATTATATGTCCATGCGGATTACCAGGCCAGAGGAGTCGCCACCCATATCTGCGACCGGCTGGAACAGGCGGTTCCGGGGGATATCGTCACCCACGCCTCCATTACGGCAAGGCCATTTTTTGAAAAAAGAGGCTATAAGGCGGTGAAAGAACAACAGGTAGAGCGGCAGGGGATTCTCCTGACAAACTATGTGATGATAAAGGCCGGCAGACAAGGCTGCGGAGCAGAGGAGGATCACAATGCTGATAAAGCAGATTGACAGGGATACAGAAAAAGAGCGCATTGCAAGGCTTATTTTGGAGTCCCTCCCGGAGTGGTTCGGTATCCCCCAGGCTCGGGAGGAATACATTGCCCACAGCAGGGGAAAGCCCTTCTTCTGTGCCTTTGAGGCTGAAAGGCCTGTGGGGTTCCTCTATCTGAAAGAAACCGGGCGGCACACTGTGGAAGTGGCAGTCATGGGCGTGGCCAGGGAATGCCACAGACAGGGCATTGGCCGGAGCCTCTTGGAGCAGGCAAGGGAAAAAGCCAGACGGATGGAATACTCTTTCATCCAGGTCAAAACTGTCCAGATGGGGCGGTACGATATCTACGATGACACCAACAGGTTCTACCTTTCGCTGGGGTTCCGGGAACTGGAGGTCTTCCCTGCGCTTTGGGATGAGGCGAATCCGTGCCAGGTCTACATTATGTCCATTGGCAAGTGTCAGCGAAGAGTTGACGACGACATTCTGCTGGAACCGTACTATCCAAACGAAAGCGTGGCGCTGGAATGGTATCAGGATAAGGAAGTGTGCAGACAGGTCGATAATATTGACCATGTGTATTCCCTGGACAGGCTCAGAGCCATGTACGATTTCCTGAGCGCCCATGGCCAGTGCTTTTATATTCAGTATCAGGAAAAGCTTGTAGGAGACGTTTCGCTCCGGGACAATTCCGAAATCTCCATTGTCGTCTGTAGGGAGTATCAGAATCGCCATATCGGCCGCAAATGTGTATTGAACATGATTGAGCTGGCAAAGGAAAAAGGAATGCGCCAGGTCAAAGCCAATATCTACGCATTCAATAAGCAGAGCCAGAGGATGTTCCAGTCCATAGGCTTTCGGCCTGCGGAAGACGAGTGGTATATTTACGAGATAGCGTGAGGCGGGCTGGGCATTTCTGGCTGGACGGGAGGAGAGGGAGCAATATTTCTGTAAAGCTTGTTTTGGGGAAAGACTCTATTTGGCTTTGAACCAATGTGGACGACATGGGCAGAAAGGCGGCAGCGGCCAAAACCAGTTTATCCAAAACGGCAGACTGAATATGGAGTTGCTTTCGGGGAAATTTTTATAAGGATTCAAATAGACAAAAATGTGTCCGGGCAACTTAACTTCAAGTTGAGTTCCGAACCCTGCGCACAACCTCACAGGTATGGTCAGGCCAACCGCATTTCCGTATAATAATGAAGAAGGGCATTCATTGAAGAAGGGCATTCATTGAAGAAGACCAACACAGTCGCTATTTCGCTGGGAGGCAGATTCGGCCGGAATAGCAGGAAAGGAGACGGAAATGTTCGATAATGTGAAAGCGGGGAAGCAGATTGCGCTGCTTCGAAAAAACAAAGGCCTGACCCAGGAGGACGTAGCCAGAGAATTGAACATCAGCCCCCAGGCCGTGAGCAAATGGGAGAATGGCCATACCATGCCGGAGCTGTCTGTCCTTGTGGAGCTGACAGAGCTGCTGGGATGCACCATAGACCAGATTCTTTTCCCGGCGCCTGTGCCTGCCCCGGGGGCCATTTTTGAGCAGACGCTGCTGCCATACGCCCCCATTGCGGATTTTTCAGGCAGGCGCTGGCCCCGCAGCATGTCCAAGCCCGCCATACTGTCGGCCATCAAGCTTTTCATGGGATTGGAAGAACGCAGGGGCACGATGAACCGACAGATAAATGACGACACGGAGTACATCCTCCAGGCCGCGTTTTCCGGTGTCAGCTTCGGCTATTCCTGGGGGCCTGACGACGACTGGGAAAGCTGCCTTGGGGCATACGGACTGACCTGCCAGGTTCATGCCAGCGCGGACTTCACCCAGGAAAGCTTCATCCGGATGGCGGCTGACAATATAATGAGCGGATATCCCGTAGTCGTCATTCCCAGGGAATACACGGATACCATTCTGGCCACAGGTTTTTCAGATCAGGGCAGGATCCTGCGGGGAATCCCTTTTCTGGACGGTGACGACGACAAAAACTCCGTCATGTCTTTCGGGCAGCTGAAAGGCTTTCCGGAATGGTATGCGAAAGAGTCAGAGCTGGTGCTTGTCAGACCGGGCTCAAAGAAAATTGCCGTCCCTGATAAATGCAGGGAGGCTCTGGTGCGGGGATATCGGCTTTTGAGCAATGAGAGGCATCTGACCGATCAGCCGCTTGTGGGATGCGGGCTGGTCATCTATGACAACTGGTGCGAAGAGCTCCGCCGGGAGACGCGTCAGGAGCTGGTGGAAATCAGATGCATGTTCCCGCATATTTTCATCCACTATGAAGGGAAGCTCCGGATCAGGGAATTCCTGGAGCTCTGTACGCATCTGGTACAGGGTATCGACAAAAGCGCGTTCACGGCAGCCATCTCAAAATATGAGGAGATA
>OFGA01002379.1_pt1 | contig 11668 bp, 7 predicted proteins | sample 1521471 | NCBI WGS metagenome assembly OFGA01 (sample SAMEA3504086, study PRJEB24116) | mouse gut metagenome | biome: mouse gut; feature: mouse-associated habitat; material: faeces | place: Denmark | collected 2011
TTCTTGCAATGGCTGTTCGGGCAGCTGCCATTGTATATACCGACCCGTTTTTTCATTACCATGCCCCGCTCGGCAGGTTTGCATATCCGATAAATAACCAGCGGTACCAGAATGACGGAATCACGCGCCATTTTTCCTATGACAGCATTATCACAGGGACATCCATGACTGAAAATTTCAAAAAATCAGAAGCGGATGAAATATTCGGGGCAGATTTTATCAAGGTGCCGTTTTCCGGCGGTTCTTATAAAGAAATTGACAGCAACGTGAGAAGGGCATTTGATGCCGGAAAGAAGGTCCGGTATGTAATCCGCTGCCTGGATTACAGCAGGCTTGCCGATGATAAGGACACATACCGGGAAGATATGGACTTCCCGTTTTATTTGTATAATAATAACCCGTTTGATGATGTGAGCTACCTGTTTAACAAAACGGTGCTGCTGCAGCAGACCAAGGCTGTCTGGGATTATACAGCAGCTGGAAATAAGACGACGGATTTTGATGCGTATTCCAACTGGAATGCGTATTATACGTTCGGGGCGCAGACGGTATTCGGCACTTATACGCTGCCCGAAGCAGCGCAGAGCAGCAGAGTGCTGACAGACGAGGAACGCGAAAGGATTCTGGGAAATATCCGCCAGAATGTGACAAGCCTGGCAGATGAGCACCCGGAAACGGTTTTTTATTATTTTTTTCCGCCATACAGCATCTGTTACTGGCATTCCCAGTATGTAAGCGGACAGACGGACTGGTGCATCGATGTGGAACAGACAGCTATTGAGGAGATTTTAAAGCATCCGAATATTAAGCTGTTTTCTTTTACGGACCATTTTGGCCTTATAGGCAATCTGAATAATTACAAAGACACGGCACATTACGGCGAATGGGTCAATTCGTGGATGCTGGAATGGATGCATGAAGGAAAACACCAGCTGACCAAAGACAACTACCAGGACTATCTGGACACCATACGCAGTTATTATCAGTCTTATGACTATGAGTCGCTGGAAGAACAAAGGCAGTTATCCGGTGCAGGCGCATAAAGAAATTCTGCCATGCAGGCATAAACGGGGCAGAAGACAGGGGGAGCAGCATGCTGTTTAATTCGTATATTTTTCTTTTTTTATTCCTTCCGGCGGCGCTGGCAGGCTATTATGTACTGAACTATTTGAAACAATTCAGGCTGGCAGATGTTTTTCTGATTGGAATGTCCCTGTGGTTTTATGGCTATTTTAATCCGTCGTATGTCGCCATTATCTGCGGGAGCATTGCGGCCAATTTTGTGCTTTCCAAAGCAATGGAGCGGGCCGGGGAGCGGCAGGTGCTTCGGATTTGTTTCAAAAAGCTGCTGCTGGCTGCGGGAATCTGTGGAAATCTGGCCGTTATTTTTTATTTCAAATATTTTAATTTTTTCCTGGAAAATGTCAATGCGGTCTTTGGCAGGTCTTTTGAACTGCGCAATATCGTACTGCCGCTTGGAATCAGCTTTTTTACGTTCCAGCAGGTTTCTTATCTGGTGGATTCTTACCGGGGAGAGACGAAGGGCTATGCGTTCCGTGAATATGCGCTGTTTGTCAGCTTCTTCCCGCAGCTTGTTGCGGGGCCGATTGTGCTGCATAACGAAATTATCCCGCAGTTTCAAAACCGCGAAAACCGGCGTCTGGATGCAGAAAGCTTTGCCAGGGGCATGTATCTGTTTGCAGAAGGGCTGTTTAAGAAAGTAATGATTGCGGACACGTTTGGAAATGCAGTAAATTTTGGTTTCGGAAATATAGCGTCGTTAAGCTCGATGGAAGCGCTGATTGTTTCGGTGTCTTATACGTTCCAGCTGTATTTTGATTTCAGCGGCTACTGTGACATGGCGTGCGGGATTGGGAACATGTTTCATATCGAGCTGCCGTGGAATTTTAATTCCCCGTATAAAGCGCTGTCGGTTTCTGAATTCTGGGAGCGGTGGCATATGTCGCTGACCCGGTTTTTAAGGAATTATGTTTATATTCCGCTGGGCGGGAACCGGAAGGGAATGCTGCGCACCTGCGTGAATATTATGACGGTATATCTGGTCAGCGGCATCTGGCACGGGGCAGACTGGACGTTTGTTCTGTGGGGCATTCTGCATGGCGTGTTCAGCTGCTTCGACCGGCTGTCTGGAAAATGGCAGAACCGCCTTGGGGAAGTGACCCGGTGGGCCGTAACGTTTATGCTTGTAAATATGCTCTGGATTCTGTTCCGGGCAGATGATATTGCTTCGGCAAAGCTGTTTATCGCAAGAATGTGCAGCCTGTCTGAATTTGGCATACGCGCAGAGCTGTACCAGCCGTTTCAGCTTGCAGAGCTTGTGCTTTTTGAAAAACTGCCGTTTTTAAGCTATTTATCTGCACGGGTAACCGGGCTGGAGCTGTGGGTGTTCCTGCTGGGCGCTTTTTTTGTGGTGCTGAATCTGAAAAACAGCCGGGAAGCAGAATTCCATCCGACGCCCGCAAAAGCATTTGTTACGGTTTTATTTGTGTCCTGGTCGGTGTTTTCACTGTCAGGGATATCGTCTTTTTTGTATTTTGATTTCTAAAACCAGGGGTACTATCCGATATCAGCTATGCCGGCCTGAAAGCAGCCAGATTATCTTGGATATCAGTCAGGCCGGCATGGATAGCACACAGGGTATCTTTAGTATATCAGCCGGAACATTTTCATAGACAGAAACAATACGAAATAAGCAGAGAGAAAGTTTTTGCAACAAAAACTTAATAAAATTTTCACAGAAATTTCATACAGTCATTGCTTTTTTTGCTGAAATTGAGTATAATGCTTTAATATTAAAATAAGTAATTACGATAAGAGCCAGGAGAGCAGGTGATTTGTATGGCTGACTTTTCGATTGAAACAGGGACACCGGAGACAATAGAAGAACTGGAAGCAAAAATTGGCGCAAAGAGAAACAGCATCCGCAGGATGCCGGATTTTGCGGAGCCGCAGGAGCTGTATAAGGAGCTGATTAACAGCATCCGCAAGTACCATCCGTCCACGGATATTACGCAGGTGGAAAAGGCGTACCAGATTGCAAACGCGGCACACAAAGACCAGAAACGCAAGTCCGGGGAAGCGTATATTATCCATCCGCTGTGCGTATCGGTAATCTTAGCAGAGCTGGAGCTGGATAAAGAGACAATCGTTGCGGGGCTTTTACACGATGTGGTAGAAGATACGGTTATGACGGACGAGGAAATTTCCCGTGAATTTGGAGCGGAAGTAGCGCTGTTAGTAGACGGCGTTACCAAACTGGGGCAGCTTTCCTATGATGCGGACAAGGTGGAAGTACAGGCTGAGAATCTGCGGAAAATGTTTCTGGCCATGGCAAAGGACATCCGTGTCATTCTGATTAAGCTGGCAGACCGCCTGCATAATATGCGCACGCTGCAATATATGCGCCCGGAAAAACAGAAAGAAATTGCGCGGGAAACGATGGATATTTATTCCCCGATTGCACACCGGCTGGGTATTTCCAAGATAAAAATCGAGCTGGATGACCTCTGCCTGAAATATCTGGAAGCACAGGCTTATTATGATTTGATTCAGCAGGTGGCACAGCGCAAAACAGCACAGGATGATTACATCCGCAACCTGACCGATGAAGTGCGCGGGCACATCGGGCGGGCCGGGATTCATGCGGAAATCGGCGGGCGGGCGAAGCACTTTTTCAGCATTTATAAAAAAATGGTGAACCAGAATAAGACGCTTGACCAGATTTATGATTTATTTGCTATTCGGATTATTGTCCGCAATGTCATGGACTGTTATGCGGCTCTTGGCGTGATACATGAAAATTATGTGCCGGTGCCCGGGCGGTTTAAGGATTATATTGCGATGCCAAAGCCAAACCGCTACCAGTCGCTGCATACAACGCTGATGGGTTCTGACGGGCAGCCGTTTGAAATCCAGATCCGGACGGTGGAAATGCACCGGATTGCAGAGTACGGTATTGCCGCGCACTGGAAATACAAAGAATCTGCAAATGGCGTAAAGGCAGGCGGCAATCAGGAAGAAGAAAAATTAAGCTGGCTGCGCCAGATTCTGGAATGGCAGCAGGATATGTCGGATAACAGGGAGTTTATGAGCCTGTTAAAAAGCGATTTGGATTTATTTTCCGATACGGTTTTCTGTTTTACGCCGGACGGGGATGTCAAAAACCTGCCGAACGGTTCAACGCCGGTAGATTTTGCATACAGTATTCATTCTGCGGTCGGCAACAAAATGATAGGCGCGAAGGTAAACGGCAGGCTGGTGACGATTGATTATAAGATTCAAAACGGCGACCGGATAGAAATCATTACTTCGCAGAATTCCAGAGGGCCGAGCCATGACTGGCTGGGCATCGTAAAAAGCACCCAGGCGAAAACAAAGATTAACCAGTGGTTCCGAAGTGAGCTGAAAGAAGAAAATATCCAGCATGGCAAGGAGCTGATTACCGCATGCTGCAAGGCCAAGGGCATTGATTTTTCGGTTATTAACAAGCCGGCCTATCAGATGAAGGTTATCCGCAAATACGGCTTTCATGACTGGAATTCCTGTCTGGCCACGGTAGGGCATGGCGGGATAAAAGAAGCAAGCATCGTCAATAAGATGTACGATGAATACCGCAAAGACCATCCGATTGAGATAACGGACGAGCAGGTGCTTGCAGATAACGCGCAGGGCAGCCATAACCATCCGCACGGCTCGAAAAGCGGAATAATCGTAAACGGGCTGTGTGATGTGGCAGCGCATTTTGCAAAATGCTGCAGCCCGGTGCCGGGGGATGAAATCTGCGGCTATATTACAAGAGGACGCGGCGTGACCATTCACCGCACGGACTGCATCAATATGATGAACCTGTCTGATATTGAAAAGACACGGCTGATTGAAGCCGAATGGCAGGAAGGCTGCGGAAGCGGGGAGCACGGGCTGTATCTGGGCGAAGTGAAGATTTATGGAAATAACCGCACCGGGCTGCTTGTGGATATTACAAAGATATTTACGGAGCGGGAAATTGACATCAATGCCATTCATTCCAAAGTCAGCAAGCAGGGAATCGCAACCATTTCCATTGCATTTGGAACAAAAGGCAAGGATGAAATGAACCAGATTATATCCAAAATCCGGCAGGTGGAAAGCGTGCTGGATATCGAGCGTACTTCCGGCTGACCAGGATGCTGCTGCATTTTGGCGGCAAAACAAGTATCAGAGAAAGAAAATCAGAAAAAAGAAGTGGAATACATGGATAAAAATTAAGTAAAACATGTATTCCTGTGGAGAAGCGGATGATGATGACGGTAAAAGAATTTCAAGTCGGCCTGGTCGGCACAAACTGTTTTCTGGCTGTAAACAGCAGCACAAACGAAGCGCTGATTATCGACCCGGGCGATGAAGCAGGAAGGCTGATAAAGGAAATAGAAAAAAAGCAGCTGGCACCGGCTGCCGTGCTGCTCACACACGGGCATTTTGACCACTGCATGGCAGCGCAGGAGCTGGCAGCACATTACAGGATTTCCATTTATGTACATGAAGACGAGAAAGAGACGATGGAAAATCCGGCATATAACTGCTGCGGCATGATAGGGAAAAACCTGTCCTTTCAGGCTGACAAATATTTTCATGGCGAAAAAGACCGGCTGTCTGCCGCCGGATTTGACATAGACGTGCTCCATACGCCGGGGCATACGGTGGGCGGTGCCTGTTTTTATGTAAAGAGCGAGGGCATCCTGTTCAGCGGTGATACGCTGTTTTGTGAATCGGTAGGGCGGACAGATTTTCCAAAAGGAAGCATGTCGCAGCTTGTGCGCAGTATTCATGAAAAGCTGATGCCGCTGCCAGACAGCACAAAGGTACTGCCGGGCCACGGGGAGTGGACAACAATTGGAAAGGAACGCCAGTACAATCCATTTTTATGACAGGGGCAGACAATGATTCTGATACAGCTGAATAAAGAAGATTTTGAATACGATATCCATTCTCTGGTGAAGGCTTTTTATCCATCAGAGAATGTTTCTGTGTGTTTCCGGGAAAAAGCAGAAAAACTGCAGGAAGAAGCACGCCTTATCCTCGATGTGGATTACGGGCCGGACAGCATCACGATAAAGGCTGCACTGCCAGAAGGCGGGCATCCGCAGGTGTCGTTTCCAGCGGATTATGAAGACCGCAGGCAGACCAAAAACCTGCTGAAAATGAACCTGTACCAGCTGCTTTGTGCGCATACAGGAAAAACACTGCCGTGGGGAACGCTGACAGGCATACGCCCGGTGAAAATACCGATGTCCATGATGGAACAGGGCAGGGATGCAGCAGCCATTACGCGCTATATGAAAGAAACATATGCAGCCTCGCAGGAAAAAATTGATTTAAGCATCGAAATTGCCCGCCGCGAACGCAGCCTGCTCGGACAGCTGGACTGTGAACAGGGCTACAGCCTGTACATCGGCATTCCGTTCTGCCCGAGTACCTGCCTGTACTGCTCGTTTACCTCTTATCCGCTGTCTGTATGGGAAAGCCGTATCGACGATTATCTGGACGCGCTGGAAAAAGAAATTGCCGATACGGCGCGGCAGTTTGTGGGCAGGCATTTAAACACGATTTACATTGGCGGCGGGACACCGACGACGCTGTCCCCGCGCCAGCTCGAACGGCTGCTTTCCTGTCTGGAAAACAGCTTTGATTATTCTCATTTGCTGGAATTTACAGCAGAAGCCGGAAGGCCGGACAGCATTGACCGGGAAAAGCTGGAAACGCTGCGTGCGCATGGCATTACAAGAATCTCAGTCAACCCGCAGACGATGAAGCAGGAAACGCTGGATTTTATCGGCCGCAGGCATACCGTGGAGCAGACCGTGGAAAGCTTCCGGCTGGCCAGGAGCCTTGGCTTTGACAATATCAATATGGACCTGATTATGGGGCTTCCAAAAGAAACGCTCGATGACGTGAGGCACACGTTTGACAGGCTGAAAATGCTGGAGCCGGACAGCATTACCGTGCATTCCCTTGCGCTGAAACGCGCGGCAGGGCTTGCCATGTTCTCAGAAGAATATGCCGGAGTTAAGATGCTGAATACACAGGAGCATCTGGACACGGCAGCAAGTGCCTGTGCGCAGATGGGCATGAAGCCATACTATCTCTACCGCCAGAAAAACATGGCCGGCAATTTCGAAAATACTGGCTACGCCAGGGAAGGAAAGGCCGGCATTTACAATATTCTCATTATGGAAGAAAAGCAGACGATTGCAGCGCTTGGCGCAGGCAGCATCAGCAAGCGCGCAGAACCGGGAGAACGGATAAAACGGTGCGCGAATGTGAAGGATGTGTCACAGTATATTGCAAGAATCGGGGAAATGATAGAAAGAAAGCGCAGATTGTGGAACGCATAACCAGCGTTTATTCAGCAGCGGATGTAGGATATTTATGTAAAGCAGATATATCGAGAAGCTGGAAATTGTGGAAACGGAATATGGCATTGTGGCAGATAACAGGATAAGAGAGGATGTGAGTGCAATGTGTAATCTGAGCCAGGGAATCAGGGAAAAAGGAATTGCGGAAGGCAAAGCCAGGGGCGAGGCCATAGGCGAGGCCAGGGGAAAAGCGAGACTGATTCTGAATATGTATGATAAAGGCTATGTATTAGAGCAGATAGCAGATATCGCAGAACAAAGCATCGAAGAAATCAAAACGATTATTGAAACACGGCATACAGCACCAGCATAAACAGACAACGAAACGGAGGAATTTTCCAATGGCACTAGCAAAAAAGCCAGTCAATGGCATGAAAGATATTTTACCAGCCGAAATGCAGCTGCGCGGTTACGTGCAGGGCGTCATCCGGGACACTTACCGCAGCTTCGGCTTTACCCAGATAGAAACGCCGGCCATGGAACCGATTGCAAACCTGACCAGCAGGCAGGGCGGCGAAAATGAAAAGCTGATTTTCAAAGTATTAAAGCGCGGGGAAAAACTGAATCTGGAAACGGCGCAGACCGAAACAGACCTGGTGGATTTCGGGATGCGCTATGACCTGACCGTGCCGCTGGCACGTTATTACTCCAATCACGCCAATGACCTTCCGTCGCCGTTTAAGGCGCTCCAGATGGGCAGCGTGTGGCGTGCAGACCGGCCGCAGCGCGGACGCTACCGCCAGTTTATGCAGTGCGACATCGATATTTTAGGCGAGCCGTCCAATCTGGCGGAAATCGAATTAATCCTGGCCACGACAGAGACACTCGGAAAACTCGGTTTCCGGGATTTTGAAATCCGCATAAATGAGCGGCGCATTCTAAAGGCAATGGCTGCATACAGCGGGTTTGCTGAGGAATCATTCGAGACAGTATTTATCATTCTCGATAAAATGGACAAAATCGGCCTGGAAGGCGTGACAAAGGAGCTGGAACAGGAAGGCTTTGCAGCAGAAGCGATTGAAAAATATACCGCACTGTTTCGCGGTGTGGAAGCTTCCGCGGATGGCATCACATATCTGGCGCAGACACTTGGGGAATTTCTGGAACCGGAAATCGTGCAGAATATGAAGGAAATTGCGGCAAGCGTCAATGCCTGCAAAACAGCGCAGTTTGCGCTTGTCTTTGACCCGACGCTGGTGCGCGGCATGTCGTATTATACCGGCACGATTTTTGAAATTGCAATGCCGCAGTTTGGCGGCAGCTGTGGCGGCGGCGGACGCTATGACAAAATGATAGGGAATTTTACCGGAAAAGATGTGCCGGCATGCGGATTTTCGATAGGCTTTGAGCGGATTATCCTGCTGCTGATGGAAAGCGGGTTCAAAGTGCCGCAGCAGCCGGAAAAAACCGCGTATTTAATCGAAAAGGGCTTTCCGGGCGAAAAACTGGCCCAGGTCATTGCAAAAGCGCAGGAAGCAAGGAAAAATGGGCAGCAGGTGCTTGTTGTCCGCATGAATAAAAACAAAAAATTCCAGAAAGAACAGCTGGCAAAAGACGGTTATGAGGATATTCAGGAATTTTTCAACAGATAAGAGAATGGGAAAGACAGCATAAAGGAGGAATCAGGCCATGGGAGAATCCATGCAGGGACTGCGCCGCAGCCACAGGTGTACGGAGGTGTCCGCAGAAAATATCGGGGAAACGGTTACTATAATGGGATGGGTGCAGAAAAGGCGCAATCTGGGAAGCCTTATTTTTATTGATTTAAGAGACCGTTCGGGCCTTTTGCAGATTGTATTTGATGAAACGATTGCCGGGACAGAAGCATTTGAAAAGGCAGGGACGCTGCGCAGCGAGTATGTCATTGCCGTAACCGGCACGGTAAACAGGCGCAGCGCTGCCGTGAATGAAAACCTGAAAACCGGGGAAATAGAAATTGCGGCGCAAAAGCTGCGTATTTTATCGGAGTCAGATACACCGCCATTTCCAATTGAAGAAAACATCCAGACAAAGGACGAGCTGCGGTTAAAATACCGCTATCTGGATTTGAGAAGGCCGGATCTGCAGCGCAATTTAATCATGCGCAGCCGGGTGGCATCGCTTGTCCGCCGCTTTATGGAGCAGGAAGGATTTCTGGAAATCGAAACGCCGATGCTGCAGAAATCCACGCCGGAAGGCGCGCGCGATTACCTTGTGCCAAGCCGGGTGCATCCGGGGAAATTTTATGCGCTGCCACAGTCGCCGCAGCTGTTTAAGCAGCTTTTGATGTGTTCCGGGTATGACCGCTATATCCAGATTGCAAGATGTTTCCGCGACGAGGATTTGCGCGCGGACCGCCAGCCGGAATTTACGCAGATTGACATGGAGCTGGCATTTGTGGATGCAGACGAAGTCATGGATGTAAACGAACGCCTGTTGCAGTATGTTTTCAAAGAAGCCATTGGCGTGGATATTTCCCTTCCGCTTCCAAGAATCCCGTGGCAGGAAGCCATGGACCGTTTTGGCTCGGACAAGCCGGACACGCGTTTTGGCATGGAACTGGTGGACGTGTCACAGACCGTGGCAGGCTGCGGGTTTGGCGTGTTTACGGGCGCGCTGGAGCAGGGCGGCTCGGTACGCGGCATAAATGTTCCGGGACAGGGAAGCATGCCGCGCAAAAAAATCGATAAGCTTGTGGAATTTGCAAAAGGCTGCGGTGCAAAAGGGCTGGCATATCTTGCAGTGAATGAAGACGGAACGTATAAGTCTTCCTTTGCAAAATTTATGGAGGAGCATACGTTGAAAGCCCTGGTGGAGAAAATGGAAGGGGAACCGGGAGACCTGCTTTTGTTTGCGGCAGATAAGAATAAAATTGTCTGGAATGTGCTGGGAGCCATCCGGCTGGAAATGGGAAAGGAACTGGGACTGATCGACAAAAACAAGTATCATTTCCTGTGGGTGACAGAATTCCCCTTACTGGAGTGGTCGGAGGAGGAAAACCGGTATATGGCGGCCCATCATCCCTTTACCATGCCCATGGAAGAAGACTGGCACCTGATTGACTCCGATCCGGGGGCAGTGCGCGCCAAAGCATACGATATTGTGCTGAACGGCACAGAGCTGGGCGGCGGATCTGTCCGTATCCATCAGGATGATATTCAGGAGAAAATGCTGGAAGTGCTGGGCTTTACCAGAGAACGGGCTTATGAGCAGTTTGGATTTCTCTTAAACGCTTTTAAATATGGAGTTCCGCCTCATGCAGGCCTGGCTTACGGACTGGACCGTATGATTATGCTGATGGTACACTGCGATTCTCTCCGTGATGTGATTGCCTTCCCCAAAGTAAAAGACGCTTCCTGTCTGATGACCGAGGCGCCGGGTACCGTGGAGGAAAAGCAGTTAGAAGAACTGTCATTGTCAGTTAAAAGCCCTGATGCAACCGCAACTTTACATTAAAATTTTTAAATGCAACAGGAAATCGGCAGACTTTACATGCAGAATACAGTAAGATAAATTCACCGGAAGCGCAGAAGGAACAAAAACAGAAAGGTGAAATGATATGAACGTATTCGGAGAAAATTTGCAGTTTTACAGAAAACAGAAGAATCTGACACAGGAGCAGCTGGCGGAGCAGTTTGAAGTTTCCAGACAGACCGTGTCCAAATGGGAGGCAGGAGCTTCTTTTCCGGAGATGGAGAAAATTCTCCAGATGTGTGATCTGTTTTCCTGTGACATGGACACACTGCTGCGAAAGGACGCGGCAGTTCTGGAGACATCTGACAGTCAGGGCTACGAGAATCATATGGAAAAGAGAAGAAGGAAAATTACCTTTGGGGTAACATTCCTGATTCTTGGAACAGCAGTGTATGAAATACTGGAGGGGTTTCAGAGGCCGGAAGTATTATCCAATCTGATTTTTATGGCCATGGCAGTGGTGGCGGTTCTGGTATTGGTGGTGGCCGGGATGGAGCATGATATCTACCGGAAAAACCATCCGGTAATTCCGGATTTTTATACTTCGGCGGAAAAGGAAACATTTGAACAGCAGTTTCCCAGATGGATTGCCACAGGAATCGGTATCATACTGATTGGAGCGCTGATCGGTATGAACGGAGATGAATTTCCTCTGAGGGCAGGAATGAGAGATGAATTTTACCAGGGAATCTTTCTTCTGCTGGTGGCTCTGGGAATCGGCGTGCTTGTCTATGCCGGGATGGGAAAAGAAAAATACCAGGTGGACATATATAATAAGGAAAACAGTCCGGAACAGAAAGGGA
>OFGA01002380.1_pt1 | contig 11660 bp, 14 predicted proteins | sample 1521471 | NCBI WGS metagenome assembly OFGA01 (sample SAMEA3504086, study PRJEB24116) | mouse gut metagenome | biome: mouse gut; feature: mouse-associated habitat; material: faeces | place: Denmark | collected 2011
ATGGTTTTCTCCATCAGCTGGTCCAGCTCCCAGCCCAGCAGCTCCGCCCCCTTCTGGATCACGTCCCGGGAGCAGCCCGCCGCGAATTTCTTATCTTTAAACTTCTTCTTCAAACTCTTCACTTCCATATCCATCGTGCTCCTGGAGGGGCGCATCAGCGCACAGGACCAGATTAAGCCCGTCAGCTCGTCGGCCGCGTAAAGCACCTTCTCCATCTCCAGCTTCGGCTCCTCCTCACTGCACATACCATAGCCGTGCGAGCAGATGGCGTAGATCATGTCTTCGCTCACCCCTGCCTCGCGCAGAAGCTCCGGAGCCTTCTTACAGTGCTCTTCCGGATACAGCTCGAAGTCGATGTCGTGCAGCAGTCCGGTAATGCCCCAGAAGTCCTCTTCTGCCGCATAGCCCAGCTCCTTCGCAAACCAGCGCATCACGCCTTCCACCGTCAGCGCATGCTGGAGATGGAACGGCTCCTTATTATATTTCCGCAAAAGATCCCATGCCTGGTCTCTTGTAATACTGCTCTGCTTTGCCGCCTGTGTTTTGCCGTTCTTCTCCCGGTCAGCAGCCTTCTTCTCCTGTCCCTTCTCCAGACTCTTCATGGTCGGGACGGATTTGGGGTTTTTATACACTCCGTTCCACCCTGCTCCTCTACATTCCGCCTTAATCCATCCAGCGTTTACCGACTCTTTACATCCCGTTCCGTGGTGATGTCTTAACGTGTGGTACCGGGTGCGTCAAACCTAAAAAGACGGTTGCTCTATGGACTAAGACGTATGGTATTTTGTGTGAAAAATATGCACTGTTTTCACAGGCACTTTTACAATACAAAAATCTTATCTTCCATGTTCTTGATGACTTCCTTCTTCTTGTCCTCGGTGCAGTCAGCGTAGATATCCAAAGTAGTCTGAACATCCTTATGGCCCATGACCGACTGGATCACCTTGATGTTGCTTTCGTTCTCGCAAAGCCTGGTGCAGAAGGTGTGTCTCAAGTGATGTGCGGAGAAGTCCGGAAGGAGCAGAGGCTCTCTCTTTTCTCTCTTCGCATTGGCAGTCTCTTCTTTATTATAATCTGCCGTGATGTTGTGGATCGCATGATTCACTTCTGAAGGTATCGTTATCGTTCCTCCTGAACTGGCAAATACGAACCCTGAGTAACCATCGATCTCCTGCGTGCAAAAGCCGGTGATCTGTTGGATCTGATATTCCTCCAGGAATGCATCATACACTTCCCCGATCATCGGGATCCTGCGACATCCTGCCTCCGTCTTCGGAGTGTTGATGTGGAAGTTGGTTCCCGAATCATCCACCTTGCGGTGTACAAGGCTGTGATTGATATCGATGATCCTGTTCTCGAAATCCAGGTCCTCCCATCTGAGGCCAAGGCACTCTCCGATTCTCATCCCGCTTCCGATCAAAACTGTTATGACCGGTTTCCATCCCTGATACTGATGGTTGTAATAAAGGTAGTTCATGAATGCTTTCTGCTCAGGTACCGTGAGCGACTTACGCTTGGTCTTAACCCATACATGACTCTTCTTGATCTCTCCGAGAACTCCGGCTGCCGGATTTACACGGATGAGTCCGTCACGAACTGCCATCTGGAACGCCGGATGAAGCACAGTATGAACGTTATCGACTGTTGCCGGGGAAAGTTTCTCTTCTAATAAAAGAGAATAGTAGTATTCCCTTACATCCGTATAACGAATCTGTATCAACCGCCGCTTTCCGAAAGTCTCCCTGACATAGTGGTCATAGGTATAAACGTAATTCGTCCTGGTCGTAGGTTTCAGGTCGTATTTCTGTTTGATGTACGAATCAAATACCTCGTTGACTGTAACACGCTCTGCTCTCTGGGGATCCAGTCCATCCTCCAGATCGCGTCTGATCTGCTGTTCCTTCTTTCGAAGTTCCACGAGATCTTTTCCGTAGACGGTGTGACGTTTCCTGTTTCTGTCAGTGTATGAATACGAATAGCGTCCGTCTGCTCTTTGACACTCACCGCTTCTGAGCGCATAGCCGCGGGAGTCCTTCCTGCTCTGTGCCAATCTGTTTACCTCCTTTTTGGAGAGGCACAGCTTTCTTAGGGTTTGGTCTTGTAAAGTAGCTCAAGCGCTTCCTTAAAGACCTGTGCTTGGGTGAGATTCATCTTTTTACAGTAGGCAAAAAGCCTGTCACGTTCTGCCTCGGTGACTCTGAAGCCAACCTTGATATACTTCTTATCCTCTACCGGTGGTCTTCCAACTTTTGCCATAATCTGCTCCTTTTTACGAATCTATGTTCCCATTATAGTTTATGCCCCACAAAAATACAATGTTTTTTTGAAAGCTGTGCATCTTATTTTCATTCCATACTGTTCCATTAAATGTCTCTGAAGTTCTCGATATACTCGTCGATGATCTCCGTATTTACCAGAACGATCCTCCTGATGCGATAGATTGCTTTCGCTTCCTTGGCAAGTTCGGTAAATGCATGGATCCCCATGGAGTACATCGCTGCGCCTTCTTCATACTTTACGAACTTCTTCTTGCCGTTCGTAAAAAGACTTTCCATATTCTCATATTCTTTTCTTTTATATCCCATGATCTAACCCTCCTGTATGGTTTCCCTGAAGAAAGCAATCGTCTTGCCTTCCAGCTTTTTTCTTGTTTTCGATACGATATTCAGGATCGTCTGATACGCCTTGTCTTCTTCCTCCGCGATCTCTACGAGCTTTCTCCCGTCATGCAGATGACTGTAGGTGATCTTGAATTCCGCCAGGGGAAGTGCTTTGAGGCTAGTATCAAAGACCTCGTATTCCCTGCGCATCATATGGATCGTCAAGATGTCCCGCTTATGCTTCTCGGGATCATCGGTTTCCTTTAAGATCTTCCCGGAAAAATTACATTCCTCAATGGCATCGCGGATCATGATATGCTCAATCGCTTTTGCAGCTGTCGGATCGCTGCGATGACTGGTCTGGATCCTCACACCCAGGTCGTCATCATTCTTCTTCCGTCTGTTGTATTCAACCTCGAAGAGGATCCGGTTAAACAGTCCGGTTTCGTAGCAGTCCAACAGCTGTGGAAAGATACTGTAGTTCTTGTAGATCAGTCGGAAGCGTTCGCGGGGAGTTGCATTCCCGTAGCTTTCCACTAACTTATCTTCTGTAATGCACATGTTCGCACCTCCATTTTCTTTCTTGGAGGCTAGGCTTGCCGGCTTGCGTCACCTCTTGCTTACACATGCAATTCTACGGAACTCCACGGAATAAATCGTTCGTCAAACGGTCAACTTCTGTTGACCGGTAGTCAACTCAAAAAAGTAAAAAAGAAAAGACGTATGAAACCAAATGTCTCATACGCCTCATAGGATTTATGATTATAACTTTGTAAATTCATCAAGCTGCTTATCTACATCTCTTCCGGAATACATAACCCGAATCACTGTAACCAATTTCTTTGTCTTATCGGGGATATAGAAAATAACATAATTATCAACAGGCACAACTCGTGTATTTCGACTCTTCCAGGGCTCTCTTTCATATTGCCGGAACTTCTCCGGATACTCTCCCAAGGAAAGGATTTTTTCTTCGATCCGGTCAAGCTGTCCGGCTGCATTCTCAGGCGAAAGAAGATCAAATGCTATATACTCAAAGATACCGCGAAGATCGTTCTCAGCCTGCTCCGTAAAGGTAACATCATATTTCATACATTATAATCCCTTCGGATATCCGCAAAAACCTGAGCTGCAGATTTGATACGCCCTGCCTGCATATCCGCATATCCTTTCTCAAGTTCCATGTCCAAAGTCTCTGCGTTCATTCTCGAAATATCAACAGGTTTCGCAGTTGGAATCTTTACCTCAAACGGAAGCCCCCTATTTAGAATGATCTGCTTATAAAACATATTGATAGCATTAGATGCCGGGATCCCCAAAGTAGCCAGAATTCCCTCAGCCTGTTCTTTAACATCCGGCTCTATTCTTGCATAAAGATTTGCTGATTTAGCTGCCATATCATCACGCCCCTTTCTTTTACCCATATTATAAGTCAATGTGCGGACAAAAGCAATACATTTTTCAAATCAGTGCCCTGATCTGCTTCAAAAGAATCTCTCTTACAGACTGATCCTTCACATCTCGCAACAAACCAAGCGCTTCGTCCGCAAATCCATCATTATTATCTGCAAAACCCAGCAGATAATTCGGCGTAGTCTGAAGTACTTTGGCGATCTCTGCCAGACCGCTGGCTCTCATCTCCTTCTTATCATTCTCGTAGTAGGAGATTATAGACTTCTCTACATATAATGCTTCCGCCAGTTCCTCCTGGGTCATTCCAAGTCTGATACGCTGTGCTCTGAGCCTCTGTCCTAATGTTTCTTCCTTAATAGATATGTTCATCTTCTCCTCTTTCCGGGCGAACCGGAAAAAAAGAGATGTACTGTTGTGTCCGTTACAATAAACAAAACGCACGAAAAGACTCCAGTCAAGTTCGTTGAGGACTATGTTTGCCAGCAGGGGCGAAATGATGCCGCCCTGTGGCGTTCCTCTGTCCGGTATGATTGTAGAACCGTCGGGCATCCGTATCGGTGCCGCCAGAATCCGCTTTATTACAAATATCAACTGCTTATCCCTTATCCCCAGCGACCATATCTGCCTGATTAACTTGCTGTGATTTACATTGTCGAAAAATCCCTTGATGTCAAACTCAATCACATAATGCAGGTTCATCATTTGAAGCATTGAATAGGTTCTGTTTATGGCGTGCTCAACCGAACGGTTGGGGCGGAAGCCATAACTGTTGTTGCTGAATTTCGCTTCGCATATAGGCTCTAAAATCTGCTTGATGCATTGCTGTATCAGCCTGTCCCATATACAGGGGATACCTAACGGGCGTGTCTTTCCGTTTGGCTTCGGAATGTCCTTGCGGCGTACAGGTTTCGGCCTGTAGCCGTGCTGGCTGCCTGTGACGATAAACCTCACTTTCTCCACAACTTTTTCGGGAGCCATGCCCCCAATATCTGTGATGTTCCTGTTGTCTGTCCCTGCCGTGTAGCTCCCACCGTTCGCCTTGATATTGCGGTAGGCAAGCAGAATATTATCCCGGCTTAATATCAAATCCATAAGGTTATCAAAAATGCCGCCGTCTCTGCTCCTCTGATACAATTCATCAAAGGTCGGTTGCATACCGTAATATTCGGCATGCCGTAAGTCATCTACACATAAGTTCCTGCTTCCTTTTGGCATAAGGCATCACCTCCTTCAGAAAGTGACCCTTTTGGTCTTACTCGAATCCTTATGTTGGACTGAATAATGCCTGCTTATTACAACCGACTAGTGGCCATTCCTCCCTCACCCACATAACGCAGGCGTTATCACAGGTTCGACCACAACCTTTCAGCACCGGTTCATCTGCTTATTGTTCTTCGCCAGATTACCCAAAATCAGACCCGATACCTTTCCTTGTTCCGATAATCTTATCTGTACATATATATCCTTAGACTCCTGCTATGAGCCTGCCAGCTTGCAAGTGCCTGTAACACTTCATGGCCGTTCGTAGGGCAAATTTCTACTGAGCCACACTGGCTGCGCATTAACGCACCTGTACATTTCTATACAGTCTTCTTTTAGACCCGTACATTCGCAGTTTCGTCAGCCCGCCCGCCAAAGCGGACATTCTCGTCATAGATATTTTGTAGACCCTGGGCGTATAGGTAACACAGCCCACCTCTGGGCTGGTTTCGGTTACTTTTGGCAGTAACTACGGTTACTCTCCGCCTTTGTCATGGGGCTTTATACAAAAGCCTTTACAGCTAATGCATACCCATCTAGGGCAGGCGTTTCAGGGCGTTACCCCGTCATTCCACCTGTCAGATTATCAGTTCACAGACTGATTTCTCATGAAATCCGCCTGTGCGCAGACTTTTTACCGCCTGCGAACAAGTCGCACTTACCCAAAAATCCTCCCCGGATTTCTCCCCGTCGCCTTTGGTGTTGGCGATTATGGTATTTACCAGCTTCAAAATGTCTTTCTCGCTCCGCAGATAGGCAAAGGGATTGTAGCGCATGGACTTTTTGAAATTGATTGTGTTCAGCACTTTTATCCGATAGCCGCCCCGCTGTAAGAGCTTCCCGCACTCGATTAAGACAGTGCCTTTCGGGTCTGTGACAACATAGCTGCTGTGCATTTGCATAAGCGACGGTTTGACGAAAAACCTTGTCTTGCCGCTGCCGGAACCGCCGATCACAAGGATATTTTTGTTTCTTGCATATTTCGGCTGCTTCGGGCGGCTGTTCATGGTGAGCCGTTCCGTCTGTGTCAATGGGATATTGTTCTCAAATACCGGGTCTGTGTACGGCTTTATATCGTCGGCGGTTCCCCAACGCGCGGAACCGTACTCAATGCCTTTGCGGTATTTCTTCGCGTTCTTGCCTTTTAGGTAAACGGCAAGCCGGATAATCACCGCCCCGGCAACGCCGATCAGCAGGTCGGCGGGGTGGAAGCTGGGCGCGGCACTGGCAAAGGCGGCGGTGAAGCCCTCCCCAAGATGTAAAATCTTTTGGCTTGCGTCCATGCCGGGGGAAAGCCGGACAGCCGCGCCCACCTTGTCAAACAGGTACACAAAGAGCAGATAGGGCGCGTTTAGGATAAGCAGCTTCTTTACTTCCGGCTTCATAGCGATACCTCCCTGTCCTTGTGTTTGGTCTGCTGGCGGCTGGCGTTCAGCTCCTTTGCCTTTTCCCGGAAAGCGGCTAATGCCTTTCGGATTGAGGGCTTCTTATCCTGCGTCAGCTTCTTTGCGGAAAACTCCTTGAAAGCGGCGGTCAGCGCGTCCGCGTCCCTGCCCTTGAAGAATACAAGGTAGCGGGGCGGGGTTTCCGTCGCGTCCTTTTTCAGCGCAAAGTCGATACCATATTTTTTCGCTGTACTCTCAAAGGCTTTGATGTTGTCCTTTGTGATCTCAATGTTGGAAACGCCTGTATTCTGCTTCATAAGCTGCTTTAAGGTCTGCTTCCCGTGGGGGATTGCCTGTCTGTCAAGCTCTTTCTTTGCCTGTGAGAGCAGCTTTTTGATTGCCTTTTGCAGCACTTCGGCGGTCAGCTTCCCGGTCTTGATATACAGGTCAACGGTTTTTTCGTTGATTTCGTCCCGCATTGGGACTGTCCCTCCTTACGGGGTAGTATTGTGCTTTTCTGCAAAATCAGGGAAAAAGGACTTTTCATAAAAAAACTTTGGTAAATCCTGATAAAGTCCTCTCCTGAACTGTATAAATTCCTCTTTTTTATCAATATTGTGGATATCCATGATTCCTATGGACTGATTTGCCTTGTTATACATTGCTTCCAGGACTTTATTTGTATATTCGTAACTGTCAAAATAGGAAAACACGCTGTTGGACAAAACTACTTCATACCTGATATTCCATGATAAGTTTGCTGCTTCCTCACAGATAAGTTCTGTAGGATTTGTTAATACCCTTCCTGCAAGCTCAATCAAATGTGCTGCATAATCCATTCCTCCAGCATCGCAGCCGTCATTCTGAAACAAATAAAGATTGGCTCCACAGCCAAATCCCACTTCAAACACACTGGAAATCGCATTCGATTTAAACCTGAGGCTGGAATCCCAGCCGTTGATCTGTTTCAGTTCCATAAAAATTTCTTTGGGATTTTCGCTCCTTAAGGTCTTTTCATTTTCGGTTCTACTCTCCCATACCTCATGCCATTTGTTCTTTTGTATGCTCATTCTTTTGCACCAGCCTGTCTTAAATTCTGAATGCCTTTCGTCGATGTCACTCGAAAACGTCTTTCCCGATTTACTACCAATTCCCGTGTCAGCATCTGAAAAGCGTATACTCCTCATAAAGTGCACCCCCTTCTGCAAGACGTTTCAATCCATCTTCCAGCCGGCTCCGGGGGCATGCAATATTCATTCTGATAAAGGAGTTTCCGTTTTCCCCATACTGTCGTCCTTCTGACAGATACAATCCTGTATGTTCCCGCAGATATCGTGCAAATTCCGTTGCACACCCCTGCATTTTCCGGCAGTCCAGCCACATGAGATAGGTCGCCTGCGAGGAGACCGGCCTGATCTGAGGTGCCTCTTTCTTCAGATAATCCTCCACAAAATTTTTATTTTCCTGCATATATTCTCTCAAAGCATCCAGCCATGCCTCCCCCTTCGTAAAAGCCGCCACCGCCGCTTCTACCGCAAAGGAATTCGGCTCTGCCACCTCATCCGTATTCAGCCCCCGCCAGACCTTATGCCGCAGGCTGGAATCAGGAACGGCCACTGCTGCTGTCTGCAGTCCCGCCAGATTAAAGGCTTTTGTGGGTGCTATACAGATAATGCTGCACTTTCTGCAGTTTTCCGAAACAGAAGCAAAAGGGATATATTCCTGGCCGGGACTGGTCAGGTCACAATGAATTTCATCCGAAATCACAATTACATGGTGTTTCCTGCACAGATCACCAACCCGCCCCAGTTCCTCCCGGTTCCAGATTCTTCCTACCGGATTGTGAGGATTACACAAAATCATCAGGGTAGTCTGCGGATTGGAAAGTTTTTGTTCCAGAGCCTCAAAATCCATATGATAAGTGTTTCCGTCATATTGCAGCGGACTTTCTACAATATTTCTTCCATTATTCACAATGGAATTGAAGAAAATATTGTAAACCGGTGTCTGTACCAGCACATTTTCTCCTGCTGTGGTCAGCTTGCGTACCATACTGGAAATGGCCGGAACCACTCCTGTACAGAAAACAAGCCACTCTTTTTCCATGGAAAAACCATGCCGCCGCTGCCACCAGTCCATATAAGCCTGATACCATTCTTCAGGCACAATGGAATAGCCAAATACACCATGAGCGGCTCTCTCCTGAATGGCTGCCTGAATCTCTGGCGCTGTCTGAAAATCCATATCTGCCACCCACATAGGCAGCTCATGCTCTTTTACATCCCATTTCAGTGAATGGGTATTTCTCCTGTCTACAGGTTTATCAAAATCGTAAGGCATCGTGCACCTCCAGACTTTCTCTCAAATTGATTCGCAAAATCAAATACCCCGCTGCCTGCAGCGTGCATTTGACCGCCAAAGGTCATGTGGATCTTACTCCAGCGAGAATGTCACCGTCACATCCCCGCTTCCAAGGGCTTCCTCCCAACCGGTCAGATCATCCACATGCCCCAGTCTTGTATAGCTCCACGAATTGGAGCCATAAAATATAACAATCTGGTTTCCATTATATAAGACAATATCTCCTGCATGGGTTGTGGTCTGACTGTTGCTGGCAGGAAGGCTTGTTCCCAAAGAACCTGCCTTTTCAAAGCCGGAATAATCACTCATCTGAATGCTCACCGGATTTTCCCGCATCATTTCCACAAACGAAGCTACTGCCTCATTTTCTTCCAACGTGGCTGAAAATACTGCATCGCCAGCCTGTACCTTCATATTCATTACAGCCTCCTCTGCTCCATTTTGGATATCTGCTTCTGTGCCAGCCGTTTCACTCATCTCCGTATACGGTACAGTTTGCCCATTCCCCGTATCTGCTGCTGATTCTGTCATGTTTTCTTCCTCATCGGAAATGACACCCGACCGCATTCCCTCCGTCTTAGTTTCCGTGGAATCCATAGCCTCGGATTGAACATCTGCATTCTCTGATTCTTCAGAAAGATCAGACAGAGGTGTCCCTTCTTCCAGGGGAGATTCTGCCTGGTCAACGGGCATCTGTGCCTGTATATTTCCACATGCTGCCATCGAAAATATAACTGTCGCAGCATACAGCAAAGCGCAAAATTTTTTCATGACCTATCTGCTCCTCTTTTTCTATTTTATCGTTTCATATCGGGAATGCCCTTATAAAGACAAGGACTCCGAACAGGCTTAGAACTGCCCCGAAAATCCGGTTCACCCTCTGAAAACTGTTTTTTCTCTTCTTTTTTCCAGCCAGGGAAACTGCAGCAGTAAGTCCTCCCCACCAGAGCCAGGTTCCAGGGAACACTCCCGGAACTACCAGCCAGCCATTCCCTTTTGTGCTGCCTCCTGCAATGCCAGACCAGGAGAAGGCAAACAGAAAGGTCAGGATTGCCGCCGGATTTGTGATTCCTACTGCAAATGATGTCAGAAACATCCTCCATCCTCCTGATACTTCCGGAACCTCCGCCTCTTCTCTTTTTCGGAAGAACAGGCGGATTCCCAGATACAACACGATTGCTCCGCCCACAAGATGAATAACCGTCTGATGTTCCAGAAGTAAATCGGAAACTATGGTCAGCCCAAAAGCCCCGATTCCTGCATAAATGCAGTCTGCCCCAGAGGAACCCATTCCCGTAAGGAGGCCGGCCTTTATCCCGTGTTCCCAGGTTCTCTGCACGGTCATGGCTCCCACTGCCCCCACGGGTACACCAAAGAGTAATCCAATCAGAATCCCTTTCAAAAGCAGGCTCATACCACCTCCTTCAGTTCTCTTCTGCAAATGATCCTTGTCTTTTCCGGATCTACCTTATCTTTTTCAATAATCAGCTCATCAATACGGTCTGCCCGGATTACTCCGCCGGAAGGGTTCATCACGCTGTCAATCTTCCCGATAACTTCCGCATCCACTGTAGAATATTCAAAAGCAAGGGTGGTATTCAGAAGCCTGCAGTTCTTTATTGCCAGGTTATCAATGTAGCACATCCCCTGCAGGCTCTCGATGGTGCAGTTTATAAGTGTCAGGTTCTTTGCGTTCCAGCCCAGGTATTCACCGGAGATAAAGGAATCATACACCGTCACATTTTCCGTGTTCCAGAAGGCATCCTTTGAAAGCATACGGGCATTGCGGATCTCCATATTCTTTACCCCGTCAAAGGAGTAGTTGCCCACCAGCCGGAAGTCCCTAAGCACCATATCCCGGCTGTTCATGGCGAAATAATCGCCTTTTGCCGTCACATGGTCAAGCTCCACATCCTCGCAGTTCCAGAGGGTTTCAGCCGCATTGGGAAGGTTTACATTCTTCAGGTTTACACCCCGGCAGCGGCGGAAATTCTTGGGGGCCTCGATCACTGCGTCCTCTACCGTAATATGATCCGTATACCATACGCCTGCACGGGCCATCTCAAACCAGGTACAGTTTCTTGCAGTGATATTCCTGGCATACCAGAAGGGGTACTTCCATTTAAACATGCAGTTCTCCAGCTCAATGTCATGGCTCTCTTTCAGCGGCGATTCCCCATCTGCAAAGATGCTGTCATAGATTTTCAGATCCGCCCCCTGAAACAACGCTCTTTCTCCTGTCAGATACTCCTGTCTGATTTCTTTTTTTTGCATGAGTGTTCCTCCTGTGATTTTCTAATTATTTGTTTTTTCAACATAATACTTTTTATTCCTGCCGTTCTTTCGTCTGGCCTGTATTAAGAATACCGGATGCAGATAACATACCTCTAACAAAAAAATAAACAATTTCTAAATGAATTCCTGCTGATTTCCCAACTCATCGGAAACTTTTGCAGGATAAGCCCACTTCCTGATTTGCTGGAATCTGTTTTATCATTTTTGCGGGAACGCCACCAACAATTACACCAGACGGAACATCCTTTGTCACCACTGCCCCGGCCGCTATAATGGTGCCATCACCAACCTTTACCCCCTGCAGTACCGTTGCATGGGCGCCAATCCATACATTTTTTCCAATATG
>OFGA01002381.1_pt1 | contig 11654 bp, 10 predicted proteins | sample 1521471 | NCBI WGS metagenome assembly OFGA01 (sample SAMEA3504086, study PRJEB24116) | mouse gut metagenome | biome: mouse gut; feature: mouse-associated habitat; material: faeces | place: Denmark | collected 2011
AGGCCATTGCCTGCGGTTCCGATTCCGTACAGTATTTCCAGTGGAGAAAAAGCCGCGGATCCTTTGAACAGTTTCACGGGGCCGTGGTGGACCATATCGGAACGGACGACACAAGGATTTTCAGGGAAGTGGCTGAAGTAGGGGATTTGCTGAAGAAAATTGCCCCTGCGGCGGGAACCACAGTCAGGACCAGGGCGGCGCTTTTGTTTGACTGGGATAACCGCTGGGCCGTGGCGGATACCAAGGCGCTGTCCCAGGAGAGCAAAAGGTATGAGGAAACCTGCAGGGGCATCTGGGAAGAATTTTTCAAACTGGGCATCGATATGGATGTGGTGGGCTCCGATGAAAATCTGAACCGCTATGACCTGGTGGTGGCGCCCATGCTTTTCCTGCTGCAGCCGGGGACGGCACAGAACCTGAAGACTTTTGTGGAAAGGGGAGGCCAGCTGCTGGCAACATATTTTACCGGCTATGTGAACAGGGATACGCTCTGCTATCTTGGCGGATTTCCGGGAGACGGACTGAAAGAGCTGTTCGGCATTGTCAGCGAGGAAATTGATTCCCTTTATCCCGGAGACAGGAACGGGATTCAAATGGCCGATGGAAGCATCTGGGAAGTCAGGGACTACGCGGAGATTCTGCGGGTGCAGGACGCGGAAGTACTGGGGAGCTACACGGAAGATTTCTACCGGGGTATGGCGGCCGTGACCTGCAAACATTACGGAGAGGGCAATGCCTACTATGTGGCTGCCAGGACAGATGCCGGCCGGATGAGACCGCTGTTTGAAAAAATGATGAAAGACGCACGTATTTTCGCCCAGGACCTGCCCGAAGGAGTGGAGTATCATGAGAGAAGCGGTGATGAGGGGACATATGCCTTTTATCTGAACTGTACGGCAGAAGAAAAAGCCGTTTCCGGAATCCGGGGAAAGGAACTGCTCACGGGGACCAGGGTGGATGACAGTCTGATTTTGCCGGAATACGGTGCGGCGGTAGTGAAGAGGGATTAAAGTATTTGCAGAAGCTGAGGCGGTCCTGAGAGGCTGCCCTGCATTTTAGACCGTGTTTGATAATTTCGTCCCGCTTTCCGGGTGACTGAACCAGAGTCAGGCACACCGGGAGGCGGGATTTTGATACCCCGTTGCCTGCAGCGGGGTATTTGATTTAGGATATGGAACGGACCTGAGGGATTATGGCTGCCAGGGTTCAGGTGCCTTTTGTGTTTACCCGGATGATAATTCTGCCACAATATGGTCCAGGGTTTGAAAATATTCTTCAAAGGTTTTGCGGCAGCAGCCGGGATTGTCAATGACAATTCCGGGGCAACGGAGACCGGTCAGGGAAAAACCCATGGCAATACGATGGTCGTCATAGGTGTTTACAACGGAAGGTCCGGGGTTGCCGGGATAAACCGTGATGCTGCTTTCCTCCTCATGGCAGCGGATGCCCATTTTGGACAGTTCCGTGACAATGGCACAGATGCGGTCGCTCTCCTGGTGCCGGATATGGCCTATGCCGGTGATGGTGGTGGGACTTTCCGCAAAGGGGGCTATGGCTGCCAGGGTGATGGCCTGGTCCGAACAGCCGGACATATCCACGGTGACGCCCCGGAAAACCCGTCCGGCAGGCGGGGAGATTAGAATGCCGGAATCGGTATCCCGTGCAGTGCAGCCCATTTGTTCCAGAATCCGCACAAAAGCCACATCGCCCTGCATGGAATCAAAATGCACCTGCTCCACAATGACAGGAAGGTGCAGCAAAGGACTCATGGCATAGAAATAACAGGCGGCAGACACATCCGGCTCTATCTGGTAATTCCTGGCCTGAAGCCGCTGGCCGGCCCTGGTCAGGTAGGCACGTTCCCCGGATTTTTGTACCCGTACACCGAATTGTTCCATCATTTTTAAAGTGATTTCGATATAGGACATGCCATGGGAACCTTCGATACAAGTGGTAAAATCCTTTTCGCACAGGCAGGAGGCAATCAGCAGGGCGCTTAAGAACTGGCTGCTGCTGTCAATATTGACGGTGATATGGTCTTTTTGGAAACCGTGGCCGCGCAGTGTGAAGGGAAAATGGCCTTCCCTGCCTCCGGGGCCGGGAATCACCTCACAGCCCAGTTCCTTCAGGGAATCCAGCAAAGGGGCCATGGGACGCCTGCGCATCTGTTCCGAGGCATCCATATGGTATACGCCCTGGGAAAGTCCCAGAAAGGCAGTGAGAAAGCGGGCTGCCGTTCCCGCGCTGCCCACATACTGGGCCGCTTCCGGGAGAGGGATGAGTCCGCCCTGTCCCTGAACGGTGATCTGGCGGCGGGCTTCATCCTGCGATACCTGGAACCCCAGATCCTGAATGCATTTTAAAAAATGCCTGGAATCGTCCGAAAAAAGAGCGCCTTTTAAACAGGAAAGGCCATCTGCCAGGGTTGCCAGGAGCAGGGCGCGGTTTGTGATGCTTTTGGAGCCGGGAACCTGTACCTGCAGCGGTCTGGAACCGGACCGTAAGGAATGATATAAACAAGGGACTGCATATGTGTCAGGAATTGTCATTTTTAAGCCTGTCTGCGTGTTGCGTCGCGCGATACAACGGAAGGGATTCCGTTGGCAGGAACAAAAGCCGGATACGCATTTTTATTCGGCCGCTTCCTTTCCGGAATAAGGTCATTATACCATGCTCCCCAAGAATTGTCACTTTTGATTTCAGGGCCGGGAAAAGGATGGGGAAAGGAAGCATAAGGGTTTCCTGATTTGCCGAAACTGTTACAAAGGAATGGAAAAAGGAGAAAACGAAACATGAACCAGAAAATTTATGAATATGAATCCGGGATTTTCAGCGCAGGGGACACCGGGGGCGCCTATGTGATTTTTCCCTATGACATCAGGGAAGAATTCGGACGGGGCAGGGTGAAGGTGCATGTCACATTTGACGGGGTGCCCTATGACGGCAGTGTGGTAAATATGGGGGTCAAAAATCAGGACGGGAGTATCTGCTACATCATAGGGCTGAGGAAGGATATCCGTTCCCGGATCGGAAAGCAGCCCGGGGACACCTGCCTTGTGACCGTCAGGGAACGGGAGTAATTTCCCGCACACTCCTGCATACCGGGAAGGCCAGAACCGCCAGGGGAAAGTCTGCACCGCCGGGGAAATCCCGCATCAGGGGAATAGGGACGATGCATATAGGGGGAATCCCCTGCCGGCGGTGTAGAGCAGCAGATTCCTGGAATCCTGGGCCGATTCCAGGAAGATACAGTGCCAGATACCCATGGAATCAGCCGTGGATACGGCTGTGTAGGGGGTATAACATTTTGCCGGGACAAGGATGTTTCCTGACAGAATATGAAATTCCAGGGGAGAAACGGCCAGTCTCTTTGAGATGAGAAACGGCAGTGGACGGCAGCCCTTTTTTTCCTGGAGCAGGATTTTTTCGCGGAGTACGTTCCAGGTTAGCCCGTCCGATACTTTCACAAAATAAGCAGTATTCATGCAAAGCCCTCCATTTGACTTATCGAAAGCCTGGGTATATAATCACTATGTGTAGTAATTGCCAAAAATGAAGGATTTTATGAAGTCATGTGTATATTCTGGAGATAAAGAGTACCACAGACTGGCAGACATGATGGGATGAGAAGACTATGCTCTTTCGGAGGTGCATTATGGGAAAGACAGAGAATGCCACATTATCTTTCCGGGTAAGTGCCGGTTTAAAAGATGTCATTGGGCGGGACCTGATCAGTGATAAATATATTGCGGTATTTGAGCTGGTAAAAAATGCCTATGATGCGGGTGCCAGCAAGGTGGAGCTATGTTTTCGTTTTCCGGAAAACGGAAAGGGAAAAATCATTATTTCCGATAACGGAAGCGGGATGACTTACCAGGATATCATTCAGAAGTGGCTGTTTGTGGCCTACTCGGATAAAAAGCCGCAGAATAGGACAAAGAGTTCCTACCGGGATAAGATCAGACGGGAGGCGGCAGGGGCAAAGGGAGTGGGACGTTTTTCCTGCGATAGGCTGGGGACATCCCTTCAGCTGCTGACGAAGACGGAAAGGGAAAATTCTGTACATGCGGTGACCATAAACTGGAGCCGTTTCGAGATGGACGACAAGAAGGAATTTATGGAGATTCCCGTGGGGTATTCCGTGACGGATGCGCTTCCCGGAGGTTTTTGCCAGGGGACAACGCTTGTGGTGGAAGACTTGCGGGAAGAGTGGGGCAGGGAGGACCTGCTGAAACTGAAACGTTCCCTGATGAAGCTCATCAGTCCTGATGCCGATAAGGGAGACCTGCCCTTTGAGATTGAGCTGCTGGTGCCCTCAGAGGAAGCGACAGACCGGAAACTGCTGGACGAGTATGAGAAAACACTGGCAGAAAAAGATTTTACCCGAAAAAGAATCAACCCTCATCGGGATGTTGTAAACGGAAAGATCAAAAATGATATTTTTGAAACATTAAATATCAAAACCACCAATATGGAAGTGTGGGTATCGGAGGACGGCAGCAGTATCACCAGCAGGCTTTCTGACCGGGGACAGTACATTTTTACCGTCACGGAAAAAAACAGGAAATATAGGCTGCTGAAGAATATACATATTTCCGTGTTTTATCTGAACCAGAGCGCAAAGGTAAACTTTACCCGCCAGATGGGAGGCGTCCAGCCTAAAAATTATGGCTCGGTTTTTCTCTATAAAAACGGGTTCCGGATTCATCCCTATGGGGAGCCGGGACAGGATTTTTTCGGGATTGACCAGAGGAAGGCGCAGGGCTGGAACCGTTTTATCGGAACCAGGGAGATCATAGGGCGCATTTCCATAAGGGGGGATAATGAACAGTTTGTGGAGACCTCCAGCCGGGCCCACGGTTTTATACGCACCCCGGGAGTGGACATGCTGGAAGAGTTATTCCACGAATATGTCCTGAAGGCACTGGAAAAATATGTAGTCCGTCTGATCAACTGGGGAGAGCCGTTAAAATCGGAGCACAACCGAATCATTTCCCCGGAGGAGATCGGCGGGGAGATTGTGGCCCAGTTTATCACAAATATCAATGTGGATGATATCCTGAGCGTGGAATGCAATCCGGAGATTCTGAGAACGGACAAGAGGGGGGAAAAAGAGGATGGAATTACCGTTTCCCTGCAGAAGCTGGAAATGGTAGCGGAAAAGACCCGGGATGATGCGCTGCTGGAACTGGCCAGGTCCGTGAAAAAGAGAACGGAAAGTATATTGCAGGATAATAAAAAACTGGAAGAGGCCAATGATGCCAGGGAAAAAGAACTGGCTCAGGCCCGGCAGGAAAGTGAAACGCGCAGAAGGCAGGTTTATTTTCTGTCAGGAGCCGCGAACCAGAATGTGACAAACCTGATTGGCGGATTCCACACCGTGTATACTCTGACGGATGCCATCAAGGGGAATATGGCGCTTCTGTGGGAGGAACTGGTAAAGGGGAAGGATGCGGACGAAAGAACCGTGCTGGAGGCGCTGGGAGAGATCCACCAGGCCAATGAGAAGGCCCGCAAACTGGCCGACCTGGCAATTCATGGCAATCAGGCATTAAAACAGGAAGGATCCAACAACATTTATGATTTTCTGCGCCAGTATATTGATGGCGGAATGGCACTGGGGGGAATTCAGTATGAACTGACGCCAAAGGACCAGGACTTCAGATGCAGATTTGACGCCTCTGCAATCGGTGTGATTCTGGATAATGTGTCCGGCAATTCCATAAAGGCAGGGGCGCAGATGCTGCGGATATCCCTGCGGCAGCTTGCCGGATATGTGGAAATCGCATTCACGGATGATGGCCTGGGGCTGGACAGTGATGTGGATCCGGAAATGCTGTTTGAGTGGGGATTATCCAGCAATGTGAGCAAAAAAGGCTTTGGGATCGGTTTGTATCATGTGAGACAACTGGTAGAAGAAATGAAAGGAAGCGTTGCCATCGATACCGCTTATCAGGATGGCTTCAGGCTGGTGGTGAAACTAAAGAGATGAATATAAAGTTTAAAATTTTGTGGTTTGAAGATGAGGCTGCCTGGTACCGTATGGAGGAGAAGAAGATAAAACGGATTTTGGAAGAACATTGCCTGGAGCCGGATATTTCCCGGAGAGACGGGGAGGACTTTGAGATAGGCGAGCTGGAAGGAAACGACTATGACCTGATCCTTATGGACTATAAGCTGGCGGGCTGCAAGGGGGACAGTATTGTATCGGCCATTCGGAAAAATGATATTCTGACGGATATTCTGTTTTATTCTTCGGAAGAAGAGAAAATGCTGGAGGCAATTGCCAAAAACATGCCGCCCATTGACGGTGTATACCTGACAAAGCGGGATTATGCCATTTTTACGGAAAAGGCAGAGAAGCTGATTGCGAAAATCGTGAGGCGCTCGGAGGACATTGTAAATCTGAGAGGATTTGTGCTGGATAATACCAGTGATTTTGAGCTGAGGATAAAGGAAATCCTGAATATCTGCTGGCAGAAATTTGATGAAGAGCAGAGGAACGTGCTGGCGGAGATGACAGGAGAGCTGCTGGAAAGGAAGGCGGCCAGGGCGAAAAAGCAGGCAGAAGAAGCCGGGAAAAGGGAGAATATGTTTACTTGTGTGAACAATGACGACCATATCCTGGGTATGGCAGACCGGCTGGAAGTGGTGCAGAAAGTGCTGCCCATTCTTTTTTCAGCGTATCAGATGCCGGAATCGGTGTGTCCTGCCGGATTCAAACAGTTTTACACTGACCGGATTAGTGTCTACCGGAACCGTCTGGGACATATCCGGTTCGGGCAGAAGGTCATCCGTATCAATGGCAGGGATGTGGAGATTAACCAGGAGCTCCACCGGCTTCTTCGAAAAAACATTGCGGAAATGAACAAGGTGATCGGCAGTATGGAAAAATATGTGGCAGAGAATATGTAAATCACAAAAATACAATTGGAAAATCATTTCCGAAGGACAAAAACCGGCAGTATGCCCCGCATGGGACGCTGCCGGTTTTTATGCGCAGGGGCGCGTAAGGAAATTAGCAGCGAAAGCGGCGTACGCCCCGGTCGGCGAGTAGTGGAGAGGGACGTTCCCCTGCTCGATTGCATGGGGAGACCCTGATGCCATCTGTAAAATTTCCATGAAAACGCAAAGTTTTGTATATACTTTTTTGGATAGGCAGGACTTATAATGAATGCAATCGCATCGGCCAGGAGGACGGCAGGGTTTGCGAATCACCGGAAAAAGCAGAAGGGAGCGTAACATCATATGAAAGCAGCGCTTGTGTATACCAGCACCACGCCGGAACTGACGGAAACCGTGGAGCGGGAAGTGAAGAAGAATATCGGGGAGGAAGCGGAGCTGGTGAGCCTGCAGAATCCGGGGATTTTAGCCCGGGTGCGGGAAGCCGGGTATGTGACGCCCCTGGCGGCGGCAGAGCTGATATCCATGTACATGGAAGCGGTCCGCCAGGGCGCGGATGCCATACTGAACATCTGCTCTTCCGTGGGGGAAGTGGCCGACTGTATGCAGAATGTGGCGGCCTACATAGGGGTGCCGGTGGTGCGGATTGACTGGGAAATGTGCCGGGAGGCAGTGCGCAGGGGAAAACGGATTGCAGTGCTGGCCACCCTTCCAACCACTCTTGTGCCCACCAGGAATACCGTGCTGCGGGCAGCCAGGGAACTGGGGCGCCATGTGGAACTGGTGGATGGACTCATAGACGGCGCTTTCGGGCTGAACCAGGAACAATTCAGGAGACTGCTTCTGGAAAAGGCGTACCAGGTCAGGGAGCAGGCGGATGTGATTCTGCTGGCCCAGGGCTCCATGGCCTATGTGGAGGAGGACATCCACAGGGAACTGGGGATTCTGACGCTGTCCAGCCCGCGTTTCGGGGCGGCGGAACTGAAAAAGGCCCTGGAGGGAAAAGGCCTGCTGTGAGATATAGGGTGAGATACAGGAAATGAAAAGAGAAGGAGACGGTTATGCTGACAGATACCACAAAATCAAAGAATGCAATGCTTTGGAGTCTTCCTTATCAGGATGCGGAGTGGACGGGGGGCTTCTATCAGGAGCGGTTTGACACCTGCGCGGGCTCCACGGTGCCGCATCTGCAGAAAATGTTTGAAAGCAAAAGCATCAGTCATGTGCTGGAGAATTTTAAGATTGCCACAGGGGATGCGGAAGGGGAATTTGACGGAACCGTTTTCGGGGATGGGGATTTTTATAAGTGGATGGAAGCCGCTGTTTACACGGCTGTGCGCACGGAAAACCAGGCGCTTCTGAACCGTCTTGAGGAATATGTGGAGCTGATAGGAAGGGCCCAGCAGGAGGACGGCTATCTCTCCACAAAACAGATTATCGGAGAACGCAGCGGAAAGGCTTTCCGGCTGGGGGATATCAATGATTTTGAGGTATATAATTTCGGCCATCTGTTTACATCGGCCTGTGTGTACTACCGGCTCACCGGCAGGGACAGCTTTCTGAAGGTGGCGGAGGGAGCGGCAGGCTATCTGGAGAAACTGTATGGGGAGGCCGAACCCAGGGGGGAGGTGCAGACGGCAGTCTGTCCATCCCACTACATGGGCCTTGCGGAGCTGTACCGGACCACCGGGAAACAAAAGTATCTGGAACTGCTGAAAAAAGCCATAGCCCTGCGGGATTCCGTAAAGGAGGGGCTGGATGACAACCAGGACAGTATTCCCCTGCGGAAGCATGAGAAAATCATGGGCCACGCGGTGCGGGCCAATTATCTGTATGCGGGTGTGGCTGACCTTTGTCTGGAGGAGGCTGACGGGGAGCTACAGCAGGTGCTGCATAAGGTCTGGAAGAACCTTGTGACCCGGAAAATGTATGTGACGGGAGGCTGCGGCGCCCTGTATAACGGTGCCTCTCCTTACGGTTATTTCTTTCAACACCAGCTGGTGCACCAGGCGTACGGCTACGAGTACCAGCTGCCCAATGTGACGGCGTACAATGAAACCTGCGCCTCCGTGGGCGGCGTGTACTGGGCATGGCGTATGCTGTGCCTGGAGAAAAAAGCGGAATATGCGGACGTGCTGGAGCGAATGGTGCTGAATGTGAACCTGGCCGGAGTCAGCATGGATGGGAAGAAGTTTTTTTATGAAAATATGCTCAGACGTGCCAGAAATCTGTCCTATGAACTGATCTGGGGTCAGGAGAGGGCGGAATATATTCTCAGCTACTGCTGTCCGCCCAACCTGGCCAGGCTGATGGCCCAGCTGAGCGAATATATCTATGGTGTGGATGAAAGCGGGATCTATACCGTGCTCTATGGGGAGAGCAGGGCGAAAGTGACCCTGCCTGCGGGGGATAGGGGGAAACTGTCCTTTACGGTGGTTCAGGAGACGGAATATCCTTATGACGGAAAAATTCGCTTTGCCTTTGAGGATGTGCGGAGGGAAGGAAAAAGTGCAGGACAATCCGACGGCAAAGAGACGGCGACCGGGTTTACTTTGTATCTGCGCATTCCCGCCTGGGTCAGAAAGGGGAGCGTGCAGGTGAGAGACCGGGGAACCGGGGAGATCTGCCACCGGGCAGAACTGACCGGGAAATGTGCCGGAACCTACCTGGGACTGCCCATGGATAATCCGGCGGAGACGGAGGTGCTGGCAGATCTTGGCATGGAGGCGAGACTGACTTGTGCCCATGCCATGGTGGAGGAGGCCGTGAACCAGGTTGCGGTGGAGAGAGGCCCCCTGGTTTATTGTCTGGAAAGTGCGGACGCGGATGTGGAAACGCTGGATGACCTGCTGATTCCCTCTGACATTTGCCTGGAGCCGGAAACCTTCGAGATAGAGGGAAGACAGGTTCTTTCCCTGGTGGGTACCTTCTGGAAACGCAGAACCGGGGAAGGGGAAGAAGGGGGCTATGACCGGGAGGCCCTTTACCAGGATTATGTGGACCGGGGCTGGGAGAGGGCGCCTGTGCGGCTGATTCCGTATTTTGCATGGGCCAACAGGGGAATGGGGGAAATGCGTGTGTGGATTTCCCTGAAAGTATGACCGGGTCTGGCCAGGCCCGCCCTATAATGTGTGCCGCATAGCCCAAAGCATGATACATACAGAAAGGAACCGGTTGGGGCGATGCGCCCGGAATGGGAGGAGGATATGGAACAATGTATGAGACGGCCGCTGTCTGTGCTGGAGAGCTATCCTGTGGCCGACCAGGAAGAAATACACAGACTGTATCTGGAGGAGAGGAAGGATTTTGACCGGAAGATAGTTGTGCTGGACGATGATCCCACTGGGGTACAGACCGTCCATGGCGTGTACGTATATACGGACTGGAGCCCGGAGAATCTGCTGGAGGGAATGGAGGAGGAAAATCAAATGTTTTTTCTTCTCACCAATTCCAGAAGCTTTTCCCCCGAAAAGACGGAAGAGGTACACCGGGCGCTGGCACGCAGGACAGTGGAAGCCGCCAGACAGACGGGGAAGGAGCTGCTGCTGGTGGCCAGGGGGGATTCCACCCTGCGGGGGCATTATCTGCTGGAACCCCGGGTGCTGCGGGAGACCCTGGAAGAAGAGACGGGCCGGAAAGTCCACGGCCTGGTAATCTGTCCTTTCTTCTGTGAGGGAGGCCGCTATACCATGGAGGGCGTCCACTATGTGAGGGAGGGAGAGTATCTGGTTCCCGCCGGACAGACGGAATTTGCCGCGGACAGTACATTCGGTTACCAATCTTCCCATTTAGGGGAATATGTGGAAGAAAAGAGCGGGGGATTTTACAGGAAGGAAAGCTGTATCCACATTACGATGCCTTACCTCCGGGGAAAAAAATACGAAGAGATTACCAGTATGCTGATGGCGGCTGAGGATTTCTGTCCCATATGCGTGGATGCCATAGCGGAAAGCGATGTGGAGGCCTTCGCCATATGTCTGCTGAGAGCCATAAAGGCGGGAAAAGAGTTTGTGATCCGCTCCGCTGCGGCCATGCCCAGGGTATTGGGAAATGTGGGCAGCAGGCCTTTGCTCACCAGGCAGGAACTGCTGGGGGGAGCCGGGGAGGATGCCTGCCAGGGAGAAAACGCGCAGATGTACGGCGGACTGGTGCTGGCAGGTTCCCATGTGAAGAAGACAACCGCCCAGCTGGAATCCCTGAAAAAAAGCCGGGTGCCTGCGGAATTTGTGGAGTTCCGGGTAAATGCCTGCTTTGAGCCGGGCGGCCTGTAAAAGGAGACGGAACTTGTGATTGAAAGGGCCGAGGAGATTATGGGGCAGGGCCGGACTGCTGTGGTCTATACCAGCAGAAGACTTCTGGCGCCGGAGGGAATGACGGGAGAGGAACTTTTAAATCTGTCGGTAAAAATTTCTGATGCGGTGACAGGAGTGGCAGCCGGTCTGCACAGACAGCCCCGCTTCCTGATTGCAAAGGGGGGAATCACCTCCAGTGATGTGGGAACCAGGGGACTGGGCGTCAGAAAAGCGATGGTGGCAGGCCAGGCCGCCCCCGGCATTCCCGTGTGGAAGACGGGACCGGAGAGCAGATTTCCCGGGCTGTCCTACATAATTTTTCCGGGAAACGTGGGAGAGGAAGACAGCCTGAGAAAAATGGTGGAAATGCTGGCATGAGTGCAATTCCCCGGCCCGGGAATTCAGGGAACGAAAAAAGGGCAAATGTTCCGGTGAGGCCTGGAGATGGCTGTGAGGAAA
>OFGA01002388.1_pt1 | contig 11626 bp, 5 predicted proteins | sample 1521471 | NCBI WGS metagenome assembly OFGA01 (sample SAMEA3504086, study PRJEB24116) | mouse gut metagenome | biome: mouse gut; feature: mouse-associated habitat; material: faeces | place: Denmark | collected 2011
ATACCGCCTGCCATACCCGACAGATGTTCCAAATAGATTAATTGAATTCTGATTCTGAGTAGGAAATTCTCTATTTGATATAGTCATGTCAAAATATGCCAAGTCGAGGTACTTCAACTTAACATATCCAATATGTTCCAGCCAATGGAACGCAAGACGTGATGCCGTTGTATCTAGAAATTTGCCGTTTTCTTCATTCTTAATCCAGATGTTATATGGCACGACTATTGGATTGAGTTTTACTTGCTCAATTGTTTTGAATCTACGAATGAACGCCAAAATTTTATCCTTGCAATCAGTTAAATCTGACCAACTCATCTGACTACGAACCAATAAATCTTTCAAATGTCTGAAATCATCAGGAGAGGTTATACACAAAGCCGGAATCTGACTACGATCAGGAAAAGCAGCTTCATACATACCTTTATCACGACCAGCACGACCTACCTCCTGAAGATAATCTTCAAGGACTGCTGGTGGGTTGTAATGCACTACATAATGGACATTGGGAATATCCATACCCATACCAAAGGCTTTTGTCGCACAAAGTATGTTTATGCGCTCGTCTTCTGGCACATGATCTTCTTCTGCGTTTTTAAACTGACGATAGATATCGCTTCTTTGGGTTGAATCTAGGCCTGCGTGAAAAAAGCTGATATGTTCAGCACAAGAAGCCAATAAAGAACCTTCAGGCGCAGCCTTACATAGTTCATTCAGTGCTTCTACCGTATCTTCACACTCGTTATGAGTGCGACAAAATACAAGCATGCAACTCTTTGAAAAATCGATTTTGTTGTCTTCGATGTAGTCCTTAATGGCATTTACACGTGCCGTAAGGTCATGTCCTTGATCTGTCTTGTTCTTTCCCTTTGTTACGGAAAAAGAAATGCTAATATGCTTTCTTATAGGATTATACTCTTCAGGTTTCTGTCCCAGTCGTACAATGTCAGGGAAATACGACTTGAAGTCTTGTTCGACTTGGGTGGTCACAGTGGCAGAGAACATGGCAACCATTATATCAAATTCATTCTTGCTATTTTTCATGTCAACACACCACTGAACCGCATTCCTATAATCAGGACGGAAATCCTGTCCCCATTGAGAAATACAGTGCGCCTCGTCGAAGACTACATATTCGAGACCCCTATCCATTTGAAGTCTCTGATAAAGAACATCCATGAACGAACGCACACGGAATCTTTCAGGAGTGATATACAGCAAAGCTATCTCACCTGATTGAATTCTGCGGTAAATTTGTTGCGTTTCAGCTTGCATACGGTCACCACTAAGGTAATCTACGTTGCAGACAAATCCTTTCGCATGCAGTTCCTCGACCTGATCTTGTATGAGAGCTCGCAAAGGACTCACTACAAGTGTCAATCTGTTTGAAGTCATGGCACGAGCAAGCGCAGGCCCTTGGAACAAAATGGATTTGCCACCTCCTGTAGGAATAGAAATTATGCAATCTCCCTTCCTTTCAAGCATATGCTCAACGATAGGTTCCTGACCTTCTCTCCAATCTTCATATCCCCAACTGTCAAGTATTACTTTCTTGAGATATGCAGAGTCAAGCTGCTCTTCAATACCACGTGTGTCCTTGAAGAACAATCCTGCCTTTTCTAAAGATTCACGATAAACTTCTTCATTGTTCCATAGAGTGAATACAGAAGCCCTGGCGTGACAAGTTTTTGCCAGACCAGAATAATCCTCAAAGTATGGGTCTATGATATAAAAGTTAGTGTCCTTATGGTTGGCCATCACCAATGCGCAGTAATGCTCAAAGATAGGCCATGCTGCCAGTATGCACTGTCTAGCCGTTGTTCGTTTGAACTTTTCATCTTCATCACTTTCTGCACCATCCTCATAGTCACCTTCGAATGGAAGTTTGTCCCACATGATGAGATAACGGTCAATATCCATATTGTCCCATACGTAACAGAACGCCTTGTCAGAGCGATAATTACCAATTCCTGCCAAGAACTGTTCTTTTGTAATAACTACCAAACCATTACTGCGGGTACCAATATACTCTAGTTTACGGAAGCCACTACCTATGGCAGGTACATAGTATCCATTACTACGGGCATATTCCTCTACACTGCCAAGTTCTTTATCGTCATTGATTATATAAATCAGTGGCTGCAATGGATTCTGCTCATGTATCTTCGTTAGTAAAGTCATCTGGTAGTTCCAATATGCTTTCCTGTTTGTTGAAGCAGGGCTTACCCTTAAAGATGGAGCATCTAACAATATAGAACCTTGACTTTTTACCATATATAGCTTCGAATCGGTAGCATCTTGTCCCTTTAGTTTCCAAGGCACCAACTCGGGCATCACTGGGGCGAAATGAGTTAAGAACGTATTTCTATATTTCTGATATTGAAAATTCTGATAGATGGCAAAATTACCATTAGATTGTCTTTCTGCCCATACATTTGCTGTTAATTCTGATTGAACAATACCAAGTTTTGTCTTATCTGCATCTGTCAATAATGCAATGTTAGTCGAAGCCATTGACATGGGAAGTTTACATTCCTTGTCAATAAGTTCCCTGAAACTCCATTCTTTCGCCTCCTTGCATTTGTGAACACGGTCTTGAAGTTCCGCACCTATGGTAAAGATACGAGCATACTTGTTCTCATACATTTTTTTGTCTGAGAACGAATCAATATCAATGCAATCTATGTTACTCTTCGGCTTGGTAAGATACTCTGCCAAATTATCTTCGGTGAATGTAATCTTGCCTGATCCATCGTTCTCCACACGAAGATACTGAGCCAAGTTACAAAAGAGTGGCGTAGCACATATATCACAGAAACGTGTTAGTACGCAGTTCCACAACTTATTGTCTAACGGATGTTCATCTAGGGCTTCTTTGTTGATTACCTTGTAGCCTTCGGTTACGTCAGAAGGAAATTGCACAGGTATATATTGTGCTATTCTTGACCACAGACTTTTGGGTGCAATCAGAAGTATACGCTCCACGTCAGAGTTACTTACTGAGCCCAGTTTGGCAATCTCTTTTAGCTTTTTCTCCAACTCTGAGTCAAGAGAACGCAATTCCTGAAAGAATTGTTTGGATGTTTTAGCAGTCTTCTTAAAGTATTCAGCATATATATCCTGCTGAAGAGTGGCAAGAATATTGTTAATCTGCGCTGGTAAAAAATCTCTCAAGCTATCACAAAGTGATTTGTCTTTTGAGAGGCGATACAATTGATTCCAAAACAGTTCATTGGTAAGTTCTGTATCTTCTGCTGCATTGTGCTTGGTGTGTAGAGAATAGGCATATCGGCATGGGTTAAGAAGGATTTCAATTTCCAGCGTATCCCATACAAACTGGTTGGTTGTGATTCCTTTCTTCGCCAGAATAGGTAAATCCCATTCCTTAATATTATGTCCAACTACGATATCCTGTCGATTTAAAGCACGACCTAACGAACGGAGCTGATCTTCCGATTCATAACTGCGCGTGTTATCTTCCTTAAGGAAGGCAAACTCTTTGATTGTTTCGCCATCCGTTTCAAGGTCAAATACAACGTAGGGCACCTCAGCCTTTTCCGTATTCCACCATTCCTCCACAAATTGCTTGTAGAGCTTTGTTTCAGCAAACTCTTCTATAACTAGATTCCTAGCGTAATCGTCAGGAAGTATTTTAAGCAGTTGATATTGTTCCGCCTCTTCGGCTGTTTTGATTGCATTTGCAACTAGCTTAGCGTTCAAATTCTTCAGGAAGTTCTCACTTTCGAAATTGGCTACCGCAACATAATTCTTGACAAAGTCAAGAATTTGAGCGGGCTTAAGCGTATTGCACCAAGTTGCAACCGCATCCCAAGATAAGATGCGATTCAGTAAATTTATGTCTACGATATCAAGAAAACAAAGAACCTTATATTCATCCTTAAGATTTTCTGCCTCTGCAAGATATTCGGCAAATTTCTTACCATATACACTACGAAGGAATAGTATGAAGTCATTACTGCTGGTTCCTAAGGCATCTGATGAATACAGAACTGACAATCCCTCCAACTTTATAGCACCAAGAAAGGTTCTTAACTCCGCCCTATGTCCATCCATACTCTTAGCTATAAGAGTCCTGACAACATCATAGTAGCCCGACAAGTTATAACCGGAAGTCCATAGTTGTTGTATCTCTGACAAATCCAAGTTGCTATTTGCCATTCGTGCATTGAGGATTCTTTCTTTAAGTGTTAAAGGGAGGTTCTCCTCATCGAATACCTTACGTAGCAACAATAAGAGACTGTCGTTGATTTGTGGCAGATGTTCTTCCAAATATAACTTCTGAAAACCTTCCAATTTGATGGAATCCAGAAATTTGCGTCCTTTACCTGAATCTGATTCCGCCCACAAGTTCAGAGCATTTCTTAATTCGTCAAAATAGTCTGCTAAATCATATCCTGCATTCCACAGCTTGACTATAACATCGGTATCATACGGATCTTCTCCAAATACAGATGATACCATTTTGTTACGCAGACTTACAGTACCTTCAGTATTACTCAACTCAATGCCACTTGCAACTAGGTTTAATAGACAGTTTCGTGTGTCTTTATCAGAGATCAGTTCGTCAATTATTGCGTCACGTTGGTCTGCATTACTACGTTCTATATAGTCTGTTAGTGTATTGACTATAACTTGATTAACTCCATCTTTCGCAAGGATGCTAACAATCTTGTTTATAACATTTATGTTGTATGAATCGTGCTTTTTGTCAAAGCCTTCAATTCTAGCAAATTTACCGCGGTACTCAAAGGCTTTTAAAAGAGTTTGCGAATCGGGTGAAATTCGCTTGACATCAATTGCACTCCAGCCTCTACGACCAGATTTTGGAGTAAAAATGACCCACTCGTTATCTTTTGGATAAGAATCAGATTTCCATTCACTTCCCGTCAGATAGAAGTCAATAATCATATTAGGTTCAGTTTCGTTACAGCTAACACCATAGTTGTTTGCCAGTATAAAACCAAAATTTTTTTGTGTGTCAAAGAACTTAACGAAGCCAATAATAGGCTCATATGCGTTTGAAACTGTTTTCTTTTTTGCTGTTATCGTACTTGTTGGCTGAGATGTAACTTTTTGAACTATTACACTCAGACAATGGGTTGACAGGTTGATATCCACAACCACACATGAAACCTTACAGCCTTTAGTCAGTTTAAACTCTTTGGTCAGTTTATACTCTGCACTTATGCCGAACCCTACATCTATATGTGCAAGTTTTTTATTAGTATTTACTACAGTACCTTCAACTATCAAGCCTACAGGAAACTTGTCTGCATTCTCCACCAACGGATCCGTCAAAAGTCGTTTTCTGCTTAACTGGATTTTATTGCTTTTGAATTCAAGGATTACAACATCTAACTCATCACCCTCTTTAATCAGTTTTGTTGCATCATTATGAAATCCCCAAGCCAGTTCATCCAATTTGATAAAGCCTATATGTCCATCAAACTGAACGTATACACCATAGTTCAATACCTTAGACGCTGTGGCTTTAAACATCTTACCTTTATTGGCTTCTGCATAATTTTGGTCTAGGAACTTCTCAAAAGTAAAGGCATTACTCTCTTCGTATGGTGAAACAGAAGAGTTGACCGAGCTATTTGAAGGTTCCAGCCGACTAAGGTCAAAATCGTCAATCACATACTCGGGGTCTTTCGGAAAAAAAAGGCCCTTGCGTGATGCATAGATAAGAATGTCATCAATTGAGGCATTCTTTTGGTTTGCGTATTGTTGAAGAGTTATCGTAGCCATAAATATTTATTCTATCGGTACACTATTTTATTTTCTTCTGTCATTTGTGTACTTTCTTCCTTGTATTTCATTTCTATGAGGTCTTGAACTTCAACTTTAAGGATTCGTGAAATCTCCACTAACTGAGCCAAGGAGGGTTGGAGTTTATTGGATCTCCATCGTGATATGGTGATTTCCGACATACCCATTTGTTCTGCTAGCCATTTATTAGTAAGCATCTTGTCTGCCATGACAACACGCAATCTATTCAGACATCCTGTTTTTCTCATATTGATTTAATTGATGTATTATGATTCAAAATTACTATTTTTGCTCAAACAATCATCATATTCTGATAATAAATTAAATAAGCAACTTTTGTTATTCGTAGTATAACAATACGGAAGCAATGCCAGATTGGAGGCACTATTCCTCTCAAAGACAAAGCTATTACGGATACAAACTACACGCTGTCTGCGGAATATGCAGCGCAATCCATGACTTCGACAAGCGTACACGACCTCCATTTCCTCAAGGACGCAAGCTAGGAATACCAAGCCTGCATGATGCCCAGCGACAAAGGTTATCTGTTTACCCCTGATTATTCTCTAAACTGTCTCACAATTCACCGATTGTAAAGATAGTAATGCAAATTATATCTTGGTATGATTAATATACTACACAACTACACGAATACTTCACTTTTTGTACCTTGTAGAAAATATTGAAAAAGCTTGGAAAATATACCATTTTTTCATACATTTGTATAGAGTCAAAGGCTTTCGGAAATTGCGAAACATTTCTAATACTTTGATTATCAGATTTTTAAATACTACAATATTGTATCTTACGTGTATCTGAGTTTTTCAAACAAGTTTTGAACTTATTGAATACCAATGTTTGTCGAGATTTTCTAAATAACTATAACGGAAAGTATGAGTCACAGACATTGTAAACTTAGGCAATCCATTACCTACCACCCGTTTATCCTCATCCGTACCTTTATCTATAGGAATCACTTCACCATCTTTAGAGTAAATCAACCAACCTCCGTTATCATCCAAACCCGCATACTGGAATGTGTAAAAATTACCAATGCATTCTCCTTCTTCAATACGTTGCAATACCCCTGGATTTCCTGGGTACAAGGGAAAATTACTCATCCAATAATACTTAGGACCTTCATAAAACTGATTTGAGAATGAAACAAACTTATTATTTGAAGTAGAGCCCACAAAACTAATTGTATAATTAAAATTTTTGCTCTTTACCGCATTCCAATCTAATTCGATTTCAACACCTGTATTTTTCATTGTACCTACATTAACAAATGATTGCGAAGCACCATTAGGTGGCAATGCAACATCATAAACTCCCAATAGATCCTGTTGTTTCCGACTATAATAATTTACACTACCATTCAAACGATAATTAAACAGACTGAAGTCTATTCCTACATTCCAATTTTTACCTTTTTCCCATTTCAAATTAGGATTAGCATTGGAACTGAATCCCCAACCCTTAATATATGTTCCATTATAATAAATCAAATCATACGCCTGCATCAGGGCCAATGACTTATAACTATCAAATTCCTGATTACCTGTCACTCCGAAATCACCTCTCAATTTCAAATCACTAATCCATTGGATATTTTTTATAAAATCCTCCTCACTGATTCTCCAACCAGCAGAAACGGCTGGAAACGATCCCCATTTGTTACTAACACCAAATTTGGAAGAGCCTTCATGACGAAGAGAAAATGTAGCAAAATATTTATCTCTAAAATTATAACTCAGACGACCAAAGAAAGCAATTAATTTGGAATCATTCCTGTAAGACCCCATACCTAGGCGTCCCTCCACTTCACTATTGTAAGTTCCAGCACCCAAGTTGTCAGGTCCTAACAAATCTGAAGCAAAGTTCTTATTCTCAGCATTCAATCCGTCATTTACAAAGTATTGATAAGAATATCCTCCCATAAACTTTACATGATGGTTACCAGTGTCATAACCGTAATTTACCAACCATTCCAAAGATTCTTGTTTATTCTTGTCATATTTACGGCTAGCTTCTCCCTGAAATCCACTTTTGTCTTCTATGGTAGAAATCGAAGGACGAAACCAACTGTAATCGGTTTCTATAATCTGCTGAGCCAATGTAATTTGTGTACTTAAATAATGATTCTTATCTCTACACAACAGCGGAAACAAATTCAACTTAAACGTACCATCCCAACTTAAGATAGTACGCTCACCACCACTTTTCTCCAACTTCAAGATTTCAACCGGATTATTGGTGGAATAAGTAGTTATCTGAGTATATTTACCCGGTTGCTCCGGGTCCATCACTGGAATAGTGGGATTTATCAACAATGCAGAACGAAAAGTATCATAATCTGCATCCTGATACTTCACTGTGCGCGGAGCCACATTCAGAATGACATTGTACAAGTCACTTTTTCCTGTATGATTTAATGACAAACGGGCCCCTACCTGCTGCCTTTCCGAACGCAAGTCTATACCATCTGTATTTTTATAATCCACTGTTGCTTTATAATTAGTCTTAGTATTACCACCCATAACCTGCAAAGTATGACTATGAGATACAGCCACTTTAGTCAGTTCATCAAACCAATCAGTATCAGCGCCATAATCATCTCCCCGTTTCTGTTCTCTAAAATCTGTAGCCGACAATACATTCAACTCTCTGACAGGTGTAGTTATATTCACAAATCCCGAATACGAAGTATGAATTTTTCCATCCATAGTACCTTTTTTGGTAGTAACTACAATCACCCCATTCGATCCACGGGTTCCATAAATGGCCGAAGCTGCCCCATCTTTCAAGACATCAATAGATTCAATATCATTTTCATTCAAATTATCAAGACTACCGCCTGGTATACCGTCAATTACAATCAGCGGACCCAATCCGGCTGAACGCGAGGATACTCCACGTACCTGAATACTGGGTGAAGAATTAGGATCAGAAGGAGTAGAATTCTCTACTGCAAGACCTGAAACCTTTCCCTGAATCTGCATGGCAGGATTACCACTCCCAATCTGCAACATATCCTTACCTGATATGTGGGAAACTGCACTAGTCAGTTCCTTCTTTGAAATGGAACCATAACCTATTACTACCACTTCATCCAACAGCTCCACATCTTCTTTCATCATAATACGAAGTAACTTTGTATCCTTCAATCTTATCTCCTGTGAAGCATAGCCTATATAGCTTACTACTATTACATCTCCTTGCTCAGCGGACAGCGAGAATCTTCCGTTTATATCTGTCACCGTGCCTTGCATATCTCCTTTCAGCATCACAGTAACACCAATCAGCGGTTCGCCCAAAACATCGGTCACTACTCCCGTTACCCCCTGTTGCTGCGCTGCCAATGCAACATCACGAGTAAGGATGATATGATTTCCCTCCATTTTATAACCGATGGAAGAGCCGGTCAGCAATATAGGCAGCACCTCGGACACAGGTTTACCATTCACCTGTATGGTTTTACGCATCTTCACGTTCACATCTTCCTTATATATAAAAAGATAGTCCGTTTGAGACTCTATCTCATTCAATATAGATTCCAACGGGGCATCGCTTCTATTGATAGTTACCCTCGCATTCTGTGAGTGACTATTTTCGGCCATCAGGCTGAACAGGCAGAAGAACAATAAGAATATTGATATTCGCATAATTCTAAATAATTGTTTTAAATCCGGATTTTCAAGATAATAAAGATCCGGCAAAGGAATGTTTTTCATATCTTTGCAAATGGTTATTAATACGATTTATTAAAAATAATTGTGTTAGTCGGGTCGGTGGGTGGTGCAAACACCCATCGGCTCTTTAGTTGTTTTTCATTAGGATTGCTTCATAGGCTGATTTTCCATTTTAGAAGGTTAATACATTTCTTACTTTATATGAATGACGTCATTATCCCGATTTCTTTGATAAGTAAAGGCTACATCGTTTTGCAGAACACGCAGCGCATAGTCCAATCCATCAGAAATCCTGAATTTTCCAGTTAATGCAACCTTTGCTATTTCCTTTTTATCCATCTGTATGCTCAGATCATAATATTTCTCCAAATCTTTTATAATATCAGCAAAAGGTTTATTTCTAAAACAATATAACCCCTCTTTCCAACGATATACATTATAATCATCAATTTTACTCACCACCAATCGGCCGTCTATCAAAGTCGTTTTCTGATTGGGTACCAAGACGACGGAATTTTTGTCATCGTGAGGTAATTTTACCTTTACTTTGCCCTCCATCAAAGACGTTTCGAATATTTTTCGTGCTGAATAAGCTTCCACATTAAATTTTGTTCCCAATACTTCTACATCCAATGTACTTGTATGTACCACAAACGGACTCTTTTCATTATGAACCACCTCAAAGTAAGCCTCTCCATCTAATATCACCTCCCGTTTGCCTGTCATAAAAGAAACAGGATATTGCATTTTAGTTCCGGCATTCAGCCAAACGTTTGAACCATCAGGCAAATCGAGGTTCACACGCTGACCGGCCGGCACGGTAATGGTCTGCATCGCTAAATACATATCTTCATTATCTTTACCTATTGAAAATAATACAGCCGTCACACTCACCGTTATCACTATTACAGAAGCTATTTTCAGGAATTCCCTAATAAAATAGTTCCTCCTGTTCCTCATTCTCTGTATATCAGTCCGTCGGGAATGACCTGCAAGAATCATGGCATTAAACAGTTTGCGTTCCCTACGCAACAGCCCGGCATTCTCCTCAGAAGCATCAGCCCATTCTTTAACCACTTTCATATCTTCTAAAGAAGCATGACCTTCAAAAAAACGGTATAACAAATCCTTATCCATAAATACTTTTGTTTTACGTATTTATAGTAATAGCGGATGGGAAAGAACATTCCCTAGTGAAAAACTGTTTTTTTTAATGCAAATAGAAAAAAAGTAAGGATACCGGCAGATAATCCTTCAATGCAAGACGTAACGTCCTGGTAGCTTTCGATATATGAAATTCCACTCCCTTAGTTGTAATATCCAATAGTTCTGCTATTTCTTTATGGGATTTATTTTCATTACGACTCATCACAAAGATTTTCCGAGTCTGTTCGGGCAAAGCATCCAGTGTCCTATCAACAATCTCCTGTATTTCCTTTGTAAAAACCTCATAGGGCTCGAAATCTTCCAAAGTCATGATTCTGCCCGACAATTCCCATGCATAGATTCGGGCTATTTCGTCAGAAGCATCCTGATAAACTTGTTGATGGCGCAAATAGTCAATACACTTATGCTTTATCGTGGTCAAGACATAAGCCGGAATATTAGTATCAGCAGACAAACGATCTTTGTTCTCCCAATAGTACATCATTGATTCCACAACAAAATCTTCGGCAACAGCTTCATCATGCACATAAGTACAGGCTAAGTGGACAAAACGTTGCTGGTAGTCTATAAAGAATTTATTAAATGCATTCAAATCAATGCTCATTGCCTATCAAACCGTATTAAATAAAAGGAGAATAATGGTACAAATATACACTTTTACTTTTAAAAGCAAATGAAAGCTACCTCAAATTTTATGCCTCCAACAACGATAGTAATCCACCAAACAAAGAAAATATTCCTCCAAAGTTTCCCCGCCTTAAATAAAAGCAGTAACTTTATCCAATAATATACTAACATTAGGAAATAATGAACAACCCAGAACTACAGCGTGCCTGGCAAATAATAGAGAATACTGGCACCCATCTCTTCCTCACCTTTTCCCAGCCAAGTGATTCTGAGAAACAAATGTGTATCACTACTGCGGTTCATGCATTTTCTTTGACAGGAATCTAGGTACCTTTGCGAGGGAGTCT
>OFGA01002390.1_pt1 | contig 11610 bp, 8 predicted proteins | sample 1521471 | NCBI WGS metagenome assembly OFGA01 (sample SAMEA3504086, study PRJEB24116) | mouse gut metagenome | biome: mouse gut; feature: mouse-associated habitat; material: faeces | place: Denmark | collected 2011
CGAAAGATGTGCTGATCGCCGACCACCCCAGTCAGGCAGGGTATGTGGCATACAGCAAAATCGACGCTTCCTATAAAAAGTAGTCTGCCGCATGGCGGCAAAAGAAAAAACATCAATGTTCTGACAGGAGGCACATGAACATGTCAAAAGAAGTCCAGAAATTCACCCGGGAGGCGGGATATAAGCCGCTGGAGGACCGCAGCATCATCGTCAAGTACGCCCCGGCAAATCTGAGTGAGCAATTTGCGGCGTTTTTTAACTCGGAGTTTTATGTTCTCCAGATGTGTGAACACGAGATCATCCTGCTCCCCTTCAACACCACATGGGGCAATCTGCGTAAAGATGTATCCCTGGTCCTTCCCTATGGGGACATCCAGTGGGTGGAGCTGAAAGACGATATGCTCAACACGGTCATCACCATCCGCACCGAGTCGGACACCATCCGCCTGACTGCCCAGCAAGCGGCACTAAGCGACCTGCGGAGTTCCAGCCTTTATGCTACTATGTATGCCGGCAGCTTCAAAAACTGGCACAAGGAAAATATAGAGGAGACGCTGGCGGCGCTGAAGGGCTTGGGGATGAACCGGCCAAAAAATAGCGAAAAGCACTAAAGGAACAGAAAAAGGTCAGGAAACAGCCTGTGCCCGCATTTCCAAAGGCGGCATACTCGTGGCAGTTTGAAGGCGGACATGATTGTAAAACCAAATGAATTCATTGATTATCTTCCTGGTCTGCGCCCTGGTCTGGGGCTTTCTCCTGTAAATGCACTCACATTTCAGGATGGAAAAGAAATTCTCCGCCATGGCATTGTCATAAGGATTCCCCCGTCTTGACATGGAGGGAGAAATGCCGTATGAAGAGGGAATGATGCCAGGAACTACAGAAATATGTATTGATCGGACAGTTGAAATTCTGGATGGAACGTTTTGGACCATTGACGGTTTTATGAGTATCATTGATTAGGGGAGTTTATAATGGGTATTTTCAATTTTGATGAAATGCAGACATTTGGGCGTGTCCAAGGGGTGGATACCGCAACCATTATTGTTCAAGTAGAAGACCCGGCCCAACTGTCAAGGCTTCAGGTGAATCATCTGATTGCGATTCGATCTTCTAAAGTAGGACAGGCCCTGATTGGCATGGTCAGTAAAATCATGAGAAAATTCAGCGATGAATTAGACCAGACAGACGGGGACGAGACGGCTTCTGTGGATGTTGTAAAAGCAACGTTGATAGGAACGCTCCTGGACAGGGAAGGCGAGCGCAGAAACGTTTTTAAACGCACATTGGAATCCGTCCCGGAAATTGATTCGCAGTGCTTCATCATGGCGGACGATGTACTTACGGCTTTTATGGGCGTGATCTCCGGCGCGGATTCAGGAATGGAACACCCTTTGTGCATTGGGAAATACACGATCAATAATGGTGCACTTGCTTGGCTGGATGGGAACAAATTGTTTCAACGCCATGCCGTTATTGTTGGGAGCACTGGATCAGGAAAATCTTTTACAGTTGCGACTTTGCTTGAAAAAATAGCAGAATTGAAGTCCTGTAACGCGATTCTGTTCGATATACATGGTGAATACGCGCCTATTACAGGGGACAGTATCCAGCATTACAAGATTGCGGGACCTGCTGACGTACCCTCCGAACAAACGATGTTTCTTCCCTACTGGCTTTTGAGCTATGAGGAAATGCTGGCGCTGATGCTGGATCGTTCTGACACAAATGCTCCCAATCAGGCTATGGTGTTTAGCCAAGCTGTGATTGCTGAAAAGGTTGCCATGCTCGAAAATAGTGGTCACAGCGATTTAGCAGGCGAAATTACTGTGGACAGCCCGGTTCCTTATCAAATTTCGCAGGTTCTGGAATACCTCAGAGGACAAAATATAGGGACAAAAACCGGTTCCAGAGGACAGCAAGTACAAGGCGACTTCTATGGGAAGCTGTCACGGTTTATCCAAAGACTGGACGCCAAAGTTTCTGACAAGAGACTGAACTTCATGTTCTCCAATGCGGAGGATCTTTTAGACTTTTCATATATGGAGGTGCTGTGCCGACGGCTCATGGCACCGGCCAGTCAAGGCGGCGGTATTAAGATACTGGACTTTTCCGAAGTGCCGTCAGATATTCTTCCATTAATTGTATCTCTGCTGGCCCGTATTGTGTTTTCCGTTCAGCAGTGGATGGATCGCTCAAAGCTGAACCCGTTGGCAATTTTCTGCGATGAAGCACACCTGTATATTCCGGCCAATGCGCAGCAAGGGGTTGAATCATCCAGCTTGCAGAGCTTTGAGCGCATCGCAAAGGAGGGCAGAAAATATGGGATTGGCCTGGTGATCGTGAGTCAGCGCCCGTCCGAGGTCAATCGGACTGTTCTCAGCCAAAGCAGTAACTTTATCGCAATGCGGCTGACCAACGCGGAGGATCAGGCCGTAATCAAAAAGTTACTGCCGGACAGCATTGGAAATTTTGCTGACTTGCTGCCTGTTTTAGATATTGGAGAAGCGATTGCCGTGGGAGATGCCTCGTTGCTGCCCAGCCGAATTGTGATTGATATTCCAAGGCAAAAGCCGGACAGCGCGACAGTGAAGTTTTGGGATGAATGGAGCCGCGAGACAGTTTCTGATGATATTGGAACTGCGGTTCAGGCCATGAGAAAGCAAGGAAGATAACCATGAGTGAGGAATGAGGAGTAGACTATAGGGAAGCAAGGCAAGGGTTTAAAGTTTACTCAATTTATTGCTCACATTTTGTGCTATAATACCTCCTGCTGTCCAAAATCGGAGCAACAGGAGGTATTTATTATGAATCACTGCCCAGAAAAGATCAAACGAGAGGTTTTTACAAAGTATCTCTGCGGATACACACCTGTAGAATTAGCAAACGAATTCGGAATCCACTTTACCACAATTTACAGATGGATCGAACGATGGAAAAAAGATTTGTCGGAGCATACGCTGGAGGAATTGCCATTTCAAGATATGGGAATGGTTCTTGAATATGTCAAAAGCCTAAAACAACAGTTGGATGAAGCAGCGCGCTCTTTATCCATTATCCACGAAAGCAATGTGTTACAAACAATTCCCTTAAAAGACCGCATCGGCATGGCAAAAAAATATGTAGAAACATACCCGGTAAATCTGCTCTGTCGAACGTTCGAAATACCTGTATCAACGCTCTATTATTACAGAAGAAAAGCTATGGATGAAACAAAGCGCCAGAAAGAGGAGCGCGACTTGAGCGGTGCAATCCGCGCGATTTTTGAGAACTGCAGAGGACGATTGGGGGCAGAAAGAATCCGTGTTCTATTACAAGAGCAAGGGATTACAACAAGTAAACGGAGGATTGGTAAGCTGATGAAGCAGATGGGATTATCCAGCAACAAATATGCAAATACGTATTATCCCTCCAACTGTGCGCTTGCTCTGGAGGAGGGGACAGATGTCAAAATTCTATGATGAGGCGTATAAATGGCAGTTATATGAAAAGTATCGCGACGGATTTACACTGACCGAGATTTGTGAAATAGCTGGGGTTACAGACAAATCTTTGAGCGAATGGTTCAAGCGATTTGACGCTCAGTATGCACAGGCAAGCACAGTGGATCTGAAAACTGTGCACCGAAGAAATACTGATTTACGGTTTGCTTTCCAACAAAAAGAGGCGGAACTTTTTCTGCTGCAAAATGAGTGGGACATTACAGAAATCCCGGAACCTGCTCGTATAACCTGTGCGCGGCAAGTGCTTGACCGATATGGGCCAAACCGAGTCTGCCGCACACTAAAAATTCGAAAATCAAACCTATATTACCATGCATTCCGCAGGCCAGAGTTCACCACTTATGAGAAGCGAGACCAAGAGCTTCTGCCAGCAATTCAAAAAATCTGCGAGGCGAGTCCCAAGCGAATCGGGGCTGAGCGCATTCGACAAAAACTGATGGAACAAGGATTTACCGTCTGTAAGAAAAAAGTGCTGAAGCTCCTCTGCGAAATTGATCCGAGCTATGTGCCACCAGAGAAGAAAATCGGTTCCGGCTTTACTTGGGATAGAAGCTGCACGAATCTGCTGGCCAGAAAGTTTTCACCACCACGGCCCAATATGGCTTGGCTCAGCGATATTACAGACATTAAAACAGATGCGGGGACGTGCTGCCTGTGTGTAATTCTGGATCTATTTTCCAGGAGGATAGTTGCGGCCCATCTTAACACGCAGAAAAATGCCGGTCTGGTTTGCCATACGTTCCAGGACGCATTTGCGGTACGCGGTTCCCCGAAAAACCTATTGTTTCATAGCGACCAGGGAGGGCAGTACACCGGCCATCAATTCCGAGGTTTGCTGTATGATTGTGGCGTAACGCAATCTTTTTCGGCTCCAGGAGTTCCATATGACAACGCACCTATGGAATCCTTTTTTGCCAGTTTAAAGGTGGAAGAGGTCCACCGCTACCGCTATCATGGTATATCTGATTTAGCAGTGTCTCTGAGGGAGTACATGGACTTCTACAACAACCGAAGGCCCCACAGCAGCATCGGCAATCAAACCCCGGCCCAAGCAGAAGAAATATATTTTAAAAAGCAAAGCGCAGCCAGCATTTCTGCTGACTGCGCTCCGTTTGCGTGCAAAAAATGATGTGCGACCGACTTGAAATGCTAATCAACATTCCAAAAAATCGGCCACACATCATTGTGGTTGCGGGGGCCGGATTTGAACCGACGACCTTCGGGTTATGAGCCCGATGAGCTACCAGACTGCTCCACCCCGCGATGTTCAGTTTTCGCGGTTCCCAGAATCGAACTGGGGGCCTGGTGGCTCTCTTAGTTATGAGTTTTTGCAAAAAGAACTTATAATCGGGAGGCTGTTTTCTTGTGCAAACCCAGCAGTACCAATGTGTTGCGGCTCTTGTTGCAAAGCGGCCCAAAAGCATGGAATTTGTTGTCCATTCCCTTCTGATTTTATGCTTTATTATCCGCTTTGCAAATTTACTGCAAACGAGGATTTGAACCTAATGTTGCCGAAGTCTGAGTCCAAAAACAAAATGGAGGACGTGATGTTTAGCATCGTAAGTCTATCTCATGGCAATGGCTACAGTATTTGAAATTTTTCAGCAGAAAACTATCAAATTTTGTAGAAATTTCAAATGCATTATGTTATACTGAAACGAAGGATAATCTGCAATTATCCATCAATCCTACTTCACCAGTCCGCATTTAACGCTCGGGGGCCATTTTTACACTTAGATATGTCAAATGAGAGGAGAATACATATGACACAATCAATTGTCATACCATTTCATAAAGACAGAGATATGTTGTTCTATTGCCTGAAACGCATCAAAGAAACGGTGCCGGAGGATGTTGAAATTATAATTGTTGGGAACAATATTCAATCGGACGAACTCAATTTTACCATAGACGATCCGAGATGCCGAATATTCCGTTTCCCAAGTAATATCCAATATCCGCGCGCAGTAAATTTCGGAGTAGAGCAATGCACTGGCGAAATTATCACAATCATGGACCCAGACATTTTTGTCTGGGATGGCTGGTATGAGGCTCTGCTTAGCTGTCTGGGTCAGCATCCTCAGGCAGGAGCCGTAGGGGCAAAGCTTCTTGATCCTCGGACAAATCGTATTATTGACTTTGGAATCATGTATTCCCGCTTTAATGCGGCCCATACTATGATGGGTCTGCTATATGACCATCCATTGGCACAGGATGATCGAAAAGTGCAAGCGGTTTGCAGTGCTATTTTGATGACGAAAAAAACTTTGTTCCAAAAGGTCGGCGGAATGGATGTAGAAATCCCCTACTCATATACGGATTGTGACTATTGCTTAAAGCTTCGTGACATCGGTTATGAAACTTGGGTCACGGCAGACGCAGTGGCCTATCATAAAGGCGGAACAGATCCGGACAATTCCAAATCAGCTTTCGGTTATTATCGTTTGGATGCCAAGGGAATGTATGGGATGAAAGACTATTCAAAGTTGGTCTATGATATGGAGGACTGGTATCGTGTTTCTGCAGCATACGCAAAGGAAAATATTCCCGGGTTGCAAAACGCATATGTGCTGGTAGATCTTTCAACGATGTACGATCGGGAATCCTATCACAGCATGATATCCCAGCTACTGGGGGTCTCTTTTTTAGACAAAATAGAGTGCCTGTTAAGTACTCGGGATTTAGAAAGCATTACCCTGTATGGAACACTTTCGTTTAACTATATTGACTTGGCCACTCCGATACTCTATTTCGTAGATACGTTTACATCCCTATTTAACAATCGACTTTGGTTCGAAATGCGGGACATCAGTCATGATTTGGTGGTGGATCGGCACGGAAATATTCTGCCGCTGCAACTCATTGCCGAAAATAGGTGCTAAATCAGCGGTAAGTTTATTCGCCCGTCGTCTGTCTGCTGAATCCCGGTAGCATGAAAATGCGCAAGGGCTTCCTCTGATAGCCGTGTCTGGTATGCTCGAGGGAGGAAGCCTAAGTCATATTTTCCAGAGTATATATTTAGCTCAGTAAAGGCCACATGAATATTTTCCAATAGTAGCGATATTTTTATCCAGTAACGCGAAGTTTTCTTTTTGCTATACTGGACATACGCACCATGGTAGGCATAGTAGGTTTCATCTGCGTCCTTAGCATAGAATGCCTTCACCCCGCGAAGCAGCAAGATGTCGCCCATCTTGCCATTTTCCAAAATCTGCTGAATTTGTGACAATTCTGTCAAAAGACGTTCGATGTAGTCCGCAGATTGAATTGGCCGTCTCTGTAAATACGCCATGATTTCCGCCATTAGGAAAAACGTATTGAATATGAGCGGCTCATGGGAGAACTCGCCGCTTTCAAGATACTCCCGTCCATTGGCCAAATCGTCGAGTACATCATCGAAATTATGGTGAATTAAGTCATATTGCAACCGCTTGCGGTAATAATTCAGTGTTTTTTCTGGAGCAGCTTCGGGCATACCCTTCAGGCATTCATCCCATATAGCAAGTAACTGCGACTCGTCACTTTTGTATCCATAAAAATTGTATCCCTCATCAGAATTGTTCAAATATGTAATCAGATTTTTGAGCTGAGCATTTTTAATATGCGGTATAGCGGCTCTGGAGCGCTTCATCAGCTGCTCACGTTTCGTACGCACGGCTACAGTGGGATATTCGTTGTTGTAGGCAACATACCACCGATTATACATGATAGCACGCAGCACATTTAATTCGTCAGAGCAGATTTGATTGACCCCAACAAGAGAATCGCTTTCTCGAAGGACAGTTCCGACCAATTCTTCCACAGCATCTCTGCGATGCAGTTCTACTAATATATCGCAGTAGAAATGCAGAAATTGTCGGTAAGCCGGAGCGCATTGTGTATATGCCAAAAGGCCCACTCTCTCCCGGATCGCACGATGTGCCGGTGCATAGCAGTTTTCTGCCGAAATTGAACCATCTATGGATCGGATGTGCTTACAGATGTCATTCAAGCATTTGATCCAAGCTTCATTGTTCTGGAAGCAGGTATCCATATCCAGGCACCGCTCAAAAAGGCGGTGATAGAAGAATGAAGAAAGCCTGGCAGATGGGCAGTGCTGGCTTAACTGCGTCAAAACAGAATAGGTATATGTATCGTTGCCCACAATTTCAATTTGATACAAATCATATATCTGCGGATAACCGCGGAGCTTGTCCGGATCACCATGCAAGCGCAACCATTCCAGGCAGACAAGCAGTTGTGACTGATGATGTGTCATAAAAAAGTTGCGAATTATGTCATGATCAAATACATAGACATCTGAGCTGATCGTACGCAGGAAGCCATGCTGCTGAAGCTGCTGCAATTCGGACGCCTTCAGCCCAAAGTATTTCATCAGTTCAAGGTCTATTTTATCGAAAAGGAACAAAACCGAGCAAATTTGGAATAGACGATCTTCCGGCAAATGTCTTGTGATAAATTCCTGCCGCTTTTCAAGAACCTCCTCAATTCCGTGAGAAAGCCCGGAAACCAGCTCCCATGCCCGATCATCCTCAAGAATGTATCCCTGCCCCTCAGGCGTTACTTTGACCGCCCCATTTTCCTCCAGATGTCGTACAGTCTGGAAAATATGGTAGGGATTCAACGAAATCTGCCTGATGATTGCTTCAAACAAAGCGTCGAAACGTCCGTTGCCCGTATGGATAAGCTCCCGCAGAAACAGCAACCCTAGCTCATCGCTTTCAAAGCCAGACAACTTCCGGGAAAGCAAATGCTTGATATTGGAGTGCAGCAAATCAAAAAGCAACTCAGACGCGGACATTGTCATGTAGTCCTGATTAAAGGCACACAGAATTACGGATCTGTTGGGGCGGTTTTGGTTGGCTGCATATATCGTGTACTGACGGAGAAAATGCTGAAAAGCGGCCCCCGCAAATTGGACATTGTCCATTACAAATACACAGCGCCGACTGGACATTTTTTCAAACAAGAGACTCCCACAAGTGTCAATGAATTGGTAAAGTTCTTCCTCTGTCTGAAGGCAGTTAATTTCACGGAGAATATTCAGTGCTGTATGAAATCGAGAGCGGGTATCTTCCTCTTGCTCCGCATCTTGGGCCGCAAATTTCTGCTCCAGTGCCTTCAATATCTGTGTGCTTGGTATCTCATATAGGAAAGAAACGATTTCTCCTAAAAAATAGCTGGAAGAAAAATTTTCAGCTGCGGTTAGACTCAAAATACTATATCCATATTTCAGAAAAATGTTGGTACATTCGGTAAGCATCCTTGTTTTCCCAGTCCCACTGCGCCCGGAAAGAACCATCAAACTCATCTTGCCATTTTGAACAAGCAGGTCTTCTGTCTCATTTAATATTTTCTCATACTGATGCCCAATCAGTTTTGTTTGCCCAATCCAACGGCAAGCGAGTTTGATAGATTTAGAACGCCACTCGTAAGGCTCTCCGTCTTCTGTGCTACCTTCAACTAAGAAACCGGGCAAACGCAACGTTGGCATAAATTTGATGGGGCGCATATTGAGTCGAATGGCACATCCTTCACCTCCGTTCAGTTGCCGTTCATGCCACAAGTCCTGCTCTGCTGAAATGGCTTTGTCCAAGTACTGAAAGTGGAAACGATCGGATTCCCCCTTCAAAAAGGAAATTTTGATGTGGAGCGGCATGTCAGGGAATGGGTTGGATATGAAAAAGGAAAGTCCAAAAGTTTCGTTATAGCGAACCTGCTCCGCTGAAGAATAGTCCACATAGCGTTCCTCAGTTTCATGGACGCCAACGATTGCTTCTTGGGAAAAATATAGATCCGCAGAAAACTTTGTAACGGAAGCTGGAGTGCACCCCTTAGGAGGGCGGTATCGCTCAGGAAGCTGATTCCTATATGTCCAAATCAAATTTTCCAATATCTGAGCATCAAAGAAGTGAATTTGCTTTTCAGATTTTTCTCCAAAAGACAAAATTTTGTCTTTTGCACGCCGGTTAATTGGGGAACGGCTAAAAAACAGAATGGTATTCACATCATAGACCTGGGCCATCACCAGCGTTGGGGCCAAAATATCCATCGCAATTTTATCATGGTAATTTTTACATTCGGCCCATATGCGTTGATCCTCTGTCAAAAGCCAGAAATCGCGGTTATCATCATGACTTTTTGGCGTTCTGGTCCATTTCACACCATATTTTGCCTGCAACAGACTTTCCACCAAATTCTCGAACAAGAGGCCATCGCCAATTTGCTTGGCATTTGATGCTTTTTTCACAAATTGAAACCAATACTTCTCCCACATCTGATCCGTCTCCCTTTTGTCGGCTCAGTACGCTGAAACGATTTTAACGCAATAATTGCCCGATAATTGCAGATTATCTATTAAAACAGCAGCAGACTGCCTGCTACCCGGCAGCCTGCTGCTGTTATTCAAAGAGAGAATGTCATTTTTCCTCGGGGATGTTTTTCTGCCAGCAACAGTGTTTGCTGTGCTGTTGTAACGTGTGTGTAAATTTGTGTTGTGGATATAGAACTATGTCCTAATAAAGACTGTATGTATCGAATATCCATCCCAGCTTCCAATAGCGAAGTGGCAAACGTATGTCGGAACATATGTGGTGTTATATGATACTCACCACCGATTTTCTTCAGATGTTTTTGAATAATTCGCCGAACCGACTGTGGCGAGATAGGGTTTCCTCGCTGATTGAAAAGAATAAAGCCCTGTGCTTGAATTTCTGTATGAAACTCATGGTAATAGATTCGCATGAGCTTTAGCAGCTCTGGCGTTGTAATCTGGAGAACTCGTTCTTTGCTCCCTTTTCCATTGACCAGCAGACGAAGGTTACCGGCCTCTAATATAACTGTATCTTTTGATAACGCACACAGTTCGGATACCCGTAGGCCGGTACTGAACAGCAATTCCAGTACTACAATATCCCTCAGGGTATCTCGGCGGTCTGGCGAGTAGGCAGCATATGCACATTGCAAAAGGTTGTGGACGATATGAGTTGGGATAACTCGCGGGAGCTGTTTGGGAGACTGGATTCGAATATGGAGCTTGTCAAATGGGCTTTCTTCCAAAGTACCATTCAGCTTGAGCTCATGGTAGAAAGCCCGAACGCTTGCTACCTTCCGCTTTACTGACCGGGGAGCAAAGTTTTGGTTCAGATGCTTCACATAGCTACTTAACAAGTCCCTGTCAGGCCATACCCCATTTACAAATAGGGCAAATTGCCGCAAATCAATTCTATAGGCTTTGAGGGTATCTGGAGATAGCCTCCGCTCATATTCCCCGGCTTCCAGATAATCGGCAATGGACTTTGACAATGTTTTCATAGACAACACTCCGGTTTCTGTTTAGGATGCTCTCTATTATGAGGAGTCTGTCGAAAACTGTCCACAATCGAAAACTGTCCACAATTCAATGTGAAGACGAATAATATGGAGAATAACGCCTGCCATTTTGCCAAAATATATTGCAATTACCAATGCAGGCCATTATACTTAATATGTCGGAACGCACAATTATTATGAGAAAGGCGCAGAATTATGGAACGAGACGATATATTTAAAGCAATCCAGTCTGCTGTTAAAGATACGCCGCTTTTCATTATCGGCAGCGGCAGTTCCGCAGCTCATCACTTGCCAGGAATGGGGCTGCTGGGGGATCATTTACTCACCCAGTTGGACTCAAAATATACGGGTACAACCTGTTGGGATACTTTCCGGGAGAATCTCAAAAGCGGGGCAGATTTGGAGACAGCACTTCTGGGAGTTACCCTCACGCCTGAAATGCTGATTGATGTAAAATGTGAAACCTGGAATTTAATATCATCAAAAGACCTAGAACTGTTTGACCGCATCCTTTTTGATAACGAGATACTTCCCTTATCACAGCTAATTAGGAAATTTTATCAAGCCCATCCACAAAAAGTCGACATCATCACCACAAACTATGATCGTGTCATTGAATATGCCTGTGATTCAATTGGCCTTCCCGTTTCAACGGGATTTGAAGGCTATTATCAAAAAAGATTTACTGGCAGATTTCCTTCAAGGGACACTGTCAATCTTTTAAAGGTTCATGGCTCCCTGGATGTATTTCGGGACGCGCATGATGTGGCGGTTT
>OFGA01002397.1_pt1 | contig 11591 bp, 5 predicted proteins | sample 1521471 | NCBI WGS metagenome assembly OFGA01 (sample SAMEA3504086, study PRJEB24116) | mouse gut metagenome | biome: mouse gut; feature: mouse-associated habitat; material: faeces | place: Denmark | collected 2011
CAACTGGCTGCCGCTCCTCCGGGGGCTTGTGCCGGACCACGCGCCCTTCTTCACGCTGGGAAGCTGGAACCTGATTCCGGGACGCTGCTTCGAGGGCGGTCTGTGGCAGAGCTACATGCTGCTGGGGAACATTATCATGTTTGTGCCCTTCGGCTTTTTCGCCGCCCTTCTGTGGCGGGGGTACGTCTGGAAGCGCGCCCTGCTGACCGGTTTCTGCATCACCGCCTTTGTCGAGTGCTGGCAGCTGTGCGTAGGCCGCGCATTCGACATTGACGACATTATACTGAACACCCTCGGCGTATTCTGCGGCTATCTGCTGTGGCAGGGACTGAGAAGGCTTGCGCCCCGATTTGCGAGGAAATTTCAAGTTATGGATATTTTAGAATTAGTCGAACCTACCATGGCATACAAGGATCAGGTCATGGACTTCAAAGCCGAGATGCTGGAGTACGGCAGCGACTTCGAAGGCTGTTCAGGTCTGGAAAATGCAGAGACCTACGAGGAGTGGCTGGACTTCCGGGGCCGGGAGAAGCGCAAGGGATGGCTCCCCTCCCATACCTGGCTGACCGTCCGGCGGTCCGACGGCCGGGTGGTGGGCATTATCAACTACCGTCCCAGTCCCCTGTCGGACTTCGTGTTCCAGTACGGCGGACACATCGGCTACAGCATACGCCCCACAGAGCGCCGGAAGGGCTATGCCAAGGAGCAGCTGCGCCTGACTCTGGAAAAGTGCCGGGCGGCGGGGGAGGAGCGGGTCCTGCTGACCTGCGACCCCAACACCGCCTCCGAGCGCGTCATCCTCGCCAACGGCGGCGTGCTGGAAAACGAGGTGGAGGATACGCACGGCCTGGGAAACTCCGGCAGGATCCGCCGGTATTGGATCACACTATAGACAGCGAGGAACATTCATGACGGAAATCATAAAAACCGAGGATTTGACATTCTCCTATCCTCCCGATGAGGGCAAGGAGCCGGTGCAGGCCCTCAAGGGTGTGGACTTCTCCATTGCCCGGGGAAGCTTCACCGTCATCCTGGGCCACAACGGCTCCGGCAAGTCCACTTTGGCCAAGCACATGAACGCGGTCCTGCTGCCGGTTGGCGGCAGGGTCTGGGTGGACGGCATGGACACCTCCGATGAGGACCTCCTGCTGGAGGTCCGCCGCCGGGTGGGCATGGTGTTCCAGAACCCGGACAACCAGATCGTCGCCAACGTGGTGGAGGAGGACGTGGCCTTCGGCCCGGAGAATCTTGGCGTGCCCACGGAGGATATCCAGCGCCGTGTTGCCGCCGCTCTGAAGGCGGTAGGGATGGAGGATTTTACCCTCCACGCCCCCCACCACCTCTCTGGCGGTCAGAAGCAGCGCATCGCCATCGCGGGGATCATCGCCATGGAACCCGCCTGCATCGTCCTGGACGAATCCACCGCTATGCTGGACCCCCTGGGCCGCCGGGAGGTGCTGGACACCGTGCGGAAGCTGAACCGGGAAAAAGGCATCACCATCGTCCTGATCACCCACCACATGGACGAAGCCGCCATGGCGGACCGGGTGGTGGTGATGGACGGAGGCCGGGTGGCCATGGACGGCGCGCCGAAGGAGGTCCTGGTCCGGGTGGAGGAGCTTCGCGCCATCGGCCTGGCCGCGCCCCATACGGTGGAGCTGCTCCACGGCCTGCGGCAGGACGGCTTCGACGTGCCCCTGGACGCCCTGGGGATACAGGAGTGCGCCGGGGCCATTGCCGGAAGCCTTTGAAAGAAAAGACTGTATGCCTGAACACGGAGGAAATAAGCTTGAAACCCATTATTCGTGTGGAAAATCTGACCCACACCTACGGAGAAAACACGCCCTTCTGCCGCAGCGCGGTAAAGGATGTGAATATGGAGATCTATCAGGGGGAGTTCCTGGGCGTCATCGGCCACACCGGCTCCGGGAAATCCACCCTCATCCAGCATCTCAACGGCCTGCTCAAGCCTACCAGCGGCAGGATTTTGCTGGGGGACCGAGACATCTGGGCGGAGCCGAAAAAGATACGGGACGTCCGCTTCCGGGTGGGCCTGGTCTTCCAGTACCCGGAGTACCAGCTCTTTGAGGAGACCGCCTATAAGGACATCGCCTTCGGCCCGAAGAATATGGGCCTGGACGAGAAGGAGATCGACCGCCGGGTCCGCGCCTCCGCCGCCTTTGCGGGATTGGAGGAGGAGCTGCTGGAGAAATCCCCCTTCGACCTCTCCGGCGGGCAGAAGCGCCGGGTGGCCATCGCGGGCGTGATCGCCATGGAACCGGAGGTCCTGATCCTGGACGAGCCCTCCGCCGGTCTGGACCCGTCGGGCCGGAAGAGCCTGCTGGAGAACATCCGCGCCTATCATAAGGAGAAGGGTACCACCGTGGTCATGGTGAGCCACAGCATGGACGAGGTGGCGGAGAACGTGGACCGCATCGTGGTCCTGGCCAACGCCGGGGTGGTCATGTCCGGCACGCCCCACGAGGTGTTCAGCCGCGCCCAGGAGCTCATCGACGTGGGCCTGAACGTGCCCCAGGTGACCCAGGTGGCCATGGAGCTGGTCAAACGGGGGGTCCCGGTGGACCCGGCAGTCTATACCGTAGCGGACCTGCGCGCCGCCCTGTCGGCGCTGAAAGGGGGGAGGGCCTGATGCTGAAGGATATCACCCTGGGCCAGTATTTCCCGGGAAATTCCCTGGCCCACCGCCTGGACCCCAGGACGAAGATCCTGCTGACGGTCCTGTATATCGTGATATTGTTCTGCGCCCAGGGCTTTGTCTCCTACGCCCTGGTGGCTGGCCTGCTCATCCTGGGGATCAAGGTCTCCGGCGTGGCGCCCAAGGCCCTGGTGCGGGGACTGAAGCCCATTTTGTTCATCATCTGCTTCACGGCGGTCCTGAACCTGTTCTATACCCCCGGCGAGATATTGGCGTCCTTCTGGATCTTCAAGATCACGAAGGAGGGCGTTTTCACCGCCTTTTTCATGGTCCTCCGGATCACCATGCTGATCATGGGGACGTTCCTGCTGACCTATACCACCAGCCCCATCTCTCTGACCGACGGTCTGGAGACCCTGCTGGCCCCCTTGAAGAAGATCAAGGTCCCGGTCCATGAGCTGTCGATGATCATGTCCATCGCCCTGCGCTTCATCCCCACGCTCATTGAGGAGACGGATAAGATCATGTCCGCCCAAAAAGCCCGCGGGGCGGACTTTGAGAGCGGGAGCCTCTTTCAGCGCGCGAAGGCGCTGGTGCCCATTCTGGTGCCCTTGTTCATCAGCGCGTTCCGCCGGGCGGACGAGCTGGCGATAGCCATGGAATGCCGCTGCTATCACGGCGACGCCGGGCGGACGAAGCTCCATGTGCTGCATTATCAGCCCAGAGATTATCTGGTCCTTCTGGCCTATGGGGCGATCTTGGTTGGAGTGCTGGTGCTAGGACGATTCGGGCTGTAGGGCCCCCTGTTTTAACGCAGCATCCAACAAATCAACACCCCCCGCTCCAGACTTTCGTGCCGCGTGCCGCGCGGCAACCAGCACTATCGGTAGAACTGTGCGCAGAAGCACCATCTGGCATCGGCTCAGAGCACTGACGATAGTCCGGAAATCCGAAGGTCGTAGCGTAATCAAACACAAAATAAAGGGATTCTTAAACCGCCAGGTTTAAGCGCGTTTTTGGTCACTTTTGCCGCGGGGCAAAAGTGACCCCGGGGTCCGGGGCTGGGAAAGCCCCGGGCTGTCGAAGAGATAAAAGCAGAGGCGGCCCCCCGGGGCCGCAGAAGGAACCGTCGATGAGAAATATAGCCTTGAAGCTGATGTACAATGGAACCGCCTACCACGGCTGGCAGGTCCAAAAAACCGAAGCCACGGTGGCGGAAACGTTAGAAAAAGCCCTCACCGCCCTGTGCGGTGAAAAGATCAAAGTAACGGGCTGCGGCCGCACGGACGCCGGCGTCCACGCCGAGCGCTATATCGCCAACTTTCGCACCAGCTCCACCATCCCCTGTGACCGCTTCCCCCTGGCCGCCAACGGGCGGCTCCCGGAGGACATTGTGGTCTGCAAAGCCTTCGATGTGGCGGAAGACTTCAATGCCATCGGCTCCTGCCTGAAAAAAGAGTATACCTACCGGATCTTCAACTCCCGCATCCGCAACCCCTTCTACGTCCACCGGGCCTACTTCTACCCCAAGAAGCTGGACGAGTTGGTCATGGACCGGGCGGCCCGGGCCTTCGAGGGGACCCACGACTTCCGGGCCGTGCGCAGCGTGGGCACGGAGACCAAAACCACCGTCCGCACCATTCACTACTGCCATGTCACCCGCAGCGGCGACCTTCTGGAATTGAAGGTATGCGCCAACGGGTTTCTGTATAATATGGTACGAGCCATCACCGGCACCGTGCTCTACGCCGCCGAGGGCAAGCTGACGCCGGAGGACATCCCCGTCATCCTGGCCAGCGGCAACCGCACCCTGGCGGGCCCTACGGTGCCCCCCGGCGGACTGTACCTGACGAAACTGTGGTATGAGGATGAACGGCTCAATGACGAAGAAGACTGAAAAAACTCCGGACAGACCGGCAAAAAAGAAGCCCGGCCTGCCGGGACGCCTCGTCACCCTGGCGCTGGTCCTGTGCGTGGTGCTGGCGGTGGCGGCCATGACCGCCATGGAGGGCGGGGGCCATATGGCCTCCCTGCGCCGCTGGCTGATGTACGGTGACAGCAGCAGCACCAAGGACGTCTACACCTACGCCGCCGACTCCGCCAACCGCTACGGGCGGCTGGGCTCCAGCCTGCTGGTGGTGAACCCCAACACCGCCCAGCTCATTTCCGACGGCGGTGAACTGCTCTACGACCTGTCCCTGGGGATGACCAGCCCCCAGCTGTCCGTAGGGAAGCGGTACGCCTCCGTGTGCGACGTAGGCGGCGGCGCCATCTACATCCTGGATGAGAACGGTCTGAACCGCACCTTGGAGACGGAGCGGGGCCTCCAGTTTTTCTCCGCCCGCTTCAATCGCTCGGACTATCTGGCAGTGACGGGGCAGAAGGCGGGATATAAGACCTCCGTCTCCGTCTACGACGGGGAGGGGACTCTGCTCTACAGTCTGGATTCCCACGACAACTACATCAGCGACGCGGTGGTCACCGAGGACGGGCGCAGCCTGTTGGCGGTGACCCTGGATACCCAGGACGGCGTCTTCGCCAGCCGTCTGCGGGTATATGACCTGAACAGTCACAGCAGCCAGCCCACCGGCGAGGCCGTCATCCGGGAGCTGAACCTGGACCGGGGCACCCCGGTCACCGGAAACGGAAGCATCAGCCACCTGAACATCAACGCTGCGGGATCCAACGTCTCCATGCTCCCGGACACCATCTATGTCCGGCCCGGCATCAACGGAATCGTCAACAACCAGACCATGGACACCAATGCCGCCGCCGCCTCCAGCGAGGATCCCCGGCTGCTGGCGGGCTATCCCAAGGCCCGCAACATCGCCCCCACCTCCGCCGACGCGGTGTTCCGCACCAATAAGACCGGCACCATCCACTGGGCCGTCACCGCCCTGATGGACGGCTCCCTGGGGGAGGAGGAGCTGATGAACCCCGGCTCCTACGCCAAAATTATTCGCAGCGGCACCCTGAACGCCACCGCGCCCAACACGGACTTCACCGCCCGGCTGACCGGGCTGACCCGGGAGGGCTCCTATTACATTTCCGCCCTGCTGGTGGACGCCCGCGGACGGCGCAGCCCCGTGAAGATCGCCGCCTTCACCACCCCGGACGACTCCGCCCCCAACTTTGCCAACGGCTATCCTCAAAATCCCATTCTCACGGTGGACGGCGACGGCGAGCAGGTGGCCCAGGTCATGGTTATGGCCACCAAGGACTGCCAGATGTACTACGTGCTCCTGCCTCGGGGCTCCGCGGCGCCCACGCCGGCGGATTTCCGTTCCGCGGCCCTGCCGGGGAACCTGGGCTACGGCATCGTGACCCTGCGGAAAAACACCCCCTTCCTGCTCTCCCGCATCAACACGTCCCACTTGCAGGAGCAGACCCAGTACGACCTCTACCTCTGGCTGAACGACGCGGACAACGGCAAAAGCTCCGCCGTCCGCCGCCTCCAGTTCACTACCCGGGATATGACGCCGCCCACGATTCAGGATTTGAAGGTCGTCAGCTACACGGCCACCTCCGTCACGCTGTCCTTCATGCTGGATGAGCCCGGCACCCTGAACTGGGCCGTAACGAAGCGGGGGGACAACTTCGGCATCAACAAGGAAGAGCCCACCCGCCTGGACCAGATCAAAATTGAAGGTATCATGGTCGGCGGCAAGGTTCTCAACAAGGGCGGCCCCATCCGGGCCGCCAGGGCCGCCACCTCTTACAACTTCACGGTCTCCCGGCTGGAGGGGCAGACGGAGTACGACCTTTTCTACTCCTTCAAGGACACCGCCGGAAACTACGGCGTGTACAACGCGGCCATCGCCTTCCCCTTCCCCATCAAGACCCAGGATAACCAGCGGCCCACCGCCGACTTGAGCTTCAGCGATTTCAACACGGATTCCAACGAAGTGGAACACCCCTGGGCCACCAGCAGCGTAAGCATCGTCTTCAGCGAATCCATTCTGGGCGCCAAGGACAGCAACCTGGGCGTGTACGACAATTTCTACGAGCTCTACCAGCGGGTGACGGAAAGCTCCGGCACGGAGCAGACCCAGGCCAAGAACACCCTGGCCACGGTGCTTCAGGAATACATTACCCTTTACCGGGGCACGCCGCCCACCAACATTAACACGAAGCCCCGCCCGGAAAACCAGGTCACGGTGCGAATCGGCCAGGCAGAGGAGGAGCTGGAGGCCCTGGCCGACTGGATTGACTACCGGGAGGCTCAGGTCAGCCAGGAAAATGGTAAGACCACCATCACCTTCCCCGGCGAGACGGGCCTCAAGCTTCAAAGCGGCCAGTCCTACTACTTCTGGATTCGGAATGTTGAGGACACATCTAACAACGCCATCGTCAACCCCACCTACAAACCCTTTACCACCGCCTTCGCCACGGTGACCCTGGCCCCCAACGAGATTGAGGAAACTGTCACCTATAACGGCGAAACCCGCCCCGCCCGGATTTTCCGCATGGACCCCGAGGGCACCGAGGCCGTGTCCAAGGACACCCGGTGGGACATGATCATCTGGAGCTACGCCAGCATTGAGTATGACCTTATGGTCCGGTATCCCAACGCCGGGGCCACCGGCTGGTACAATCTGGGCACCATCAGCGCCAACCTGACGGGCGCGGGAACCGCCAAGGTATACAACAGCCTGAACGGAAACTTCAACAACGGAACCAACAATTCCCTGCTGGAAAGCGGCTTCTTCGGCACCGTCCAGTCCGGACAGGGGCGGCCCTTCCTGAACGAGTTCCTAGAAGAGCTGGAGTTTGCCATCGTCCCCACCCAGAGCACCGTGGAAAAAACGGTCCGCATGGAGGTCCAGCTCTTCGCGGGCAGCAACTCCCAGGTGGGCAACCTGGCCCGGATTCAGGGCAAGGAGATCAATTCGAGCTGGGAGATTACCCCTATCGGCGACCCCGATCCCTACGTCCTGGCTATTGACCCGCCGGACGAGGCCCCCAAAATCACCGTGGGCTATCGAAACATCACCACCCGCGCCAATTACGCCACCATCAGCTACGGCCTGAGCCGAATGGGTACCGTCTATGCCGCGGCCATTCCTCTGGACGACGTAAAGATGGATCCCACTACCAATCACCCCACTGGCACGGATTACACCATGCACGAGGATGAGCCCCGCCGCCTCCCTAATGAGGGCGGCGGGAAACCCGACCTGAAGGATCTGGGCAACAGCCTGACGTCTCCGGTGCCCCACATTTACCTGGACAGCACCAAGCCTGTCCCGCTGAACGTCGTTCAGCAGCGGGGCTTCGTCTCCAACACCACCCGGTTCGCCAATACGGATACGCCCGCCATGCAGGATACGCTCCGCATTGAAAACCTGGCGTCGGAGACCACCTACCTTGTGTATCTGGTGGCCATGAACGAAGACGGCACCCCCTCCGAGAACGCCTTGTGCTTTGTGCTCACCACTACTCCGCCGGACCCGCCCAAAATGGACATCAGCGGCAACGGCAACAGTGTTGACATCCAGGTAAAACCCTCTTCCCAGCTGCGCTACGTCCTGGTGACCCACCGTGAGCTGGCAAACACCCTGTTCAACCAGCCCTTCATGGAGGGAGCCGCCTTTGTGGATACCACCAGAGGCCCCCTCCCCCAGGCCTATACCGGCAAAACCGTTCTGGACGCCATGATGTACTTCATGCCCAACGACGACCCGGACGATGTGGGCACGAACTACCGCAACAGCCTCTTTGACCTCTATGCCAAGCCCGAGGCTAAGCAGAGGTGCTGGGAGGCTCTGGGCAATCCCCAGTCCACCACGAACTTCCCTGCGGAATCGGTGGTCATGGAAACGCTTCCCCAACACGCTAACCGCGTGCTGAACGGGACGGGCAGCATCGACATGGAAAGCTACATGAAAAACCAGATTCCCTATGTGCTGATTGTGGGCGCGAAGCCGTCGGATTCCGACAACTATGCCTTCCAGGCCTCCGGTGACTACATCATGAGTATCACGGACCAGCTGTCCGCCATCTGCGTTTACTCGCCGATTGACCCCAATAACCCCGGCGGGCCCGGCTATCTGGACATCATCTTCAACCAGGAACCCACTTACAGTCCCAATGGCGCCCTTGCGGATCCACCCAAAATTGACAGCTGCGGTTCGAAACTGAACGGGCACACCAGCACAACTCCCGTTAACAATTTTGTGAACCTCGGTTCCTTCTGTGTCAGTCTCCTGGCAACCCTGGAATCTCCAACCCCAAATGTTCACGGCGTCTCCATTGGAACCAATCTGCGCTACTACATTAGCCTTCCATCCCGCGGCGTACTTTTGAACTTCCAAGGCGGTCTTGCCAACGCCGGCGGCGTCCCAGTGAAAACGGCTACCGGCGGCAACGCCGCGCTGATGGTTACCATCCGCAACGACGGAACGAATGACCAGCCAAACTGGAGAGCCCACTGGAGCCAGGAATTCGGCGGCGATTACAGACCTTCTGATTTTAACAGTTAACCAATCCCCCTTGGAGGGCGGGCGCGACCGCCCGCCCTCCTTTCGCTTTTCGGAAAAAGGAGTGCACGCTTTATGAAATCTCGAATCCTCCGCCGGGCCGGGGCTCTGCTGCTGGCGCTGTCCCTGACCTGCTCTATACTGACGCTGCCCGCTGCGGCGGAACTCACGGGACTGACCATCTCCGCCAACCACCCGGAGATAGAACCGGGTGAGGAAACGATCTTAACGCTCTCCGGCGCGCCTAACAACGCGGACATTGCTTGGAGCAGCGACAACACGCAGGTCCTCCCCGTGCCCGCTAACGCCTCCGGCTCTACCTGCACGCTTACAGCGGGCACGGTCACGAAGCGCACGGAGGTCCAAATCACAGCGACGGTGACCACGATCTCTTCCGGCGGCTCCGGCGACGGTTCCGGAGACAGCTCCGGAGATGGTTCCGGCGGCGGTTCTGGAACTGCCCGTGATTCCGGGAGCGTTTCCTATACGGTCACGGTAACGCCCCCCGATCCCGAAATTTCTATAGCCCTGGATCAGACCAGCGCCTCCCTCCCCATCGGGGAAAGCCTCACTCTCAACGCCGCCGTCACCGCCTCGGACGGCGCGGATACGCGTCTGAACTGGGACCTCTCCGACCGGCAGAAATTCCGCCTGAGTCAGAGCCCCTATGATACTCACACCGCCACCATTACCACCAGCTCCAGCGCCAAGGCCGGCGACCGGGCCACCGTCTATGCCTACTCCAAGGCGGACCCCGGCGTCTACGCCGTCTGTACCATCCAGGTGGTGGCCGCCCTGCCTCCCCAGGTTTCCAGCGTCCAGATCACCACCACGCCCACCTACGACGGGCGGAACTACGTGGACCCCGGCGCAGGCAATGAACTCACGCTGGTTGCCGCCGTTTCCCCCGCCGGCGTGGCCGAAGAGGACGGGCGGGTCACCTGGTCCTCCAGTGATACCTCCATCGCCCGGGTGGACCCCAACACCGGCGAAGTCACCGGCGTCTCCCCCGGCGAAGCCACCATCACAGCCGAGGCAGGCGGCAAAACCGACGAGCGGAAAATCGAGGTCTCCGGTATTCTCTTGAGCTATGTGGACAAATCCGCCACCGGCGGCAAGGGCGAAACCATCCGCCTCTCTGCGGACAGCGTGGTGGACATTTACCAGTACCGGGACATCAGCGTCGTTTTCGAAGCCTACGGCAACGCGCGAAACAAAACCATCAACTGGGAAAGCTCCAACAACACCGTGGCCCAGGTTCTCTCGGGCCGGGTCACCGCCCATTACCCCGGCGAAAACGTCGTCATCACCGCCACCGCCGCCGGAACCAACTGCCAGGCCAGCTTTAAGGTCCGGGTCTCCGAGGACGTGGCCCAGGCCATCAACGTTGACATGGGGTCCGAGCCCTCTTACTCCTTTTCCGGCCTCCTGAGCCAGCTGAACAGCCGCTCCCAGGACAAGGCCGGGGATCCCCTGGAGTATGTCTACAGTCTGAAGGTCTCCACCAAGAACGGCGTGCTCTACTACAAATACACCTCCCCCGACGCCCCGGGCCACGGCGTGGGCGGCACGGAGCGGTATTATTATCAGTCCACAGGCCAGGGCCAGATGGCCCTGCGGGACGTGACCTTCGTCCCCCTGCCGGGCTTTGACGGCACCGCCGTGGTGGACTACAACGCCGCCTCCATCAGCGGAACCACCTTCTCCGGAACCATCCGCATCGAGGCCAAGGCCACCGGCGACGTCAGCTACGCCACCGCCGTGGACCGCCCTGTGGACTTCGCGGCAGGACACTTCTCCGCCGTCTGCCTGGGCCGCACCGGCCGGGCCATCTCCTATGTCACCTTTGGCCTGCCCTCTTCCAGCCGGGGCACGCTGTATGTCAACTACAGCCCCTCCGGCCAGTACTCCCCCAGGGTGGACAGCAACACCCGCTACTATGCCACCAGCTCCCCCTCCATCGACAGCATCACCTTTGTCCCGGCGGAGGGCTTCACCGGCGACGTGGAAATCCCCTACCGCTGTACGGACAGCTCCGGCGCATCCTACAGCGGCACCGTTGCCATCCGGGTCTACAGCGCCAACGGCCAGGAAAACGGCGATGTGGAATACTCCACCGGCCGGAACCAGCGCAAAACCCTCAACGCCTCCGACTTTAACGACGCTTCCCAGCGGGCCACCGGGCGGAGTCTGAACTATATCCGCTTCACCAGCCTCCCCTCCTCCAGCGCCGGCACGCTGTACCTGAACTACTCCAGCAGCTCCAGCACCAAGGTCTCCACCGGGCAGAACTATTACCGGAATTCCAGCCCCCGCATCTCCAGCATCACCTTCGTCCCCGCCCGGGACTACAGCGGCACCGTCACCATCCCCTTCACCGGAACGGATACCAACGGCTCCACCTTCAGCGCGGACCTGGTCATCCATGTGGACGACGGAATCGGAACCGTCCACTA
>OFGA01002402.1_pt1 | contig 11568 bp, 10 predicted proteins | sample 1521471 | NCBI WGS metagenome assembly OFGA01 (sample SAMEA3504086, study PRJEB24116) | mouse gut metagenome | biome: mouse gut; feature: mouse-associated habitat; material: faeces | place: Denmark | collected 2011
CCGTGCCACGCTCCATGCCGAAATCGTCAAGGATAAGCAGAGGGAAGCTGCAAAGGCGGGCTATGTACTCGTTCCTGTCCTTACGGCGACACAACATACCACAGGCTGGCGGGGATAGCTACTGCGAACGGCGAGAATTATCAGTCCAGACACATATTTTTTGGCGGTGTGCCAAGGGGCTGATCTTTGTAGACGGTGGTGCAATTCGCACCCCCGTACAACGGCGCACAAAGGGCCAACACCGCGCTTTGCTTGTGGAAAGTATACGGATACCACCCAGCCCACAGGATAGGCACAAATCGCCGCACAGGGTGCCAACATGGGCAGCACTCCGCTTCTGTGGAGTGCTGCCCTGCGCTATTGTGGAAGCCTTATATTGTTTACTGCGGCGCAGATTTTGCGTAGAGTTACATGGCGGGGCCAATATAGCCCTGCTCCTCGTGGTCATCGGGTTTGTGGCCCATGGCGATCTTTTTCTCCATAAGCTGTTGGAACCGTTTGCGGTCGATGTGTATCCCGGGCGGCGCGGGCGGCGGGGTGTCCCGGATGATCTGGGCCATTGAGCATAGCAGGTGAGTAGCGCAGAGGAGGACGGACGGATCGCGGTTTTGCTCCATATGGTCAAGAAAAAATTGGGCGTATTCATGACCTTGCTTCGCGGCCTGGGTCAGCCAATACTCCGCTATGGCGCAGTCCTGTTCCACATCCCACCCCAGAAGATATAATTTGCCCAAAATGTACTGGGCCTGTGCGCAGTCCTGTTCAGCGGCATTGGTGAGGTATTCCACTGCCCTGTCAGTATCTTTTTCTACTTGGGGGCTTTGGAGGTAGAGCTTGCCGAGCCGGTAACCGGCAAACGGATTCCCATTCTCTGCGGCCTGTTCATACCAGGGTATCGCCTCACCGATTCGTCCTTGCTTTTGTAAGAGCTTTGCCAGCTCATACTGCGCATCACAGTGTCCGCCTCCGGCGGCGCGATGGAACCACACCTCCGCTTTTTCATCGTCTGGAATGACACCCAGACCGTCCCGCCAGATCCGTCCCAGTCGATAGGCGATGGAAGCAGAGCTGCTATCCTCCCAGTCCCGCTCCAACATCTTTATCACAGAGCGCTTATCCTCGTTCGAGATATCAGGGTCGCGGAAGCGGGTATTGTCCGGCGGCTCATCTGCCATCTGATTATCCTCGAAGGTGAGCACACCCAGCCGTAGACTTTCTGCCTCCTGAATGACCATATTTTTGATAGCTTTGAACTCCTTCTGCTGGGAGAGCGGCAGATGCTGGCGGGGCGCGTCCTTGTAGTAGCTTTTCAGTTCGTCGCGCAGACGGTTCCATATCTCAAAGCACTCAGCTACCTGCGGCACCTTGGCCAGCTCATCCACGATGGCATCCACCTGTTCTTTGAGCGGCTTCTTCCGGTAGCCGTATTGCTTTTTGCCCTTCACGTCCTTCAGCTTGTCCGCCAGATGGAGCATCTGCATCTCGATGACAGGACTGTCGCAGATTGTGTTCTCCATCTTACTAACCAGCTTACGCAGGGACGCACGTGCCTGGGCAGTGAGGTCTTTGTAGGAGATATACTTCCGCTGATACAGTGAGTATAACTCGTCCTGGAATATACTGTTTGTCAGCACAGAGCGCATGGTTTTGATCCCTTCTTTGGTGAGGAAGCCCTGCTTGGGATCATCGGCCCAGACCGTCATGTGGATATGCGGGTGCTCCCCCTCATCGTGGTACGCGGCGTACCACCGAAACTGCTCCGGCGGGATCTTCATGGCGGTGGCCAGCTCCACCTGATGGGCTTTGAGGAGCATCCGCCAGCTTGCGGCGTTATCGTAGCCCAGCCGCGCGGCATCCTCCCGGCGCAGGGAATAGATCAGCGTCCATACCGGGCCAGTGTGCCGCTCTGCCTCCTTCATCACCGCATTCAAATCTACGGGCTGGCTGCTGAATAGACCGTGGCCATTGTGCCGTTCCGCGCCGGGGCGCATGGCCATGTACTCCACGTAGCCCTCCGGCCCTGGGAGCTTCTCCACGCCGTCGCGGGTGGCGATGTAGCCGATATACCCCGCAGCCTTACCCGGCTTGATGAAGCCGCTCTTTTGGATCAGCTTGGGCATGGATCACAGCCCCTTCTGGCGGCGGAGCGCGTCCTCAAAACTGACCTCACCGTGGGTCTGCTTCACGTGTTGGACACACTGGCCGCGGAGATGTTCGACGGCGTCCAGGCTGAACTCGCCCAGAGCCGCGAGGATGTTGGCATTCAAGTCCTGCTCCACCGCCAGCTTGAACAGCAGCCGCCCGATTCGGCTGCCCAGCGCACCCAGCTTGCCCTCCAGCACGTCGGAAAGGACGCGGGGCAGATACTCGCTCGCGCCCTCCGCGTCCAAATAGCCGGAATAGAAGCGGATAGCCTTTTCGATATACTCGTTTTTAGTGGAGCAGTTGTCCTCGTGGTAGTGCTTCTCCACCATGTCCCACACCGCAGGCTCCATCCAGACCGTGTGGCGGTCTTTTTTGTCCTTCATGTCGGGAATCCCTCCTTTTTTTGAAATAGCGTCAGGCAAAAGCCGCAAATCCCGGCCCTTTTTGCCCGTCTGCATTAAAACAGCGTCAATGGCGTTTTTGATTCCCCAGAAAAGCGTCGGCGGCTGTCCTTGAAACTGCCCGCACTGCGGGCAGAAGTGGATGCCCCGGCGCAAATAAGCGCCGGGGCTTTCTCCTGCTTGTCCTTAAATCGGGCTTTCTGGGCTGCCCTTATCACCTTCTGGCACACCCACCGGCGCAGTGATGCTGAGCTTCTGCCCAACATTGCCCATACGGGGGCCAGCACCGCGTTTCAGCGTGTGGGAGGTGTACGGATATCGCTCAGCCCGTAGGATGGCCACAAACGGCCTTACGATGCGAAACGGGGGCATCACGCTGGGCACTGGCGTTTTGCGTGCTGTGCCCGCATGGTAGCCAGCTCCAATTCGTCCAACTGGCGCTGGATGTGGCGGTCGGTCACCTCTTGGATGGGTAGGATAGTGTACATCAGGTTCCCGTTGCGCCTTTTTCCGGCTTTGGTGGTGACAGTTGTGGGTTCTGTGCGGATCAGCCCGTTGTTTTCAAGATTGCCGACGTATTTGGCCACCGTATTTTCCGTCATGCCCACAGCTTTGCCAATTGTTTTGTAGCTGGGCCAGCACTGATGAGTTTTCCGGTTTTCACAGCGGAGCAGGTATGCGTAGACCGCCAGTTCGCCGGGACAGAGACCGAGAAGGAAAATTTCGTTGGGGAGTGGGAATGTGTTCTTGTAGGGATCGTGTTTTGACAGTCGGCTCACCCACTCTCACCACCCTTCGTGTGCCGTTCTACCCACGCAACAAACTTTTCCTTGGGCACGACAATTCGGCTGCCGATTTTCAATACCGGGAAGTCCGCTTCATGCATCAACTCGTAGCTGCTGGACGGAGCGATACCAAGCACCTTTGCCACCATTGCTGCGTTGAGGAACAGCGGCAGGTCATCATAACTTTTGTACTCAGATATTTTCATGTATGCGTTTGGTTTCCTTTCTTCAGAATTGGAACGCAGAGAGAAAGAATTCTTCTGCGCCTTTGCTGGATTCTCTGTTGGCCACACACCGTACACCTTCCTGCCCCAGAATCTCACTGCGGCGTTTTCACCCTGTTGGCACGCTCACCCCGTGCGGGGGTCATGGCGGTACTTCACTCAGGGAGTATGCACTCCGGCGGTGGGTATTCGCTTGTCAATGTTCAACTGGTCCTTCCCTTTGGGACAGCTCCATGATAGAATAGGCACAGAGGGTTTTACATCAGGAAGTGATCTTTTTGGAAAATAAATTGCTCAGTGGGCCGCAGCTGCTGTTGGTGGAGAAAGGGGCTGGGCTGTTTTCTGCGGTGCTCCACTATGGGGATGGGACGGAGAAATGGCTTCCCGCTACCATGCCGGCGAAGGATTTGATTGCCGCCACAGAAATCGATTATCGTGGATACCGCAGAGAGATCAAACGCTTTCGGGAAGAGCATCCGCTATTTCAGGTGCGGCTTGATGTTTCCGTGGCTGACTTTGAAGACCTTGTGGCGGAAGCACTGCTGCTGCCGTCCATGCTCCAGAAGAGTGACCCGGTAAGCTTCTTTATCTTGGGAGAGCTTCTGCATCAGAGTTTGCAGGCGGAGGACGATGGCAGTGCATCATTCCTGCTGAACGCCGCAGAGCATCTGCTGTATGTGCTGGAAGATCCAATCCGTACACAGGTCTGTCTGCGGAATATTTTTGAGGTGACCTTTGATGGGATGGAGCGGGCGACACAGCAGGAGCGGTTTGTGAAGCTGTGCCAAACTTATCCCGATGTTGGGAAGCTGTGCGATCCGTCTACCTTGCCAAATGTGGAGCCAGAGCAAAGAATCTTTAGGGTCAATTCCATCTTTGGGCTGCGGATGTTGGAGCTGGCGCTCTATTTCCAGCAGGATAACCAGCGCATTGCCCGGTGCGACTACTGCTGGGGCTGGTTTGTCCCGAAGACGAAAAAAGCCACCCGGTACTGCGACCGGGTGACGGATGGGTTTCCCTGCAAAAAGCGGGGCGCGCGATTCAAACGGAATTTAGTGGAGGAGCAGGACGGCGCCCTTCGGGTGTGCAATCAACTGCGGGACAGAATGTATGCCCGTTTTCTGCGCTGGCAGGATGCTGTACCAAGTGAGCGAGATAACTTGATTCCCATGGACTATGACCAGTACACTGAATGGAGCGAGAATGCGCGCTTGGCGCGGATGGAGTACCAGAATGGGAAACTCACAACCGAGGAGTTTCTGCGGAAGATTGATATGACTCATGAGCTGGAAAGCTATGAGGCGGGTAAGGCAGAGCTGGTGGAGGAGACTGTCTGGCAAAATCGGGTGCATGGTGACTTCAGCTTTGATCCAGAAACGTACTATCCAGAAACAATGCAGGTGCTTGACTTGGGTGTTGAAGAACCCAAATGGGAATTGCGCACGGCGGATGATTTGCGACGGCGGGATCAGAAGGGGCACCAGAGTTTGCGGGAACAATATGGAAAAAGATAAGGGAGGGACGCGGAGTGAAGAACATTGCCATTGTGGAGGACGAAAATGCCGCCGCTGAGCATCTTACGGCATACATACAGCGGTACGCCGCCGAGTTTGGCCAGCAATTCAATATCACCCGGTTTTATGACGGTGAGGAGTTCCTTCAAAACTATAAGTCCGTTTATGCGGTGGCGTTTCTGGATATTCAGATGCCGCGGAAAAACGGCATGGACGCCGCCGTGGAACTGCGCCGGCACGACAAAAATGTGTCGATCATCTTCATCACAAACCTGGTGCAGTACGCTCTGAAGGGATACGAGGTAGACGCGGTGAGCTTTTTGCTCAAGCCGGTGAGCTACTACGATTTTTCCCTGAAATTCAAAAAGGCACTGGATATCTACCTGATGAACGAGGAGCGCAGCTTTACGGTGAACGCCCCCGGCGGGCTGTGCCGCATCTCCACGGACAAGCTGATGTACGTGGAGATCATCAGCCACCGGCTCCACTACCATCTGATCGATGATGTGATCGAGATGACCGGCGTGCTGTCCAATGTGGAGCGGGAACTGGGCTCCTACGGGTTTCTGCGCTGCAATACCTGCTACCTGGTCAATCCAAAGTTTATCGTGCGGGTTAAGGGCTCCGAGGTGCAGGTGGGGGACCGCACCCTCCAGATCAGCCGCCCCAGGCGGGCCGCGTTTATGGAGGGGCTGACCAACTGGTATGCCGGGGCAGGAGGTGGAAGCCGTGGCTGAGGTCAACGTGATCTATCAAAAAATCATCCTGGAATTCCTGTTTGAGCTGTATGTGTTCTACGCCCTTACCACGCGGAAGCTGAACCGGGCTCCCCGGTTCTGGATACGGACTCTGGCCGGAGCCGGCGCGGTTTTGGCACTGGCCTATGGCGCGGCCTTCTTCTACCGCGCCGTGGGCGGGACGGCCCTGGGGCGCATCACCGTCTACGTGTTCCTGTTCGCCGCCGCCACGGCCCATCTCCGGCTGTGCTTTGATGAAACCTTCCCCACTGTCCTGTTCTGCGCCAGCGTGGCCTACGCCGCCCAGAATCTGTGCTATAAGCTGTATCTGATCCTTTGGTGCGGGGGGGAGGCCCTGCGCGGGTACGACGGCTGGGGTCCCAGATTTGATCTCTATTATCATGTGCTGTATTACGCCTTTTTTGCCCTGGCGGTTGCGGCGGTCTACTTCCTCTTTATCCGGGGGATGCTGCGGCATATGTCCGGCGGGCGGCTGGACCACCATATGCTGGCCATTGCCATCCTGGTGCTGAGTATCACCGTCATCCTGTGCTCGGTGGAGGATGTTTACTTCTCTCATCTGAGTGTGGGCCGGGAAAACCGATTCGAGCTGTGGGATCACTATGTTCTACGGCAGGCGGGTAATCTGTTCTCGGTGATGAGCTGCACGGTGGTGCTGCTGCTCACTTCCCGGACGGTGGAGCGGCGGGAGCTGCGTCAGGAGCTGGAATACCTCCAGCACGCCGTCCGTCAGAGCGAGCGGCAATACGAGATCTCCCGGGACACCATCGACTTGATCAATGTGAAGTGCCATGACATCCGCTATAAGCTGGGAGCCCTGGCGGTCCAGGGGGAACAGGTGCGCCCTGAGGCGGTGGCCGATCTCCAGAAAAGCATTTCCATCTACGACGCCAAGGTGGAGACGGGCAACCAGTTTTTAGACGTCCTGCTGACGGAAAAGAGCCTTTACTGCGAACAGAACGGCATCACGTTTTCCTGCATGGCGGACGGGGCCAGGCTTACCTTTATGGACGACGGCGACCTGTACTGCCTGTTCGGCAACATCATCGACAATGCCCTGGAAGCGGTCAAGGCTATTAAGGAGGAGCAGCGGCGGGTCATAAACCTGGTGGTGAAGGCGCGGGGCAATATGCTCGTGATCCAGTCGGACAACTACTTTGACGGGGAGCGCGCTTTTGAGGGCGGCCTGCCCGTCACCACCAAGGCAGACCGGAACTACCACGGGTTCGGGATGCGGAGCATTCGGATGATCGTCCACAAATATGAGGGGGAGCTGACGGCCTATGTGGCGGACGGGATTTTCCACCTGAATATTTTGTTCAGTCTTGCCACATAAAAGAACAATTTGGAAGAAAATTGCTTCGTGCTTGTGACCAGGCTGCAAAGTAAGTAAAAATTGCGCAGTTTAAGGAACGCCCGTTGCCAGCGGGCGTTCCCTTTATTATATTATTGCCAGAAAGAGCGATGCGCGGCGTGAATCCTTTGTAGCATACGTAAAAATCCAGGCCGGGTACGTCCGGTTTGAGCATACGGTCACAAAGCGCGGCGACGCGCTGTGAATAAAAAGTGAGAAGGAGAACCGAGCGATGAAAAAGAAGATTCTTGCAATGCTGCTGGCCTTGACCATGGCCGCAGCGCTGGCGGCCTGCACCCCCACCCGCAATCAGCCCAGCAGCGCCCCCAGCTCCGATCCTACTTCCAATCCCACCCCCGGTGCTTCATCGGCCCCCTTTGAGGCCGCTATGCTGGCCGACTTTGCCAACGGCCCTGCGGCGGACGGCAGCGTCTTTGCCTCTGACGGCTGGTCCAACGGCAGCGTGTTTAACGTGTGGTGGAAGGGTGACATGGTTACTTATTCCGACGGCCAGCTCCATCTGGGCATCTCCGACGCCAACGGTGAGGTGGAACAGGGCTACTATGGCGGCGAGGCCCGCACGGGGCTGTACTACGGCTATGGCGACTACATCGTAAAGATGAAGCCCTCCAAGGCGGAGGGCACCGCCAGCACCTTCTTCACCTGCACCGGTCCCTACGACATCAACGCGGAGGGCAACCCCAATCCCTGGGACGAAATCGACATTGAGTTCTTAGGCAAGGACACCACCGGGGTTCAGTTCAACTATTTTGTGGACGGCCAGGGCGGCCACGAGTACTGGTACGACCTGGGCTTTGACGCCTCCGAGGAGTTCCACGAGTACGGCTTCCGCTGGGCGGAGGATTCCATCACCTGGACCGTGGACGGCAAGGACGTGTACACGGTGGAAGCCAGCGAGGAGACCCCGCTGCCCTCCACCCCGGGCCGCATTCTGATGAATTACTGGTGCGGCACCCCCGACGCGGAGGGCTGGATGGGCAAATATGAGCTCAGCGACGCCACCGCCGACTACCAGTGGATCAAGACCACCGCCACCGGCATCAGCCTGGACGGCTGACAGCCTGCGGTTTGTGTGCCCCGCCCCAAAGGGGCGGGGCACGGACGGATTGAATGAGTGTAGAATGATATGGGATATCTGACAGCTCTTGCCATTATTTTTATTTCCATCTGGTGCTGTTTCTTTCTCCTGCTGTTCCATTACGGCGTATTTGCCCTGATTGGCGTGTTCAAGCGAACGACCTATCCCAAGACAGGCCGCCTGCTGAAGTATGGCGTTGTCATTGCCGCCCGTAACGAGGAGGCGGTGATCGGCTCCCTGCTGGACAGCATCCGGGCTTGCGATTACCCGCAGGAAAAACTGGCGGTGTTTGTTGTGGCCCACAACTGTACCGACCGCACCGCTCAGATCGCCCGGGCGCACGGGGCCAACGTCTATGAGTATGACAACCCGGCGGAACGCACGGCGGGCTATGCCTACCGCTATCTGTTTGAACGGATCAACGCCGAGTGGGGAGACGCGGGGATGGACGGCTTCTTCATTATCAACGCCGACAATGTGCTTTCTCCCGGTTACATTTCCAAAATGAACGACGCCTTTGTGGCCACAGGCGGGGAACACGTCATCACCTCCTACCGCAACTCCCGCAACTTCGGCAGCAACTATATGTCCTGCCTGTACGGCATTTACTTCATCTCCGCCTGCCGCTTTGAGGCCCGGGGGCGCACGGTGTGCGGATGCAGCACCCGGGTGTCCGGCACCGGATACCTGTTTCCGCCCCGGCTGGTGGAACACGGCTGGGAGTATGTCACCCTCACCGAGGACTGGGAGTTCACCGCCGACCAGCTGGCCCGGGGGTGCAAGGTGCTCTACTGCGATGAGGCGGAGTTTTTCGACGAGCAGCCCCTCACGGTGAAGGTGATGCTCCGCCAGCGGCTGCGCTGGGCCCGGGGGCACATGATCGTCTTTTTCACCCGGTTCCGGACGCTGATGAAAAGCCTGTTTTCCCGGGGAAACGGGCTGGATGGGCGGCGGCGGTTTTCCGTATTCGACATTTCCGCCAGCATCCTGCCCCTGGGGGTAATCAGCATAGTCCTGCTGCTGGTCCAGCTGGGGTGTATTGCCCTGTGCCCCCTGTTTGGCTGCAACGCGGGACGGGTGTGGGCCTTTTACGGCTGGTTGTCCCTGGTGCTGTTCGTGCTGTCCTATTTGCTCACCGTGCTGGGCGCGCTGCTGCTGGTGCTTCTGGAGCGCGGGCGCATCCGACGCGTAGGTGCGGGAAAGCTGGCGGCAGCGGTGGCCCTGTGGCCCTTTTTCCTGCTGATCAACGTATTTCTGGACGTGGCCGCCCTGTTCCTCCGGGACTTGGAGTGGAAAGCGATTCCCCATGTGGGCACTCCGGCTTTGGGGCGGGCTCCGGCGGCGTCTATTGGCGAGATTCCAACAAAACTATGACTTAGGAGGGTTCCCTGTGGCAAAAGAAAAAAGCAACAAGAAAAAGCTGAGCGCGAAGGCGTTTACCGCCATTGTCGCGCCCCTGCTGGCCGTTCTTCTGGCGTTTTCCATTGTGCTGTCCGTGGTGACCACCTCCCGGTTTGACCTGGTGCTCCGGGACATCTTCGGCGAAACGGATTTCAGCGGCGGCGGGCCGGATCATGGCGTTGACGCGGCCTACTACACCCGGGACATCACCGATTCCAAGGAGCTCCAGGCCGCCGAGCAGGCCTACGCCCGCAAGGCGGGCGCGGAGGGCTTTGTGCTCCTCTACAACCGGGCGGAAGATGGCAAGGGCCTGCCCGTGGCGGCGGGCTCCAAGCTGAGCCTGTTCTCCACCTCCTCGGTGGATCTGCTGGCCGGCGGCACCGGCTCCGGCGTGTCCACCATCTCCAGCGATATGCGCACCGCCCTCACCGAGCAGGGCTTTGCCGTCAACGAGGCGCTGTGGAAGTTCTACAGCGACAACCACGGGAGCTATACCCGGGGCAGCGGCTCCATCATGTACGGCGGCGCGGAGGACTGGACCATCAAGGAGGCCCCCGTCTCCGCCATCCCCGATGCCGCCAAGAGCGAGGCGGAGGGCACCATCCCCGTGTTCTTCCTGGCCCGCACCGGCGGCGAGGGCCGGGATCTGGGCCGCTACATGGGCGAGTGGACCAATGTGGCCGGGGACAAGGAGAAGCATTACCTGGAGCCCAACTCTGTGGAGCTGGAGGTCATCCAGTACCTCAATGACACCTTTGACAACGTAATCCTGGTGGTCAACACGAATAACGCCTTCGAGCTGGGCTGGGTGGCGGACTATCCCAACATCACATCGGTGCTGTGGGCCCCCGGTGCCGGAGGCGACACCTGCCGTTCCATCGCCGATGTGCTCAGCGGGGCGGTGAACCCCTCCGGCCATCTGGTGGACACCTTCGCCTATGACGCCTTCTCCTCCCCCGCCATGCAGAACATGGGGGACATGATGCTGGTCAACGGCGGGCAGGACGTGGAGGCCGCCGTGTTCTACGACGAGGGCATCTATGTGGGCTATAAGTACTATGAGACCCGCTACTTCGACAAGGCCTTGGGCCAGGGCAATGCCGGGGACTACGACTATGCCGCCGCGGTGCAGTACCCCTTCGGCTACGGCATCTCCTATACCACCTTTGAGTGGTCAGACTTTAAGATGGGCCAGATGGACACTGACGGCAATATTGAACTCAGCGTTACCGTGAAGAATACCGGCGCGGCCGCTGGCCGGGACGTGGTGCAGGTCTATCTCAACGCACCCTACACGGATTACGACAAGGCCAACCACATTGAGAAGTCCGCCGTCACGCTGGTGGGTTTTGAAAAGACCGGCGAGCTTCAGCCCGGCCAGTCTGAGAGCGTCACCGTCACGGTCAACCGGAAGGATTTCATCTCCTACGACGACGTGAACGCCAAGACCTACATCCTGGAGGCGGGGGACTACCTCCTCACCGCGGCGGAGAACGCCCACGCTGCCGCCGACAACTTCCTGGCCTACGGCGGCCAGACCGTGGAGCCCCTGTTCGGCGGGGCGGACGCCTCCTTCGTGGGTAAGTGGACCTACGACTACAGCGGCAACGGCGGGGTGGATAATGTAACCTACGCCAAATCCCTCACCGGCGTGGACGTGACCAACCAGTTCGACCACGCGGTATACGACGAGCTCACCCCCCGGGATCAGTACCTGACCCGTCAGGACTGGACCGGCACCTTCCCCCAGACCCACGGGGATCAGGACAGCAAGCGGCAGAGTCCCTTCAGCGAAAAGAACGGCTTCACCTGGGAGGTGGAGGTGTCCGACGCCATCCGGGACGCCATCAAGGGAAGCGTATTTGACAGCTCCCCCGGATATGTATC
>OFGA01002403.1_pt1 | contig 11566 bp, 8 predicted proteins | sample 1521471 | NCBI WGS metagenome assembly OFGA01 (sample SAMEA3504086, study PRJEB24116) | mouse gut metagenome | biome: mouse gut; feature: mouse-associated habitat; material: faeces | place: Denmark | collected 2011
CATGGGGATGGCTTTCCTTCAAGGAAGCGGCGGAAATCTTGATGGAAGCGGAGTTTGCCTGCGTCAATTTCGACTTTATCTACGGGCTGCCGGGGCAGACGGCGGAAAGCCTGTCGGGATCTTTGGAGCGGGCAATGGCTTTTTTGCCGGATGAGATCTTTCTGTATCCGCTGTATATCAAGCATGGCGTCCGTCTGGAGAAAGACGGGAAGGCAGCGACGTTGGATTCTGATCATGCGTTCCGACTTTATCAGCGGGGAGCGGCCTTTTTAAAGGAGCGCGGATATGCGCAGATTTCCATGAGGCGTTTTGTAAAGAGAAAGGGAAGTGAAGGCGCTGACGGGTTGCTGACGGAAGTCCGGGAATGCGGCTTTACCGGGGCTTTGTCTCTGGGCTGCGGGGGCAGAAGCTATCTGGGGCGGCTTCACACCTGTACGCCCTACCGGACGACGCGGCAGGGAGCGATTGAAGAGATAGAAGCCTATTTGGGGAGAGAAGATTTCCTGACGGTCACGCATGGAATCCTGCTTTCCGATGAGGAAATCAGGCGAAGGTATGTGATCAAGCATCTGCTGATCCGTCCCGGTATTGCAAAGAAGGCGTATCGACAGATCTTTGGGAACGAGATAACGGAAGACTTTCCGATCTTAAGGAATTGGATAGAGGCCGGGTGGCTGGAAGAGAAGGAGGAAAGTCAGGAAGAGCAGAGGCATTGGGGCAGCGGGAAGACAGCAGGATATCCGGAGTTGCAGAAGGGACAGAGGGGTTCGGGATATCAAGATTCAGGCTTTTTCGGCCTGACGGAGGAAGGATTGGGGCTGTCTGATTATATCGGGCCGCAGCTGATCTCGGCGGACATCAGGAGGAAGATGCTGGAGTGGGAGAGGATCAATGGGCAGGAAAACAATCTGTTACAGGGGGAGCCTGAAAAGTTGTAATTACCGCTGTTCCTACTGCCCCTTTTCCAAACACAGGGCGTCGGTACAGGAACTGGAAAAGGACAGGCAGAATTTCGGGAGATTTTGTGAAAGTATCGCGGACAGGGCGGCGGAATTCGATATCGGCGCAGTCTTTGTGGTGCCTTACGGGGAGGCGTCGATCCACCGGTGGTATTGGGAAGGGTTGGGGCGGCTGGCGGGGCTTGACAGTCTGGAACGGGTGGGGCTGCAGACGAATCTGAGCTTTTCGGTGGAAGAATGTCTGGCGGTCTTTGATCTGTACAGCGGGGATATTGACAGGGAAAACGGAAAGGAAAGCAGCAGGAAGATCAACAAGGAAAGGGATAAGGAGACCGGCAGGGAAACCGGGGAGGAGAAAGGCCGGGGAATCTGCGGGGCAGCCCGGCGAAAGCTCTGTATCTGGGCGACTTTTCACCCGGAAATGACAGATATGGAGACGTTTGTGGACAAGTGTCACAGGCTGGCCGACAGCGGCGTTAATCTGTGCGTGGGAGCAGTGGGCGCGCCGCAGAATATTCCGCTGCTTGGTAGACTGCGGGAGCGGCTTTCCCCGGAGATTTACCTGTGGATCAATAAGATGGACGGGCTGGGGCGCATCTATACGGAGGAGGAGAAGAGGGATTTTCTGGAGCTGGATCCCTTTTTCGGACTGGAGTGCGGCAGTCCGGTTGCGGACGCCGCCATGTGCAGGGACAGATGTTTCGTGGAGGCCGACGGCCGGATTCGCACCTGCAATATCGGCCGGATAAAAGAGGGGAATTGGTATCAGAGTGAGGCGACGGAAATCTTTCACTCTCTGTGCGGCAAAAAGAGGTGTTCCTGTTATCTGGCCTATGGTGGCAGAGCCGATTTCGAGGGACGGCAGTTTTTCGGGGCGTATCCGATCTTTAGGGTTCCGAAACCGTATCGGGCGGTCTTTCTGGATCTGGACGGTACGCTGGTGCCGGAGAAGCACAGGGGAAGGCTGTCGGACAGCGCGCGCCGGAAGCTGCTTGCCCTGCGGGAAAAGCGCCCTGTTTTTCTGGCTACGTCCATGCCGGCAGAGGAAGTCAGGCGGAGGCTGGGAGATGATCTGGATCTGTTTCAGGGGGCTGTCTTTGCGTCCGGTGCTTATGTATGGATGAGGACGATGGAGGAAGCCGGGAAGGCGGACGGCAGAGGGGAGAAACCTGAGGATGTAGAGGGCAGGGAAGTGATACATCCGGTAGATTTGAAAGAATTGCCCCGGCTGACGGAACTTGCGGCGCAGTGCAGTGCCGGCGTCAGGATCTATAGAAAAAGGGAACGGGAAGTGGATACGGCAAAGGAAACGGCCTATAAGATCACGCTTGTAAAAAGACATAACGGTGTCTGGAAAGAGCAGGAGTGCCAAAAGGCGGCAGAGATCCTTTCAAACGGGACTCATAGGATCTTCGTGGAGAAAAATTGTCTGGAAATCATCGCGGCGCATGTGGATAAGGGGACGGGAGTTCGGGAAATCTGCGGTTGGCTGGGAATCAGGCCGGAGGAGGCCATCGCTGTAGGGAATGACAGGGAAGATAAGGCAATGCGGCAGGTATGCGAAGATGCGGGGACGTCCATTGGGATTTATGAGGGATAGAAGGCTTCCGTGTTACATTAGAATTTTGCTGTAGACATATAAAGAGTTAACTGATATCATATATATAAGTGTGCTTTTATAGAAGAAAAGCGGTAATAGCGTGGTCTGGCCGGTGGAGTTACGGGCCGGTCAAATATAATTTATTATGGTGATGCAAAATTATGAGTATCGTATTTTTAGGACTTGGCGTTTTGAGTATCGGCATGATCGGGGTTGCATTGTTTCTGCTGTTGAAAGGGGACGGCTCCCGGGAACAGAAACTGATGCAGTATTTTCTGCTCGGCTCTTTGATACAGAACGTCGGATATTTGTTTGAGTTGACAGCACCTACGGTAGAAGCCGCCATGGTGGCGGTGAAGATGCAGTATATGGGATCTTTGGCGGTTCCGATCAGCTACTGCTATTTTATGTTCAGCTACTGCTATGAGAAAGCGCCTGTTAAGATTTTAAAAATTCTGAAAATAATCGACGTCTTCATTCTGGGGCTTGTTTTTACCTGTGATCAGCATACTTTTTATTACAGCCGGATCGAGTGGCTGCATACGCCGGAAGGGCATGGATATCTGGGCTTGGAGTATGGGCCTGGCTACTGGCTTTTCATGCTGTGCGGAATGATCCTGCCTTATATCCTGTCGATGTATGCGCTGATCAGCGTGTGTATCAAGAAGCCGGACTATGCGGCGGAGAGGCAGTATAAACTGATACTGGGCCTTTCTTTCCTGCCGGTGGTGGTGCTGTACCTGTATGTGGTGAAACTGACTTTTGTGTACGACCCCACGCCGTTTGTGCTGGGATTTGTCCTGGCGAGTGTGGTGATCCTGATCTGGAGCAGGAAGGTCTACGACTTCGGCAGTCTGGCATCGGGCAGCCTGCTGGACAGCATGAGCGACGGCGTCATTGCGATCGACATTCATGAGCGAATCGTCAGCTATAACCCTGCGGCGGCAGGTATTTTTCCGGAGCTGAGCAGCCGTGTCATCGGAAGACATATCGAAGAGGTGAGTGATTTTCCGCGGGAGCTGCTGGAGGAGGACGGGAAGGAAGAGTTCTGCCGCAACAACAGATATTATCACGGACATGCGGAGGAGATCCGGGACAGGTTCGGGGAGAAAAAGGGCTATGTCATCCTGATCCTTGATATGACGGATACGAAGAACTACATAGAAGAGATCACACGGGTACGGGAGCAGGCCGAGCAGGCGAATATAGCCAAGAGTGCGTTTCTGGCCAATATGTCGCATGAGATCCGGACGCCCATGAACGCGATCGTGGGACTGAGCGACATTATCATGGAGGAGAGCAAGGGACGCAAGGTATACGAGTATGTCTGTGACATCAAGGCGTCTGCCCATAACTTGTTGGCGCTGATCAACGATATACTGGATCTGTCCAAGGTAGAAGCGGGCAAAATGGAACTGGTCCCGGCGGAGTACCATGTCAAGTCGCTGGTCAAAGAAGTACTGAATATGATGGATATCGTGGCTTCACAGCATGGACTGATGGTGGAGAGCGAGTACGATATGACGATTCCCTGCTGCTATATGGGGGATGAGAGCAGGATCAAGCAGATTCTGGTGAACCTGCTGAACAATGCGTTGAAATTTACCAAGGAAGGGCAGGTTAAGATTTTCGTTTCGGGCAGGCCGGGAGAAGAGAAAGGGACGGAACGTCTGATCTTCAAGGTGCAGGATACCGGCTGTGGGATCCGCAAAGAAGACCTTGAGAGGATCTTTGAGAATTTCAAGCAGCTCGATTCGAAGCGGAACAGGAGCGCGGAAGGAACGGGGCTTGGCCTTTCCATTACAAGGCGACTGGCCGAACTGATGCAGGGTACGGTCAGCGTAGAGAGCGTGTATGGTAAGGGTTCCACATTTACGGTGGAGATCATACAGAAGATCACGGACGAGAGACCCTTGTCGGAAGTGCCGGAGCGGGAGATCAAGACGGAGGAGCCTTTGGAGCCGTTTACGGCCAAAGATTATAAGGTGCTGGTGGTGGACGACAATCTGATCAACAGAAAAGTCGCAAGATCCTTCCTGCAGACCTACGGGCTGGAGATCACCGAGGCCGAAAGTGGAATGGAAGCGATAGAGCTTGTTCACAGGATACAGTTCGATCTTATTTTCATGGATCATATGATGCCTGTCATGGACGGAATGGAGGCGGTGCAGCGGATCCGCAACGACTGCGGCGACAACGGCAGACTGCCGCTTATCATTGCATTGACGGCCAACGCCATGGAAGGTGTCCGGGAGAACTTCCTTGCGAACGGTTTTCAGGATTTTCTGGCAAAACCGCTTGACAGACGGGCTATGCATAAGATGCTTTTGAAATGGATTCCGGAAGACAGAAGGATGGCGGGCGGATCGTGGATTGAAAACCTGCAGTCCAATAACGATATATTCCGGAAGATCACGATCGAGGGCATTGATACGGATGAGGTGGCCGGGCATTATGCCGGCAGTCTGGAAGAATATAATGAGCTGTTAAAGCTGTATTGTCTGGACGGGAAACGCAAGCTGAAAGTCCTGCAGGAGCTTTGGGAAGACCAGGATTATGAAGGCTACGGTATTGAGGTGCACGCCTTAAAGAGCGCTTCCGCGAATGTAGGCGCGATGCGGCTTTCCAGCAGAGCCAAGGAACAGGAAAAAGCGGTGAACAGAGGGGATCTGGCCTTCGTGGACAGCCGTGTGACGAAACTTCTGGCAGAGTATGAAGAACAGCTTGCGCATATCGAGGCATATCTGCAGGAGAATCGGAAGCAGGAGAGTGCGGCGGTTGAGAAGCAGGAGATCGGCAGCAAAGAGCTGCGGCAGGAGATCGAGACAGCCCTGAGCAGTCTGGAAGATTTTCAGGCCAGGGAGTGTGCGCATAAGATAGAAGAGATCCTGGCATATCAGCTGGAGGCCGAGACGGAGGAAACGCTCGAGAAAGTCAAAGAGCAGCTCCAGTTATATGAAGATGAGGCGGCGGAACAGATGTTGCGTGAATTATTAGAAAAGATAGGATAGGGGGAAAGAACAGATGACATTTAAGTATAGAATACTGGCAGTGGATGATAACAGTATCAGTCTGGCGACGATCGAACAGGCTTTGAAGGAGAAATATGAGGTGACACCTTTAAATTCGGGGGTGCGTGCCCTGCAGTATTTGAAAAAGAACAAACCGGACCTGATCCTGCTGGATGTACGGATGGCATCGAAAGACGGCGTGGAGACGCTGCGTGAGATCCGTGAAATGGAAGACTGCCAGAATATTCCTGTGATCATGCTCACATCCCAGAATGATAAGCATACGGTTCTGGAGAGCTTTATGCTGGGGGCGGATAATTATATCCTCAAGCCTTTTAACGTAGAAGATCTTCATGAGAGGATCGAGAGCGTACTGAGAAAAGCAGGCAGTAAGCAAAGCACGGCGGGTGGCGCGACGTCTTGAGTTTAAGAAACAGAGGCAGAAAGCGTGATAGAAAGCGCAATAAGAAGTGTAATCATGAATAAGATGTTATATGTGATGGAGCCGGCATTGAGCCAGCTCCTGTTTTTTTATTCCCGCGAAGCAACGAGCCAGGCAGCCATGCCTGCATGGATATTTGACTTCATTCCAGCTTGATGCAGAATGCAAAATAGCCCGTTCCGGTGTTGAACAGCAGACTGTAGTCAAAATACTGTGCATAAAAGATCTGTCGGAACTGTTCCGCCGTCATCAGGTGATTGCTCTCCAATTCGTAGTAAAAAGACAGATGACAGTGTTCGCCGACCTGGTCTGCGATATGCATGGAAAGCTGTCTGACGGTATTTTCAACCATCCGATCTACCTTTTTTAACGGCATGCCAAGCATGGAGCTCACGGCACGCAGCACCAGGCTTTCTTCAAGAACGAGAAAGATCTGGACATGGTTTCCTTCTTTGGAGCGGTAAGTCAGCCGGTCGATCATGCAGTTGCCGAAATCTTCTCCGCTGTAATGCTCGCTGACGATTTCCGGCTGTAACCGGAAGATTTCCCGTATGGCAAGCGTCAGTGCATCTTCCAGAGCAGTCATGGCTTCTCCGGTGTTATCCTTTTTCCATCTATTTGAAATTTTGCCTGTGATGGCGCGATCCTCGATCATGATGTGAGCAGTCAGCCATCCAAGGCAGATGCCGAGAAAATGCTGGATGGATTCCTGCGAATAGTCTGATTCCAACAGATCCTTTTCAAGAGCGGGCAGTGTCTTATACCGCATACCGTCATGCAGGCGCTTGTGTATTTCATATCCCTCGTAGTTGATTGACTTCATATAGGTTTCTTCGTCGGTAAAATGCTCTATGGCATAGGTTTTAAAGTATTTGATGCCTTCGGCACATGCCCATTGTCCGTTGTTTTCATCTTTGCTTACATGGATCAGTCTGCGGACGATCGAAAAAAGTTTCCGGTGTGCATTGTCGATGGAATCAATACCGATGTTGAAATGATTGTTCCATTCTGCTTCTTTCGCCATTTCTGCTCCTTTATCGGTGTGGGAAGGCTAAGATGACAGTGCGTTACAGTTGGAGGCCGGTCAGGCTGTGAACTGTAACGACAGCGCTCCCACGACTGGCCGCCTGCGAAAATTGGATTGGGTCTCGCAGGTGGGTTTACTGATATATTGATATTATATGTCGGGATGTGACGAAAGGTGTCATATTGGGGGAGCAGAGGGACATTGCATTTGCCGAAAAACGAACCTGTAGATTTGACTGGATCGGAATAGCTTTATGTGTTTCAAGCAGTATTGATATATGCTATACTGTCACTAATGGCCCACTCATATTGATAATTCAATTTTCAAAGAAAGGGAGACAGCATGACAAGGAAAAGGGATCTTCCGATCGGCGTTGAGAGCTTTCAGGAAATGCGCAAAATGGGATTCTACTATGTGGATAAGACAGGATTTATCAAAACACTTTTAGAGAACTGGGGGAAGGTGAGACTCTTTACACGGCCCAGGCGGTTTGGTAAGACTTTAAATATGGACATGCTGAGATACTTTTTTGAGTTCGGCTGTGATGAGGAGCTTTTTGCAGGGCTTGAGATCGCGAAAGAAAAAGAACTGTGTGACAGGCATATGGGGAAATATCCTGTGATCTCTGTCAGCTTGAAGGAAGTGACAGGAAGTACCTGTGAGGAAGCAAAAAGAATGCTGCGCAGGATCATTGGAAAAGAGGCCCTGCGATTTCAATTTCTGCTGCGGAGCAAAAAGCTGACAGAGATTGAACGCCAACAGTACCAGGCACTGGTGCGTGTAAACGAAGAGGGTATTTTTACAATGGCGGACGAGTTTCTGCTGGACAGTCTGCTGACGCTTTCGCAGCTTTTGCATAAGCATTATGAACAGAAGGTAATTATTTTGATTGACGAGTATGATGTGCCGCTTGATAAGGCGTATCAGTCCGGGTATTATGATGCCATGACGAATCTGATCAGGACTTTTTTCGGACGGGTCTTGAAAACCAACGACAGCCTGTATTTTGCAGTACTGACGGGGTGTCTCGGGGTGTCAAAAGAAAGTATTTTTACCGGATTGAACAATTTTAATGTATATACTGTCAAAGATGTGCGGTACAGCGAACATTTTGGATTTACGGAGGCTGAAGTCAGAGCATTGCTCGCCTGCTATGGCTTTGACGCGCAGTATGATGCCGTGCGGGAGTGGTATGACGGCTATCGGTTTGGCAATGCAGGCGTCTATTGTCCTTGGGATGTGATCAACTACTGTGGGGCCCTGCGTGACGGGAGTGTGCAAAGACCGCAGAATTATTGGGTGAATACGAGCGGAAATGATATCGTAAGGAGATTTATCAGTAAAGCAAATACAGCCGGCCGGCAGGAAATTGAGGAACTGATCGCGGGCGGCAGTATCAGGAAGAAGATTCGGGAGGAATTGACTTACAGGGATCTGGATGCTGATTTTGATAATCTGTGGAGTATTTTGTTCACGACAGGTTATTTGACAAAGCGCGGTGTACAGGAGGATGGCCTGACGGTGCTTGTCATTCCGAACAGGGAAATATGTTGGATCTTTGTAGAACAGATACAGGAATGGTTTCGACAGGAGACGAAAAGAGACACCGGGCGGCTGGACAGCTTCTGCAGGGCTTTTGAACAGAATGATGTCTCGGCGATTGAAGAGGGTTTTACGGCTTACCTGAGAAAAACGATCAGCATTCACGACACAAGTGTGAGAAAAGAGCGGAAGGAGCATTTTTATTACGGTATTCTGCTGGGGCTTTTTGGAAATATGGACCATTGGAATGTCATGTCGAACGCAGAGGCGGGAGAAGGATACTGTGATATCGCCGTGGAAATTGACAATCTGGAAACAGGCATCATGATAGAATTAAAATACGCGGAGGATGCGGCATTCGAAGAAAGCTGTCAGGTGGCTTTGCGGCAGATCAGGGACAGAAAATATGAAGAAATCCTTATCAGGGACGGTATGAAGACTATTTACCGTTATGGGATTGCATGTTATAAAAAGCGCTGCCGAGTAGTCTGCGGATAGAAGCGGACAGGCGGCATACTGCGGGAAGAACTGTATTTTTGGTGAAAAGGAAGTAAACGGCAGGGCAACCACTGCCGCGGAAAGGAGAAGGGCATATGAGGTATAGAGAACTTGGAAAGACCAGCCTGATGGTCAGCGAGATCGGCCTGGGCGGGGAGTGGCTGGAGCGCCACAACACGGAGGAAGTAAGGGAGGTCATCGAGACCTGTGAAAAGGAAGGGATCAACATTCTGGATTGCTGGATGTCAGAACCCAATGTCCGCTCGAATATCGGTCTGGCCATCAAAGGACGGCGGGAGAAATGGATCATCCAGGGTCATATCGGTTCCACCTGGGAGAACGGGCAGTATGTGAGGACGAGGGATCTGACGAAAGTAAAGCCTGCTTTTGAGGATCTGCTGACGAGACTGCAGACGGATTACATAGATCTGGGGATGATCCATTTTATTGATACGGCGGAGGAATTCGACAGGGTTATCGGCGGGGAATTCATGGAGTATGTGCGGCAGTTGAAAAGAGACGGCGTGATCCGGCATATCGGTATGAGCACCCACAATCCGGAGACGGCGAAGCTGGCGGCCTGCCAGGGCGAGATCGAGATGATCTTATTCAGCGTTAATCCGGCTTTTGATATGCTGCCGCCGATCACGAACATAGACGATTATTTTGTGGAGAGCTTTGACGAACATCTGGGCGGTATCGCGCCGGAGCGTGAGGAATTGTATAAGCTGTGTGAACATAATGGCGTGGGCATCACCGTGATGAAGGGGTATGCCGGCGGCCGTCTGTTTGATGCGCACAGATCGCCTTTCGGAGTTGCCCTGACGCCGGTGCAATGCCTGCACTATTCCCTGACAAGACCTGCGGTTTCGTCGGTAATGGTGGGCTATGACACACCGCAGCATGTGTATGAGGCGACAGCTTACGAGACGGCGTCGGAGGCGGAGAAGGACTACGCCAGCGTTCTGGCATCGGCCCCGCGCCACGCCTTTTCCACGGGACAGTGTACATACTGCGGGCATTGTGCGCCGTGTCCGGCAAAGATCGACATTGCCATGGTCAATAAACTGTATGATCTGGCCGCGATGCAGGAGGAGGTGCCGGGAACGGTCCGGGCACATTATGCGCAGCTTGAGGCGAACGCGTCGGATTGTATCGGCTGCAAGACCTGTGAGGGCAGATGCCCGTTTCATGTGCCGATCGCGGAGCGGATGCAGAAGGCGCAGTCCAGATTTTTTATGTCATAAAATTATCTTGTAAAAAGACAGGCGGGATAATATAATAAATTGCGTAGATTAAGACGCAACAGAATATACATAACAGTTCAGATGGCAATATCATGACATTGGCGTCTGAACTGTTTCGAGTATACGGGATCTGTACGGGAGACAAATGGAAAATTATATCGACATTCATACGCACATTCTGCCGGGAGTGGATGACGGGGCACAAAGTCCGGAGATGAGTCTGGAAATGCTGCGTATGGCAGCAGGGGACGGCATTGGCCAGATCATCCTTACACCGCACAGCAAGCCCTGGCACAGACACAGAAGCTGTGCGGAGGTGGCTTCCGGAGTCGCCCGGCTGCGGGAATTACTGCAGGAAGAGCGGCTGGATATTCAATTATATACGGGAAATGAATTGTTTTACCGCAGCGGCCTGCTTGAAGAGCTGGAGGCCGGGCAGGCCGCTGCGCTGGCGGATTCCCATTATGTGCTTGTTGAATTTGATCCCGCGGCGGATTATGATTATATCAGGAACGGTGTCCGAGGTGGAGGCATCCGAGCAGGCCATACTGGATTACGTGAAAAACGTACTGCAATACACGGTATGCACAATTACAAGGACTTAAAAATCCCAAGGCGGCGGGAATGCCGGAAAGAATATGAAGAAACTGATACTGATGGGGCGCAGCGAGAGCGGGAAAACCACTTTGAAGCAGGCGTTGTCCAAAGAGAAAATACAATATTATAAAACCCAGTATATTCACTATGATGATGTGCTCATAGACACGCCCGGGGAATATGCCCAGACCCATCACCTGGGATACGCACTGGCGCTGTATTCCTACGAGGCCGATGTGGTGGGACTTGTGGCGGCGGCCACGGAAAGCCATACGCTGTTCCCGCCCAATATCACCTGCATGGTGAACCGGGATGTCATCGGCATTGTCACCAAGATCAATGACCCGAAGGCAAACAGGCCCATGGCCGAATTATGGCTTAAGAATGCGGGCTGCAGGGAAATTTTTTCCGTGGATTCCGTGACAGGGGAGGGTGTGGATGCCATTTTGGAATATTTGAACCGTCCAAAACAGAAAAAACCACAAAAATAAAACAAAAACGGCACAATCCAACAACTATTTGTTGACTTGTGTGGTATATAGGCTTATAATAAAGCCAAATGATGCTGTAACTGCAAATAGGGATAAAAATAACTTCTCGGAATCTCAATGAATGTGATTCTAACTGAAAATTGACAACTGAA
>OFGA01002407.1_pt1 | contig 11556 bp, 14 predicted proteins | sample 1521471 | NCBI WGS metagenome assembly OFGA01 (sample SAMEA3504086, study PRJEB24116) | mouse gut metagenome | biome: mouse gut; feature: mouse-associated habitat; material: faeces | place: Denmark | collected 2011
GCTCGAAAACGGAACAGGACAGCGTTTCACTGGTTCTACAGAGGATTTCTTTCATATGCTGTTGGAGGAATGAAATGTTAAAGCTATCATCTACGACAAAATTTAAAAAAGATTTAAAACTATGCCAAAAAAGAAATTATAATTTAAATCTGCTGTATGACATTGTGAATATATTAAGAATACCAACAGCATTACCGCCCCAAAATAAAGACCATGATTTAAAAGGCAATTTTGGCGGAAAAAGAGAATGCCACATTACACCTGATTGGTTATTGATCTATCGAATTGAAAATGATGAATTAATGCTTGACAGAACAGGAACACATTCTGATTTATTTAAAAAATAATTTCCAACCATTACTTCTCTGGCAAACGGAATCATTTCCTGCTTCAACCAGGAAAAGTAATTTCCCTTTAACAAAAACTCCAGGTCATTAAAAATCCCGCCTGCCATAATAAAGCTCCTAATATGAAAGATAAGATTTTAACTCCTGATATAACTTTGCCACAGGAAGTCCCACCACATTATTATAATCGCCCTCAATGCTTTCAACAAAACGTCCGCCGATTCCCTGTATGCCATAGCTGCCCGCCTTATCCATAGGCTCACCGGAACTGACATAATCTTTGATTTCTGCATCAGACATCGGATAAAAGGTAACATTTGTGCACTCACAAAAATGAATACACTGACGCCTGCCGTGCTGCATCAGGACCGCTGTGACACCTGTATAGACCTGATGACGGTTTCCTGACAGCATGCGCAGCGTATTTACAGCATCATTTTCATCTTTTGGCTTGCCTAAAATCTTCCCCTGACAGGCGACCGCCGTATCCGCGCCGATTATCAGATAATCGTCCCGCAGGCCGCATAGGCCCTGTTCTGCCTCATACGCTTTCCGGCCTGCCAATTCCAATACGACGTCCTCTGGCAGCTCTTTTGTGCAGTGCTCTTCCCCATTTGCTGCCATGATCTCAAATTCTGCAAATAGTTTTGCAAGCAGCTCTTGCATCACGGAAGTCCTCTATCGGGCCCTCCTGCAAATCCTGGAATGCGTTTACAATCTTTTCGTTAATATCATCATCACTTTGACCTGAAACATATTTTATGTCAGAAACTTTTACAATCCCCTGCCTGATCTTATATTATTTTACCAGAATTTCCCTCTGTAAATAAAATGAATATATAATTTTTTCTTTCACCGGCTTTCCAGTCGCCTTTTCTAACGCCTCTGCATATAGATCCAGCTGTACGGCATAACGCTCGGCCAGCTTCTCCGGCTCCTTTACCGAATCTGTCTTATAATCAAGAATCACCAGCCTGCCGTCTTCTTCCCAGTATACATCCACAATTCCCTGAATCAGAATCAGCTCCTCGCTTGCTTTTTCATAGACTCTGGAAGCGGGTATGCCCATCACAAACGGCTGTTCTTTGTGCAGCGTGCCTTTTTCCTGCGCCATGCAGCAATCCAGAATTTCCTGATATCTGGAAAAAGCGTTTTCCGCAGGCCCTAAAATCCTCTGGATGCTTTTTGCATTGTCAAATAAATCATTCCCCACGCCAAGGCCTGTGCAGCACCCCTCCACAAAAATGCAGTCGCGCCCATCCCATATTTTTTTCAGGTATGCAAAACGCTTTTTGGGGGCGTCTGTCTGGTTGTCACGGAACATCACATATGGCCTTGTCACATAAGCATCATAATAAGTTTTCTCGGGGTGCAGAAGCTCCAGATGCTCCTTACGCACCTGCGGGTTCAGGTAACAGCGGATTTCCCTTCTGGACTGCTCATTATACTTTTCCAAACTGCCATAATTGTCGGCAATCCCAATCAGCAGGTTGCTGTCCTCTGACTGGAGCACCTCTTTCAGCCGATGGCTTAATTCCTCCTCCACCTCTGTCTGGAACCTGTGGCGGATGCGCCCTGCAATCGCTGCAAATTCCCCGTCCCCGAACCTTGCCAAAGACTTCCCATGGGCAACAATCTCATCAATGGCCTGCTCGCCCCTGGCAATTTTCGGGAAAAAACCATCCATAGGGTGCTGTATCCTGTCCCAAAGTTCATAAACTGCATTTTCCTGAAAATAAATATTGTCCTGCTGCTTCTGCTCTGCCCACTCCAGAATCTGCTTCTGCCCGCGAGTCAGCAGCCTGTTTTCTTCCTCTAATTGATATACCCTCCGCTGCAAGCCTTCTACAATCCCAAGAAGGCTTAAAAATTGCTGCTCTAATTCCATCGCTACCTACCGTCCTTCTTCTATCTCCTAAATTTAAATTGGGAAATTGCCATTTCCCGCTTCCATTCAAATAATGATGCAGCATACTCCCATGTTGGACACCATGTATTAATTATAGTAAAAATTATGGCTATTTACAAGGGAATTCCTCATTTCTCCCTATCAATACTGTTTTCCCTTGAAAGGCAAAGCCGTAACAGCGTATCTTGTCCTGCGGGATTCCTTTTGCCAGCAGGCTTGCGGCGTAATTCTTTTCCTCTATCTGGGCTAGGGCGGATGCTACCGTTTCCTGTAAATCCTTCTCTTTTGCTGGGCGGAATACTTTAAATTCCATAATGATAGCGTCATCTTCCCGTTTTTTTGGCTCAAGCATTACATCATACCTGCCAAACCCACTCTCCCGGTTAGAGATGAGCACATAGCGGCCTGCCAAATCCACCATAAGCCCCAGCACAAACCCATGGTAGAACCGTTCTGGTTCTTCCTTGGACGGCTTTTTCCCTGTGTCAAAATAGCTGAACGTTGCCCCAGCCATCCGGTTCATATATTCATTCATGGCATCCACATCATCTAACATCAATGCCTTGATAAAATCATTGTAATAGTCATTCTCCCCGCTCTCAAACCAGCCCAGCACCAAGTCCTCAAACATGGTTTGCACTTCCCAGTTCGCCAGCGCAAGCTGGCAGTGGCTCCTGCCGTCCGGTTCCACAGATTCCGTGTGCGCCACTTTCAGGTAGCCTGTGGCCAGCAGGAAGTTCCACAGCGCATCCTTCTTTGCAAGCAACTGGCTGAACACAATCTGCTCGTCCACAAGGACTGGGATTGTCCCCCCGCGCAGCAATGTTTCAAATTCCAGCTTCACGTTCTTGTTCCCTTCCTGCACCAGCTTCCCCACCAGGCCGTTAGAGCTGGTATTGGCCCAGTAAGCGCCCACTTTCCGGGCAGAAAGGTAATATAGCACAGACCATGGGTTATAGATGTCCGTCTTCTTCCCAAAGGTGAACCCGTCATACCATTTTTTCACTTCCTGCCTCCGGTCAGACAGGCCAAACTCATCCAGTGCGTCAAACACCTCCTGCTCCGTGAACCCGAAACATTCCGCATATTCCTCTGACGTGGTGGTAACCACCCGCAGGTTATTCAGGTCTGAAAAGACGGATTCTTTGCTGACCCTTGTAATCCCTGTCAGGACTGCCCGCTCCAGGCAGGGGTTCGTCTTGAAGGTGGCATTGAATAGGTTCTTGATAAAAGACACCATCTCCTCCCAATAGCCGTTCATATAGGCTTCCTGCATGGGGGTGTCGTATTCGTCCAGCAAAATGATGACATGTTTGCCATAATAATGCTCCATGCAGATTGCAAGCCTTTTCAAAGACATAGATGCGACAGCATCTGTCATGCCATCATTGATACTGGCAAAGTAGCCTTTTTCCTGCTGGGTTAAGATATCGCTTTCCAGCAGGAAATAATAGCTGTTATACAAATCTATCAGAATTTGGGCAAACATATCCCGGGCAACTTCATAAGTTCCGCCCTTCACATTTGCAAAGCTAACGCTGATGACTGGATACGTGCCCTGCAGCTTGCGGTATTCCTCCTTTTTCCAGATGGAAAGCCCTTCAAACAAATCTCCCCGGCCGGCATATTCTATGGAAAAGAACTTTTCCAGCATACTCATATTCAGGGTCTTGCCGAACCGCCTTGGGCGGGCGATAAGCGTCACAATGTCGTTTGATTCCCACCATTCCCGGATGAAATCTGTCTTGTCTACATAAAAATTGTTGGTGCGCCTTACAGTTTCAAAATCTTGGTGGCCGATGCCTGTTTTTGTTGCCATGGGAGCCTCCTCTCTTTGGATGATCCGATTTTTCCCCAGAGCAAACGACACAGGGAACTCATTGGAGCCAGACAGCAAGCCAAAACGGTTCTACTAAATTCCCTGTATACTGAAAAACAAAAAGTTTGCTGGGATACTAAGGTTTTACTGAGTTTTAGTATATCGGATTTTTGGGGAAAACACAATGAAAAGAGAGAAAATAATGTGCAAAGGTACATCAAAAAACAGCGGGATTATGGGGAACCTTCCTATAAAAGGAAAAAATATTAAATGAAAATGCAGCAAAAGAGTAGCAGCCAAGCTATGAGGGATATTCCTAGAAAACACGAAGTACAGCCCTGCTTTGCATGGTTTATATCAAAGCAGGGCTGCATGGGCAAGCTCCTCTTTATCCTAAAACGATTCCTAAATTTTAAGGAGGTTTTCAACCACAATATCCTGCATCTCATCTGTCATGCCCGGATACAGCGGCAAGCTTATCATATGCTGGTACAAACTTTCCGCATTTGGGCAGAAAATTCCCTGATATCCATGGTTCTTGTAATAAGGATGATGGTATAACGGGATATAATGGACATTTACGCCGATGCCAACCTTTTGCAAAGCTGCAAACACTTCCTTCCTGTCCCTCCCTAAAACCTGCACAACATAAAGATGCCAGCCGCTCTTTGTATTTTCCAGTTGCTTGGGAACCACCAAATTCGGAATTCCTGCAAATGCTTGGTTATACCGTTCCACTAATTGCCTTCTACGTGCCAAAAACATGTCCAGCTTATTCATCTGGCTGCAGCCAAGGGCAGCTTGGATATCCGTCATACGGTAATTATAACCCAATTCCAACTGCTCATAATACCAGCCGCCTTCATCCTCCTTTTGCTGCATCAAGTTTTCTTCCCTTGTGATTCCATGGCTGCGGAATAGTTTCAGGCGCTCATATAAGTTTTCATCATTGGTAACTACCATTCCGCCTTCCCCTGTTGTAATCGGTTTTACTGGATGAAAACTAAATGTTACCATATCTGAAAAAGCGCCAATTTTTTTCCCTTTATATTCTGCCCCAAGAGCATGGGCGCCATCCTCAATCACAGTCAAATGGTATTTCTCTGCTATTTGCCGTATTTCATCCATTTCACAAGGCTGGCCTGTAAAATGCACGGGGATAATGGCCTTTGTTTTGTCTGTTATTTTCCGCTCTATGTCCTCTGGGTCAATATTATAAGTAACTGGATTGATATCTGCAAATACCGGCGTCCCTCCACAATATAGGACACAGTTTGCAGATGCAGCAAAGGTAATGGGGGTAGTTATCACCTCGTCCCCTTCGCCGATTCCCGCTGCAAGGCAGGCAACATGGAGAGCGGCAGTGCCGTTTGATACAGCCACTGCATAGTTCGCTCCAACATATTCTGCAACCTTTTGCTCAAATTTTTCCACAACAGGCCCTGTTGTTAAAAAGTCAGAACGAAGCACGTCCACGACTGCCTGAATATCATCTTCTTCAATTGTCTGATGTCCGTATGGGATGTACATTTTTACCACTCTTTTCTCTTTTTATTTAATTTCTTCCCAACTTTATACTAATTAGGCTTACTAATTATCACTTATACTCTTTCTCACTTGTTATAAAATTAAACTTAATGATTTCTTCTTACACTTATATATACTTCTGCCTTCCATGGCGCTTAGCATAATTGCCGACCATTGCCGCCTTATTTACTTCCTAACTTCCACAAATTTGGCATAATAATTTCTTCTTCCACATGGCTAAACATCTGTTTCGTTTTCTGCATAAACCCTGCGGGAAGCTGCCGCCCAAACTTTGTAACATGCTCCTGAAGCTGCACAACATTATCTACGCCAACCACTACATAATCAATATATGGGTTATTTGCAGGATAATTCAGTAATGTAGTTACTTTATCCAATTGAAATTCTTCCAACAACTGCCCAAACTCATTTAAGTATTTTTTAGCCTTCCCCAGACTTTCTGGGATATCGTCTGGTTCCATCAGGAACAACCCTTGTAAAAAAGCGCTTCTTGTAAATATCGTTATCCCTTTTGATTTTGCTTTTTTCAAAAAGCCCGTTGTATCCCCTCTCTGGTCAAAAACATTGTATGGCATCTGGATAAAATCAATCACCCCGCTATCAATGGCTGCTTCGCCCTCACTTACCTGATAAATGGATATCCCTATATTTTTTACCAGGCCTTCCTGTTTCACTCTTTGCAATGATGCAATGACATCCTGATTATAAATACACTCTGCCTTGTGCAACAAATAACCGTATAAATCCTGGGTATGCAGCCGCCTTAAAGAACCACAGGCTTCCTGGTATATTTTTGGGGAAATGTCCTTCAAATCTCCCATGTTTCCAGCAGACAATTTAGACACCACCTTAAACTTCTCCGCCGTTACCTTCCTTGAAACCGAATACTCCCCAAGAAGTTCTTCCGAATTCCCATAAGCTGCCGCCGTATCAAAAACTTTAATTCCATGGGCAACTGCCAGATCTAATATCTTAAAAACTTCTTCTTTTGACGGCTGCCCCAATGTATTATTAATTCCATAATCCATCCCAAATTGGACAGTACCTAAACACAATTCTGCCATCCTTATATCTATTCCTTTCCCTCTGCCAAAGCACAAAACGGCATGAAAAACCTTAAACCTTCCATTATGCTTCCCCGCTGTAGGTTACTTTCTTCTGTTCCACATCTTCGTTCATATGCAGCCATTGAGGGTGGCCGGCATATTCCTTTAAAATATCCTCAAAAGAAAAATACTGGTTCTTATCATACAAATTTTCATAAATATCCATAACCAGCTCCTTATCCTGTTTTGTGTCCATCGTCCAGCGCAAATGGCTGTAATCTTCCCCCACACAGGACACATGTTTGCACCGGAACAGCTCTGGATTTTTATACAAGTATGGCGTCACATGCTCTAAGCATTGGGCATCTTCTGCATTTTCATAAGCCTGTTTCAATGCAACATATGTAAAAATTTCAACTGCCATTCCCAGAGGAAGCCCCTCACGGTAATAAACATAGTCAAAATTATTTTCCCTAAAATATGTAATTCCCATATCAATTAAGCCTGCATCCACCAGCGCATTGTCACCTGTCAGCCGAAGGACGATATCCGCCTGATACTTAGTAGCGCAATCATAAAACCGCTCCAATACGTTATTCTGGCTGCCACGCCAGCAAAGTATATTATTTTCTTTTGCCATCTGCTCCACTGCGTCATCTGCCTGTTCTACAGATGTGGCAATCACTACATCACTGACAAATTCTGACTGCCTGACCCTATTTACAATATGCCACAACATAGGTTTTCCGCAAAGCTCCGTCAGTACCTTATTCGGAAACCGCGTAGAACCCATCCTTGCCTGTATAATTGCAATTATTCCCATTCTGCCATTCCCTCCTGAACTTGATGCCATATTCCCTACAGCCCTATCCTATTTACCTTCTTGTTCTGGACATGGTACTGAAAATCTGCCGTATGGCTTTACTTTCATATGTATTGCCCACAGTCAACCTGATACACCTGCCCAGTGATATTATTCGACTTTTCCCCTGCCAAAAAGACAATCAGGTTTGCTACCTCTATGGGGTCTGTCAGCCTCCTGATCGCACATTCGTCCAATACCATTTTCTTAATCAGCTCGCTTGTATTCTTTTGGCCATCTGTGTCAATATAGCCCGGAGCTACCACGTTGCAATTGATATTATATTTTCCAAGTTCTTTTGCAATTGTCTTGGTAAACCCTTCAATCCCAGCTTTTGCAGTGGAATACGCAACGCTTCCTTCCCGGCCACGCAGCCCATTTATGGAACCTATATTAATAATCTTCCCTTTATTCGCTTCAATAAAATATTTACAAACTGCTTTACTATAATAAAATACTGGATAGAGCACATTCTGTATGGTATATTCAAAATTCTCTTTTTCCAAGCGGACTAAAGAAGCATCCCTTGCGCCGGCAGCATTATTCACCAACACATCCAGCCTGCCAAAATGGTTTATGCAGGTTTCTGCCACTTCAAATGCTTTTTCATATTCTGTAGCATCTGCATGGAAAGCCAGTACCTTATCGCCATACTGTTCTGCCAAATTGTTTGCATTTTCTTTACTTTTCCAGTAAGTAAAACATACATGGTAACCTTCTTTTACAAATTCATCCACTAATATCTTTCCCAGCCCTGATGCACCGCCTGTAATTAAAGCTACTCTCTGGTTTTCCATATCCATTGCTATTTACCTTCTTTCTTGCCTTACATCTGACTTAAAATCTCCGCGATACGCCACGCCCCTTTGCCATCTACCAAGCCCTGCATTTTTTCCGATTTTTGTTGGCGCAGCTTACAGTTGCCGTAATATAGGTTTAAAAGGGAATTTATCTTTCCAACCACATTTTCTTCCCTTACATCTCCTGCATAATCAATAATCCCATCCTTATGGAATGTCTTCACATTGTCTAATTGGTTATCCGCAATGGCATAAGCAATGGTTGGCACCCCTAATGCACATAATTCATATAGCGTTGTCCCTCCAGCAGCAACTGCCAGATCTGCATGTTCCATATGTTTTTCTATATCTTGGACGGCTTTATAAACATGGATATTCTGATGTCCGCTATACTTACCGCATATGTAGTCATATTTTGGATAATACACACCACAAATCACCTGAATGTCTTTATATTTTTTTATCTCTATGCTCTCTAGCAAACATTCCAGCATATTATACTTATCTGTCCCACCAGAAAGCAAAATCAGATTCTCTGCGGATGGGTTTATCTGTTTTTTTCCACACCTTTCAAAATTCCGCCGCAACGGGACATACTGCGTACCAAGAAATAAGTTTGTTCTTTGATAATTCCTATTTTGATAAAACGTTTTTCCATAATTGGCATAACAAACCAATGCATTTACTGGATACTCAAATGCATTAAGATCGTCTATATATAATGTCTTAACCATCTGGGTTAAGGCATTCAGATAATTTGGCGTAACCTGATAACTGTCTACTAAAATCTTTTCAATTCGCTGTTCCTCAATTACTTTTCCTATAATTGGCAGCTCTGAATCCATGTCATCCCAGCATGTGTGGAGTATGGTATACGGAAAGCCATGCTTGTCCAAAAGGCTGCAGGCTTGGGGGTCTGCCAGAAGGAACATGATATCTTCCCCCTGAGCCCTTGCTGCTTCTGCAATTGCTAGGCAGCGCATCACATGCCCTGTTGCAATTATATCATTCATGTCAGTTCTGATATATATCATAGTTCCCCTTCATACAACACTTTTGCTGTACCAGAAACAAAACACGTCCCATCGTTTCCATATACATTCGTTTCCAGTGTAAATATTTTCTTTTCCTGCATGATGTCCTTTATTTTTACCTTTGCCGTAACACAATCCCCTACATATACTGGCTTTAAAAACCGCATATTCTGTTCCAGATATATACTTCCTTCACCCGGAAGCTGCATCCCAATAACTTTTGAAATTAATCCAGCAACAAACATCCCATGTACGATAGTTGCCCCAAACCTGCTATTTTTGGCAAACCCATCATCAATATGAAGCGGGTTACAATCTCCTGTCAATTCAGAAAAAGCAAGGACTTCATCTTTCCCAAATGTTTTTTCCACTGATACTTCCTGCCCAATATAAAAATCATCCATTCCCTATTTCCTCCAGCAAAGCCTTTTCCAAATCCAATAGTTCCTTGCTTCTGTCCCCTCTCTTTTTGGCGGGTATGCCAGTATATATAGACCATGGCTCCGTCCCTTTGCTGCATAAAGACATACTGCCAACCGCCGTCCCTTCTTCTACTGTTACCCCCGGCAAAATGACAGAATTACATCCTATAATAGCATGTCTTTTTATTTGGACAGGCGCATGCATCATTTTAGGCTTATATGCCATAGGTACCATTGGATTTGTCATGGAAGAACCTGTATAGTCGTCAGAAACCGCGTAAACAGAACACTTTGAAGACAGCCCCGTAAAATCTTCCATTACAACCCCTGCTTCTCCGCCATATATACCGCAGAATTGTGAGATATGGATATAATCTTTCAATGTCACATTCCCGCTAATGCATGTAAAATCATCAATCCTTACATGGTTGCCAATGCTCAGTTTTTCCGGGGCATAAATCATTACATTCCTGCCAATCAGGACATCTTCCCCGAATGATTTTAACCCTAACTTCTTCAATTCTTCCTGGCTCAAAAAATTATTCATCCTCATCCCCCTCCCCGATCAATTCCCATGACATCGGTGTACCTGCTTTTATGTCAGCCGCTGCCCGTCTATTCAATATCTCTTTATAATGCTTTGGTTCCATGCCTGCTCCCGGACGAATTACCCGGACATTTTCAGTTGTAAACCTTTCTCCCCTTTTAATCCCAGACACTGCAAAAACAGATTTCCGGAAACGGTAATTAGCACTTTCCTGCTCTGTTACGCCATATTGTATATTCCCAACTGCCCGCTCTGCTTGCCTTACATCCAACACCATCTGCTTAAACTCCTGAGGTTCCATAGAAAATGGAGCATCTGGGTTTTCAATTTCCCTACTAATGCAAAAATGTTTTTCTATCACCTTGGCTCCAAGGGCAACTGCTGTCACAGCCCCTATCGATCCCCTTGAATGGTCAGATAACCCAACGTGAACTTGGAATGTTTCCTGCATATTCTGCATTGTCCGTAAATTCATCCCATCCGTAATTGCCGGATAGGCGCTGGCACACTTTAATAAAACAATCTGCCCATTCCCCACTTTTTGGATAGCGCACACAGCATCTTCTATTTCCCCTAATGACGCCATCCCCGTAGAAAGAATCATTGGTTTTCCCTTTGATGCCGTATACTCAATTAGAGGAATATCTACAATTTCAAAGGAAGCAATTTTATAAAAATCCAATTCGATATCTTCCAAAAAATCTACTGCCGTCCTATCAAATGGTGTAGACAAAAAATCTATGCCTACTTTCTCTGCTTCCTTTTTCAGTTCTGGCTGCCATTCCCATGGTGTAAATGCTTTCCCATAAAGCTGGTACAGATTTTCACCTTTCCAAATTCCAGATGTGATTTGAAAATATTCATTACTGCAATCCATAGTAATCGTGTCTGGCGTATACGTCTGAATTTTAATGCAGTCTGCCCCTGCTTCCTTTGCTGCATGGATGATTTCCTTTGCCCGCTGGATGCTGCCTGCATGGTTTGCAGACATCTCCGCAATAATATACGCTGGCAAATTTTCACCGATAATTGGTTTCCCCTGTATCTGTATATCTTTCATTCTCCTTACATTCTCCTACTCAATCCATTTCACATACTGTGTTCCATCCCTTTTATAACCTAATTTCTGAAAAATTTTATTTGAGGCCACATTTTCCTGCTTTACAAAAGCCTTCATCAGAGTCCTCTGGGGCACTTTTTCTTCTGCCAACCTTATCAGTAC
>OFGA01002409.1_pt1 | contig 11553 bp, 12 predicted proteins | sample 1521471 | NCBI WGS metagenome assembly OFGA01 (sample SAMEA3504086, study PRJEB24116) | mouse gut metagenome | biome: mouse gut; feature: mouse-associated habitat; material: faeces | place: Denmark | collected 2011
AATCCTGCATTAAAGGCAGAAGGAAAGAATCCGTTTACACTGGCATCCAAACCGGGCGACGGTACCTATCAGGAATTCTTAAACAACGAGACACGTTACAGCCGTCTTGCAAGATCTTTCCCGGATCGCGCAGAAAAACTGTTCAAAGAATCCGAAGAAGCTGCAAAGGCTCGCTATACACACTTAGAGAGACTGGTTGAGCTTTATAAATAAGAATATGAATCATGCATTCGAATCGATTTGCGGCAGACGCAGATGCAGGACGGATGTATGACGCAGAAAACCCGCTGTACGTAAAGTGCAGCGGGTTTTTTCTGCCGTCTTCTGTTCCCTGAAAGTAATGCAGGTTTACCCGTGAACCGTAACGGGAGCTGGCTGGATTTCACTGTCAATTTGAAAATTCGGTTTACAAAGTCCTTTGCAAATGATAAAATATATTGAAACAATTCCATAAAATACAGTAAAAACTGTGCGGAGGAACAACCATATGAATCAGAGGGGTAATGATACTGCTCTTGGAATGAACAGGATAAAGCAGGAGAATGGCTCACAGGGAGAGCAAGGGTGCTATCAAGGAATGTGGGAAAAACAATCTTTCCTTTTCGTTTTTTCTTTGTCATGAATGGTAAAAAGGTTTGCAGTATCTCTATAAATGCACATATTTCTATCTCGATTTCATAGAGCAATTGTTCCCGTCTGAACTTCTTCAATTTTGTATGATAAAATTGACCTGCTTGTAAATGGATCATATACGTTGGCGCATCATAATTTTCTTTTATCTCATCTATAAAATTTTGTACCTCAGACAGGTTAGAAAAATCTGCCTGCCTGTATACAAAAATATTATTATTTACCGGATTAATCTTCTCAATTTCTTTCTTATTTGAACGATAGTGGCAAATAAAAATACTATCTTTTCTTCCTTCATTTAATTTATTAAGTAAAGCAGCACCTACATCCGAAGATGCTCCCAAAACCAAATATATATCTCTATCATTCATCCAATATACCTACCGTTATCTTTGCACTACTTACCTTTTCACCAAATTGGTTTGTAACTTTCGCATTAATTTTTACTCTATGAAATAATTCTTTCTTTTCGGCAACCACCCCTGAAATATTCAAAGAATCCCCCGAGTATACGGGTTTATTAAAATCAACTTTCATTTCATGTAACAAGCAATATTTTCCAGGCAAATACATTCCAACAAGCCGGGAATAAAAAGACGCGACTAGCATTCCATGAGCTATCATTCCCCTCATCCCCTTTTCCTTTGCATAACTGTCATTTGTATGCATCGGATTATGGTCCCCGCTTAACATCTGAAATGTTTCTATCATTTTTTGTGTGATCACTATATTAAAATCAGCTTTGGTCTTACCTTCCTCTAGCTGTCTCATTGTATATGAATTCATTATTTTTCACCAACTTTTTGTTCTGTCAGATCAATAAATTCACCTATATTATTCAGTTTTGTTACTTCTTGTAATGTGAACGTGATTCCAAACTCCACTTCTATATTTTCTATCAACTGAATATGTGTCAAGGAATCCCAATCCTCTATATCCTCTGCAGTCATATTTTCCTGCAGAATAATATCATCATCTTCAAATACCTCTCTAAAAATACACTGTAATTTTTCTTTTACCATCATTCAATCTCCTTAATAACCGTATCTCTTAACAAACCAGTATTCACGTTATACACATATTTTGTTCCTTCGCCATCTCCATTTTCCAAAATATGAAATCCCAATTGGGGAAATAATTCCTTTACCACAGAATTTTTAGGGGTTGCAATATATTCCCCTACGATACTTTCACAGCTCCACTGTATTGCAATCTCAAGAATTTTATTAAACGTTAAATACTCAACATCTCTTTTTAATACTCTACAACTCATTACCCATGTATCAATAAAACACTCCTGCCCTGTCTTTTTTAAAATAACACAAGAAATTATCCCGAATTTGCTAAAACAATCTTCCAGTGTTACAGTTAATAAGCAATATCCATTATTATTCAACATTTCCATTATATTTTCCGAAGAATATCTCTTTGTTCTTGTATTAAATTGATTAGACTTATTAATTAACTGTGTGAATCGTTCAATATTCTCTGTTTTTAGGTAATCGACCTTTCCTTTCATACACAAAACAGCTAAATACTCTTGATAATCGTCATACTGAATACGTAATTCTCTTCGTTCTACGTTACTTTTATAAGAATTTCCACGAGTAATATCTTCTTCTGTCAAATTCAGCCACTCAAACGGATGTTCTTTCTCCAGGGCAATAACGTATTCTGCAACGTTTTCTGGTACATCTATGACCAACACCTCCGGATGATACATTTTTACAATTTCACGCTCTGCCGGATTATCATCAAAAAACACAAAACTATCTGTCGATATATTGAGTTCTTTCGCAACGGCATCAATATTAGATGCCTTATCTTCCCAATTAGCAATAAAACAAGAAAAATCATCATATTTTAAAATCATATTTTCATTCATAATAAAAGGCTCTTTCGCCACTTCATAATCATTCTTACTTATTACTGCTAAGATGATTCCTCTTTTTTTCAAATTCAATATATATTGTTGAAAAAAACGATATGCTTCCCCTATTGCATCATTGGGATCTATTATTATCCCCTGTCCTCCTTGTTCTGCAACTACACCTCCCCATAATGTGTTGTCCAAATCTAAAATAAGACATTTTTTTACATAGCCATATAAATTAGATACCTGCTGTGCAAATACATCACAGACAACACCAATATATTTTAAGGAATATCCCAATTTACTGGTAAAGTATTTCGCATAATCAAACCATCTACTTTTGCCTTCTACAGACGCGATATACTCCAGATCTATTATCGTAACATTAGAAAATTTATTTTCTATAAGTGCAATATTAAGCAAATGATAAATATTGGATTTAGAATAATATGCATTTGCCTCCAGATTCCCCAGTTCTCGTTCTATTGGCAACACCATATTGGTTTGAAAAATATAACAATGAAGTATACTAGATATTCGATTCCACAATTTCTGATAATAATTAATTTGAGAATGCACAAAAGCATCTATCGTCTCTCTTTCGGAAAATAATTCTGGCATATTCCGAATATCTCTATAATCTGGTAAAATAATTACTATTTCTGGCTCGAATTTATACAATTGGGATTCCTTATCAAAGGCATCCATGTCAATACCATTGTATTCGCCCTCGTAAATATCTGCATAAACATTATATTTTAGCAAAAAAAGTTTCAACACCATAACAAAATATTGTAAACTATATGATCCAATAACTGCTATTTTAACTTTTTGTTTACATATACTTTCTCTACTTTTCTTCAGGCTTTGAGCTAATTTTATAATTTGAACATAATCATAGATTGACAATTCAAGAATTTTGCTTTTATATTGACTAATATTCACCGATTTCTCCAGACTCCCTTTTTGTATACTCTTCTCTCAACATAGAAACAGAAATTAAATTTTTATGTTTACCGCCTTTATACACTCTTTGCCGAAGAATACCTTCTTCAACAAATCCAATCTTCTTGCACAATTTTCTCGAAAACACATTATCTTCCTGTAATACGCCATATACACAATTTATTCCTAATTCCAAAAAAACATATTGGAGCATTCCCTTTATTGCATCCACAATATCTCCTTTTATCCTATCTTTCGAAAAAGGATGCAATTTACATCCGAAAGAAACGGTTCTATTCTTCCAATCTAAATCTTCCAACATAATCATACCTATCGTCTTTGAATTTGATAATTCAATCATTAGCTTTATACTCTGATCAGAATTTCTAAATTTTTCAATCCATTGCTCCTGTTCATTATGGCTAATAGGAAAATGCCATCCCACCGTTCTGCACTCTACTTCGGGTGCATTTAGCAAATATAATAATAATTCTGTATCTTCCTTCTCTATCGCCCTCAATTTCACACACCCATAATTAATGTTCATAATTTTCTCTCTTACTCAAAACCTTTCTACGCTTTTTCTTATTTGTTCGACTATATATTCCATTTCCGATTCACCATATCTTTGATCACAAGGGAGCGGCAATATATTTTGTGATAATCCGTATTCCCATTCATCTTTATTACAAATTTCTCCGATATTTGGCCATAGCATCGGCACATAGATTTTTTGTTCTTGTAATTTTTTTCTTATACACGGTCCATTTTCAATGTAAAGGGGGTACATAAATGCCCCGCGCACTTTCTTTATATGCAGTAAATTCAATTTTTCTAGTTTATCATATAAATAAGCATAATTATCTGTACGCGTCATGCAAACCCTTGCATAATCAATTCCCTGTAGCAAATTTTTTGTTAATTTAGACATTTTTTTAATTGGCTCATTATCGAAATAATGTTCATTTTCCGTATACTCACCATAGAACTCTTCTGCCGCTCTTTCAAATCTCCCTACAAGAAAACCAATTCGCCGATATGATTCATCCAACGGGTAAACATTCTCTTTTTTACAATCCGTATACAAAAATGCACCGTCCGGAACACCCAAAAATTTCCTACAAGTATAGAACGTGTCTATGTCTTCCACCGGCATTTGGAAATATGCATGTGTTTGATCCACAATTATTTTTTTATATTTACTTTTTAATAATGCAATCTGTTGATTATCTATCTGACCATAGTAATTTATAAAATATAACCATTCATCTTCTGCCGGGAAAACATTATATGGCAAGAATCGCTTATCAATAGAATAAAATTTGATTTCTACCTTATTCTTTTTACAAATGTCTATAATTGATTTACATATGAACTTTGGTAATAAGATTTTTTTAATACTTCTAATTTCAATCAATAATGCCAGACAATTGCGTCCACAATTCAATGCCATTGCACTACTATGTAACATAGGTAATGAATATCGTTCAAATTCTATATCCCCGCCAATTTCTTTCATAGTATTACTCCACAATCACTTCTACCCATTTCTCCATATTTTCCATTTTTTCAATCATTTCATCCTCACTGGAAAATCTGAGAATCATCGTTCCTAACGTACCGTTTGATCCACTAAACGCATCGACTTGATCTCCCGTCCGATACTGCATCTCAAACTCAACAAGATTTTGGTTCCTAAAATCAGCATTTATTCGAACCTCCTTTAATTTTCCACTCGTTTGACTATGAACCATATAGTTTGACCAATATCCCTGTGTTTCTTTCATATGTAGGTCATCACAACTTTCTCCCAATGCCGCTTTTATCGTGTATTCTACCATATCTATTCCAGTAGCATACTTCGTAACTTGCGGAATTAAGTTCCCACCATTTCTAGGTCCGATTTCCATAAGGTATACATTTTCTTCTTGGTCAATTCTTGCATCAAAGTTGTAGGCTTGTGTTTTCATATTCAACAATGTAATTGCCCTTTGAATTTCTGCATGTATTTTATCATGTACTCTTTGGGGCATAATATAGGGCCAGCTTTCTCCGATCGGAACATATGGATTAACCCCGCTTGAATCGAAATGTTCATTTGCAAAACATCGAAAGACAAGTCTACCATCTACAGAAAACCCATCACCCGCAATCTGGTATCCATATTTTTCTACATACTCTTCAACGATAAAACGTTTACACCGGGAATATACCATAGCTTCATCTATAGCTTGAAGCAAGTTACTCGTATTCTCTATCTTTTTCACACCCTTGCTTCCGGAAGAATCTACCGGTTTAATCATTACTGGAAATCTAAACTCATTAATTTCTCTTATCATCTTATCAATTTCTGAATAAGCATACCCCTTCGCTTTAGGCGTATAAAAATTGTTTTGTTCTAAAAAGGAACGGAATTCATCCTTGTTCGACAAAAGATTAACGGAATGATAAGGACTTGTCGGCAAACCCATTGCCTCTGATACGTATGCCGCTGTTGAAGCAGCCGGATCTGAAGCATAACATACAATTCCGTTAATTTTTAATTTCTCTGCTAATCTTAATACTGCTTCTTTATCCGTTGTACTCACATTATAATATTCATCCGCAAATTTATGTCCTGGATTATTTGCCAAATAATCGCAAGTGATAACATAATGCCCTAACTTTTTTGCGGTCACTACAGAAGGAACTTGAAAATGCGATCCTCCTAATAATAATATTCTTTTCATATTGTGTATCCTTCTATTTTCTTTAAACAAATGCATGATGTATAATAATTTTAGCAATTTCTTCTATATCTTCTATCTCAATATTTTCATAAAATGGTAATGCCAATATTTGTTCGGAAAGTTTTTTTGCATTTCTTATTTCTAATTTCTTATACTTATTTTTAAAACAAGCCTGTTCTGAAGTAAGCGGGTAAAAATATTTCCGAGCATGATAGTTATTTTCTTTTAACAAATAATATAGTTCATCCCTATTTAGAGGATAATCTTCCTTAATCAAAATCGGAAAATATCCATAGTTTCTCTCTATATTAGGATTTATATCAAAAAATCCGATTCCTTTTATATTATCCAATCGAATTCTATATTCATGATCTCTTCTCTTTCTTTCCTGAATTACATGCTTTATGCGTTTTAAATTACATAACCCCATAATAGCCGCAAACTCATTCATTTTTGCGTTTACCCCGACTTCTACTATTAATTCTTCACCACGAATTCCGAAATTTTTCAAATTATATAATTTACCGTATAATGCAGGTTCTGAAAAGGTCACCGCGCCTCCCTCTATAGTATTAAAGACTTTTGTGGCATGGAAACTAAACACAGATGCGTCTCCATAATTTCCAATCCCTTTTCCTCCCACTTTTTCAGCAAAAGCATGGGCAGCATCATAAATTACTTTCAGACAATATTTATCCGCAATCCTTTGTATTTCTTTTACATTACAAATATTTCCATACACATGAACCGGAAGAATTGCTACAGTCTTTTCTGTAATCAAATCCTCTATTTTTGATTCATCTATCGTTCCATCGCATTCTTTTACATCACAAAAAATCGGTTTTAAATGATTCCGGACAATAGCATGTGTAGTGGATATAAAAGTAAAAGGAGTCGTAATAACTTCACTTCCTTCCGGAAAATCCATCGCCTGAATGACTAATTCCAACGCCATATGTCCATTTACCATTAACGACACATATGGTACGTCCAAAAATTTTTCTAACTCAACTTCCAATTCTTGATGATATTCACCCATGTTGGTTATCCAAGAACTGTCCCATAGAGGTTTAATTGCTTTTACATAATCTTCATAAGCTGGCATTGAAGCTCGAGTCACAAAAACTTTCTTTTTTTCCATTTTAATAATCCTTTTAAATTTAGATATTTCCTTTTTAAAAGTCTATTGAGTAAGTAAAACTTACTCAATAGACCAAATTTCTACATTTCAATTATTTCTTTCATATATTTACAGCATCTCAAGATTCTAAAATTTATGAAATGGTTGTTGAAAATGTTCTAGTACTTCCATCCGATAACGTCAGTTCTAACTCAACATCTCCGCCCTTGCTAATTAAAAATGTAATCCATCCTTCGCTAAGCTGAATATTGGCGTCTCCGCCAGTTTTCGCGTCATAGTGTTCCAAATCCCATGTATAAGGAGAGTCGCCGATATCCCATTTCGTACCTTCTCCATCTGTAACAGCTAAGGAAACATAATTCTGATCAGCAGTGAAATTGGTCATAGTAATTAACCCGTCGTTATTCATACTAATCTGCGGTCCCATTTTTACCATAGCACCTGTCCCGGCTATAGCAGTTGCACTTGAAGGTGCAATTTCATTACTATATGTTGCAGTAAGCTTAATTCCGGCTGTCAGTTTACTCCAATTAGTATCAACATTATTCATGGATCCACCGAAAGTAAATGCGGTAATTCCCTTACCGCTTGCCGCCAAACTTGTTATTTCAAAGTTGCTTGCCACATCGTTCGTAGATGAACCACTTGCTCCTAATTCAAGCTCGGAACCCTGCTTAGGACTATATACTGCTTTATCAAGCTTAAAGGCAATCTTATTTTCCCCGCCTTTTAATGTAACCGCCGTCGCATCGTCTGCTTTTTCCATTTTAACACTATTCAAGTCTGATGCTGTCGTACTGGCAGTTGCTGATGCAGGTGTTGATCCCACCTGTACTTCCGTTGTATCAGCCGCTATTGCTGTTAAGTGGATCTTATACTCTCCAGCTTTTGCATTTGTTACTTCATCTGCAGAATCTACAAATGTAACCTTATCATCACCTGTATTTTGATCTTCAACCTGAAGAGAAATCGTCATTACCTGATCTTTATTGCCTTTATTGATCATACCGTAACTTCTGGATAAGATCTGATCTGTAGACGTAGTTGAAGCACCCGTTTTAACCGTTAATCCTTCCGGATTAAATGCCACCTGGTAGTCTGTCGGTACAACAACTTGCAATACTTCAAAAGAATAAATCGGTGCCGTTACGGTCGGATCCGCTGCCATTACAGGCATAGCTATTCCCATAGCCATTGCCGCACTCAGTGTAAGTGCCAGAGCTTTTTTCATTTTCATCATCATTTCCTCCTAAATTTGAATTTTTAGTTATTAACAGAAATTGTAATATTGAAGCCTACTGTGCTCACCTCCTCATTCTCTTCACCAACCAGTGTGTATTGTACTACAGCGTCATACTCACCCTTCTGGAGTTCCTTTTCCAGTTTGATGTTATTAAGCTCGGTTCCAACCGGAAGCATTGGCGATGAGTAAAGCAGCTCATCTGTCGCCGTATCATACACATCAAAATATATCGTATGCAGATTACTTTCCACATTAGCGACATATGCATTAGGAGACTCAGATTTACCATCCTCAAATACCCAGGATGTAGTCATTTTACACTCAAACATCCCTTCTGCAACCTTGTTACCCATGTCTTCCATAACCTTATCCTTATTAGATTCATCAACGAAACCTCTATCAAGCTCCTTCGGTTTTGTCTTCTGAAGCAACAAGACGATACACACGGCCAATGCTATACATAACACAGCAAAGGCAATAATAATAATTTTCCTGCGTCCTTTATTCGCAGTTTCTTTCTGGTCTTTCATATTACAACTCCTCGTTTTCTATATAAAGCGATTATACAAGTCTCGTACAAGACCGACCATCGCCTTACATCCATTCCACTTTCATTAATCGGATGACATCATAGCTCCTGTTCCATTCATCATCTTCTCTGATCCATCTGCAGTCCGATACTCATAAGATGCTGTGATCTTAATACCTTTAAGCAACTTCTCCCATTCCGCTTTTGGATTCATGGCTCCGCCAAAAGTAAATGCTGTCACACTTTTACCGTCCGGATTAAGCCCCATAAGATTCAGTACCTCTTTCGCTCTCCCTTCTGGCTTTTCTCCTGATACCGGAACCATATCTTCAAATTCATAGATTGCTTTTGAAAGCCTGAATGAAATACAATTCTCTCCGGCATGTAATGCGACTGCCTGCTCCTTTGCTTCCGTCATCTCTACGTCTGATAATGCCGATGAATGTGTATCTACATTAGCGTCTGTATCACCAATTCTGATTTCTCCTCCGTCAGCTGGTATAACAGACAGGTAAACAGCATAATCATCCGGATCTGCAGACTTTGCTTCTTCTTCTGAATCCACGAAAGTAATCTTATCACCGTTTAAATCCTCGACTGTGAATGTGATTGTCACAACCTTATCCGTAGAACTCTTATTAATAATTCCATAATTTCTGGTTACTACTTGCTCTGTTGACACATGATCTTTATCTACTACTATGGGCATTTCATAAGGATTAAGCGACATCGCATATGTAGTCGGAACAATAACATTATCAATTTCATAATTATAAATGGGAACTATGGTCTCTACTGTCTCAAAAAGTTCTTTTTCTTCTTCAACAACACACTCTTTATCCGTACTTTCTTCTTCCGAATCATCTAATATCATCGTGTTGTCAACATCATCCGGCTTATCATCAGTAAGAGTTTCTCTTCCTTCATTCACTTCTTCGGGTTGCTTTGCAACTACAGTAAATCCCGATAGACGGCTTCCAGTTATCACTAAAAATAATATCGACATGACAGCTATAGTTTTCTTCACCGATACCTCATCCTCCTCCCCCGACTTACAACTTCCCCACGTTTCATCCTTTTTGATTCCATCTAAGAATATAAACGAACCACTCCTGATCATTTCCCCTTGCCACAACAATATTTCCAATTTGTATAACTGCTTTCAAAAAAGAATATTTGCATTCAATTAGAACTCTCTTTCCAATCCCCCATGCACTCTCTGCTTTACGCGGCAATAAAATCAGAATTATTTTAATAAAATACATATACTTTATATAGCCTTTTTATTTTTATAAGCATTTCTCTTCATTCTTTAATAAAATAGTGGTCAAAAGATTAATCAGATAGGTATATTAATAAGGCATATAAACTTTTAACACGAATATATTTCTTTTCTTTTTTGAGTCCATACCTATCCATTAACATCCTTCGTTATTTTAATAAGATATATTGGTCATCCCACCCTCCGGCAGATGATGCAGCTCTCACTGCTTCGCTCCCTGCTACGTCATGTTTTGTCACCACCCACAGATTAATAACCAGCATCCTCATCAGTGAGTTTCCTCTTCTTCCATGTTCGCAAGGTCCTGGCGTACCCAATCCGCAGTTCCAAAAGTTTCCCTCATCCCCTGCCTTCTAACGCCGTTCCCGTGTACTGATGATACACTGACACTCTGACAATCCGGTAAACTGTCCACCCGACTATGCTGTATATAAATGTATCAACATACCTTTTTTATATAGCAGGCACTTCTTCCCGCCTTATCATGAACCCGCCTCCTAGTCCCAGTAAACATTCGGGAACCCCACATGCAACTAGCTTGCCTATCATCATTCCCTATCCGTTCCCAATGGTAAAACCCCGGCTCATCACCGTTGCTTATCTAAATGGCTGTTCCTATGACCAATCCTATATCCATTTCGTTTTGCATCCTCGGATTTTAATACAAAACTCCATCCCCCTGTCCCCGGTTCTTCACATTTCGCGCTGTATTCATCTTTTCCTCCGCCTGATACCCACAAGCCGGACACCTAAACATCCCATCCGCCTTCGACCCAAGCGCACCGCACACGCTGCATTCGTTGCTGATATTCTTTCCAAGAACCTCAACGAATTCAACAGACTGTTCCTTACATTTCTGTACCAACCGCTTCCGGATATATCCTCTCTGCCACTGTGCAACCGCGTAATTAATCTTCTTGTTATATCCCCCCGCCTGCGGCTTCGGAAGTTTTACAATATAAACCGTCTCCGGCTTCTCTTCTGTAAGAAAACGATTTAGCTCGTGGTTGATATAACTGTGGAGCTGTTCCTCCAGCCTGCGCTTCTTCGCAAAGTATTTCTTGCGCCCCGGGTTATCTTCCTTGTTTCTTCGGTAGATGTTGTTCTGTTCTCTTATCCAGTCCGAATAATCCGACTGATACTCGCCCAACTTTTCCCCATACCGGTGTCCTTCATCCGTT
>OFGA01002415.1_pt1 | contig 11507 bp, 13 predicted proteins | sample 1521471 | NCBI WGS metagenome assembly OFGA01 (sample SAMEA3504086, study PRJEB24116) | mouse gut metagenome | biome: mouse gut; feature: mouse-associated habitat; material: faeces | place: Denmark | collected 2011
TAAAGGATGCCAGCCTTGAAAGAAGTAGTGTAATCAGTGTTCTTTTGGTGGCAGGACCCAAAGTAGATGCCGGATTACCAGATAACACAGTGGAGATTTTTGATGGCTATATTTGTAAAAAGGAAGGAGCTTAATTTATGAAAGAAAAGAAACTGATGTACCAAATTGGCGGACAGATGATGCATGTGCAATTATATCCTGTTTATTACTTGTTTAACAGGAGTCTGGGGGTGTACATATATAAGGCGGGAAGTGGCGTTGACGATGAAGATTCGTTTGTAATTACCTGTTGCCTTGATGCGCCACAGGCGAAAAACTGTGCGTATATTGATGTCAATAATTGTGGCGCGGATATCGTAAAGTGGCTGGAAGAGAACGGTCTGGGAAAAGCAACTGGGCGTAAGGTTCAATCGGGCTATGTGTCGTATCCTGAGTTTTTGTTTGATGAAAGCATACTGCTGGAATATACAAACGAGTTTTATGCGCAATATCTGAAATGGCAGGAGGAGTTGGGCGAGAAACAGGAATTCCTTATCCGAAGCTGTGAAATCTGTAGCAAGGAGTTCCCGTTGATCGTAAGCAAAAAAGCGGCCGCAATGTACCGCGAATATCAAGAAGGTGCGCCGTATTTGATACAGGATATTTTTCCGGAATTAAGCAACGGAGAAAGAGGACTGCTGGCGCGTGGACAGGGCATATGTGAAAGCTGTTTTAAGGAAATGTTTGCTTTGTTCCCGAATTGAAAATTATAAATGGAGTTGTAAGGGTGTCGTAAGGCGCCCTTTTTTTAACAAAAGGAGGTTATTGTATGCAATTGGCATCATTAGAACAATATGTGGACATTTCACTGTTGCAACAGATGAAACACCTGCTTTTTACACTGTCGAGTGAGGATAAGCAGTTTACGGAGAGACAAAGGAACAGTTTGTTCGGACAGTGTGTTCCTGTAAGCCCTATGGAAGAACAGTACGGGCTGAATTATCCGGGAGAAGTATTGGAGCGGTATGAGGAAAGATGTGGTGGCGGTGAACGTCAGATGCGGGCAATTATGTTGGCTCTGGCTGAAGGGAAAAATTTGCTGGAAGGTTCCATGTTCGTTGGAAGGCAGTTGGAGCAGTTTCTGCGAAAAGTAAGGCTGTGCGCAGAAGGAGATTTTTATCTAAGCTGTGCCCTGTTTCTTTTTTCGGATAAAGAGGGAGAAAAAGAAAAGCTGCGTTCAAGGATATGTCGGTATTCTTTCCAGGAAACGGCAGAGGCAATCTTTGCAATATACACATTGCGGGATGAACCGGACGCGTGGGAGTTTGCGAGAGAGCAGGCAGTGCGGTTTTTCGGAAAGGATAGAACGATAAAGGCGTATGGAAATGAAAGGCTTTATGAATGGTTTCTGGAACAGTTTTATTATGACATTCGGAAATACAGAAAACAGGATGCCAACCTTTTAAAAAGCCTTTTAGAGCTGCCTTGTAAGTATGTAAAGGAAGGAAGTACACCGTGGAACAGGTTTTTGGAGATGGGATATACCGAACAGGAGATCCTCTATCTGAATTTGTCGTTGCCGGAAAATGCAAAAATGCCGGATGTGCTGGAACTAAATTCTATTACAATGGAAAGAATGGCGCTTGCCGGAGTACAAATGCTTTTTAATTCAGAACATTTGGAAGAGATGCATCTGATGGCACTCTGTAAGGCATTGATAATAAGATATATGAAGTACGAAATATGCCTTGAGGGGAAAAGGGGTATTTTAGAAAGCCTTTCACGGAAAGTTTTCATTAAGAATCATGATATATACAAATATTTGTACCAAGGCAGGGAAGAGATGCATATTCCTGAAGAATGGTTTTATGTAAATTTTGGCGATGAAAACTGGTGTGACATTGCAGCATGGATGAATCCGGATGAATTTGAGTGCATATTTGCAAGAAGTCTATACTTTCATCTGAATTCGGATATTGAACTATGGCTGCTGAATTTTCAGAAAAGCACAGGCAGAAGCTATATGGATTTTGTTTGGATAAAAGATACGGATGAGGTTAAACAGACGTTTAAGCGGCTCATTACAGAGAAAAAGTGTGATGTTGTAGAGCTTTTTCAACAGTATGTTGAGGATGAAAGGACTTTGTCAGAGGACGAGATGAGCGAAAAGTGGAAGATTATGAAAGCGAATATCATGGATACCATGAAGAAGCTGGATCATCATGAAATATTCCGCTTTTGGGAAGCCTTTGACAAAGAGTATGGGATATGCGAACTTGGGAATTTCATGGGTAAGGATAAGATCATACTTGATGACGTGATAATCGAAACCTCCGGCTATTACAGGGGGCACTGTATTCAACGGCTGGATTTTAAAGAGGGGATACTGTCACTTGATGAACAACGGAAACTTTTCGTATGGGTAGAACAGTCATTATACAGAGAACGTCCATCGCAATACGAGGATTTTTTCTATGCATTTTTGACGGATGATTTGGCGAAAAGATTGTTCCCGGAGCAGAGTAAAGAGCTGTTTTTTGTGATCCGGGATACTATGGATGATGGACCTCAAAAGCAGCGGTTATGCAGGCAGTATTATACGGATGAAGAATGGGAGATATATCGGAATGAAGAAAAGCAGCGCGATGAAGAGAAAAAGCGGAAGGATAAGCAGGAATCTCTGCGCAGATGTCGGGAAGAAATGGAACAGGAGATTTCAACTGCCAAAGATTGCTATGAGGTTTACGATATGCTTTCCAAGCGTTTTTCGAAGTTACGGTGGAGCGATGATAAGTTTTTTGTGTGCCTGAACCTATTTAGGGATAACATGGTAGTATCTTGAAGAATCCCAGAAAAGCCCATAAAATCAATGATTGTGCGGCTCAATGAGGTGCTTACTACACCACTACTACACCATTTTTAAAAGAGCCTTGAAATGACAATTACCAATATAAAATATATTTTGAAAAAGATAATTAAGCGGCAGCTTCCTTTTATGAAAGGGACTGCCGCTTTTTAGCAAGATTATATACCTTGTGCAATGCTCATGTACGGTAAAGAAGCAAGTAACCGAAAACAAGAGATAGACTGCCAGCACCACACTATTCCGAACCAAAGAAACCAAAAAGCAGAAAGCAAGCTATCTTATACAGTGCCATTCCCCAGTATTTTTTATTTTCCCAATCAAAGTTACAAATACATTTTATTGATACTCCATGCTCTGCCTTGAGTTCATTTCTATTATGCCGTATAATGAAAGCATATTTTAAGCAATCAAAATTAAAGTATACCCTACTTTATATGGAGGATATAAAATTGAAAAAAATAGCAATCATTGAAGATGATACCGATATTTGCAACATGATAACAAAGTTTCTGATAAATCACAATTATGAAGTGTATTCTGCCCCTAATGGAAGAGAGGGAATAGACCTATGCCAGAAATTTTTACCAGACCTTATCATTTTGGATTTAATGCTTCCAATTCTAAATGGCGATAGTGTGATAAAGCAATTAAGAACATATACAGATATTCCTGTAATTGTTGTGTCTGCAAAAACAATGGTACAATCCAAAATAGATTTACTGCGTTTGGGAGCAGATGACTATATGACAAAACCTTTTAACCTTTTTGAGTTACTTGCAAGGATTGAGGCTAACTTAAAAAGAAGTGTAACTGCTCCCATGAAAGCGGATATTCACTTAAAGTATAAGGATATTAAAATCGAAAACTGTAATGCCTATATAAAAGGAGCAATCGTACAATTTACATCAACAGAATTATCAATTTTAATCCTTCTGTTACAATATCCGCAAAAAATTTTTTCAAAACAAAATATTTATGAATCAATCTGGCAGGAAGAATATGCCTACGATAATGATACAATCAACACGCATATCAGTAACATTCGGAAAAAAATAAAAAAGCATACGGATACTGATTATATAGAAACTGTATGGGGGATTGGGTATAAACTGAAATAATTTTTATTTCTTTAGATTTTTTTTAGATTTGGATTGTAAATTAGCATGGAAAGGAGTTGGTAAAATGTCAGAGATTATTTGTCAAACAACAGAACTTTGTAAAAATTACAAAAATTTCCATGTATTACAAAATGTTAATTTTTCAATTAACCGGGGAGAAATATATGGGTTAGTCGGTGAAAACGGCGCTGGAAAGTCTACCCTAATCCGTATATTGACGGGATTAGCATTTAAAAGCAGCGGTATCATTACTCTGTTCGGAAAAACAGATTATTTGCAGCATGAACGTACTAAAATTGGCTGTACGATTGAAATGCCTGCATTGTATAAAGATATGACTGCAAAACAAAATTTAGAGATTCAGCGGGTACAAAGGGGCATTCCAGACCAAAAATGTATCTCAAAAACATTGGAACTTGTCGGACTGAATAATACGGAAAAAAAGAAAGTAAATAACTTTTCTTTGGGTATGAAACAGCGTTTGGCATTGGCTGTTGCTCTTTTGGGTGAGCCGGAATTTCTAATCTTAGATGAACCTGTCAATGGATTAGACCCAACAGGTATTATTGAACTTAGAGAGCTGCTTAAAAAGTTAGCCCGGGAAAACCATGTAACAATATTGATTTCAAGCCATATTTTAAGTGAGCTTAACCAGCTTGCAACTTGTTATGGCTTTTTACATCATGGTAAGCTGCTGAAACAAATTACGGCAGAAGAATTAAATGAAGAATGTAAGCGGCATATTAAACTGAAAACAGACGATACGAAAAAAACTGTTACTGTTTTGGAAGAACAGCTAAAAATCAAAAATTTTTCTGTATATCCAGACAATTTTATAAGGATATATGAGAAACTGGAAGAAACACATACTATTTCAAAAACGCTTTCTTCTAATGGCATTGTTGTTGAAGAAATGTCTGTACAAGGGGAAGAATTAGAAACCTATTTTGAAAATCTAATAGGAGGGTGCAGATATGTATAATCAGTTGAAATCTGAATTTCTGAAACTGAAATATTCCAAACTGTTTATAGCGGTTCCAATTCTTTTTTTGGCAGGGCTGATTTTGTATGGGAGTTTCAGCCTGTCCGCAGGGGGAACACAGCTCTTCGTTTCAGAGGGAGATGAAGAAACAAATGCTGCCATACAAGGAATTATTGGCTTTTTTGCATTTACATTTGAAAACATTGATACACCTAAATTTAGCGAAATTATGCAATCCTGTATATCCTGCAATGTATTTCTCTGGATTGTTACCCTCATTTTAACCATACAATTTTTCTGCTATGATTACTCTACGGGTACAATCAAACTCCCTGTTGCCTATGGAATAGATAGAGTAAAAGTTTACTTTGCAAAGACTATTGTTATTGTTTTATATAATGCAGTCTGCTATTTTATATTCAATACCATTACACTTTTGTTTACTTGTTTGCAGACCGGGTATCTCCCCGACACAACTGAGTTGGCACAATATTTAAGTTATGTCGGATTAAATTTTTTAGTATTGGTTTCATTTATCTTACTTTGCCTTACTATATGCATCTGCTTGAAAAATACCGGTATTATTGCAACTGTCATGTGTTTATTTACTTTGGGCGGCGCAGTAATATATACCGGGATATGGCAAGATTTTCACAGTCATGCAATATTAAAATATTTAGTCTGGCTCAATCCATTATACTATTGGATGAACATGGGAACTTTCCGGCTTGAATATGGGCTAATCAATGAAATAATCATATATTTTATTTTCAGTTTATTATTTTTACTGCCCCTGTCTGTTATACTTGTCAGAAAACAGGAGTTTAAGTAATTTTTATAAAACGAATAGTCAGCAGAAAATATTTTCTGAAATTCACCGAAGGAGAGAATGTTAATGATGTATTTATTACTGGTCTTATTAAATATAATATTGGCATTTTCTCTTTTTTCATGGAAACGCCAAATTTGTGAAATAACAAAACAGATTAGCGAAAACAAAAAACTGCGAATTTCCTTATCAAATAAGCAAATAGAAAAATTAGCAGGTATCATCAACGAAAAAAAACATTTAGAACAGAAAACAAATATCCAGATTATACAGGAAAAAGAGCAATTAAAACACTCTATTGCTAATATTAGCCATGATTTAAGAACGCCTTTAACATCAATCCAAGGATATCTAACACTTTTAAAAGATTGTGAAGATAAAGAAGAACAGGAACACTACTTTTCTGTTATTCAGGCAAAAACAGACTATTTAACAGAACTAGTGCAAATATTTTATGATTTGTCATTGATAGAAAGTGATGATTATATTCTGGGAATTGAAAAAATAGATGTAAACAGAATTGTAACCGACTGTCTGATTAGCAAATATAACGAATTAAAAGAACTGTCCCCCACTATTAAAATAGAAAATGCTCCTGTATGGATAACCGGAAATGCTGTTGCCTGCAAAAGAATTATTGATAACCTGGTTACAAACGCAATACGGTATTCTAATGATTATATTGAAATTGTGATGGACGCAGATGGTATCTTTACAGTAAAAAACACTACATCAGAATTAAAAAATATAGATGTTAATATACTATTTCAAAAATTTTATACAGTAGATACATCACGTTCAAACGGGAATACAGGGTTGGGGTTATATATTGTAAAAGAGTTATTAAATAAAATAGAGGGTGGTATAAAGGAAATTAGTTACAAAAATAATATATTAACAGTTTCTGTTTATTTTAAACTTTATAAGCAAAAATGTGATATTTGCTCTTTGGGGCAGAGAACAATATGATGTATCAGGCAGCCTGTATACTGTAAAACACCTGTTACTGAATGTGGCATATTTAGTGTTGGTTGCAGCGGCGGTATATCCAATAGCAACAATAAGAAAATGGAAGAAAAAGAAACAGACAACGAGACTGATACTCTTTGACATTACAAGGCATGGCATATTGCCACTACTGTTACTCTGTTTGCCCTATATGGTAGGTATTCCATTATGGGTAGTATGGTATTTTGTAAAAGACTTGTTCCTTGTTTTGTTGGTAAATTCAAGTCTGCTTTGGGTTATGGGATTATACAAAATATTATTTGCGGTATTCAAGACATGACAGACTACGTGCTGTTATTGCTCTGAATTATAAAAAGCAACTGTAAACCATACACTGTCCTATATGGGAGAAGGGGGGAATCATTTATGCCTTGTACAGAAGCATACAAGGAGCATATCGAATACACATTTAACGCCTTTTGCAGAGTTGTCATACACTATGCCGCTATCAACGCATGGCGTGACAGGGATAAGCGGCGGCAAAGAGAACTATCTCTTGAATATCTCACAGAAGAAAAGTTTTTCCCATTCAGTACGACAGATAACTATTTCATAGACCCTTACAAGCAATACCCCATTATGATATGCGGTCAGAGGGTTATCCTCACAAATGGAAATCTTGCCGAAGCCCTGTCCTCTCTGCCGGAGAAAAAGAGGGAAATCATCTACCTATACTTTTTTGGGCGTTACACACAGCAGGAAATCGGGGAACTTTACGGACGCTGCCGGAGTACGGCGTGGCATCACATACACAGTGCCTTGCAAATACTGCATGAAGAAATGGAGGTGCTTTTCCGTGAGGAATCCTAAACTTGTACCGTATGAAACCATTATCCGAGCGACCAGCGGAGAGCCGGAAACCGTTGACGAATGCTCATGTACGGTAAAGAAGCAAGTAACCGAAAACAAGAGATAAACCGCCAGCACCACACTATTCCTAACCAAAGAGCAAAAGACAAGCATTGTGGAATCCCTCTCATTCACTTATTCATACATACATTTTTCAAAATGCTTTTCCCAGATAAAAGTTGACATTGTTTCTTAAAACCGCTATAATTAAACTCTAAGTTTAATTATAGGAGGTAAGCAATGGCACGGAGAAAAAAAGAGCCGAGAAGCGTACACCGAGAAAAAATTGCTTCCGCTGCGTCAGTATTGTTTATGGATAAAGGCATTGTAGCAACATCTATGGACGATATAGCAAAAGCAGCCGGATATAGTAAAGCGACTTTATATGTGTATTTTGAGAATAAAGAGGAAATTGTTGGTATCTTAGTGCTGGATAGCATGAAAAAACTCTATCATTACATCGTTTCTGCACTGGAACAACAAGAAACCACAAAAGAACAGTACAATTTCATTTGCCGTGGGTTGGTTCAGTACCAAGAAGAATTTCCATTTTACTTCAAAATGGTATTAGATAAAATCAATATTGATTTTGAAAGCCACGATTATCTTCCCGAAGAAAAAGAAACTTATCAAATAGGGGAAGAAATAAACGAAAAGATAAAGGAGTTTTTAATCTCCGGCATAGATAAAGGCGATTTGCGTGGCAATCTGAAAATCATGCCTACTATTTTTAATTTGTGGGGTATGCTGTCGGGGCTTATTCAGTTTGCAGCAAATAAAGAAGAATATATTAAAAAAACAATGGGCTTATCAAAAATCCAGTTTTTAGAGCATGGTTTTCATATGCTGTATTGCTCTATTGCAGACAAGGGAGAATGAGTATGAATGAAAAAAGGTTGCTTGCTATTTTGGGAAGCCCTCATACAAACGGAACAACCGCGACTATGCTAAATTATGCAATTTGTAGAGCCGAAGAAATGGGCTATACCGTAACGAAAATTAACCTATACGAAAAAAATCTTTCTTACTGTACGGGTTGTAGGGTTTGTATGAATACGCACACTTGTATTCAAAAGGACGATATACAGGAAATTGTAATGTGTTTACAGAAATGCCAAACGGTTCTGCTTGCAGCTCCTGTCTATTGGGCGAATGTGCCTGCTCCTGTTAAGAATTTATTTGACCGATTATTGGGAACAGCTATGGAGGAAACAAGCACTTTTCCTAAGCCACGTTTAAAGGGCAAGAAATATATGCTTTTAACTTCCTGCAACACGCCTTTTCCTTTTTCATGGATATTCGGACAAAGCAGCGGGGCAATACGCAGTATGGACGAGTTTTTTAAGACAGCGGGAATGAAACCGATAGGCAAAATTGTATGTGCGGGTACAGCGAGTAAAAAAGAGTTACCAAAACAAACAATCAAAAAAATCGAAAGGTGTATGAAATGAGAATGTCTAAAAAGAAAGTAGTTTTATTTGCTGTTATGCTCCTTGTGCTTATTAGCTTGGTTTGGGGAATAATTTATCTTAAAAGTGTTACAGATTCACCACTTTACAACTTATGCCAACCGCTACATTGATGCCAAAGCAGCTGTTTCAGTACCTTTGTAAAGACACTTGATTTTATGCCCGTTTCGACATTTTGCAGGAAAGTGGCATAAAATACCTGCCGGCGAATTTCCTCACTGAGGGCGAACCGGAGTTCCTGCACGCTTTCGTTACGGTATTTTGAAAAAACTTCATCCTGATAAGGCAGCATTTTCATTGCGCAGTATGCGACATTAATCAAATTGACCAGCATTTCTATCCCTTTACTGCTGCGAACCATGTAGCTGCATAATGACCAGAACGTTTTCTGCTCATAGTAACTGACCTCGATGTTCCACCTGAAATAGTAACACAACAGGGGAATAAACTGCATTCGGCTGCTCCCGGTCTGGTTCAGCGGCGCCTTTTCCTGCCAGGCACAGAATATCTCCATCTGCCAGGGGAAAATAGTGCTGAAAAACAAACGTCTGGCGCCCTTTGCTTTATCAGATGCCGTCACATAGGCAAGGACTTCCCTCTGCCCGAAGAGGTTGGTGAGCACCTGGCGCACGCCAATGTAATAATCCCCAACCTTTTCCTCAGAAAGGGTGAAATCTGTCTCTATGGACAGGCGTCTCCCATGTTTGGCAGGCCTGCCCTTTTTGCCTGTAGGCTGCGGTGCAAGGTCATAAATAACAGAGTCATACCTGGCATTGCAGATAACATCCAGGTTGACATACTCATCCACGATACACACCAGGTCTTTTTTGGCATACCAGCTGTCGCACAGGATGATGACATTTCTCTGTGCAGAAAACTCCGGCATAACCTGCCGTACCATGGATGCCGCCAGTTCCAGCTTGGATACTTCCTTTTTCCACATACGGTATCCCAAGGGAACTGCCAGATAGACAATCCGATGTTTCCGCCATACCGGAACACAAAGCATAAGGCTGACAAAACAATGCCCGTTGAGGTAATTGGAACCATTATGCGCGGCATGGTCGAAAAGTTTTGATACATCCTCAAACTTTTTCCCAAACTTTGCCACCATGGTGTCGTCAATGCAGAGAAAAACCGGCTGTGACTTCAGGCGTTCCGGAACCAGCTTCAGGGCCATGGCCGCTGTTACGTTCATAAACCTGGAATAATCCACTTTCGCATGGGTGCAGGCATAGTAAAATGCATTCAGCGATTTTTCCGTGATGCCGGACAAAAAGTGCCTGTAAAGGAAGCGTATGGAATAGGCTGATTCCATTGCCAGTATGGATAGTACCAGTAAAAACAGCGTCTCTGCAGTAGGGGCAGAAAATGTTTCAAAATAAGTAAAAAAATATTGATGAAGTCTACCAATCAGGTTATCTTTGTTGTATAATGAGTTTATCGTACAGGGTCACTTTCCTTTGTAATGGTTGTAGCAAACTCATTATACATCAGAAAGTCCTGTACGATACTTTTTTTATTAAAAAACTTGTAAAGTGGTGTTACAGATTATAAACAGGCAGTAAAGGAAACCACTTTTGAAGAAATAAATATTTCGGATATTTCCGACGGAGTTTATATTGGTGAATATGATGTGAATTTTATATATGCCAAAGTGGAAGTTACCGTGCAAAATGGAGAAATCACAAATATTAACATTTTGGAGCATAGGCATGAACGTGGAAAAGCCGCAGAAGCCATAACTAACAAAATAGTTGATGAACAGAAAATAGACGTAGACGCAATATCGGGCGCAACAAATTCAAGCACCGTTATAAAAAAGGCTGTTGAAAATGCCCTAAAAAATGGGCTATAACAACTGTAAACCATGCACCGCCCTATGAGGGAGAAACGGGAAATCATTTTTGTCTTGTACGGAAGCATACAAAGAACATATCATGTATACTTTCAACGGCTATTGCAAAACTGTCATACACCACGCAGCTATCTCATCCCAAAGGGACCTCATAAAAATATCCGACTCTTTGCTGCAATGCATTGTGCCGTCGCGAAGCTGTGCTTTCAGCAGATCACCGGTCAGCCTGTCGTAACATAACAGCGGATGATAACCGTGATCCTGATAATGATAGTTGAAACCTTCTCCTTCCTGATTCCCATAAGTATCAAGAAGTGTAGAATCAATACCCAAAAGCATGAATTCCGGTTTTTTTATGGAATGGATGACTTTACGGAGTTCGTGCATGATCTGGTTCACTTGGCTTAGCGTATCTTCATCCATGCGGTTAAAAAAGCGGGACAGGGCAGGCTGGGAGGCCAGGGCATCTTTAGATAGAGGTCTTTTTCTATTCACCAAATAAGTGAAAGACAATATTCAATTAAAATACAGTAACTGTGCCGGTTTCAG
>OFGA01002417.1_pt1 | contig 11499 bp, 8 predicted proteins | sample 1521471 | NCBI WGS metagenome assembly OFGA01 (sample SAMEA3504086, study PRJEB24116) | mouse gut metagenome | biome: mouse gut; feature: mouse-associated habitat; material: faeces | place: Denmark | collected 2011
ATTCCTTTTGCTTTCCGAGCCGCGTTTGGAGGGCGGCAGCTTTTATATGGGCTCGGACGAATATGAGAGGCTGTTTGTGGACGCTATCAGAATGCACATGGAGGAGCTTGGATTTACGCCGGACCAGGTCATTCTGTCAGGGGTTTCCATGGGAGCCTTTGGCGCAATGTATTATGGGTGCGATATTCGTCCCCATGCCATGATTGTTGGAAAGCCGTTGGTAAGTATCGGGAACGTGGCAGCCAATGAGAAGCATCTGCGCCCCGGCGGATTTCCTACGTCTCTGGATGTACTGAAATTACAGGGCGGCGGACTGGATAAAGAAAGCGTGGAAAGGCTGAACAATAAATTCTGGAACAAATTTGAAGCGGCGGACTGGGGAAAATCCAAATTTATCATTTCGTATATGATAGAGGACGATTACGATCCAAACGGATACCAGGATCTGCTTTCCCACCTTTCATCCGGCGGGGTGCAGGTTTACGGCAAGGGCATCCACGGCAGGCATAACGACAATACGCCTGCGATTGTAAGCTGGTTTTCCAGCCAGTATGATCAGGTTTTATACGAAGATTTTGGAAGAAGGACAGAAAAAAAATGACAGGGCAAAAGTGGATTATTTACTGGAATGAATATTCCTCCGATACCTATCTTCACGGATCAGTAATATCGTTCCATAAAAAAGACGATGTGGAGTTTGTCAATCACAGGATGCCGCCCGGCTCAATTATCAAACAGTGGTATTCCAAAACAAATTTCCAGAGGCAGAAAATTGAGCCGTCCCTGCCTATGATTGACGGGGAGAGCGCATACCGGATCCGGCTGAATCTGGACTGTGAGCCGGGGGAGGAATGCCTGATGCGCCTGGTATTTTATGACCGGTACGAAAAAGAAGCGGGAAGCATTACCGTCCGTGATAAAGAAACGGATTTTCGATGCCCGCTTAAGACATACAGCTACAGGCTGCAGTTAATCAACGGCGGCGTAACGCAGTTTCATTTTCATTCTATTGTGATTTGGGAAGTTGTTGCAGATGGGACAGAAGAGAACAATTAAAAAATTGAATAAAATTTTAGCGCGTGTCAAAAGCTTCCGGGAACCGATGGAAAAGCTTACGGAAGACGGGTTTAAGCAGCAGACGAAAGCTTTCAAAAAACGCTTAGCGTCCGGGGAGGAGTTAGACGGTATCCTGCCGGAGGCTTTTGCGGCGGTATGCGAAGCATCCCGCAGGGTTTTGGGGATGTTTCCTTACGACGTGCAGATTTTGGGCGGGATTGCGCTCCATCAGGGGTATCTGGCCGAAATGAATACGGGCGAAGGAAAAACGCTGTGCGCGGCTTTGCCGCTGTATTTAAATGCGCTTACGGAAGAAAGCGTGATTTTGGTGACGGCAAACGAATATCTGGCGTTAAGGGATGCAAAGGAAATGGGGCAGGTTTATCATTTTCTGGGGCTTTCCGTAGCCGCCGGCGTATGTGAGCGGCCTTCGGATCGTTTGACCAACGATCAGAAGCGGGACATTTATGCGGCGGATATCGTGTATACCACGCACAGCGTACTGGGTTTTGATTACCTTTTAAATAACCTGGTGACTTCGGCAAAAGAGCGCTTTATGCGAAAACCTTATTATGTCATTATAGACGAAGCGGATTCCGTCCTGTTGGACAGCGCCCAGATGCCGCTTGTAATTTCAGGATCGCCCAGGGTACAGTCTAATTTATACGAACTGGCCGATTTTTTTGTCCGGACGCTCGCATATGGTAAAGACTATGAAAAAGAAGAAAAAAAAGTCTGGCTGACCCACGAAGGCGTAAGGCGCGCGGAAACTTTTTTTCAGATTGATAATTTTTACGGCAGAAAATATTTTGAAATCAACCGCCATGTGACATTGGCGCTCCGCGCGCACGCGCTGTTTGCCGAAGGCAAGGAGTATATGGTATCCGGGCAGGAAAAACTTATGCTTTTGGATGAACGTTCCGGCCGTATGATGCCGGGCGTTAAGCTGCGCGGCGGGCAGCACCAGGCAATTGAAGAAAAGGAAAAACTCCCGCTTTCCATGGAAAACCGTTCCGTCGCTTCGATTACTTACCAGAACCTTTTTTTACTGTTTTCCAAAATGGCCGGGATGAGCGGGACGCTTGCGGACGCGTCGGAAGAACTTTTGGAGGTTTACGGCAGGAAAGTACTTGTCATTCCGCCGAACTGCCCGGTCAAACGGAAGGACTTGCCGGATCTTTATTATCAAGACGCCGAAAGCCAGATAGACGCCGCGGTCTGCGCGGCGCTTGCGGAACATGAAACGGGGCGTCCCGTCCTGATTGTCGTTACGACAATTGGAGAAACGGAACTGATATCGGAAATTTTAGTAGAGCATAAAATCCCGCACAACGTTTTAAACGCCAATAATGCTTTTTGGGAAGCCGACATTATACGGGAAGCCGGGCGCAAAGGCGCGGTTACGGTTGCAACTTCCATGGCCGGACGCGGTACGGATATCCGGCTGACAGAGGACGTAAAAGAACTCGGCGGGCTGGCGGTAATCGGAATTGGACGTATGATAAATATCCGGCAGGAACGCCAGGCCAGAGGACGCGCCGGAAGGCAGGGGGATCCTGGTTCGAGCCGCTTTTTTGTGTCCCTGGAGGACGAAACCGTGCAAAACAGCGGGCCGTCCAATTTAAACCGCTATACCGGGAGCAAAAAAAAGATACGCCGGCACAAGCTGAAAAAAATCATTAACCGTTCCCAGGCGCTGGGAGAAGAATTTGCAGTTCTATCCCGAAAACGCGCGATGGATTACGATCAGGTAATGCAGCGGCAGAGGGAACTAATTTATGCCGAGCGAAACAGTCTGCTTGACGGCGGGCTGCCCGGGGAGGAGCAGATTTTGGAAATTGCGTCGGGCAATATCCATCATTTCTTAAACTCCTGCGGCGCGTTAAACGAACGTATTTTAAACCGCTATATTCTGGATAATGTTTCATACCGGCTGGACGGGGATAGAACGGCGGACGTCTGCCTGGATCGGAAGCACACAAAGGCATATCTGTTAAAAAAAGTCAAAGCAGGACTTGCCGAGCAAAAACAGCGCTTAAAAAACGACGGGCGGATGGATGAATTTGTGCGCGCCTGCGTCTTAAAAGCTATTGACAATGCTTGGGTGGAACAGGTAGATTATTTACAGCAGCTTCAGTCAGCGGTGGCGGGCAGGGCTTCGGCGCAGCGCAACCTGGTGTTTGAGTACCACAAAGACGCGCTGGAGTCATTTCATAAAATGGAACGCACGATCTTAAAAGATGCTATGCGTAATATATTACTCAGCAATGTGTATGTGGACGCGGAACAAAAACTCCATATACTGCTGCCATAAGGAGAAGAACTATGATATATAATTTTAACCTTGGGATTGGCTGGGCCAGCAGCGGCATGGAATACGCGCAGGCGTACCGTGCAAAAGCGCTGCGGAACATTGGCAAAAAAGCCAAATTTATTTTTACCGATATGTTCCCGAAGGACAATATCGAGCATATGACAAAAAACATCGGTTTTCTGGATTCGGAAGTGGATTGGCTGTATACCAGCTTTACCGACTGTAAGATTTCCCCGGTGACTTATACTCTGGAAAAACTGGAAGAAACGTTTGGGGGAAGGAAATTTACCAAAAACAGGGAAGGGGCTATTGTAAAATATCTGTTTGCTGGGACGGGCAATTTTTATACGGCCTATATGACAGATCCGCTCAGCGACCTCGTACACCGCGTGGAAATGGTTTCAAACGGCTGCCTGATCCGGAAGGATTATTTTACATACTGCCGTATCTATACGGAATACTATGCGCCGCTTGATGGGAAAGCGCATCTTTATCAGCGCAGGTTTTTCAATGAAGACGGGAGCGTAGCTTACGAAGAGATAACCGACAACGACGTGGTGATGTACCAGTTTCCGGACAGGCTGCTTACTTCCAAAGAAGAACTGGTAGGTTATATGGTGTCCCGTTTGAATTTAACCGAAGAAGATACCGTACTGATTGACCGGACGACCGGGATTGGGCAGGCGATATTGGAACATGCCGCGCCGGCGCGGATCGGGATTGTGATACATGCGGATCATTTCAGCGAAAGCGGAACGGACGATGAACATATCCTCTGGAACAACTATTACGAATATGCATTTCGCCAGCATAGCCATATCCGTTTTTATATTACAGCAACCGATGCGCAGAATACGCTTTTAAAAAAACAGTTTTTAAAATACAAGGGAATTTCGCCGCATGTAGCGACGATTCCGGTCGGAAGCTTAAACGAATTAAAAGGAATGCGCGCAAAAAGGCGAAAGCATTCCCTGATTACCGCGTCCAGGCTTGCAGGGGAAAAGCATGTGGACTGGCTTGTGGAAGCCGTGAGCATGGCGCAAAAGCGTATTCCGGATCTGTCCTTGGATATTTATGGGAAGGGCGGGGAGGAAAACAACCTGCGCGAACAGATAAAACGCCTTTCCTGCGAAGGGTTTGTGCGTCTGATGGGACAGCGGAAATTAGACGACGTATACCAGCAGTATGAGGCGTACGTGTCAGGTTCCACCAGTGAAGGCTTTGGGCTGACTTTGATGGAAGCAGTCGGATCGGGGCTTCCGATTATCGGCTTTGACGTGCGTTACGGCAACCAGGCTTTTATTGACGACGGGCAGAACGGCTATAAAATTCCGGTAACGGATAAAATGGAAAAAAAGGAACGCATAGAACGGCTTTCGGCGGCAATTGTCCGTTTGTTTACGGAAGCCGATTTGGAATGGTTCCGTCAGTATTCTTATCAGAAGGCGAGATCCTATCTTACAGTGGAGGTGGAAAGACGATGGAACGAAACGCTGAGTTAAACGATACGATGCTGTTTTTTGAACAGTATTCCGCCGACAGCAAAAGCCTGCATACTTCGTTTAAATTAGCGGGCTGCGGCTATCCGGCGGTTGTCATAGAAGACGACGGGTTTTTGCCGGAAGACGTAATGTCGGTGTACGGATTCTTTTTGGGCGATTTTAAAAAGAGCAGGGGGAGCGCCGCAAGGCCGCGGTATTTTAATGAAATTACAGTCCCGGATTACTGGGCGGTAAGCGGGACGAACAGCAACGGCAAAATCCATGATAAAAGCCTGGAACGGGGCAGGATTTTTTACGCCGAGCCGCTGCACAAGCGCCTGGTTAAGATTGTAGACTGGTGTGACGAACGGGGCGTTGTGCGTTCAAGCGATCATTATAACCGTTACGGCGCCATATTTGCAAGAACTATATTTAATGCAAGCGGACAGAAGGTCAACCGGGCATACTTTTCCGCCGGAGGGCGGGAAATAATTGTGGAAAACTATGTGACCGGGGATATTATATTAAACGATAACGGGGCGGTGCATATTTTCCGGACAAAGACGGATTTTATCCTTTATTTTTTTACCAGGACTATGTTTGGGCAAAGCAGGATTTTCTTTAATTCGCTGTCCACGCCGTTTTTTGTTTCCCAGCGGCTTGGCGGCGCGGGGAAACAAGACGTGCTCTTTTGGCAGGAACCCATCGGAAAGGAAATTCCGGGCAATATGCAGATCATTTTAAACGGGAAGGCCAGCCGCACCGCAAATATTATGGTGCAGAAAAGGCAATCCTATTATAAGCTGCTTGCGCTTGGCGCAAAAGAAAACCTGGTGCATAAGCTGGGATTTATTTATCCGTTTGAGCGGGAAAACAGCTACCGCCACAGGGCTTTAATTTGTACCAATTCCGATCAGATTGAACAGTGCCGCAAACTGGCGGAAGGTTTGCCGCAGATGCAGTTTTATATTGCGGCTTTAACGGAAATGTCTTCCAAACTAATGCAGATGGAACAATATGAAAACGTCGTCCTGTATCCGAACGTAACAATGAAAATGTTAGACGCGCTGTTTGAAAAATGCGATTATTATTTTGATATCAACCATGGCGCCCAGATCGTTTCGGCGATCCGCAGGGCATTTCTGCATAACCAGCTGATCTTTGCATTCCAGGAAACGGCGCACGATAAAGATTATGTAGCGGACGAACATATCTATCCGGCCAAGGATGTGGTACAGATGATTTCGGATATCCGGGATATTATGGGGGATGTGGATTCGCTGGAATGGAACCTCAAGCGGCAGCATATGGCGGCTATGGCGGAGACGGAATCCGCTTATGTGAAGCTGTAGGAAGCAGAACAGGATTTCATGGAAAAATTCATAGAAAATTCATAGTTTTCGGATAGAATAGGATGAACAAAAAAGAAAGAAGGCATATCGCATGATAAAAATTGACATTATTTCCGGCTTTTTGGGCGCGGGAAAGACCACTTTTATCAAGAAAATGATTGATGAAGTCTATACGGATGAAAAAATAGCCCTGATTGAGAACGAATTTGGTGAAATCGGCATTGACGGCGGATTTCTTAAGGACTCCGGGGTAAATATTACAGAGATGAATTCCGGCTGTATCTGCTGTTCCCTGGTCGGGGATTTTGGAAAAAATTTAAACGAAGTGATTACAGCTTATCATCCGGATCGTATCATCATCGAACCGTCGGGCGTCGGGAAATTGTCGGACGTTATAAAATCCGTCGTTGATATCGAAAAAGAACAGGATGTAAAACGAAACGCCCTTGTGACGATTGTAAACGCAAAAAAAGCGTTAAAGCAGATGAAAGCGTTCGGGGAATTTTTTAATAACCAGATTGCATACGCAACGACAGTTGTGTTAAGCCGGACGCAGAACACAACGACGGAACAGCTTGAACTTTGCGTAAAGCAGATGCAGGCGTTAAATAAAAAAGCGGCGATCATTACAACGCCGTGGGATTCGATTTCCGGGGAACAGATTTTAAAGGTCATCGAAGGACAGGACTCCCTGGAAATGAAGACGCTTGCAGAAGAAGACCGCCGCAGGGAAGAGCAGGAGCATGCGCATCACGAGGAATGCCATCACGATCATGGACAGCATGGGGAATGTCATCAGGAACATGCACATCAGGAAGGATGCCATCACGAACATGGGCATCATACGGGATGCCGTCAGGAACATGAACATCATGAGGGATGCCATCACGATCATGCGCATCATGAACATAATTGCGGACATGAGCATGGGCGCCGCCATGCGGACGATATTTTTATGAGTTGGGGGAAAGAAACCCCGCGTAAATATACAAAAGATGATTTGGAACAGATTCTGAAAACGCTGTCCGAAGGCAGCGGATATGGAGAAATCTTACGGGCAAAAGGCATGGTGGAAGATACGGAAGGCTTCTGGCTCTATTTTGATTTGGTGCCAGGAGAATATGAAATCCGCAGCGGGGAGCCGGACTACACAGGACGGCTTTGTGTAATTGGAACGGATATGGACGAACATAAACTAGAAGAACTGTTTAAAATCTCGTAAGGCTGAGGGAAAGGGACAAAAATGATAGAAGAGATACCCGTATATTTGTTTACCGGTTTTATGGACAGCGGAAAAACCAGCCTGATCTGCCAGACGCTTCTGGCGGAACAGTTCGGCGACGGTGCAAAAACACTTTTGATTGCCTGTGAAGACGGCGAGGAAGAATACGATGAGGATGCGTTAAAGAAGGTAAATACCCGGCTTTTGATGATAGAAGAAGAGGAAGATTTTACGGAAGCGCTGTTAAAGAATATCCATTCGCAGTATCTTCCGGATCAGGTCTTTCTGGAGTACAACGGCACATGGGGGATGGACACGCTCCTTGAAATGCAGCTTCCGGAAGGATGGGTAATTGTACAGTCCCTTGCTACCGTGGACGCTGCAACTTTTGATATGTATTTAACAAACATGCGGGCCATGATTCTGGAACAGCTTTTTAAAGCGGACGTGATTATATTTAACCGCTGTACGGATACGACGCCCAAAGGGAAATTCCGCCGCGCCGTCAAAGCCGTAAACCGCCCGGCTCAGATCGTATATGAACGGGCGGACGGGACCATAGATGAAACGGAAGAAGATCTTCCGTTTGATATCAACCAGGACGTAATAGAAATTTCGGACGCCGATTATGCAATCTGGTATATGGACGCACAGGAAAACTACAAAAAATACGACGGTAAAAAAGTGGAATTTACAGGGCTTGTCTACAATCCGGATAAGCTGAAAAAAGGCGTAATGGTACCCGGCAGGTTTGCAATGACCTGCTGTATCGAAGACGTCACTTTTTTAGGATTTAAGTGCAAATATCCGGATTCCAAGCAGATTCCACATAAATCCTGGATTCATATTATAGCGAAAATCCAGGTGGAATTTGCCATGGAATATAAGGGAAAAGGGCCGGTGTTATACCCGGTGCTGATCGAACCGGCAGAGAAACCGGAGGATGAACTGGTATATTTTTCGTAAAAGAGTTCCTTATCTTTTATTGCGGCCGCCCACACCTGAGGCGTTTACCATACATCTTTCGTTTTTCTTAAGAATCATTTACAAAATGATCATAGGTTTTTGGGGTGGGATTGTGTTATACTATCTGGGTACCTTTCGTGGACAAGGGTAGCTTTTGGAAAAAAATAAACAGGACGGATGAGGAAAAAGCATGAAATATATCAGAGAAAAAGACGGCAGGCGTGAAATTGTAGAAAAAAGGCGTCACAGCCGTGCCTATTGGATACAGGCCGTTTTAAAATGGTCTTTTTGTATTGGAATTTTAACGCTGACCCTGCTTGTGTGCGGGTTTTTGGATAAAAAACTAAACGACGGGAAATTTGTAAAAAAAATTACGGGGGCGCAGCCGGAAGAACCTGTGCAAAAAGATACGGAAACCGTTCCGGAGCCGGAAACGGAACAGGAACCGCAGCCGGAGGAAGATAAGCTTAGCGTATGTATAGATCCCGGGCACGGCGGGATGGATCCCGGCTGTGATTTCGACGGGCGCATTGAATCCGAGGACAACTGGAAACTGGCGCAGGAATTAAAACGTGAACTGGAAAGCGCAGGCATCGAGGTTATTATGACCAGGGAAGACAACGATACGAAAGTGTTCTTAAAAGACCGTGTGGAAATTGCAAACGCTTCCGATGCAGATTATTTTATTTCGCTGCACCGCAATAAGGGAGACGGATACGGCGTTGAAACATGGATGACGGGAACCGCCGGAAGCGTTACGGATGCTCTGACCAAAAATGTACATAATGCGATTGTAGCCGCAGGCGTACAGCGTGATCGGGGCATAAAACTGGGAACGGAAACCGGGGAAGGTTCGGATTATTACGTTATAGGCAATACGACCATGCCCGCATGCTTAATCGAATTTGGCTTTATCAACAGCGGGGAAGACAACCGCCTGTTCGATGAAAATCTGACGGCATATGCAAAGGCGATTGCAGGAGCTCTTGCGGATACGTATGCACAGTATGGGGAATCGGAGGATCTGCCTGCAGATGAAACCGGCGGCGAAGGGGAAGCTGCGACAGGAGCGGGCAAGCAGGGGCTTCGCCTTACCTATCCCGCTATTGACAATATAAGCGCCTTAAACGGCGAAACGCTTGACTGGGGGCAGGGGACGAATGTCGATGAGCAGAACCGCCCGACCGGTTCTTTAAGCTATCAGGAAAAGTTTAAAGATTATACGGCGGATTTTATCGTCCCTACTACCGAAAAAAAGATATACCTGACGTTGGACGAGGGTTATGAATACGGATGCACGCCGACCATTTTAAGCACCTTAAAGGAGAAGGGCGTAAAAGCGGTATTTTTTGTGACACAGCCGTATATCAATTCCTCTCCGGAACTGGTCAGGCAGATGATAGACGACGGGCATATTTTGGGAAACCATTCCCTGACGCATCCTTCCGCAGGGCTTCCGAGCCAGTCGGTAGAGGAACAGCAGAAGGAAGTTATGGACGTCCATAATTTTGTCAAGGAAAACTATAATTACGATATGTTTTTATTCCGTTTTCCGGCGGGCAAATTCAGCGAACAGTCGCTTGCGGTTTTAAACAACTGCGGTTACCGGAGCGTGTTCTGGAGCTTTGCTTATCTGGATTATGACGTGGAAAACCAGCCGGATGAAGGCGAATCGCTGAATAAAATGTTGGAGCGTCTGCATCCGGGGGCAATTTACCTGCTGCATGCGGAATCCTGGACAAATACAAATGTGCTTGGGTCATTTATCGACAAGGCGCGGGAAGCCGGATATGAATTTGCGGATTATTCCGAAACAGTGCAGTAAGCGAAAATCAAATTAACGTTGAATTTCACAATAGAATACGTTATGATAAGAAAGGCGGGTCAGCACACCGCCTTTAAACTTTTTTGGAAAAAATGTTGAGGAGGACAAAGATGTATCCAATCGTACGAAGAGAAAAATTGGCAGACAAGATTTTTCTGATGGATGTCAAGGCGCCAAGAGTGGCAAAGACCTGTGAACCAGGGCAATTTGTGATTGTAAAGATGGATGAAGCTGGGGAGCGCATTCCATTGACGGTCTGTGATTATGACAGAGAAGAGGGAACAGTGACGATTGTATTTCAGACTGTTGGAGCTTCCACAAAACGCATGGAAGGGTTAATGGAAGGCGACAGCTTCCAGGATTTTGTGGGGCCGTTAGGTTGTGCTTCCGAGCTGGTTGACATGGATATAGAAGAACTAAAGAAAAAGAAAATAGTTTTTATTGCAGGCGGTGTCGGGACTGCCCCGGTGTATCCTCAGGTAAAGTGGCTGCATGAGCATGGCGTGGAATGTGATGTGATTATGGGCTCTAAGACAAAGGATCTGCTGATTTTAGTGGATGAGATGAAAAAAGTTGCTGCGAACCTGTATGTGACGACGGATGACGGCAGCTACGGCTTTCATGGAATGGGCACGGATCAGTTAAAAGCTTTGGTAAGCGAGGGGAAAGAATACGATCACTGCATTGCGATTGGGCCAATGATTATGATGAAGTTTGTCTGTCTTTTGACGAAGGAATTACATATCCCCACAGTGGTTTCCATGAACCCGATTATGGTGGACGGCACAGGCATGTGCGGCGCATGCCGTTTAACGGTGGGGGACGAAGTAAAGTTCGCCTGCGTGGACGGGCCGGAATTTGACGGCCATCTGGTGGATTTCGATCAGGCAATGAAACGCCAGCAGATTTATAAAACAGAAGAGGGCAGGGCTATGTTAAAGCTAAAAGAGGGGGATACCCACCATGGCGGCTGCGGACAATGCGGAGGTGACAAATAATGGATGTATTAAAGAAAGTACCGGTAAGGGAGCAGGAGCCGGCGGTTCGTGCGAAGAATTTTGAAGAGGTATGCCTGGGATATAACGAAGAAGAAGCGGTAAAAGAAGCAGAACGCTGTTTAAACTGTAAAAATGCCCAGTGTATAAAGGGCTGCCCGGTTGCAATTGATATTCCGGGATTTGTTTCACAGATTAAGGAAGGCGAATTTGAAAAAGCATACGAGGTGATCAGCGAAGCAAGCGCGCTTCCTGCAGTCTGCGGCCGCGTCTGCCCGCAGGAAAGCC
>OFGA01002418.1_pt1 | contig 11493 bp, 11 predicted proteins | sample 1521471 | NCBI WGS metagenome assembly OFGA01 (sample SAMEA3504086, study PRJEB24116) | mouse gut metagenome | biome: mouse gut; feature: mouse-associated habitat; material: faeces | place: Denmark | collected 2011
ATGACATCAAGGAGATGCTGAACATCCTCAACAAGAAGTCCGGCGTGCTGGGCATCTCCGGCGTCAGCTCCGACTTCCGCGATCTGGACGACGCCGCCGCCAAGGGCAACGAGCGCGCCCAGCTGGCCCTGGACAAGTTCGCCTACGAGGTGCGCAAGTTCATCGGCGCGTACGCCAGCGCCATGGGCGGCGTGGACGCCATCGTGTTCACCGCCGGCGTGGGCGAGAACTCCACCGATATGCGGAAGCACATCTGCCAGGGCCTGGAGTACATGGGCGTCAAGATGGACGCGGAGAAGAACAAGGTCCGCGGCAAGGAGGCGGACGTCTCCACGCCCGATTCCAAGGTCAAGATCTTCATCATCCCCACCAACGAGGAGCTGATGATCGCCATGGATACCGCCGCGCTCTGCAAATAACCGTTCTATCCCCCGGGGTGTGGAGGCCAAATGCCTCCGCACCCCGTTTTTTGCTTCCGCCTTTTGGAGGCGGGGAAGAAAAATCCGGAATTGGCTATTGAAAAAAAGCATCTTCCGTGATACCCTGATAAGGTAATTTTCTAACAACGAGGCAGACAATGAAACACAAAACCTGGCTCCGGGTCCTGGCCATGCTCCTGCTGCTCGGGATCTTCCCGGCCATCAACATCCTGGCCGACCCATTCGGCGTCTTTGGAGACCCTATCTTCCATTGGTACAGCTACAACGAGACCAACAACCCCCGCGCCGCCAAAGTGGCCTGGCTGGAGGACCACCATCAGGAATTTGATTCCTACGTCATCGGGTCCTCCTGCGCCGCTTCCTATCGTATGGAGGAGCTCAACGAGTATCTGGACGCCAGCTTCTATAATCTGTTCGTCTATGGCAGCGACGCCAAGGATTACCGAGACCACGCCTTCTACCTTCTGGAGAACTACACAGTCAAAAATCTGGTGCTCAATCTGAACTTCAACGAGGCCAACTCCTACGACACCGGCGCGGACGACATCCACTACTGGATGCACCCTCTGGCGGACGGCGGCAGCAAGGCGCTCTTTTATCTGCGCTACGCCTTTTGCAGCACGCAGTATGCCATCGACAAGATCTCCGCCTCCTTCCGGGACACGGACCTCCCGCAGGTGTTCGACGTCTTTGACGCCGCCACCGGGTGCTACGACAAGCGGGTGCGGGACGTGGAGAAGATCGGAGATCCGGAGGTCTATCAGGCCGCGCACGGGGCGGATTTCCAGTACTACAGCCCGCCGGACTTTGCCCAGCTGCCCTATCTGGACCAGTGCCTCCAGGTGGTCGCGGATATCCGGGACCTGTGCCGGGAGAAGGGGGTCAGCTTGACCGTCATCTGCTCCCCCACCTATATCAGCCAGCTGGAGGCCTACGGCGGCGAGGCCCTGGACCGCTACCGGGCCGCGCTGGCCCAGGTGGTGGATTTCTGGGATTTCAGCTGCACATCCCTGTCCTACGACAGCCGGTATTTTTATGACGCCTCCCACTTCCGCAACGCGGTGGGCTCCATGGTGCTGGCGGAGATCTTCGGCAATGACGAGGTCTACCGTCCGGAGGACTTCGGGACCTACGTCACCGCTGAAAACTGCGGCGCGTATTTGGACAAACCTGCGGCCTCCGCGCCCGATCCGGCGGACTATACGGCAGAGGTGCCGGTGCTCATGTACCACCATTTCAGCGAGACGGAGACCGGGGACATCGTGGTGCGGCCGGAGACCTTCGCGCTGCACATGCAGACCCTCCGGGACGCGGGATATCAGGCCGTTACCGTCCAGGAGATGATCGACTACGTCTACGATGGCGCTCCCCTGCCGGACAAGCCGGTGTGCATCACTATGGACGACGGGTACCTCAGCAACTACCAGACCGCCCTCCCCATTCTGGAGGAATACGGCATGAAGGCCACCGTCTTCGCGATCGGCTCCTCTGTGGGACACGACCGGTTCTACAAGGACACGGACCATCCCCTCACCCCCCATTTCGGCTATGACGAGGCTCGGGAGATGCTGGATTCCGGCGTGTTGGATTTTCAATCCCACACCTACGACATGCACCAGTGGGCCCCCTTCGAGACCGGGGACGTTATCCGCGCCTCCGCCCTGCCGCTGGAGGGGGAGTCGGAGGCCGGTTACGCCGAAGCCTTGTTCGCGGATATGGAGCGCTATGAGCAGGAGCGCCGGCGGGAGCTGGGGGCCGGCTTCCAAGCCTTGGCGTACCCCGGCGGGTACTACGACGATCTGACCGAGGTCTTGATCCATCAGGCGGGCATCCCCGTCACCTTTTCCATCAGGACCGACGCGCGCAACGTCCTGGTCCGGGGCCTGCCCCAAAGCCTGTACGCCCTGTGCCGTTGGAACGTGACGGAGCGGACCGCGCCGCAGGACCTTCTGGCTATGGTATCGGGCTCATAACAAATACTTTTCAGGAGAACATCCCATCATGTCCATCGTGACCCTGCGGTTTTTCATTTTTACCGGCTTCCTGCTGGCTGAATACTGGCTGTGTCCCGCCAAGGCACGCTGGGTCGTGCTCCTGGCGGGCGGCGGATACTTTTTTCTGGCCTGTACCGCCTACGATCCGGGCGTGTGCGCCGTCTTTGTGCTGGAGGCGCTGCTCACCTGGCTGGCGGCGCTGGGCGTCCGGAGGCTCTCCGGCGAACGGGCCAAGGCCCTGCTGACGGGCCTCGCCGTCACGGCCCTGGTGGCGGTGATGATCCTCTACAAAGATCTGGGGTTCTTCATCAGCAGCATCAACGGCATCGGCGCCCTGCTGGGACGCGCGCCAGGGCTCCAGCTCCCCCAGTGGCTGGCTCCCTTCGGGATCAGCTACTACACCCTCATTCTGACCGGCTACCTCCTGGACGTGCGCTGGGAGACAGTGGAGCAGCCCCAGAAAAATCCGCTTAAACTATTGCTTTTTGCCGGGTATTTCCCCCAGCTGACCTCCGGGCCCTTCTCCCGGTACAACGACCTCTCCCCCGCCCTTTGGGGGGACGTCCAATGGGACGCCCGGAGCTTCCGCTTTGGCCTCCAGCGCTTCCTGTGGGGGCTGTGCAAAAAGCTGATCGTGGCGGACCGTCTGGCGATGGCCGTAGCGGTGTTGTATGACGGCGCGCCTCCCCGGGGGGTGCTGGTGCCGGTGGCCGCCCTGCTCTATATCGCCCAGCTGTACGCGGATTTCAGCGGCTGCATGGACATCGTCATCGGCATCTCCCAGCTGTTCGGCATCCCGCTGGCGGAGAATTTCTGCCGCCCCTTTTCCGCTGAAAACCTCTCCGTGTTCTGGAGGCGGTGGCACATGACCCTGGGCTTCTGGCTGAAGGACTATCTGCTCTACCCCACCCTGAAATCCGGATGGATGGGCCGGATACGCAAATTCTGCAAGGCCCATTGGGGCAAGCGGGCCTCACGGGATGTCCCCACCTATATCGGGATGTTCATCACCTGGTTCTGCGTGGGCTTCTGGCACGGCGGCTCCTGGAAGTACATCTTCGGCAGCGGCCTGTTCTTCTTCGCCATGATCGCCGGAGGGATGCTCCTGAAGCCCGTCTTCCGCCGGTTGACGGACTGGCTCAAAATTGACACGGACGCCTGGTACTGGAAGCGCTTCCAGCGTCTGCGGACGGCCTGCCTTTTCTCCGCCTCCGTGTCCTTTGACCGATACGCCGGGTTCACCGACGGCCTGCGGGCCTGGAAGAGCGTGCTTACCGTCTGGCGCTGGGATCTGGGCGTGCTGCTGGATCTGGGGCTGAGCGGATGGGATATTTTCATCTGCGCGGCGGGCTTTGCCGCGATCTGGTGCGTCTCTACCCTCCAGGAGCGCCATGGCAGCGTCCGGGAGCTGCTGGACGGGAAGGGTACTCTGCTCTCCTGGGCGGTGACGCTGGTATTACTGCTGGCGGTCCTGCTGCTGGGACGGTACGGCGCGGGGTATGAGGCGGCGGCGTTTATTTATGCGGGGTTCTGATTCTTTTTCTTGAAAGAAAAAGAACCAAAAAGAACTTTAAGTTCGGGACTACACCCGGTACTGCACCGGCATTTCCGCCCGGTAACGGAACACTAAATGTAACTAGGAAAGAGTTGACCATGGAGCTTCACGACAAATTCATTCCCCCCTTTTCCAACGACCTGCTGGTCAAGCGCAAACGCCTGCGGCGGGAACTGCTGGAGAGCGGCGGGGACTTCATCTGCAAGCGGGTCGCCATCCTCGGCGGCTCTACCACCCATGACATCAGAGACATGCTGGACCTGTTCCTGCTCCACCACGGCATCCGCTGCACCTTCTACGAGAGCGAGTACGCCCAGTACTGGCAGGACGCCATGTTCCCCAATCCGGCCCTGGAGGAATTTCAGCCGGACATCGTCTATATCCACACCACCAACCGGAACATCAGCCGCTGGCCCCTCCTGACGGACCCGCCCGAGGCGGTGGACGCCCTGCTGGAGGAGGAATTGGACCGGTACCGGCAGATGTGGGACCGGCTGGCGCAGACGTATCCCTGCGTTATTATCCAGAACAATTTCGAGTACCCCTCCTGGCGGCTCCAGGGCAATCGGGAGGCCAGCGATATCCACGGGCGGGTCAACTTCCTTACCCGGCTGAACCTGGCCTTCGCCCAGTACGCGCAGACCCACGAACGCTTCTACCTCCACGACCTCAACTACCTCTCCGCTTCCTACGGTCTGGAGCGCTGGAGCGATCCCTTCTGCTGGCATATGTACAAGTACGCTATGGCCCTGCCCGCCATCCCCTGGCTGGCCAACAGCGTGGCGAACATCGTCAAATCCCTCTACGGCAAGAACAAGAAAGCCCTGGCCCTGGATCTGGACAACACCCTCTGGGGCGGCGTGGTGGGCGACGACGGGCCGGAAAATCTGCAGGTGGGCCAGGAGACTCCCATGGGGCAGGCCTACAGCGAGTTCCAGGAGTATCTCAAGGCCCACAAGCAGCTGGGCGTCCTTTTGAACGTCATCAGCAAGAACGATCCGGAGAACGCCTTGGCGGGTTTGAACCGCCCGGACATGACCCTTACGCCGGAGGACTTCCTCCGCATCAAGGCCAACTGGGAGCCCAAGTCCCGGAATCTGCTGGACATGGCCGGGGAATTGTCCCTGCTGCCGGAGAGCTTCGTCTTCGTGGACGACAACCCCGCCGAGCGGGAGATCGTCCGCCGCCAGGTCCCCGGCGCGGCGGTGCCGGAGCTGGGAGACCAGCCGGAGGACTACATCCGGGCCATCGACTGGCTGGGATGCTTCGAGGTGACCACCCTGTCCGCGGACGACGCCTCCCGCACGGAGATGTACCGGCAGAACGCCGCCCGGGAGCGGGCGGAGGCGTCCTTCTCCGACTACGGAAGCTACCTCCGTTCCCTGGAGATGGAGGCGGATATCCTGCCCTTCGCCCCCATGTACTTCTCCCGCATCGCCCAGCTGACCAACAAGTCCAACCAGTTCAACCTCACCACCCGGCGCTTCACCCAGGCGGAGATCGCCGCCATGGCGGAGGACCCCCGGACCGTTACTCTGTATGGCCGTCTGTCGGACAAGTTCGGCAACAACGGCGTAGTCTCCCTGGCGGCCGGCCAGCTCCACGGAGAGCGGCTGGACGTGACCCTGTGGCTGATGAGCTGCCGGGTATTAAAGCGGGATATGGAGTACGCCATGATGGACGCCCTGGCTTCCCGGTGCGAGGCGCTGGGGGTCAAGACCGTCCGGGGCTTCTACTTCCCCACCGCCAAGAACGGGATGGTCCGGGACTTCTACGAGAAGCAGGGCTTCCGGAAGATCTCCGAGGACCCGGACGGCTCCACGGTATGGGAGCTGTCCCTAGAGGGCTATGAGCAGAAAAACCACGTCATTTCCGTAAACACCAAAGAAAGTGAGTCGATCAAATGAGCAAGGCAGAAATTTTCGAAAAGCTGACGGACATCTTCCGCGACGTATTCGACGACGGGGACATCACCCTGACGGAGGCCACCACGGCGGCGGATATCGAGGACTGGGATTCCCTCACCCACATCACCCTCCTGGCCGCCGTTGAGGAGGAGTTCGGGGTAAAGTTCGGCATGAAGGCCGTCCAGAACCTGAAAAACGTCGGCGAGCTGGCCGGACTGATCGCGGCGTCCCTGTAACGCCGCCAGTTTCAAACATCCGGAGGCCCGGGAAATATTTCCCGGGCCTCCGGATGTTTCTTGGTTTTTTCTTAAGATGTAAAATACTTCTTGACAAGATGCACTATGCGTTGTATAGTATTATGCGAAAGGGGGCATTGAAATGATCGATCCACAGCTCAAGCGCGGACTGCTGGACGTTTGTGTGTTGTCCCTGCTGCGGAGAGGAGACTCCTACGGCTACCAGATCATCAAGGACCTGTCCGGCTGTATCGAGATCTCCGAATCGACCCTCTACCCCATCCTGCGGCGGCTGGAGGGCGGCGGATGCCTGACCGTCTATACCGTGGAGCACAGCGGCAGGCTGCGGAAATTTTACCGCATCACCCCCGAGGGCGTGGGGGTCATCGACCAGTTCTTAGCCAGCTGGCCGGAGATCCAGCGAGTATATCAGTTGATAAAGGAGTGTGCCGGAGATGACACGTGTGCAATTTCTGAATGACCTGTACCATCACCTGTATGGCATGACCCAGGAGCAGGCGGAGCAGCATCTGACCTATTACGCCGAGATGCTTGCCGACCGCATGGAGGAGGGCATGACCGAAGAGGAGGCCGTAGCCGGTATGGAGGACGTGGAGACCATCGCCCGCCGTATCCTGGAGGAGGAGGGCCTGCCCTACACACCCCCGGACCAGCGGCCCGTCATCCCTCCCTCCTATCCGGACGCTTCCCGCCTTGGGGGAGGCGGCGGAGGCGCCAGAGCCTATCAGGTCCCCAAACGGTTCGGCTGGCGGAAGGTCCTCCATATCTCTGTGTGGGCCATCGCGTTGGCCATCGCCGTCTTTGCCGCCATCGGCGCGGTAGGCCGCTGGCGCTGGAACCACTACGCTGGTGACTACGAAACCGTGCCCACCCCTGTTCCGGATTGGGATACGGGAGAGGAATCGCTGGTGGAGGACGCAGGCTGGGGTGACATGGATTACCTTGAGACTCCCTACTCCGAGGGCTTTGAGTACACCGAGGGCGAGACCTATTTTGACGTCCAGGACATAACGGCCATCGACATCCAGTGGTCCGCCGGCACGGTCTTCATCCAGAGCTGGAGCGAGAGCAACTTCATGGTGCAGGAGTATGCCGAGAATGAGCTGAGCGAGCGGACCCGCATGGAGACAAGCTTGGTGGACGGCGTTCTGACCGTGCGCTACCGCAGCAACGTGGGCATTGGCAACGTGAAGGGACAGAAGTGGCTGACGGTCCTGGTCCCCGAGGGACTGATGAGCGAGATCAGCGTCAACACGGCCTCTGCCGCCGTGCAGATGAATGGTCTGGAGGCGGACACCCTCCGGGCGCTTACCATCAGCGGAGACGTCGCGGTGACGGGCTGCTACGCACAGGCGAGCAAGTTCTCTTCCACCAGCGGATGTCTGAGGCTGCGGGAGCTGGAGGCCGACCGGGTGGAAGCCTCCACCGTCAGCGGCGACATTGACGGGATAGACCTGTGGTCCAACGATACCGTTATCTCCTCTACCTCCGGGTATATCAATCTCTCGATGATAGACGACATGGAGTCCATCGAGGTGCGGTCCGTCAGCGGCGATATCTGGATCTGGGCGGCTGAATCTATCTTTCAGGAGATCGCCGCGGGGAGTACAAGCGGGGATATCTCCATCTCCCTCCCCATCAACCACATGGGCTTTACTCTGGATTTCAACACTGTCTCCGGCGATCTGGATGTTCCCGGCGAGACTACCGCTCCGAGTTCAAAGAACGGGACATACGTCTATGAAGACGGCAGCTGCAAGATCACGGCGGAAACCGTCAGCGGCAATCTGAGGGTCTACTGATGGGCGGCCATATCGGGAAGAAGCACGCTGCGGCGGGCGTGCTGGCAGTGGCCGCCGTCCTGCTGGCAGTCTGGCTGTTCACGCGGCCAAGTCCGCTGGCGGAGATACATCGCTCCTTCTCCTCTCCGGAGACCGGCAGCACAGATGTCTCCTTCCCCGTGGAAGCGGGAGAACGCATACGGGTCCGCATCTCCACCCGCACGGAGGGCGGCGTCATGGAAGTGACCCTGCTGGACGAAACGGGCGAGGTGGTGTACGCCTTCGGCAGCGCGAAATATCAGGAGCGCCGCCTGACCCTGCCGGACGCCGGTACCTATACTCTGGAAACGCAGTTCCAGGGATTCACCGGAGACGGGGAGGCAGTCGTTTACCCCGACGGACGATCCTTTTTCACAAGATAGGGGTTGCCCTTTCCTAAGGCTTTGTGGTATGATTCTCTTGCAAATATATTCGGGAGGTCTGCCTATGAACCCCTTTGAAGAGATCGAATTGCAGGACTGCCCCTGCTGTCACGGCGCGGGCGTTATCGAAGAGGAAGGCGGCTGGTGCCTGTATGTTCAGTGTGGATACTGTGGCGCCCACACCGCGGAGCTTTCTTATAAGAACGAGGCTGAGCGCCAGGACGCCGCCCGGAAGGCCGCGATAAACTGGAACCTCAGGAAGGTCATATGCCCTGGCCCCGGGGAATAATGAGAGGGGCAAAAAGGGAGGGCCGGGAAAAACCCGGCCCTCCCTTTTTATCGTATTGATGGTCACAGCACTTTTTCCACGCTGAACATGGACTCCAACACGATAAAATTTGTGTGGAAAGGGTTGTTCAGGTTCCAGAAGCTCACGCCGGCAAGACCGTATTCGTTCACCAGACCATATTTGGCCCGGAGACTGCGGGCATCCTCGAACCAGACCTCGTGCTGCCTTCCGTCTTCGTCGTAGTAGCGGAAGAAGGGGGATTGCGCGGCTTGATCGTACCGGATGCCTGCCCCCACCTGTCCGGCCAAAGTGACGGCGTCAACACTGGAGAGGGAGCGTGCCGCCGTGCCCTGCGCAAAGGGCAGCGTCCAATCATAACCGTAGTTGGGCATGCCCATCAGAATATGCCCCGCCGGTATGGCCTGCGTGGCGTAGTCCAGCACCTGGCGCACCTTGTCCAGCGGCGCCACCGCCATGGCCGGGCCGTATGTATAGCCCCATTCATACGTCATGAGGACAACGTAGTCCACAGTCCGCCCGTGGAAAGCATAGTCGTGGGCCTCGTACAGAAGTCCCTGTTGGCTGTCTGAGAGCTTTGGCGCCAGCGCAGTCACCACAATGTAGCCCAGCTGGTGCATCCGCTCCGTCAGGCGGCGCAGAAATTGATTGTAGCTGTCCCGGTCAAACTGGTAGATATACTCAAAGTCTACATTTACACCGTACCAGCCGCCCTCCCGCAGCAATGCCTCCACGTTTTCCAAAAATTTATCCTGTACGCTCTGGTCAGTCAGAATGGCGTGGGCGATCTGGCCGGAGAACCCCCCTGCCTCCAGCAGGTTTGTAAGCGTCAGCAGGTTTGCCGTGCGCTGTCCGGCGGAGAGCGTTACATTTAAGTTGAAGGTCGGCGTCAGGTTTCCAAAGAGGTCGGAGCGGTAGGAAAAGGGCGAGAGGAACGTCAGATAGGGCAGCGCAGCGTTCAGCGTGCTGTCCGAGGCATCGGTTACATAGCCGTTGACGATAATCTCCCGCATTTGCCGGACATCGGTGGGAATAACGACCGTCTGCCCGGGATAAATGTGGTTGGGATTGGCAATCTGAGGATTCGCCGCCATGAGGCGCGGAAGACTTACGCCATACCTGCGCGCAATAGAATACAGGGTATCGCCGCGGCCCACTGTGCGGCGGTTTTCATTGTTTCGAATCACAAGCGCCTGCCCTACCGACAGTACATCGGGGTTTTGCAGCTGATTGGCTGCGATAATGCCATCCACTGGTGTGGAATGCCGGCGGGCAATTTGATGGACGGTGTCTCCGCTCTTTACAACATATATTTCCAAGGTAATCATCCTCCTAATTGAACTTGCCTGGATACCACATCCTATTCCTGGCAGCCGCAACCGGTGCCGACGTGTCCGCCCTTTAGAAGCTGTACCAACAGCCTTAAAACCATGGAGACGCTGGGGAACAGGAATCTGACGAAGGCACAGATCGCGGAGCTGGTAGACGCACAGTTTGCCCTGTTTCTCCGGCTGTTGGAGCGGCGCGGCCAAGCGGGAGGAAATCTCTCCGGCGGCGAACAGCAAATGCTGGCCGTTGCCCGGGGCTGATGATGAACCCCAAAATGATTATGCTGGACGAGCCGTCGCTGGGACTGGCGCCGATCATTGTGGAGGAGATCTTTGATCTGATTTTAAAGGTCCGGGACATGGGAAAAACCGTCCTGCTGATCGAACAAAACGCGTCGATGGCGCTTTCTATCGCGGACCGCAGGTACGTGATAGAAAATGGGAAGGTTCTGCTTTCCGGGACAGGCGGGGAACTTCTCAATAACGAAGACGTGAAGAAAGCATACCTGGGCGTATGAAAGGGACATAAGCATATATAAAGAATCAATCCATAAATATTTTCAGGCAAGAAGCATCCAGTGGATGAGCTATCCCCATACGGACGTATTGTCCTCCATGCGCAAAATTGCGGCGGACGATTATTTTGACGCAGTCGAGGTCACGCATATTGAGGATCCCCAGGTGCGCGAGGAGGTGAAGGCGCTGCTGGACGGGGCCTACGCCAAATGCAGGGAGATATTGGAGCGGGATCGGGACAAACTGGAGCTGGTAGCCCGGTTTTTGCTGGAACACGAGACGATGAACGCCGCGCAGTTCCAGCTGGTATATGACGACCCGGCGGCGCTGGAGGCCGCCGGCGGAATGCGGGAGAGCTGAGCATGGAGCATTGGAAATCGGAAGAGGAGAACAACCCGCAGGCCCGGCCCGGATACCCCTCCCAGGAGGGCGGGGAGCTGTCCGGGGGAAAGGCGCATAAGGACACCTCCGGCGGGCGGGAGCTGTATATGAATGTGCGGGTGCTGGTGAGCATGATGGCGGTGTTTGTCATGGTGTTCACCTTTGTGGCCCGCATCATCGTGGTCAGCGGCCCATCCATGGAGAGCACCTTGTGGGGGGGCGACCTGATCCTGGTGTGGGGGCTGGGCTATACTCCAAAGCAGGGGGATATTGTGGTGCTCACCCAGGAAAATTACCAGGAGGATTCCATTGTCAAGCGAGTCATCGCCACCGAAGGCCAGCGGGTGGATATCGACTACAGCGCCAACTCTGTCCGGGTGGATGGGGAGCTTCTGGAGGAAGACTATATCAAAGAGCAGATGTTTGTCCCCAGCTACGGCGAGGGGATCAACCACGTCACCGTGCCCGAGGGATGCCTCTTCGTCATGGGGGACAACCGCAACCAGTCCGCGGACAGCCGGTATCCCAACATCGGCATTGTGGACACGCGGTGCGTCATTGGCCGGGGGTTGGCAGTGATGTTCCCCTTTGAGCATTGGAAGAAA
>OFGA01002423.1_pt1 | contig 11476 bp, 7 predicted proteins | sample 1521471 | NCBI WGS metagenome assembly OFGA01 (sample SAMEA3504086, study PRJEB24116) | mouse gut metagenome | biome: mouse gut; feature: mouse-associated habitat; material: faeces | place: Denmark | collected 2011
CAGCAGCGCTGCTTGACTTAGGTGCAGACTCCGTCATACTGGATAAAGCACTTCAAAGCCTGCCTCTGCAGGGCTTTCAGACAAAAATCACCCGGGTAAAAAAAGCAGGTCTGGATGCCTGCGATTTTCATGTGATTCTGCAGCAGGATAATCATGATCATGATATGGAATATCTGCACGGCAGCCATTCAGATCCAAGTACGCATATATATTTATCAGACGATAATCAGGACAGCTGCAGCGCCCATAAACACAGCCATTGTGACGGCCGTTTCCATCATGGACACAGCGCTAACCACGATCACAGGCCGCTTTCAGAAATACTTTCCATAATTCAGCGGGCGGATATGACTGACCGTGCAAAACAGACGGCTTGTAATATATTTCATATTTTAGGCAGGGCCGAAGCAGAGGCTCATGGCGTCTCTATAGAAGATGTACACTTTCACGAGGTCGGGGCAGTAGATTCAATCGTAGATATTATATCTGCTGCCGTATGCCTGGATAACCTGAACATTACAGACGTTATCATCCCTGTATTATATGAAGGCTGCGGCACCATCCGCTGCCAGCATGGAATCCTTCCAGTTCCAGTTCCTGCCACTGCAAACATTATTACAGAGCATCACATACCGTTAAAACTGACCGGTATCCAGGGTGAATTTGTAACACCGACTGGAGCTGCCATTGCCGCAGCCATCCGAACCAGCGGGCAGCTCCCGGAACAGTTTCAGATTACCCGTATCGGCATTGGTGCCGGAAAACGCACCTATGAACGCCCAAGCATTCTGCGGGCCATGCTGATTGAAACCCCGGAACCAGACAGCAGTCTTTCGGAAGATGCAATTTATAAGCTGGAAACAAATATCGATGACTGTACCGGAGAAGCCATGGGCTATGTACTGGAACGCCTGATGAATGCCGGTGCAAAGGATGTTCATTATTTTCCGGTATTTATGAAAAAAAACCGCCCGGCTTACCAGCTGAATGTGCTGTGCCAGGAAGCAGACATTCCAAAACTAGAACAGCTTATATTCAGCCAGACTACAACTATCGGAATCCGACGGCAGCGCATGGCCCGTTCCATCCTGCCGCGCAGCATTCAGGATTTCCAGACAGAATACGGTCTAGTCCAGGCTAAAATCTGTGAAACTTCCAGCGGAACCCGCATTTACCCGGAATATGAGTCCGTTGCCAGAATCTGCAGGGAAACAGGCGCATCTTATGATGAAATACATCGTAAACTGCAGGCAATCTGCTGCCGACAATTATCCGGAACTGCAGGCAATTTTGCACAAGAATCAAACGGTTCTTATAGGGAATAATCACGAAATCGCGCCATACTGCATAAAAAGTGTTTACATAGTCAAAAATAAACTGGTAGAATAAATTAACACCAATATTTTCATATTTCATTCTCAAAGAAAGGAAGGATGGCTTATGTTTCAGAAAAATGATTATGTAATCTATGGAAGCAATGGCGTCTGCATGGTCAAAGACATTGGCCCGCTGGACATTCCCGGCGTGCCGGCAGAACGGATTTATTACACGCTTGTGCCGCGTTACACAAAAGACAGCCAGATTTTTACTCCGGTAGACAGCACAAAAGCAGTCATGCGGCCGTTAATCTGCCGGGAAGATGTCATGCAGCTGATAGAAGAACTCCCGGACATCGAACCGCTGTGGGTAACGGACGAAAAACAGCGCGAAACCCAGTACAAGGAAACACTGCGTACCTGTGACTGCCGTGAGCTGCTGCGCATTATAAAGACGATTTACAAGCGGATGCAGGAGCGGATTGCAGAGGGGAAAAAAGTGACTGCTTCCGATGAACGGTATTTCCATATGGCAGAAGAAAGCCTGTACGGAGAATTTGCCATTGCACTTGGAATTGAACGTGAAGAAGTAAAAGATTTCATTGCCGGAAAAACCGGACAGGCCCGGGAAATGCAGGCAGTATGAACGCATTTTAAAAACAGCATTATGATTCAGAAAGCCAGCTGTGTATGGAACAGTACATACATTGCTGGCTTTTTGGGAAGCATCCATGCGAAACACAGAATTTACAGCAGAATGACAGATTTGTGCTTTAACAGCCTGGCACCATTAACAATCAGCAGAACGCCTGACGCAACGCCGGTCACCAGAATGCAGATGCCAAGCACAAGACCGGAAACAGCTGCAGCATTAATGGATTTGTACAGTTTTTCATTCATGGGATAAGCCCTCCTTATAAGTTTTCCATATCTTTATTTTATCATACAACGCCAAAACAATTCAATGAAATTCCATTTTTTTCAAGAAAATGATTTGCCCTGTAACTGCCATGCGTGTATAATAGAATGGTACCTGGCATATGCAGAAAACACCCGTCATAAATGCCAGGATATGGAAAGGAGAACTGCATTGAATAGAAAAGAAATTAATGAAATTAAAAAAAGATTTAAAAAAGAATCATGCACGTTTACAAGAATATGCGGATGTTATGTAAATGGAGAACATGCACAGGTTACCCAATTCGGAAAAACTTTTTTAAACCTCGACGAAGAAGAACTTTTCAAATATCTGGATATTGCAAAAAAAGTTTTATCCGGCACAGAAGGAAACAATCTGCTGGAACTGGAATTCCCGCTTGAAGAAGAAGAAGCGGGCGGACGCCAGCAGTTTTTGCTGGGCCTTCGCGAAAGCAGGCTGAAAAACGAAGACCTTTTGAACCGTTTTTATGATTTAATTATCGAACATTACAGTTATGCCGGAAATTACCTGATACTGCTGTTTCATGATGCATATGATGTGCCCGTCAGGACAAAAGACCGCAGAAGCCTGGATGAATCAGAGGAAATATATGAATACCTGCTTTGTGCCATCTGCCCCGTAACACTTTCCAAACCGGGCCTCGGTTATCTCGAAGAATCCAACGAAATCGGCCTTCGCCTGCGTGACTGGATTGTCGGGGTACCGGATGCCGGTTTTGTATTTCCGGCATTTACCGAACGCAGCACTGATATCCATGCCACACTTTTTTACGCAAAAAACCCAAAAGAACCGCCGCTGGAACTGGCAGAAGGCGTGCTCGGCTGCAGCCGGAAAATGACAGCAGCTGAACAGAAAGAAGTGTTCCGCCTGATTCTGGAAGATACGCTCGGCCCGGACTGCAGTTATGAAACCGTTAAGGATATTCATGACAACATCCAGGAACGGATTTCCGAAAATGCCGCACTGCATGACCAGAAGGAAGAAGCAGAGCCAGTAGAACTGACGAAAGAAACCATCAAAGAAATTTTGAATGCCAGCGGCGTTCCTGAAGAAAAAGTTTCACAGGCAGAACGTGCCTATGATGAAAAAGCCGGGGATGCAAAACTCTATGCTGACCATGTCGTTGACAAGCGCAGGTTTGAAGTCAAAACGTATGATGTTGTCCTGCATGTAAAACCGGAAAAGGCATCCCAGATAAAATCCCAGATTATCGACGGGCAAAAATGCCTGGTCATTCCTATGGATGCAAATGAAAACATTAATGTAAATGGCATCCAGACAACGGTATAGTCGGATAAGAGGGATTTATCGATATGGCACTGATTGGAAAAAACAACCATGAATCGGTACTCCGGGAAGACGCTTCGCTGTTTCAGGTCCAGGAAACGAAAACGGAAAAGCAGAAGTGGAAAGAAATGAGCTGGAAACAGAAGCTGCAGTATTTCAGGGATTATTATTTCTTCAAATGCCTGCTATGCTGTTTTGCCGCTGTGCTTGTTTTTTCTTTTGTCTGGAATGCCCTGAAGCCGCAGAAAGAACAGGTCCTGTCTGCCGCTGTTGTCCACAATTTCCTGGCTCCGGAAGAAAAAACTAAGCTCGAACAGCATATTTCAAAACTTCTGATTACAGATATGGAAAAACAGGAACTGCGCATTAATGATTCATTTCCAGACGGATATGAAACCGATACAAAACTGACTGCATACATAAGCGCGCGGGAAGTGGACCTTATTATTACAACCGAAACAAAATTCCGGGAGCTCGCCCGAACAGGCTGTTTTGAAAACCTGGAAGAAACCATGCCGGAATTTTCAGAAAAAAATAAAAGCTTTTTATTTTATGCCGAAGGTTATCTGGAAGAATCTGACATTCAGCAGGAAGACGCCAGTGAAACCTGTAACGCTTATGGCATAAGCCTGGGAGAATCAGATTTATTTTCCGGCATCTGGCACGCCGGAAAACCCGCAGTTGCCGGCATCATACAAGGCAGCAGGAATAAGGAAAATGCCAGAAGGACACTGGAAGAACTGTTTTTTCAATAATACAGGTATTTACCTGGCATTTTTTTAGAATCTTACCACCATGCCGAAAACTGTTATACAAATCTTACCGCTGTACCAGGAACTGTCGTACAGAATACAGGACAGGATATTATAAACCTGAAATTTTCTTTATGCAGTACGATAATTCCTGTATGCAGCGGTTTTTATCAGAATTTACAGCCATAACTATTCGCAAAACTATCCTTTTGCGAATAAATATGTACATTACGGCTGCATGCCTTCCCCGCTCATTTTTTCCAGAAGACTGGCAATTTCCTTCTGGAATTGAGGATTTTCTGCCATCATGCTCTGCAGTTCTTCCACAGAAATTTTCTTTGCCTTGTTTTCCGTTTTCGGTTCCAGTTTTTTTTCTTTCTGCAAATCCCTGGATTCGGCCTGTTCCCGGTTCAGCAGGCTGCGTTCCAGTTCCTCATAATTGTAATTTCTCTGCGGAAAAGAACTCTGCATATTATTTCCAGCTTCCCCGTTTTCCGGCTGACGATTCTGGCCTGGCTGGTTATATCCGTTTTTCATAAAATAGCATGCCAGCCCCACCCTGCTATCGCACCTGGTATGGTCTACAATATCCAGGGCTTCATTTACAAACAGTTCATCACGCTTATATTTCTTTGCCATTGACAGAATATCACGTACTTCCCCGTCCAGATAACCGCGTTTTTTTACATTTGTATGCTGTCTTGTTATTTCATAAAATACAGCATCTGCGACCACTTTGGAATTCGGACTCAGCTGTGTAACGTGGAAGGTCAGGCTAATGACACCTTTCTGGCCAGATTTTAATTTCCCCCTGTTTTCTTCATATTCAAAATAAATATCCGTGCTTCCGTTTATCTGTTCCATGGACGGTTTAATCACATATCGTTTGAAATCTGTATATTTATACGATTTCGGACAATCAAGCATCCGCAGAAGCTCCTCAATTGCAATCGTAAATACCCCGGTTTCCAGTTCTGGATTTTTCAGATTCCAGTTTTTCCGGTCCTGAAACAGGTAATAAAGCCTTTTCGCATATTTATTGCTCAGGTTGATTGCATACCGGATGGAATAATAAGCCCCGCGCCTGGATTCGACAATCATCCGCTTTAAATCGTCATCCATTTTAAAATCGATATGGCTGTTTTCTTCATCCCTGGCACGGACATATGTAATCTTGGAAAACCATGGATAAAATATGGATGTATCTTCATCTTTTTTCAGTTTAAACCCCTTTCCTTCCAAAGACTCCACCGCCTGCTTTAAAAAACGGTATGCATGAGATTTATCCTCGATATTATAATACTCTTTTACATCAGCGACCCTTATGGAGTATTCTTTGCGGTCCACCTCATCGTCTATCATGCCGAATGCAATGTCCATAATATCATTCTGCCTTCTGTCCAGGTTATATCTGGCTTCTACTATGCTTTGGGGCCGGAATGCTACTTCATTTCCCCCTTTCTTCCGTATTTTCTTTTTTTGATTCTGCGCTGACTCTGATTTCTTCGCCATAACTCCTCCATTTCCTATGATTTCTGCTTTATCTGCCTTCAGGAAAATATCATTTATTATACTTTGAACAATTTAACAAATGCTAAACTGTTCTGCGCATTTCGCTTCTTAAAACGAACATAACGGACATAAGAGCATTTTCCTTTCTGATTTTTCTGTATGAAATCATTTTGTATATTGGTTTATTAGTACAGCCATTTTCTCCTATCTTATGCCGTACTGAACCTTATTTTTATTTTATAAAACTGCATGCATTCCAGAATTTATATATGCAGCCAGTTTCTCTCACCTTTTATCAGACAGATACAGTCTTTTAGCTTTTACATGCCTGCTTGCCACAGAAGTTTTTATAATTTCAATTTCTTTTTAACTAATTTACACAATATTTAGCAGCCAGTTTCTCTTAGCTTACAGCCTTTCTTGTCTTAGAGCATGTTTAAAAAATACTTTCGTACTTTTTCAGCGTATATGCAGCATTTACAGCAAGATTCTCTTAGCTTATTATTCAGGTTTTTCGGGATTTAACCGCAGTTTTCTCTTATCTTTACTGATATATCTTCCCGATTTCATCAAAATTGCATATTTCTTTACTAACCGCACAGCTTCTGACAAAAAACAGCAGATTTCTCTTACCTATTTTTTCTTTTACTATCGCTAATCTGCATTTTCTACGTATCAATTACTGTCAGGCTCAAAAACATCTATATAAAATCTCTTTATTATCAATTTATATCCTGTTTTTTCATTAACTGCCGCTATTTTCTCTTAGCTTAAGGCTGAATATTGTTAAGATTTGTCGTAAAATCATTATTTTTTCTACATTTCTGCTCTATTTACAGCCATTCTCTCTCAGCTTATTTTCTATCTTACCGCCGCTTGCTCTTAGCTTCTGTCCTTCATGCCTCTGTTATTCCCCGTTTTTTCCATTTTCCAGCCGTTTCTCCTGACTTATCCAGCTTTCTGGCATATATTCCACTAACCTGCCTTATATACCGCTGGTTTTTTCTCTGCCTGCAGCACTGCTTTCTTCTGTTTTAATATTTTTCTATTCACACCTATCCTCTCTCTGCTTTCTTTATACTTCTGGCTGCTATGTTCTCATATATCTGCGCCCTTTTAACCGCCAATTGCTCTCTGCTTTTTTATGTTTGTACCGCTGTCTTCTCCTGGCTTTGTATGATACATCAACTTTCATTATCTCACAGTAATTCTTTACTTTCAACCGCCATTTTTTCTTAGCTTTTTTCCATATCTTTACCGCTATTTTCTCTTAGCTTTTTCTCATATCCTTACTGCTGTTTTCTCTTAGCTTCCTCTCATATTTATACCGCTGTTTTTTCTTAGCTTTCTTTCTTTGTTCACCGCCATTTTCTCTCTGCTTACTCTCTTTCTCTTGCACTTTAACCGCTGTTTTCTCTCATCATTATCTTATGCTTTAACCGCTGTTTTCTCTTAGCTTTATCTTATATTTCCCACTGTTTTCTCGCTAATTTTGTTTGGCTGCAACTCTTTTTCTCTTTTTATTTTCAATCATAAAACCACACGTTTTTAGCACTTTTTATTTATCAGTCTGTTTTCCTTAACTTTATTACTTTGACTATTATTAATCATTATTCTGTTTACTATATAGTCAATTTTTTATTTAGACGATATATTTCATTTATGTAATTTAAACAGCTATTTCCTTTGGATTCCATATTTAATACAAAAAAATTCTTCTATACTATTCTGCATTCTTTTTTACTTGAACATTTCTATTAAATATAATTGACAAAATATATTTTACTTTTTTTCATATTCTATTTAATTTACATAAAAAATATATTTTAAATTTTATTTATTATTACAGCCGCTTTCTGATTGAATCAATAACAAACTCCGCATGTGTTCTCTCTTTATCTTTCTGCTGATTCTGTTTGAATTTTTTATCTTTCTTTTCATCTCTTAATCTGCTTCTGCTGCCCGTCTTACACTGCCTTCTTGAAAAGCTGCCGTCAGCTCCATTTCCATAACATAAATACTGATTTTCATCGTTTAGTCATTGCTTTATGCTAAATTCTCTTAATTTTTCTTTTTCATTTTGTCACTTGATTTCTACTGGTTTTCTATTTTTAACATTATTTTCTCTTAGTTTTTTCACCCTGACAGCCAGTGGCCTTTGGTTCTGTCTTTTCTTTTACAGCCACTTACTCTCAGCTTTTTCTTTTGCTTTACAGTAAATTGTTTTTTGTTTCCTTTTACTTTAACAGCAAGCTGCTCTTATCTTTTCTTTTTATTTTAGCAGCAAATTTCTCATGGCTTTCTTAAATATTTAACAGCAAACTGCTCTTATCTTTCTTTAATGTTTTAACAGCAAGTCAATCTTATCTTTTTTTATGTTTTGGCAGCGTTTTGCTCTTACCTTTTTTATTTACCGCAATTTACTCTTAACTAAGTATTGCTTATTCATCACAGATTTCTTTTAACTATATTCTCTATGATAACCGCCAGTTGCTCGTAGCTTTCTTTCAGCTGCGTTCTTTGATTAATTTATCACTTTTGTTGTCCTTTTTGTCCCATAATTTTACCGCTATATTCTCTTAGCTTTTAATTTTACTGCAGGTTTCGTATTCTCATTTCCTAATACTACACAGCGATATTCTCTCAGCATTCTCTTTTATTTGCAGCTGTCTTCTCTTGGCTTTAAAGCAGCCTAAGCTGGCACTTCTTTTTACGCTTTATTTACAGACACTTTTTCTTGTTCTTTCTAATATCATACAGCTATTTTCTCTTATCTTTTATCCTAATATACCGCAAAATACTCTTATCTTTTTCAAACAAGGCAGATACGTGACACTGGTTTTTCAATCATTTTTTCACTGGCAAACTCATAACCGCTATTTTCTCTCACCTTTGTATTTCATTTGAGCACCAATTTCCCGCTTTATTTTGCATTTTATCTAGCCAGCACAGGTCAAAATAACCTAATCATTCCTTAATCCAGCGCAATTTTAAGCGCAACAGCAGATTTGTTTTATCTCTTAAAAAATAAATATTATCCCTTCTTTAAACCTTATTTTTTACAGCCATTTACTCTCAGCTTATATTTACAGCTGAATCCTCATTACCATATCGCATTTATCTGCTTTTTCCTGACAATTTCTGCATATTTTACCGCTTTTTTCTCTTAGCTTTTCAAAATATTCCTGAATTCTCCATTATAAATTGCGCAAAATCTACAGCAAATGTCTCTTACCTTTAGTACAGATCTCCCCATACACACAATTATTGTATAAAAAAGATAAGAAATTGTCAATTTCTTTTTCACTTCTCTTAGCTTTTACAAAACAGCCATATTCTCGTGCCTGTACAGCCATATATTCTTTCCTTCACAGCCGAATGCTCTTTCTAAAAAAGCCGCTTTCTCTTAGCTTAACCGCTGTTTTCTCTTGACATCACCGCGGTATGCTCGTTTCTTATGCTTTCTATGCCTTGATTTCACAGGATTCTGATGTACACCATACTATACCATACTATACCATACTAACCATTTTTTCCATACTACTTATATCTATTTCCATTATGTTTCCTAATAATATAACTGGTAACCATATAAATCATCAATTATATAAATCATAACATATTAGTAGTAAGATAAATTACAAATATACTTTAAAAATACTATTTCTACTATACATAAAACATAGAGTGTTTATAAAAAATATCCAGATAGAATTGAATATATAATTCAACTGATACATTAAATAATACCTTCTAAATCCAAAAATTTCTAAAAGTATTGATATATCTGTCTTGATGAAAACAAAAGTATTAAAAATTTGAATATGATGATGTTGTATCATTTTAGAGACACCCAATGTTCAAGATTCTGATGTACAATCAAAGAAGATTAAAGGGGCAGTTAAAATGGCAGAAAAACAACGCACATAAGACATGAAATATAAAATCCAGGCCATAAAACCAGCGAAAGAACCTGGCAGCGCAGAAGCGGCTGCCCGCCGGGCCTGGAGTCCCCGAAAACACTATGTACGCATGGACAAAGGCGGCCAGGGAGAGAAGGCTGAATACCAGTTCCGGCCCTCATGCCCCGGGATCAGCTTTCCCCGGGAGCTGGCAATGCTGCGCAGGCAAGCTGAGGAATAGGAAAAAGAGATACGGCGCCTGAAAGAAGAAAACGAATTTCCTGAGGCAGCCAGCTGCCGGAAACCTGCGAAAGGCAGGGAATGATGTTTTCCGCCATTAAAACCAGGGACGGCGCGATTAAGGGGAAGATTTCTTTTTACTGCCGTATACGAAAAGTTTCGCGGCAAGAATTTTATAAATATCCGGCAGGCAGAGGCCATCCCTGGAAAAATCAGGATCCAGCCGGTGTCATGCGGGCAACCGCATCAGAGGGCAAATATAATGGCACCTGCGGGCGGATTCGCATGTATCAGGTGCTTCTGCTGAAACAGTCTGGAGACATCCATATTCCCGGCGGGAGGATAGTTTGCCGCGCCATTGAGGAAATCGGACTCAGCCACCGCCCGAAACGCAGGCCAAACGGAATTGCGGAAGCTGACCGTGAGGTGCGCAAATCCGGAAATCTGCATGTATCCATGGCCAGTCCCGGGACTGGCCATGGATACAAATATGAAAGCATCCTTATGCGAATGGACGCTTAATAACGCAGTCATTTATATCTGGAGCCCAGGGAAGCTTTCATCCACTCTGATTGAGGAGTAAAGTACACTGGCAAGGATTACCGGAAGACGGCTGCAAAGTGTGGCATTTTCCAGGGCATGAACAGCGCTGGAGGACGCTGCCAGGGCAATGCAAAGTGCGATAGCATGCGGGCACGTATGAAGGCGGAGCTTATCTATGGAAGGTATGGCAGAGAAAGAATGCCAGTGGAGAAACTGATAGCCCTCATCTGGAGATATTTTATTAGTTATTGGAACAGCGGGAGGATATGTTTTGCTAATGAAGGGCTTCCTCCTATGGTAAAAAGACAGAGATATTACGAATCTTTGTCTTTTGCTGTTTAGGCATCGACGTTCTTGAAAAAAATGTCAACTGATATTGACAACATCAAAGTGAAGAATTCATTCTTGTGTCTATAGTTCCTTGACAGCAAGAACTGGCTATTTTTCAAACGGCTTCTGGTATCAGCAAAATTTTTACTGCCATTGAAATTATTTTTGAAATTGATGCCCGCATGGGTTTTTGTCCTTTGGCAGAACAATGCTTATGGGCTGGTTTTATACCAGTCGGCAATGACGATGCAGGGAAGAAAAATCAGTCCGTATTTCCAAATATGGATGCTGCATTAAGCCGCTGCTTATGCAGTGCGTTAACATTGCTGTTGCCATCAGAAAATATCCTGAGGTTCCTAACAGCTATCTTCGTCTTTAAAAGCGCTGTGGCTGCAAGAAAGCAATTATTGCCATGGCAAGAATGCTGCGCCACATGTTAAAGAACGCAGAAAACTATAATGCGAAATTTTACCGGAAATCAAGCCTTCTTCCTGATAATTGAAAAATTACAGTGGAACAGGCGATTATCGTAACAGGAAATCAGGGTTATATGATTAAGCCAGCAGCTGCATAACCTTGACATTTTCGATATTTATTTTTTACTTGTGAGTTGAAAGTTTGTAGCACTAAGAAGCCATGGAATCCCACTGCTCC
>OFGA01002431.1_pt1 | contig 11456 bp, 6 predicted proteins | sample 1521471 | NCBI WGS metagenome assembly OFGA01 (sample SAMEA3504086, study PRJEB24116) | mouse gut metagenome | biome: mouse gut; feature: mouse-associated habitat; material: faeces | place: Denmark | collected 2011
CCAAAATGTTTGGCATCGCAGCATACAAATCAAACGCAGAGGAAATGATTTGCTTCAAATAGTCGATGTGGTACTGCAAGCTGCTTCCTTTAGGGAACCAAAAAGGATTAAGGCAGAGAGACTTATTACTACCGGCTGTCATCGTATAGGCATTTACGCCAGGGAGAGAGTGATACTCACCCTTGACAGGCTCAATAACAAGGTAAGGAAAATCACCTATACTGGACAGCAAATGGTGGACTGTGTTTGTCTTACCCGAACCGGTCATACCACAAATAAATGTATGCCTGTTCATCTCTTTTTCTGGCAGGCTTAATTCTATGCCAGTTTCTTCCTCGTATTGCATCAAATTTGCAAAAGGTACAGCCTTTTCACCATAAGGAAGATTGACATTGTAATAGCAGTTCCTTACTCGCTCAAAGCCAAAGAACGATGTTGTTGGGAAAGAAATGAACTCTGTTACATAAGCGGCAGGTAAAAGAATGGCTCTATGAGATTCTTTTGCCTGGTAATCGCCAAAATTATCCCATTTGCAGACATATCCAGCATTAGTGAGCATTGCAGCCAAAGGCACAGATAACACCTTTTCTCTGCTATCTTTCTCATTCGCCAGCAGTTCTCCCGTGCCCAAATCTGCAGAAACGGTCATTTCAACTGTCCATCCCTGCTTTTTAGTACCCGAAAAGAGCTGAATAAAGTATTCTGCTTCCTTCTTCAAATCGGAGAGCTTTGAACTGACACCTTTCCACGAAACAGAAGCACTGGAAGACTTATTGTATTTGACATCTCCCTTGACTGTTTTATGAATTGTTCCGAAAATGTTGTCCTTGCTTTCAACTGAAATATTGTCGCCCGTCTGAATATTGCTTTCAAGATAAGTTGTTATCTCGTCGCAAAGCTTACGAGCTTCAGCAATGAGCTTGGAGCAATCGATAGGAGAAACCGGCTGAAAGTCCAAGCGTACCATACCAGAATGACGAGTCAACGCCTTTGCGATAGCGTCTACCCACTTCGACATATGTATGGACGAAAGAGACTCTCTTTTTTCCATCTCATCCGTGTTCATTCGAACAGCTTCAAAACTGTGTGCATATAATCCTGATGAACAGGAAAATACAGGAGTGTAGTTCTTAGCTTTTACAGTTCCAAACGCACTTTTAAGAAGTCTTGGTGCAAGGTTGTCTTCCGTACAACCGATAGCATAAACTATCTCTCCAGCCTTTCTTTCACAAAGAAGCGAGAACGGCTGATTGCAGGTTGCAAAGAGAGATGCTGCATAGTCAAGAAGTTCATTTTCTGACTCAGCATTAGCGTTGCCCTTATCTTTTTCGAATCCAAACCCAAGAGAAGATATCCTATACCATTTCAGCTCTGGCATATCAGACACAGCAACGCTGTGGGAGATGCAATCATCAATAGGAATGGACAGATGACGAAGTATTTCATCCTGTTCAATAGAAATATTGATTAAATCCATTTCAGCCCCTCCCTCTTAATTCTTGATTCCAGAAACAATAGCAATAAGGGCAATAGCCCTGTAACTGACAAACCCGGCATGGACCCGGGCTTTCCGGTTCCCGTTGTGTTTCGTTGTGATCTGCCCTATAATGATCTCAGGCATTGAAGACATAAACGCCGGGCGGCATGTTTGGTTTGCCGGCCGGGCAGCATATACTGACATATGGTGCAGTGGGTTGCAGGAAAGGGAGAAAAAGGAAGGAAATCATGTTTTTACCGGAAAAAATACGAGGACTGGTCAGGGACGAACCGTTTCAGAAGGACGGGATCGGAATGTCCGGATCGACGGTCCTGATGTTTCATGATAAGGTTTTGAAGATTCAGCAGTGCAGTGAGGAAGCCGAAAACGAGTACCGCATGATGAAATATCTGCAGGGCAGGGTGCCTGTACCGGAGGTGTATGCCTGTGAAACAGAAGAGAACAGGATGTATCTGCTGATGCGTAAATGTACCGGTCGGATGGCGTGCAGCGGCGCATACAGGAAGGATTGGAATGCCCTGTGCGGACTGCTGGCGAACAGTTTGAAAACGTTATGGAGTGTTGACGTGTCCGACTGTCCCTGCGACCAGCGGTTATGCCGCAAACTTGCGCAGGCGGCCCGGAATGTGGAGGCCGGCCAGGTGGATCTTGACAATGTGGAGCCGGATACTTTCGGGGAGGGAGGCTTTCGGGATCCGGAAGATTTGCTGCAGTGGCTGTACGACCATATGCCGGAGGAGGAGCCTGTCTTATCTCACGGCGATCTGTGCCTGCCCAATGTATTCGGCATGGATGAGCGGGTGACGGGCTATATCGACCTGGGCAGGGCCGGCACGGCCGATAAATGGTGCGATATTGCCCTGTGCTGCCGCAGCCTGTTTCATAATTTCAACGGAAAATACAGTGACAGCTCTGTTGGCCGTATGCCTGTGGAGTTTGATGTCAGCCAGTTCTTTTCTTTGCTGGGTCTGGAGCCTGACTGGCAGAAAATACGGTATTATATCCTGTTGGATGAATTATTTTAGTCTCTGTTCCAATAATAATCAACAAAATATGTTAAACAGTATCTTAAAACAGTAACAGTTCAGCCCGGATTTTGTATTTATACAAAACTTTTTTGGCGGCAAACCTTGCTAAAATTGTAAATAGATTTTATAATTCTTTAATACTTGTGTCCGCAAATTCATAATTCTATTATTGATTTATGAATGCGCGTACCTTATATTTTATATAGAGAGAAAACAGAAAGTGAGGATTCCTCATGGATGATAATTTAAATCAATACGAAGGTGGTCCCGGCGGTCCCGGCAACGGCTCCGGCGGCCCGGGAGGGCCGGGAGGCCCCGGTGGTTCCGGCAGCAGCGGCAACGATCCCCGGAAACAGAGCCTGATCATGCTGGCGGTGGCGGCCATCGTCACCCTTTTATGCATCAGCATGTTCATGAAGATGATGACCGGTGCTACCAATCAGGAGATTTCCTACAATGCCTTTATCGAGATGATCGAGAAGGAACAGATCGAGAGTGTCACGGTAGAATCCGACAGAGTTGTCATTTATCCGAAGCAGGCGGAGACGAAATCCCCTTTTGCGTACGGCTACGGTCTGGGTACGATGACTTACTATACCGGTAAGATGGAAGACGACGACACACTGACCAGGCGCCTGCTGGAAAAGGATATCGAGACCAACAAACCGACCTCCGACAGTTCCAGCATCATTATGACGGTGCTGCTCTATTATGTGCTTCCGATCCTGCTGATGTGGGGATTGATGAGCCTGCTCTTCCGGCGGATGGGCGGCAGAGGCGGCCCAATGGGCGTTGGCAAGAGTACCGCCAAGGCTTACGTGCAGAAAGAGACCGGCATCACCTTTAAGGATGTGGCAGGGGAAGATGAGGCCAAGGAATCACTGGTGGAGGTGGTGGATTTCCTCCACAACCCCGGCAAATATTCCAAGATCGGTGCCAGACTGCCCAAAGGGGCGCTTCTGGTAGGACCGCCCGGAACAGGTAAGACACTGTTGGCCAAGGCAGTGGCGGGAGAGGCGCATGTGCCCTTTTTCTCCCTGTCCGGTTCGGATTTTATAGAATTATATGTAGGTGTGGGTGCATCCCGTGTGCGTGATCTGTTCAGGGAAGCGGAGAAGAACGCGCCCTGTATCGTGTTTATCGACGAGATCGACGCCATCGGCCGCAGCAGGGATTCCAAGTACGGCGGCGGTAACGAGGAGAGAGAACAGACGCTGAACCAGCTGCTGTCCGAGATGGACGGTTTCGACGGCAAGAAGGGGATCATCATCCTGGCGGCCACCAACAGGCCGGAGATCCTGGATAAGGCGCTTCTGCGTCCGGGCCGTTTCGACCGCAGGATCATCGTGGACAAACCGGATTTAAAAGGCCGTGTGGAAATCCTGAAAGTACATGCCAAGGATGTGCGTATGGATGAGACCGTGGATCTGAATGAGATCGCGCTGGCGACCTCCGGTGCGGTGGGATCCGATCTGGCGAACATGATCAATGAGGCGGCCATCAATGCCGTCAAGACAGGCAGAGAGTATGTCAATCAGAAGGATCTGTTCGACGCAGTGGAGCAGGTCCTTGTGGGCAAAGAGAAAAAGGACCGTATCATGAGTAAGGAAGAGCGCAAGATCGTTTCCTATCATGAGGTGGGCCATGCGCTGGTAAGCGCGCTGCAGAAAAATTCGGAACCGGTACAGAAGATCACCATCGTGCCAAGAACCATGGGAGCGCTGGGGTATGTCATGCACGTACCGGAAGAAGAGAAATACCTGAACACGGAAGCGGAGCTGCGGGAACGTCTGGTGGGACTGCTGGGAGGCCGTGCGGCGGAGGAGATCGTCTTCGATACCGTCACCACGGGAGCGGCCAACGATATCGAGCAGGCCACGAGCATTGCCCGCAACATGATCACCCGCTTCGGTATGAGCAAGAAATTCGGCCTGATGGGGCTGGCGACGGTGGAAAGCCAGTATCTGGACGGCAGGGCATCCCTGACCTGTTCCGATGTGACGGCGGCGGATATTGATACGGAAGTGATGAAGATGCTGCGTGACAGCTACAAGCAGGCCAAGAAGCTGTTGAAGGAAAACCGCGAGATCATGGATAAACTGGCGGCACACCTGATCGAGAAAGAGACCATTACCGGCAAGGAATTTATGAAGATCTTCCGTAAGGAGAAAGGACTTCCGGAGCCGGAAGAGGAGGAGAACGGGAACGGCGCGGCCAAAAAGGAGACGCAGCCGGCACAGCAGAATCCGGCAGCGGGCAGTGCCGAGCCGGAGAAACAGCCTGTATATGGGCAGCCGGCGTCAGGACAGAGCGCTGTAGAAGGCAGTCCGGCCTCGGATCAAAATTCCGATGCGGCGCAAAACCGGCAGGAGCAGGCTTCCGATTCCGGCATGCAGGAGCAGACGCCGGAGACGCAGAAACAGGAACAGCCGTGGAGGCCGCCCTGTCAGCCGCAGCCGGAGAACAGAGGCGTCTTTTCACAGGCGCCGGAACCGCGGGACGACCATAAACATTAAGAACCTGCGGCGTAGGAAAGAATAAGAGGCAAAGTCATATCAGCAGCTGACTTTGCCTTCTCTTTATAACAGTAAGGAAAGCATGCCATGTTTAACTTTGAAGAAGAATTGAAGAAACTGCCGCATTCTCCGGGTGTGTACCTGATGCACGATGCGGGCGACACGATCATCTATGTGGGCAAGGCCGTGAATCTGCACAGCCGGGTGCGCTCCTATTTCCGCAGGATCGTGGGCAGAGGGCCGCAGATTGACAGGATGGTGGAACAGATCGCCCGCTTTGAGTATATCGTGACGGACTCCGAGCTGGAGGCGCTGGTGCTGGAGAATAACCTGATCAAGGAATACAGCCCGAAGTACAACACGATGCTCAAGGACGACAAAACCTATCCTTATATCAAAGTGACTATGGGGGAGGAATTCCCGCGGATCCTTTTTTCCAGAGAGATGAAGAAGGACCGTTCCCGGTATTTCGGGCCGTATACGAGTGCGGCGGCGGTGAAGGATACCATCGACCTGATGAACAAGCTCTACCAGCTAAAGACCTGCAACCGCAGGCTGCCGCGGGATATCGGCCTCGAGCGGCCCTGCCTGAATTACCATATCAAGCAGTGTCTGGCTCCCTGTCAGGGGTATATCGACAGGGAGGCGTACAGGGAGCGCGTGGAACAGGCGCTGGATTTCCTGAACGGCAACTATAAGCCGCTTTTGAAGGAGCTGGAGGAAAAGATGACGCAGGCGTCCGAGAATCTGGAGTTCGAGGAAGCTATACGGTACAGGGATCTCTACAACAGTGTCAAAAGCGTGGCACAGAAGCAGAAGATCACGGACAGCAACGGCGAGGACAAGGATATTCTGGCGCTGGCCAAGGATGAGACGGACGCCGTGGTGCAGGTCTTTTTTGTGCGGGACGGCAAGCTGATCGGCAGGGAGCATTTCTATATGACCCATGTGGAGGGGTATGACACGGCGCAGATCCTGCTGGATTTTGTGAAACAGTTTTATGCGGGCACGCCCTATATTCCCCGGGAATTGATGCTGCAGGAGGAGATCGCGGACATCGAGATCCTGGAAAAGTGGCTGAGCAGCCGTAAAATGGCAGCGCAATCCGGGTGTTTGCGGAGGCGGCGAGCTGGGAGGCCGCGCAGGAGCTGTGCGTCGATTTGGAAAAGCAGCTAAAGGAGCGGATCAGGCGGGAGGAAGGCCGTACCATCGGAGCGATGAAGGAGATCGGGGCACTGCTCCAACTGGAAAATGTGAGCCGTATGGAGGCTTTCGACATCTCCAATATCAGCGGATTCGCCAATGTAGGTTCCATGGTGGTATTTGAAAAGGGAAAGGCGAAGCGCAGCGACTACCGCAAATTCCGCATTCAGTCGGTATCCGGGCCGGACGATTACGCGTGCATGAAGGAAGTGCTGACCAGACGTTTCATCCACGGCATGGAGGAGAAGGAGGAGCTGAACCGGAAGGCGATCAACCAGGAGTTCGGCAGCTTCACGAAATTTCCGGATCTGCTGCTGATGGACGGCGGCAGAGGGCAGGTCAATATCGCGCTGCAGGTGTTGGAGGAGCTGCATCTGGAGATTCCCGTCTGCGGTATGGTCAAGGACGACAACCACCGCACCAGAGGGCTGTACTATCAGAATGTGGAGATTCCCATTGACACCCACTCAGAAGGGTTTAAGCTGATCACCCGGATTCAGGACGAGGCGCACCGCTTTGCCATCGAATATCATCGTTCCCTGCGTTCCAAGGCCCAGGTCAAGTCTGTGCTGGACGAGATACCGGGGGTGGGGCCGGCCAGACGCAAGGCGTTGATGCGGCATTTCGGTTCCATAGGCGAGGTGCGGGAGGCGTCCGTGGAGAAGCTGTGCGAGGTGCCGGAGATACCGGAGCATATCGGACGGCAGATTTATGCATTTTTTCGGACGGATGCGGAGGACGGGGATCCGCAGTAACTCCTCAAAATGATAATTAAGTCGGAAAAAATATGTTTCAGAATGAATAAAATTGACTTAAAGTTCATACAATGATATCATCAAGGTAAAAGAAGGGAAAAAATGGTTGTTTTGGGCTGTGAGGTGATATCGTGCGGAGGAAAATAGAAGAGAAGCTGTTACGATGGAAAAACGATGAAGAAGGCCGTAGGCCGTTGCTGCTCTACGGCGCACGGCAGGTGGGCAAGACTTTCATCCTGCTGGATTTCGGGGAGAAGAACTACGAGAATGTAGTCTATATCAATTTGGAGACGAACCGCTCCGTAGCTTCTGTCTTCGAGAATGATATCGCTCCGGGACGGATCATTACGCTGCTGGAGGCGATCGTGGGAGAGGAGATCCATCCGGGGAGGACGCTTTTGTTTCTGGATGAGATCCAATCCTGTGAGAGGGCATTGACAAGTCTGAAATATTTCTGTGAGCAGGCGCCGGAGTATCATATCGTATCTGCCGGGAGTCTTCTCGGCGTGGCAGTCAACAGGCAGCAGTATTCTTTTCCGGTGGGGAAAGTGAAGAGCCTGTCCCTGTACCCGCTGGATTTTGAAGAGTTCCTGTGGGCGGTGGGAGAAGAGACGCTGGCGGGGGAGATCCGGGCCTGCTGTGAGGCGCACAGGCCGATGATAGAGGCCCTGCATCAAAAGGCGCTGGAGCTGTATCATTATTATCTGATCGTAGGCGGTATGCCTGCTGTTGTCAACGAATACGTCAGCCGGGGGAAGCTGGTACTGGTGCCGAATATGCAGCATGAGATTCTGGGAAACTATGTGGCGGATATGGCGAAGTACGCTTCTGCGGAGGAGGCGGTCAAGATCCGGGCGGCTTTCAATTCCATTCCCGCACAGCTGGCGAAGGATAACAGGAAGTTCCAGTATAAGGTAGTGCAGAGAGGGGCCAGCAGTTCCATGTTCGGGGCCTCGATCGAGTGGCTGGAGCAGTCCGGTGTGGTTCTGAAATGTAAGAGGATCCTGCATGGAGAGGATCCGATCTCTGTCTATGAAGATCTCTCGTCTTTCAAATTATATATGGGTGATGTGGGGCTTCTGGTGGCCAAATCCGGGCTGTCCCTGCAGACGATCCTGCTGGGGGAGGCCAATACCTTTATGGGAGCCGTGACGGAGAACTATCTTACGGTTCAGCTGGCGGCCATGGGGTACGGGATCTATTACTGGGCGCCCGAGAACAGCCAGGCGGAGCTTGACTTTGTGCTGCAGGCAGGCGGACAGGTGACAGCAATCGAGAGTAAGCGCGGCACTCACAACAGATCCAGAAGCCTGGGCATGTTTATCCAGAAATATAAGCCGGGCCGGGCGATCCGGTTTTCGGAAGAAAATTTTTACAATACGGAGTCGGTGGAGGCGTTGCCTTTGTATGCGGCGTTCTGTCTTGGGGACTGAAATCGTAGCTCATCGGTCGGATGCCCTGCTGCGGGGTGCCAGGTACCGTGACGCATAACGATCTCCTGTCAATAATGCGGCGCAGTAGTTTTATCAGATGAATTGCGAACCGCCTTTTTGTATGTTAGAATAGGACATGGAACGGCATTTGCATAACTTTGCGGTTTGGTGCAAATGGACTGTGCAGGCTGCGGCAAGACAAGATACGGGAGGTAAGGAGAGGGTATGGCGAGCATCAGTTTGACGAAGGTTATCGAGAAATTTAAATGGGAGAATCTTACGCCGGAGATCGATATTTCCAAGATCAGCGTGATCCAGCCGGATATCAACAGACCGGCGCTGCAGATCGCGGGGTATTTCGAGCATTTTGAGACGACGAGACTGCAGATCGTAGGATTTGTGGAATATTCTTATATGAATTGCATGGAAGAGGACCGTCAGCGCGAGATCTTCGAGAAGCTGCTCAACAATCCGATCCCGGGCATCCTGTTCTGCAGGGAGTTACAGCCGAACCTGTTATTCCGGGAGATCGCGGTCAAGTACGGCGTGCCGATCCTGATGAGCAAGAAGGCTACTTCGGCCTGTATGGCGGAAGTGATCCGCTGGCTGAATGTGAAGCTGGCTCCCTGTATCTCCGTGCACGGCGTGCTGGTGGACGTATACGGCGAGGGCGTGCTGATCACGGGCGAGAGCGGCATCGGTAAGTCCGAGGCGGCGCTGGAGCTGATCAAGAGAGGACATCGTCTTGTCACGGATGATGTGGTGGAGATCCGCAGAGTCAGTGAGGATACGCTGGTGGGAAGCGCCCCGGATATCACGAAGCACTTTATCGAGCTGCGGGGTATCGGTATCGTGGACGTGAAGTCGCTGTTCGGTGCGTCCAGCGTCAGGGATACGCAGAATATCGATCTGGTTATCCGTCTTGAGGACTGGGATAAGGATAAGGAATATGACCGTCTTGGCCTGGAAGAGGAGTACACTGAGTATCTGGGCAATAAGGTGGTGTGTCACAATATTCCCATCAGGCCCGGCCGGAATCTGGCCATCATCTGCGAGTCGGCGGCAGTCAACCACCGTCAGAAGAAGATGGGCTACAACGCGGCGCAGGAGCTGTATAAGCGCGTGCAGAAATCTCTGGCGGCCAGACGGGAAGAAGACCAGTAAGTGCGGCGTGGCAGGACGGCCGGTGTGGAACAGATAAACTATAAATCATTAAACATATAACAAACTACAAACAAGGGGGAAAAGGCATGGCGAATTATGTATTTGGAGTGGATGTGGGCGGAACTACCGTGAAGCTGGGGCTGTTTGACATTGACGGCAATCTGCAGGACAAGTGGGAGATTCCCACCAGGACGGAGAATGGCGGCGTGAATATCCTGCCGGACGTTGCGGCCAGCGTACAGGCCAGGATGGAAGAGAAGGGGATCACGAAAGACGACGTGGCAGGCGTGGGCATCGGCGCTCCCGGCCCGGTTGACGGCAGAGGAATCATCCACAAGGCGGTGAACCTGGGGTGGTCTGAGATGAATCTGAAAAAGGAACTGTCGGAACTTCTCGGTGGTATGCAGGTGGAAGGCGGCAATGACGCCAATGTGGCGGCGCTGGGCGAGATGTGGAAAGGCGGCGGCCAGGGTCATAAGGATCTGGTGGCAGTTACTTTGGGAACCGGCGTGGGCGGCGGTATCATCATCAACGGCAAAGTCGTGACCGGCTGCAACGGTTCGGGCGGCGAGATCGGCCATATCCATGTGGAGGATAATGAGACAGAAGTCTGCGGCTGCGGCAACTTAGGCTGCCTTGAGGAATATGCTTCCGCTACGGGCATCACCAGACTGGCGAACCGGAAACTGAAAGCCTGTGACAAGGACAGTGTGCTGCGGCAGGGTGAAGTATCCGCCAAGACGGTATTTGATGCGGTCAAGGCAGGGGATGAGCTGGCCATCGAGGTGGCGAAACAGTTCGGAGAATATCTGGGCAAGGGCCTGGGCGTGATCGCCGGTGTTGTCAACCCGGAAGTATTCGTGATCGGCGGCGGCGTTTCCAAGGCCGGCGAAGTACTCTTTGATTATATCCGCCCGCCTTTCGAGCGCACGGTGTTCCACGGCTGTAAGGATACGAAGTTCGTGCTTGCCACACTGGGCAACGATGCGGGCATCTACGGAGCGGCGAAGCTGGTGCTGGGATAAAAGACAGAAGAAACAGAATATACATAATTTTAAGATAAAACAGAGATTCTATAGTAAGCGGCAGAGTAATTTGCCGCTTACTATGAAAGTCTCCGACTTTCACAGCATGGATAGAAGTTTATTATAAAGATGATCTGTGACATCCGCGGCTGCATCGGAATATTAATAAATAAGCAGTAAATTCGAGAAATGGACGGGATAGAAATTGAGTGCATCAATGTATGATTATATAAAAACGATCATTCCGGAAGAACGTATCTTGTTTCACGAACCGATGAGTAAGCACACCACTTTTCGAGTGGGAGGAGAGGCAGACTGTCTTATCATGATTCATGAGGAGCAGGAACTGGCGAAGCTGGTCCGTTACCTGAATCAGATAGAGGAAGCATATTTTATAGTAGGAAACGGCAGCAATCTTCTCGTAGGAGATAAAGGATACCGTGGAGTGATTATCCGGATTTTCAAGCATATGAATGAAGTGTGGGTAAAAGAAAGCGTAGTTTATGCGCAGGCGGGCGCACTGCTTTCTAAGATTGCAAATGCAGCATTGGCAGAAAGTCTGACAGGGTTTGAATTTGCGGCAGGGATTCCGGGGACTCTAGGAGGCGCTGTTGTAATGAATGCGGGAGCATATGGAGGAGAATTGAAAGATGTGCTGCAGTGGGCGGAAGTAGTTACAGACGACGGAGAGATCCTAAGATTATCTGCGGGAGAACTGGAACTAGGGTATCGTACCAGTATTATTGCCAAAAAAGGTTATGTTGTTCTTGGCGGCGCAATACAGTTACAAAAGAGTGATAAAGATAAGATTAAGGCACAGATGGATGATTTGAA
>OFGA01002433.1_pt1 | contig 11451 bp, 7 predicted proteins | sample 1521471 | NCBI WGS metagenome assembly OFGA01 (sample SAMEA3504086, study PRJEB24116) | mouse gut metagenome | biome: mouse gut; feature: mouse-associated habitat; material: faeces | place: Denmark | collected 2011
AGACAGACAGACAGACAGACAGACAGACAGACAGACAGACAGACAGACAGACAGAATGTAATTAGATTGATCCAGTATGTATTTGGCGCTATTTATTTAGAACTTGGAAGTGTGGTAAAAGTATTTCGCGGTGAATATATAACAAAAAAGGATACGGCTAGTGGGGATATTCCTGTCATTTTAGGCGGACAGGAACCAGCTTATTATATTGATAAGTCTAATCATAAAGGAGAAGTCGTTGTTGTGGCTCGCAGCGGTGCTTCTGCTGGATTTGTTTCATACTGGAATCAGCCTATTTTCATAACAGATGGATTTGGGTATGATGCAGACGAAAATACTCTTATTCCAAAATATTTATATTATGTTATGAAAAATATGGAGAAACAATTTAACGATATGAAACGTGGCGCAGGTGTACCGCATATTAGTGGTGCTACACTGTTGGAAACGAAAATACCCATTATATCTTTATCTGAGCAAGAACGTATTGTTGCAATTTTGGATCGTTTTGAGGCGCTTTGCAATGATATTTCAGAAGGACTTCCGGCAGAGATAGAAGCAAGGCAGAAGCAATATGAGTATTATAGAGATAAGCTATTAAATTTTAAAGAAAAGATATGAGTTCATTTAAGTAGGAGAAAACAATGGATAAATTGACTTTTCGGAATACATATTGGAATTATTATAAGCAATTGGAAAGTGATTTCTTTTCATATAGTCCATATTGCGAAGTTGATGAGTGCAATGATGATGCCTTTTCGGTAAGATATTTGCAGCTTTATTTATCTATATGTGGTGAAATTGATACTATTTGTAAAAGATTTTGTAAATTGCTGGATGATAATCTGGAATTGAATAGATGTGGAATCAAGAATTATATCTCTATTTTAAATCGAGAGTATCCGACAATCGCAGAGGAAAAAGTAAAGTTGTTAAATTATAAATACAATGAAATGCAACCATGGCAATCTATTAAGGATGGTGAAGTACCGAGTTGGTGGACTACATATAATGCTATTAAACACCATAGGGATGAAATAAAAAATGGGAAAGAAAATTATAAGTGCGCAAATCAGAAAAATGTGATAAATGCATTATGTGCGTTATATGTTCTGATTGAATATTGGGCAGCAAAGAATTTTGCTATAGATAAAAATGAAACACAAAATTCAGTTATGATTTTGTTTGTATCTAAGAAATTGAGATTGATTCATTGGAATTTTTATGAGTCATTTATAGGGGAGTGGTTCAATACAAAAAGATTCTATGAATATTTAGAAAAGAAGGTAGTATAATGAGCACATTCAATATGGTTGCATCCATGAATGAAAGTACGGTGGTGGCAGAGTATACATCGGAGAGCAGGCGTTCCGACAGTTATCAAAGTGAGGCGGAGCTTGAAAAAGAGTTTATCCGTATGCTGACGGAACAGAGTTATGAATATTTGCAAATCCATTCAGAAGCTGAGTTGATAGAAAATCTTAAACATAAGCTGGGGCAGTTGAATGGCTATGATTTCACGGATAGCGAGTGGGAGAGATTTTTCCGGGAACATATTGCAAATGCTAACGAGGGTATTGTAGAGAAGACGCGTACCATTCAAGAGGATTATACAAAGGTTTTAAAGCGTGATGACGGAAGTACGAAGAATATCAGGCTGATCGATAAAGGGAACATACATAACAATCGCTTGCAAGTGATTAATCAGTACGAAGTGCCGGGAAAAATAGGAAATGCTACGGAAGATGCGAAAAATCCGGCTAATTATGATAACCGCTATGATGTAACGATTCTTGTCAATGGTTTGCCGATTGTCCATATAGAGCTAAAAAGGCGTGGAGTTGCAATCAGAGAAGCGTTCAATCAGATTAACCGTTATCAGCGTGATAGTTTTTGGAGCGGGTGTGGGCTGTATGAGTATGTGCAGATTTTTATTATCTCGAACGGCACAAATACAAAGTATTATTCTAACACCACAAGGTTTTCTCATTTAAAGGAACAGGAGAAAGGTTCCAGTAAAGGGAAAAAGACAAGTAATAGTTTTGAATTTACTTCCTTTTGGGCAGATGCAAATAACAAAGTGATACCTGATCTTGTAGATTTTACAAAAACTTTTTTATCCAAGCATACTCTTCTGAATATTTTGACAAAGTATTGTGTATTTACCACAGAAGAACTGCTCCTTGTTATGCGTCCGTATCAGATAGCAGCTACGGAGAAAATATTAAACCGTATAGAGATAGCTGCGAATTATAAGAAATTGGGAACGCTTGACGCAGGAGGGTATGTCTGGCACACAACTGGAAGTGGAAAGACACTGACTTCCTTTAAGACAGCACAGCTCGCAAGCCAGCTCAATTTTGTTGATAAAGTGCTGTTTGTAGTTGACAGAAAAGACCTTGATTATCAGACAATGAAAGAATATGACCGTTTTCAGAAGGGAGCAGCGAACAGCAACACATCTACTGCAATTTTGCAGAGACAGTTGGAAAACAAGGACAAGAATGGTAATTATCACGAGTACAAGATCATTATAACCACCATTCAGAAATTAGACGGATTTATCCGCAAAAACAAAGGACACGAAGTATTTGACAAGCATATTGTCCTGATATTTGATGAATGTCACAGGTCGCAGTTCGGGGATATGCACACAGCGATTGTCAAGAACTTTAAGAAGTATCATATCTTTGGGTTCACGGGGACACCGATATTTTCGGTCAATGCAGGAAGCGGCAAACACGCTGATCTGCGTACCACACCGCAGGCTTTTGGCGAAAAGCTGCATACATATACAATCGTTGATGCTATTAATGATGGAAATGTACTTCCATTTCGTATTGATTATATTAAAACTATCAAGGACAGCGATAAAGCAAAGGACAAACAGGTATCGGCAATAGATACAGAAAAGGCACTTTTAAATCAGTCGCGTATTAGTGAAATTGTATCCTACATATTAGGACATTTTTATCAAAAGACAAAGCGTAATCGGGGAGACAGTTTCGTATTTTCTATTTTGGAAAATGTGGAAGAAGTGGCTACAGCAAAGAATAGAAACGAGATAGAGGAAAAGAAGAATAAAATTCGTATAAAAGGTTTTAACTCCATATTTGCAGTAAGCTCCATAGCGGCTGCAAAGCTCTATTATACAGAATTTAAGCACCAAATGGGGAACTTGCCAGAGACGAAAAGGCTCCGGATTGTCACAATATTCAGTTATGGTGTCAATGAGGCGGAGAATGATGATTTTGTGGTAGACGAAAATTCTGAGAATACAGACGGACTGGATCAAAGCTCACGGGATTTTCTGGAAAGCGCTATTGATGATTATAATAAGCTGTTTTCTACTACCTACGATACCTCAAGCGACAAGTTCCAAAACTATTATAAAGATGTATCGCTTAGAATGAAAAACCGGGAGATTGATATTTTAATTGTTGTAAATATGTTCCTTACCGGATTTGATGCGACAACGCTGAATACTCTTTGGGTGGATAAGAATTTAAAGTACCATGGACTTCTGCAGGCGTTCTCCCGTACCAACAGGATTCTCAATTCGGTAAAGACATTTGGAAATATAGTCTGTTTCCGTAACTTGGAGCAGGAAACAAATGATGCGATTGCACTTTTTGGGAATAAAGAGGCAGGCGGTATTGTTCTGCTGAAAAACTATGCAAGTTATTATAATGGATATGATGAAAACGGAAAACACTATGAGGGATATGCAGAGCTGATTGACAAGCTGCAGGCCCTATTTCCCCTTGGGCATTTTTCGGAATTAGGAGAGCAGGACAAGAAAAAATTTATATCTTTGTATGGTGCAATTTTGAAAATGAGGAATATCCTCTCAACCTTTGATGATTTTGTTGGGCAAGAGATACTTTCACCACGGGATTTTCAAGATTATCAGAGCGAGTATATAGATCTTTATCACGAGTTCAAGCCCAAAAAGGGGGAAAAGGAAAATATTAATGATGACATTGTATTTGAGATCGAACTTATAAAGCAGGTCGAGGTCAATATTGATTATATTTTAATGCTTGTGAAGAAGTATCAGAAAGATGGGAATAAGGATAAAGAGATTGTAGTTACGATTGAAAAAGCAGTCAATTCAAGCTTGAACCTGCGAAGCAAAATAGCGCTTATCAGAGAATTTTTGTTAAGGGTTAATGCTGATACCGAGGTTGACGGGGAGTGGCTGAAATATGTTGATGAGCAACGGGAAAATGACCTTGTTGCAATTATAAAAGATGAAAAGCTAAAGGATAAGGAAACACATATTTTTATCGAAAATTCTTTCCGTGATGGAGTATTAAAAACTACAGGTACAGATGTTGATGCGATAATGCCGGCAGTATCAAGATTTGGCGGTGGCAGTGCAGGGAACCGCAGTAAGACGAAGAAAAGAGTTATTGATAGGTTGCGTGCATATTTTGAAAAGTATTTGGATTTAGTTGGGATGAAATAATGTTATCAGATACCTTTAAAACTGAAAATTTAAAAGTATTAAATTCGCTACATGCGTGTGGTGAATTGGAAAAGGTATATATCTAAATATAGAAATTTTGGATACGCTATTTTGTTTTGAGAAATTTGCAGATATTTTGTGAGAATTGTAACACTAAAAAAGTTATAAGGTGGAGAAATGGGAATGATACATTTTTATAAGGAACAAGTAGAATTGGCAGTAAAATTAGTTGATATAAAAAGCAAATATGATGATATAAAAGCGTCGAAGGATGTAACTGAAATAAATACTATGGTTAATACTGCAAAGCCGACTGTGGAGTTTGTCAATGCGGCGAAACAGTTAGATAAAAGAATCAATGAGGACTATCCAGAAATCAATGAAATGCATAACATAGCATCAAACATGGCAAATCCTGTAAGTCTATGTCAGGACAAGACATTTTCTGAATATGATGCAATTTTAGAAAGTTTGAATAGTGACTTATATGGAATTTTAGCATCTGTGTTATTAAAACATGGAAAGATTTCTTGTATTAAGGATTTCATTGAAAGCGTTGATTAATAATTATCAGATTGAATTCGCTACACGCGTGTAGCGAATTGGGGAGAATGAAAATGGCGAATACAGAATTGATGGATACAGAAGATGAATTGAAATTTTATAAGGATGTTCATGCAATATTGGATGAGGCAAAAAGTAAAACATATGAAGCGGCTAATAATATCATGACATATGCATATTGGAATATCGGAAAAAGAATTATTGAGCAGGAACAAAAGGGCAATAGAAAAGCAAAGTACGGTTCATATCTTATAAAACGTCTTTCGCAAGAATTGTCCAATAAATATGGCACAGGATTTTCAGTTGCCAATATTAGGAATTGCAGACAATTATATTTGACATTTCCAAAGGAATCCTACGGTTATTCATTGATTGGGAAAATTCATTGGTCACATCTTAGAACTATTATGCGATTGGATAATGAAGAAGAGCGGAATTTTTATTTGAATGAGGTTGCAAATGAATATTGGTCTGTCAAGGAATTGGAGCGCAATATAAAATCAGGTTATTTTAAACGGATTCTCTCGACGCAATTTCCTGAGAAAATTGGGCAGACACCTAAATTTGTAAAAGATCCATATGTGTTAGAATTTATGGGTATAAAAGATGATAGTGCAGTTATTGAAAAGGATGTTGAAAATGCAATTATCAGTAATTTGTAGAAATTTTTGTTAGAGATGGGGCGGGGATTTTGCTTTGTAGACAGGCAGATGCATATATGTACTGAAACATCAGATTTTTATATCGACTTAGTGTTTTACAATTATATACTGAAATGCTTTGTGTTGATAGATTTGAAAACTCATAAGCTGACTCATCAGGATATTGGGCAAATGGATATGTATATCAGAATGTTTGATGATCTGAAAAGACAGTCAGATGATAATCCGACTATTGGTATTATCTTTTGTACAGATAAAGATGAAACGATGGTAAAGTATTCCGTTTTGAACGAGAGTGAACAGATATTCGCATCTAAGTATATGACTGTGTTGCCTACGGTAGAAGAACTGAAGAACGAGTTAGAGCGTAATCAATTGATGTATGGAGAGGAATTGAAGGATAATTAGTGTTATTATTTCGCCCAATACAATTAAGATAAAGGAGATGCTATATGTATTTAAAGAGTCTGAAACTTACTAATTATAGAAAATTTTCTGCGGAACAAAATGAGATTGAATTTATTAGTTCCAAGCTTATTAAAGTAGACAAAAAAACAGGGAACCAAAATGATAAAGATATAGTTGAAAATGGTAGCTCTAATGAAGAAATAACAGAAATTGATGTTGCTTCTGACACAACTTTAATTATTGGAAAAAACAATGCGGGCAAGACAACGATAATTACAGCACTGGATACTTTGGTAAATCATGGAAAATTTGGCATTAATGATTTCAATTATAGATATTTGCAACGATATTTAAAGGAATACGACATTGATGATACGCGAATAAATTTACCATTTATAGAATGTGTTTTAACAGTGGAATTGGAAGAAAATAGCGATGACAGAATTTCTAATTTAGTACCATTTATGCTTGTTGAGGATGTTAATAACTCAGAATTGAAGATTTGTATTAGATATGAAATTGCAGATGCAAGTTTTTTTAAATCAGAAATGGAGAAATTGTTTTCAGAAGAAGTTACTTTTGCAGATTTTTTTGAGTTGCTAAATAGTATGGATTTTGAAATAAATTATTATGATAAAAATGGTGAAAAGATTGACATTGATTTTAAAATTTCTAATTTAATGGAATTACAATGTATCAAAGCGAATCATTTAAAATCAGAGCATTGTTTAACAGAAGCTTTTAACAAAATTATAAAATATAGATATGAACATACATTTCAAAACGAGAAAAGAGAAATAAATAAAAAACTGAAAGAAGTTAATAGTGATTTGTCTATAAATATTAGTAAAAATCATACTGATATTATTCGGAAAGTGTTAGAAAGACTAATTTCTATGGAACGTATGGGAGTACAGTTGAGTGCAGATATTACGTTTGATAAACTAATTAGAGATCTCATTAAATATGAGTATATTGAGGATAACGCAAATGTTCCAGAGGATCAGTTTGGCTTAGGATACACTAATTTGGTAATGATTATTGCTGCCATAATAGATTATATTGAAAAATATCCAGATTCATCATTTAATAGTAAAATTAATCTTATTTCTATAGAAGAGCCAGAAACATATATGCATCCGCAGATGCAGGAATTGTTTATTAAAAATATAAATGAGGCAATAAGGTTTTTATTATCGAGTAAAAACAAGGATGTAAATAGCCAAATTATTATTACAACACATTCGTCACATATTTTAAATAGCAAAATTCATAGTGCGAATACTTTTAATAATATTTGCTATTTAAGCGAAAAGCAATCTAATGCCATAGCTGTAAATCTAAATAACAAAAGAATTATGCCGGAAGAAAACGAAGATGAAGAGTCAGGAGGTTTTAGGTTTTTAAAAAAACACATCAAATATAAAGTATCTGAATTGTTTTTTTCCGATGCAGCAATATTTGTCGAAGGTTTTGCGGAAGATACAATATTGCCATATTATATTGAAAAAAAAGAAAAGTTAAATAGACGTTATATTTCTATCTTTAATATTAATGGTGCGCATGGTTTTTTGTATAAAAGGCTTGTTGAAGCACTTGGGATTCCGGTGCTGATAGTTACAGATCTGGATATTAAACGAGGAAATGAAGACGAGGATGAGAACGAAAGCATAGATAATACTAAAGCTAAAAGGACAGTTTCTTATGAGCAAATTGATTGTTTAAAAGGAAGGGAGACAACCAATGCTACCATAATTGATTTGAAGGGAGATTCTGATTTGTCCAATATTTCAACATTTATAGAAAATGACAATCTGTATTTGGCATATCAAGGAAAAATAAATGGATATTATGCCACAAGTTTTGAGGAAGCGCTTATTCTAAACAATTATGATAATGAAGTTATAAACAACATACTTAAAGAGTTAAAACCAAGAATTTATACGAGTATTGTCGGAATTAAGCCTGAATATAAGAAAAATATAGACAATTCATATAAATGGCAGGTAAAATTATCGAATTGTAAAGGGGAATTTGCAAGCAAATTGCTTTATCAAATTGTAAACGAGGACTTGGAAGAAAAAATCCCTCAATTGCCTAAATATATATCGGATGGACTTGATTGGATAGAGCAAAAGTTAGGAGGAAGATGATGGGATTATCTAAAATTAGTAATGAAGATCAGGATAAAGAAAAAGAGATTTTAAATCAGCTGTTTCAATATAGTGATAGATTTGAGAGTACTGTTTTTAATTCTGGTGCAGGTTCGGGAAAAACGTATGCATTAGTAGAGTGTCTGAAATATATTGTTGAACAGAACAGAGAAAGATTGAAACATCACAATCAAAAAATTGCCTGTATCACATATACTAATGTAGCAGCAAATAACATAAAAGTACAAATAGGCGCTTCTGATATAGTGGATATAACGACTATTCATGATAGGGTATGGCATATTATTAGTGGGCAAAAATCAGCTTTGCTAAGTTTACATATCGAAAAATTAAATAGTGCCATAAAAGAACTTGACGAGAAGTTGTCTAATAAGGAGGATTACAAAAAGTATAGGGAATTGAATAAAGAATTGCAGGAACATTTTTTTCAGTTAATGTTTGAAAATAAAACTAATTATAACAAGGCATATAATTTAAAGGCAAAAGAATTTAAGGATGCTATGCCTGATGAAATTAGAAGAGAATATTCAGAACTTATATCTAATGTTTCAAAGTTTAAAGGACTGGTTGATAGACTTTTTAGAAGAAAACGATATTCAGATTGCTTGGAAAAAATCAACAGAGGTGAGAAGGGATATAGAGAAGTTTATTATGATCCAATGTTTAATCGTGACCGTTTAGATAAGATGCGAATCAGCCATGATACATTACTGGATTACGGATTTGCATTAATTCAAAAATACCCTAAAATGAAACAGATAGTAATAGATTCCTATCCATATATTCTTATAGATGAATATCAAGACACAGCAGATACTGTTGTTGAAATAATGAATGCCGTAGGACAGTATGCAAAAGAAATAAAGCATGAGATATTTATTGCTTATTTTGGAGATTCAGTTCAAAATGTCTATGATACTGGTGTTGGAACTAAACTAAAGCAGTTGCATCCAAATCTGAAAACTGTGACTAAGTTGTATAATCGTAGATCCTATACAGAAATAATTGATGTTGCCAATAAGGTGCGTAATGATGAAATTAATCAAAAATCTATTTATTTAGATAGTGAAGGAGGGAGTGTTGAACTTTATTACGGTAATCAAGATGTGGTGAGAAAATTTGTAGATTTATGTGTAGAACAATGGAATATTTACATGAAGAATTCACTTCATTGTTTATTTGCAACGAACCAAATGGTAGCAGATTACAGTGGTTTTCCTAATGTATACAAGGCATTTAAGAGTACAGGGGTGTATCAAGGGATAGGATATAAGCAATTGAATACAGAATTATTGAGCCACGACACGATTCGTTTAGGAAAAGTTCAATCTTTGTTATATAGATTGCTGAAATTATATACAGAAGTACGGGAAAAGAAACAGGCATTAAGAGATATATTGCCGACAGACGAGTACAGAAATATGAGTTTTTCCGATTTAAAGAAACTTATAGTGTTGTTGCAATCATTAAATGGCAATACATTGGATGAGTTATTAGTTGATATATTTGGAAAATATAAAGCATCTAGTGATAAAACATACAAATTTATTATAGAAAGAATATTTGACATTGATGAAATTTCTTATGAAGGAGTGTTAAAATATTTTCTGCATTCATTATATGATTCATATGATGAAGAAGTGGAAACAAAGCAAATTGTTGGAGAAATTCTAAATTTGAGAATTGAGGAAGTGTTATGCTGGTTTCATTATGTAAATCGAGACGAGGGTAAAGAAATTTATTATCATACTTTTCACAGCACTAAAGGATTGGAGTATGAGAATGTTATTATAGTTTTAGGAAAAGATTTTGGACAGGATAAAGGATTATTTGAATTATTTTTTAAGGAGTATGGAGAAGATATCGGTCAAGATTTGCCGAAATATGAACAGTATGAGAGGGGCAGAAATATTTTGTATGTAGCAGTTACGAGGGCAATTAAAAACTTGCGTATTCTGTATATTGATGATTTGGAGGAGATTAGGCATAATATTGAAAAGATATTTGGAAAGGCAGAAGCTTTTCCGATTCAAATGACGTAAGTGTAGGTAATTTGATATTGGGTACAATTTGGGTACACCAGCTTTGAAACCATATAAACGAGAAATAAGAACGCATCAAAATGATACGATTTTAAAAGGAAAAGCGATGTAAAACAGGACTTGCAACGAACTGAAAAAAGAGTTCGAATAGTTGGAGCTAAGCCGCAAAGCCTGTAAACACTCAACGTCATTAACTTAAGGAATCTTTTACATTTAAAGTTGTAGAAGGTTCCTTTTTTCTGTATTTTGCTGTAAAATTCAAATAGGAAACTGATATTTTTTGTATTCCGTAAGGCAGGTGATTTTATGAATAATTCTCAAAAACGAGCCTGTTGTGATATCAGTTTGATCCATCAGGTTGAATTTCAGGATTTTTGTAGAAATGGGAATCCATCATCTTTTATAAGAAACCGAAAAATGCCTTTAACAGATCTTCTGTTTACCATGCTGAACCGAAAGGGGATTACATTGAGTCTGGAACTGAGAAATTATATGAATACTGCACATCCGGGAATGGAACTATCAAAGACTGGTTACTTGAAACAGCGCATGAAGCTTAACCCGCTGGCTTTTTATGAACTTTACCGCCATCATAACAGGAACTTTTATGCAGAACCTGGGTTCTCCACATTCCAGGGTTATCTGGTTCTAGCCGCGGACGGTTCAGGAATCAATATTCCTACTACAGGGGAAACCCTGAAAGAATTCGGAACTTCCAGCAGAAAAGGAACAAAACCGCAGGCTTCCATAGGGCTTGGATGCTTGTATGACGTTATGAACCGCATGATTCTGGAGAGTGACTGCTGCAGATGTAAGTTTGATGAAATGAGCCTTGCGGAAGAACAGATTGACCGCGTATGTGAAACCATCGGCGGTTCCCAACCGTTTCTGGTCGTCATGGACAGGGGATACCCGTCCACTGCAGCTTTTATCCGGATGATGGAGAAAGGCATCCTGTTTCTAGTGCGTCTGAAATCCTGCGATTATAAAAAAGAGCAGGCCGCCCTGTCTGAACCGGATGAATGGGTAGACATCCATCTGGATAAGAGCCGCGTTAGACATTATAAGGGAACGGATATCGGCCGGCGCATGGAGGATCTAGGAGAGATCACCCTGCGGATGGTAAAAGT
>OFGA01002434.1_pt1 | contig 11450 bp, 9 predicted proteins | sample 1521471 | NCBI WGS metagenome assembly OFGA01 (sample SAMEA3504086, study PRJEB24116) | mouse gut metagenome | biome: mouse gut; feature: mouse-associated habitat; material: faeces | place: Denmark | collected 2011
CCTCAGCGTCAACACCCGGGATACCAACGTGGTCCTGGGGGACAAGTACCGCACCCTCTGGGGCGCGGACACCTTGGAGGACACCCTCTGCGGGCTGACGTTCCGGCTGTCCCTGCCCGCCTTCTTCCAGGTGAACCGGGACCAGGCGGAGCGGCTGTATGAGAAGGCTGTTGACTTCGCGGGCCTCACCGGCCGGGAGACAGTCCTGGACCTCTACTGCGGGGCCGGGACCATCACCTTGGCAATGGCCAGGCACGCCGGACGGGCTATCGGCGCGGAGATCGTGCCCGAGGCCGTGGAGAACGCCCGGGAGAACGCGGCGCGAAACGGCATCCAAAACGCGGAGTTCCTCCTGGGCGACGCGGGGGACGTGGCCGGGCGCCTCGCCGGGGAACACCTGCGGCCCGATGTGGTGGTGGTGGACCCGCCCCGGAAGGGGCTGGGTCCGGAGGTGGCCGGGGCCGTCGCCGCCATGGGGCCGGAGCGGGTGGTGTATGTCTCCTGCGACCCCGGAACCTTGGCACGGGATGTCCGGCGGTTCGCGGAGGCGGGATATGCCGCCGTCCGGGCTGCGGCGGTGGATATGTTTCCGAGGACGAGGCATGTGGAGACGGTTGTTTGCTTAGGTTGCGGAGTAGACCCTATTTATGAAGCTAACCACATATCAACGCAGGCTTGAATACCGTAACGCCAATGGTTTTCATCTGTCGCTTTCTCGCAAAGCTTAATAGCACAGTCGAGAAAACGCCAAATGTCACTTGGAATCGGTTGTGTTTCATAATTATACAAGTTTTCAATAAGTTTCATAAACTGATCTAACTCCAACGGTACAATTTTAGATTTTCCCCCATATAGCGCAATAGAACGATGATTCAAGCCATAAACGTGCGCTAATGTTGCAGAATTGATAGTTGGAGCAATAAAGAGACAATAGGTATCTTTTCCAGTCCTTTTCTTTAACTGACCATAATGTCGGGCTACTGGTTCTCCCTCGGATTCATATTGACGTTGACCAGCTTGCAAGGTCATTTCTACGGACAAAGAAAAATCATCATAATCACATTCAATATCAGGCATATTTCCCGCCGCTGTTGAAAGCGGCTGGCCAGCGTCATCAAAATTGAAGTTCTCTTTTATATTGCCACCATCAAGCATAGTCATTCGTATGCACCATGTCCGCGCCCTGAAAAAGCTCACCGGCAAAACCGAGGCGGAACGGCTGATGCTGCATATGCGCCGGAAGTCGCTGGCGCTGTGCCCCTATTGTTATCAATCTACACTTGCCCAAGAGCCGTGATGGTGACTGTGCGAGGAGCCGGATACACGGAGACGTGTAAGTCCGGTTCTGGAGGCGGCTCCGCCGGGACCGCTGGCGAAAGCCAGTATGGCGCGGCGGTGCCTACCTCACACGCCGCCCCACCAGCCTGGGAGAAGCCAATCCGCTGACCGGACTTCTCTACTGCGCTGACTGCGGTGCGAGGCTGTATAACGAACGGGGAGATAACGGCAAGGGACATTTCAAGGATTCCTATGCATGTTCCAGCTATCGCAAGCGTACCAGTGATTGCACGATGCGCTTTATCCGTTCAGCGGTTGTGCGGGATTTGATTCTGTCGGCACTGCGCTCCATTTCAGAGTATGCGAAAGCCAACCGGGAAGCCTTTGAGCGCTTGGTGATGGACACGATCTCTGACCGTCAGACACAGCAGATGAAGGAGAGTCGGAAAGCCCTGGCAGACGGCCAGCGGCGGTATGATGAACTGGATGTGCTGATCCAGCGCACCTATGAGGATCATGTTGCGGGTAAGCTGACAGACAAGCGATTTCTGAAACTTTTCCAGCAGTATGAAGCGGCGCAAGAACAGCTTGAAAGCGAGTTGAAGCGGCTGGCCGATGAAATGGAAACTATGCAGGAACAGACCGGCAGGGTGGACAAGTTTATGGCCTTGGTTGACCGCTACACCTGCTTTGACGAACTGACCACGCCCATGCTCAATGAGTTTGTGGGAAAAGTTGATGTCCATGAGCGCGTGAGTGTGGGACGCTATAAGCGTAAGCAGGGAGTTGATGTGTATTTCAACTTCATCGGGCTGGTAGAACTGCCCACCGAGCTGGAGGACGAAGCCCCCGCTGCCGTAGAACCGCCCCAGGAGCGGTATGTGGCTGTGAATACCAGCTTTGCCCCGCTGGGCGAGTACCTTTCCCAGCAGACGGAGAACAGCGTTACCCTCTCTTTCGCAGACGTTGAGCGGGTGATCGGAAAGCCCCTCTGCAAATCGGCGTTCAAATTCTACTCCTATTGGTATCCAGGCGGCAACCGCCCGGTCTCCAATGTGATTTACAACGCTGATTTCGATGTTGACCGTGTTGACTTGAAAAATCAGATGTTATACCTGATTAGGGCCGCATAACAGAATATTTCTTAATGAAACCGGGCACAGTGAATGATTCGCTGTGTCCGGTTTTTTGAATTTATTTGAAAAATATCCTTGACAAAACGCACTGGAGTTTGACACTTGTTTCCCCCATAAATTTTGTTACTACCCTGTCCATCTGAACTGTATAGGGTGGCAAATCCAGTTCTGACGCAATGACTGGGGCAGTGATTGTTTTTCCAGTTCCAGGCTTTCCTTCGATAAGAATCTTTCGCCTGTTTGTTAATCCATATTTTTGTAGTTTATTCCGATTCCTAAACTCACTTAGAATCCTCTCGACCCTTTCCAAGATGTCATCCGAGGTAACTAAATCAGGTAGCCTGTCTGACGGAATTGTCATTCATAACATAGGGTTTGACTGATTAATTCGAAAGACGTTACCTTTAGGTGAGCCAATCTTCTCGGCATACTTCTTTAATTCTCTGGCATATGTTTCATGTCCATGCGTTGCCTAGTACGCGGCGATTTGTAGCACTGCTTTTTGAATTTTTCATCTTCGTGTTCAAAATGCGCTTTAACTAAGGCTTTGACTTGCTCCGCTGTAGCCAAGAAGTTCACCTCCCTATACGTCCTAAATCAATACATGAATAGTAAGATAGAAATTTCTTTCGGGAAACCAGAAGAAACCTTCCATTTTACAAATCAAGGTGTCCAATTCACAATAATGGAATTAAAACAACCAGCTGCAAGGCTTGGCCTTGCAGCTGGTTGTTTCTTGGTGGAGATAAGCGGGATCGAACCGCTGACCTCTTGAATGCCATTCAAGCGCTCTCCCAGCTGAGCTATACCCCCACATCCGTATTTGGTTTTGTCTGTGCAGGTCCCGGATGCCGTAGGCGGTGCCCCACGGCATCCAGTCCTTTTTCACAGTGGTGGACGATAAGAGATTCGAACTCTCGACCTCTGCGATGCGAACGCAGCGCTCTCCCAGCTGAGCTAATCGCCCGGGACGAATAGCATTATACCCCATTGTTTCCGATTTGTAAAGCCCCTTTTTAGAAAAAGGGCAAATTTTTCTCCGCCCCTCCCGCGCAGGGGAAAGCCGCCAGTAGCTTCACGTCCGCATGCGCTCTGCGTGTCAAAAAAACCAGCAAAATTTCGGAAAAAGTGGTAATAGGGGGATATGGAACTGAAAAGATTGAGAACCGGTTTGGAGCAGGCGGAGGATTCGCAGCGAACACATTCTGCACAAACTGAAAGACATCATTATCAAAAATGCGAATCAAGAGTTAAAAAGGGGTAGAAAAACAGCGCAAAAGAGCAGAGAATGTAAGTATGTGGCAAACAAATCTCATAAAGCTCTATTGCACTGTCTGTGACAATAGTAGCGCAATCGAAGCAGTAATGCAACGCCAAAGCAACAATTTCCGTCCCCAATTTACGGATGAGAAGTGTATCACGGTATACCTGAGGGGGATCAGCCAGCGGAGATTCGAGCAGAAGACGATCTACGACTATACAAAAAACCATTTGCTGGACTGGTTTCCCAAACTGCCCAGCTATCAAGCATTTTCTGACCGAGTGAAACGGCTGGTTCCGGCGTTCCATACCCTGGCGGAATATTGGCTGGGTATGATTGGGGTGGATCTGGCAGAACGATTGGACTATATCGTAGATTCTTGCCCGATCATCCTGGCAAAGGGCCCCCGCTCCGGCCATGCACGGGCCGCCTCCCTATTCCGGTGTCCTTGATGACTTCCGGCGCAGCCCAGCACGACCTCCCTGCCGCCAAACAAATCGTGGATGATCACGCGTCCTTGAAGCCGGGACGGTTGTATGCTGATAAGGCATATATTGACGCCGGTTGGGCGCAATCACTCCAGAAAAACCACGCCATAGAATTGCTTACTCCTCGAAAAAAGCAAAAGGATGATGTCCTGGTTTCTGGTGACACATTCTCTACATTTGTCAGTTTGCTCCGTCAGCCTGTTGAGTGCTTTTTCAACTGCCTCAATCGCTTGACTGATATTCCGTCGGCCTCCTTGGTCCGCTCCTTATCGGCCCTGCTTTCCCATACCTTTGGCCGCATCGCTGCCGCTCTCGCTATGCCAAGACCTCAGATGCTTTTATCACTGCAGTACACGTCCGTTGTATCGCTATTTGGGCCGCTATTCGTGCTTAACTCGTGTTGACACTAGCTAGGGAAATATGGTAAAATAGAAGGATAAGGAGGCGAAAGAAGAAAACGAAGCGGGAAGAATTTCAGGAGATTATGGAGGAGATCATTCCACGGGAGGATTGGGTGGGAATTATCAGGCTGTACTATCCGGCGTGGAAACGCGGGCGTCCACCCATTGAGATAGAAATCATGCTGCGGATGTATCTGCTGCAATGCTGGTTCAGCCTGTCGGACGAGGGCGTGGAGGGCACCATTTACGACAGCTATGCCATGTGGAAATTCATGGGGATCAACTTTTTAGATCAGGACGTGCCGGACGCCGCCACTCTGCTGCATTTCCGGCATCTGCTGGAGGAACACGGGATTGGAAAGCTGTTTTTTGACGCCATAAACGCTGTTTGGAGCAGGCCGGATGGATGATGCGTGGAGACAGCATTGTGGACGCCATACTCATCAGCGCGCCCAGCTCCACCAAAAATGTAGAAAAGAAGCGGGACCCCGAAATGCACCAGACGAAAAAGGAGGATCAAAAGGGCATTTGTCAAGGATAAATTCACCCAAAAGATGAAATCCCCCTGATAAACTGAAATCTGAAAAACTATTGCAAAATCCATATTTGTCCATTTGGCATTTGTGTCCAACTTCCTGGAATAACTTCTGTAATTTCCCCGGTAGGATATTTTCGAACAACAATTTCTTCCCGATACTCCGGCTCTTCGTGCCACTTAGAAAAAAATAGCTGGTCGTCTTTTCTATCGACAAAAGTCTCTGGTTCTTCAATCTCAAGTTCCACTGTCTCCGGCCAGACAATCTGAAACCTTCCATCATTTGCGGCCCGAGTCAGCATGAGAGGATAGCGCCTCAGCAACAGATTATAGCAGTTTTCTACTGCGGTCATAGGTAGTGAGGCAATTTCGGTGATCTGATTTGCGGTATCGTCATATTGGAAAATGTAGATTGCTGATTGTGGGAAATCTGCTAATAATATTTGTATTTTCCCATCACATGAAATTGGCCGTCCAAAATATTGCCCAGGTTTTCCTTTTATGGGTTCAACAACACGGCCATCAGGATAATGGATGAATATGAGGCAATTACTATTTACAGGGTGATGGTCCCGATATAGTTCCTCGGCCTCATACAAATCCCCGTGTATATAATCGGTTCCCCAATACCATTCGCAGCTTCCATCAACCTGCTCAATATAGGTAATGCCATGTGCAGGAATTGTTATCATTGCAAATCCTCCAAATCCCGATTTGTCGATTTGTTCATGTTCAAGCATAGCACAAAGTCGGCCAACATTCAAGCCTTGTTAGGAGGTCTTCACCTAACTTGCAAGCGTGCATTTGTTCCCACAAATGCTCAAAACAGACTTCCGGCGTGGCCGCCGAAAATCTGTTTTTGCTTGTTGGGCCAGTGTCCCAAACCCTTTGAACAGCCCCGCCATGAAGCTGTGCGCATCCGCTGGGCCGCTCTGGTCGGACGCACGACTGCCGCAGGCAGTACCGCCGCCCGCTTGCGGGTGGTGAGTAAGTGCGCCTTTGCCGGGGACCTGTAACAAGAAAGGGTGCGTGCAGGTCACCCCCCGGACACCCCCCTCATCGGCCTGGTCTGTCACCGCCCTTCCAGCCTGTGCCACTTACCACAAATGAGCCGCCAGCCATATGTATTTGGTGGGAGAATCCACCCTTTACATATTAGCCCTCAGCAGACGATTCTGATGATTACCCACAACGAAAATCATGCGGGCGCCGCGGACCGCGTTTTCCGTATGGCGGACGGCATTTTGAAAGACCTGGGGGGTACCCGGCAGTGAAAAGCTATCTTGCCCTTGTCCCCCAATATGAGCGGGTACATCGAAAGAGCAGCAGGATGTCCGTTCTCTGCATTGTTTTTTCGGTGCTGCTTGTAACAGCCATCTTCAGCATGGCGGATATGGCGCTCCGCGCGCAAAAGAGCTATTTTATCAAGACCAATGGAGAGTATCATGCCAGTGTGACCGGCATCAGCGAGGAAACCGCCGAACTGATTGGCGCACGGCTTGATGTGGCCGTCTGCGGCTGGACCTATCAGGGCAGTATGGGAATGATCGGCTCCAAAACGGTCAGCTTTGCTGGCACCAGTGAGGACGCTTTCTCCATTTTGACAGAGATGGAACTGCAAAGCGGGACATACCCTGCCCGGCCTGATGAAGCCCTGCTCAATCAGACGGCATTGGAGCAGCTGGGGCTGTCGGTTGGTGATACGGTCACGGTTGCTCTATCAGATGGCAGGTCAAAGACTTACCATGTGACCGGGGTGCTGCGGGATATGGGCAGCCTGCTCAAAGCGGACGTGTATGGCATGGTAATGAATGAGGACGGATTTCGGGAGATTGCGGATGAAAATGCCATAGACGGAACGACTTTTCGCATTCAATTCAAGCCCGGAGTCAATATCCGTTCCGCTATACGGGAAAGCCGGGACACCTATGGCCTCTCTGACCGCCAGGTGGCGGAGAATACAGCTCTGCTTGGCCTGATGGGGCAAAGCGAAAACAGCACTATGCAGTCTCTCTATATTGTGGCGATATTTCTGATTCTGCTGGTGTTGATTGCGGGAACGGTGATGATTGCCGCCAGCTTCAACACGAATGTTTTGGAGCGAGTCCAGTTTTACGGCCTGCTGCGCTGTCTGGGCGCGGATAAGGGACAGGTGAAGCATTTTGTGATCCGGCAGGGACTGCGGCAAAGCATGAGAGGCGTCCCCATCGGTTTGATTGCCGGTCAGGTTGTAACGTGGTTCGCCTGTTTCCTGCTGAAGTCCGTCAGCGGAGACCGTTTTTCTGAAATTCCCATGTTTCAGTTCAGTATCAGCGGCCTGATAGCTGGGGCGGTTGTTGGTTTCCTGATCGTGATTCTGGCATCTTTGTCGCCGGCAAAGAAAGCGGCGCGTGTGTCGCCCATCACCGCGATCAGTGGCAACACCCAGCTTACAGAACATAAAAAGGCCGCGAATACAAGCTGTCTTCGGGTGGATACCGGCATGGGAATTTTTCATGCGGTGTCCGGCAAAAAGAACCTGTTCCTCATGACCTGCTCCTATGCTATCAGCATTATGATGTTTCTCTCATTCCAGGTGCTGGTCGTTTTCCTGGGCGAAGGAATGCCCGCTCTTACACCATCCGCCGCTGATTTATCTGTAACAATGGGCGGCACAGCCCTGGACAGAACGCTGGTGGAGCAAATCAGCGCCATGGACGGCGTTGAACGGGTATTTGGACGGATGGAGTGCGCGGGTCTTCCGGTTTCGTATGATGGCGGCTATGGGACAATTACACTGGTTTCATACGATGAATCCCAATTACAGTGGGCGAAGGAGGAGTTAAGCCAAGGAAGTGTTTCCTCCGTTCAAGACAACAGTGGCTATGTTTTAGCGGTCTATCAGGACGGCCGGAATTGGACAACCGGCGATACCTTGACAATCAGAACCGCCGCAGTAGAGCGGCAGGTTATCATAGCCGGAGTGTTGCCTGTCACACACGCAGTCAATGGTGCGGGAAGTTGCGGTTATGTAGTCTGTTCGGAGCAAACCTTTCTTGAATTGGTGGGAGATGTCGGCTATTCGGCGATGGATGTGCAGTTTTCCGGCACAAATGATGATGCTGTAGTCTCCGCAATTCGGAACCTGCTCCCAGCGGACAGCACAGTTTCTGACAAACGCCTGAGCAACTCGGAATCACAGAGCGCCTATTATACAGGAGCGATTTTTATTTATGGCTTCCTGATTATCATTGCTTTCATTACGGTATTCAATATCTTCAACAGCATGAATGCCAGTGTGGCGTCCCGGACAAAGCAGTATGGCATTATGCGCTCCATTGGCATGGGCGCGGATCAGCTCCGCAGGATGATTGCGGCGGAGGCATTCACCTATGCGGTTCTCGGCTGCGTGGCAGGCTGTATTTTGGGACTGCCGCTGAATAAACTGATGTTTCAGTTTTTGATTGCAGAAAAGTGGGGAACGGGATGGACAATTCCCGTAAGCTCGCTTTTAATCATAGTTGTGACCTGTCTTGCATCAGCGGGAATTGCAATCAGGCGTCCAATCAAGCAGATCAGCAGCATGGCGATTGTGGACACCATTAAATTGCAGCAGTAATAAAATGCCGGAGGGCAGCGGTTTTTTGCCGCTCCCTTCGGCATTTCCTTTACATCAGGGCAGCACACGCTGTCCGGATGCTTCTATGGCCGTCATTTTATTTTTCAAAATTTTGAGCACTTCGGACATTTCTGTGACATTTGCGTTTTACAATGGCCTCACCAAAGGAAGCGAGGTGCGGTTTATGCGAAAAATTCTGCTGGTTGACGACAACAGCGCCATCGCACAAGAACTGGCAAAGCTGTTGAAACGCAGAGGTTATGGGGTGCAAATAGCGGCTACCGTGGCCGGGGCCAAGGAGGTCATTGAAAAGGAGTCGCCTCTTTTTATCAACTCCGATCTTGATTTGCCGGATGGCTCCGGCCTGGAGCTGTTGGACATGGTTCGGGCCGCTGACGCTGATCTTCCATTCCTAATTGCATCCTGCCACGCCTCAAGCCACTATGAAGCGGAGGCTGTGCGGCGGGGCGTCACGCTTTGTCTGGATAAAACGAGAATCAATTTTGTAGCGGACAAGCTGATCGAATACGCCTACCGGCAATCGTGCGGAGAGGCACAGCCGGACTTTCATAAGCTGCTGTATGTTCATGCCGATACCGCTGATACCAATAATGGACTGCGATCCGGGGTATTGAGCGCGGCTATGCTGCAAAAAGGATTTTATATTGTGACCGCAGAGACGTTGGCCGGCGCAAATGACCTGCTGCTGGAGGATGACAATATTGAGTTGATCCTGTGCGACACAACTTTGCCCGATGGGTCAGGGCTTGATCTGCTCCACAGCCAGCGGAATTTAGCGGAACGGTATGGGACTCTTGTAAAATCCAGACCGCTCTTTATCCTGACAGACAGCAGGGATCTCGCAACAGAATACCAATACCGGCAGGAGGGCGTCAATGACTATTTGACATCCCCGGTCAACATCCCGGAACTGATTCGACGTATCCGCTATTTTATAGCGCCTCAAGAACAGATACAGGCGGCGGAATGAGGCCGTCAATCGAAAATAAATATTTCTTCGATGGGGGCCTCAACCGCCCTCGAAATATCAATAGCTAATTTCAGAGAGGGATTGTACTGTGCTTTTTCCAGCCGCATGATGGTTTCCCGGCGCACGCCTACCTGCGCGGCCAGCTGTTCCTGTGTCAAATCCTTCAGCTGCCGGTACTTTTTTAATCTGCACTCAAACTCGGCCATTTCTTATTCTCCGCCTTCCTCCGTCTGGTCGTCGTGGTCATAGCGGTAAAGCAGATACTCCGGGAGAAAAATACCCAGGGCCAATGTCAGGGAGAGTACAATGATCGTGGCAATCAGGGTATATTCCAGGCTGCCGAACAGCCTCCCCTGACAGAGAATGACCAGCGCAATCAGTGTAATGCTGAACGTGATTTTGTAAGTATTGAGCTGGGCGCGGGCAACATTCTCTCGGAAGCGTTCATCCATGAAGATTCCAGACATTTTTCCCTCATAGAAAAATCCAAAAAAGCCGAAAAACAGGAAAAACACAAAGGGGAAAACAGCGCCCATGGCGGAGTAGGTCCAGAAACCCGCAAGGCCCAAAAATCCCAGCAGCCCCAGGAACCCCAGCTTGGGATTGACTTTGCGTGTCATGTTTGTCTTTGCGACATTCTTCTTGCTTTTCCCAACGCTGATAAACAGCTGGATAAACAGAGCGAGCGCATAGACGCAAGTGAGGGAGATGGATAAAATCATGGGCAGATCCTTCGTGTTGAAGGAGTAACTTCCAAAGTCCATGGGAGCGACCAGGCGGGAATTGTTAAACGTAACTGCGTACCAGACTGAGAGCAGCACAGCCGCGATGCAGAAGATCCCGCAGCCAACCCAGATTTTTACCTGATTCTTTTTCATGTAGTGCCTCCAATTAACGAGATATATTTATCTCTTGATAGGACAAATATATCACTTCTCTTTCTTCGTGTCAATAGGAAAATGAGAAATATTTGTCTCTTTCTATTCTGGGCGCTTCGGAGTGACCATTGCAAAACATTTCGTGACATTCAGAGAGCATTTCATAACAAACAGGCGGATGGCGGCTTGCCAGTGCAGGACAGCCGTAGTATAATATTCCGTCATAATAATATGGGAGGTGGATTACCCCATGCTGCGTATTGCCATCTGCGACGATGACAGCGCCACCGTCCAATCCAATCGAAGCATTGCTGAGGACTGCCTGAAGCAATGCGGGAGTGCCAGCGAGATTGCCGCCTATACGCACAGCGACAATCTCCTCTACGACATCACCGAGGATGGCTTTTTCTTTGACCTGATCCTGCTGGACATCGAGATGCCCGGCAGCACCGGGATGGAGCTGGCCGGGAAGATCAGGCCCTTTTTGCCCAATGTGAAGATCATCTTCATTACCTCCCATGTGGAGTACGCCATCGACGCCTTTGAGCTGTCCATCTTCCGGTACGTCCCCAAGAACGACATCGCCCGGCGGCTCCCTGGGGCGATCTGTGACGCCATCCGCCTGATTGAGCTGGAGGAGGGGAAGTTCTACACCATCCAGACCAACAGCCGCCTGGAAAAAATCCCGTATAAGGAGATCCTTTTCCTTTCCCGGGACGGCAAGAACACCAGCATCACCACCGCAAGCGGGGCGGCCAAGGTGCGAAAGAGCTTACAGCAGGTCTATGAGGAACTGGCCGCAGAGGAATTTATCTTCATCGACCGGGGCTGCATCGTCAACATGATCCATGTCATGCAGGTCAAGGAGGGCATAGCCGTCCTGA
>OFGA01002436.1_pt1 | contig 11449 bp, 12 predicted proteins | sample 1521471 | NCBI WGS metagenome assembly OFGA01 (sample SAMEA3504086, study PRJEB24116) | mouse gut metagenome | biome: mouse gut; feature: mouse-associated habitat; material: faeces | place: Denmark | collected 2011
CTACGGCAAATTCCCTGCTTCCGGGGTTGTCCGCATCTATCTGTTCAAATTCTTCTGGGGTTTTTAGGGACATCCGCCGCGCATAATCCCATTTTTTCAGGAATGCCGCCATATCCTCTATCGGGATTTTTGCGCATACATCAAGGGCGGCGCCTGCTTTGCCTACATAGACTGCTGGGATAAGTATTTCCTGTTCGCCCCATAGAAAAGAGTGATTGACAGGGAGGGCTGTCAGCTTGGTTTCAGGCGAGCCTTTCCCCCATATATTGTTATCATGGTATACGTCCATTCCGTGTGCCTCCTTAAGTGTTCAATGAAGCAATTATACCACGGATGCCAGGATATTTCCAAAGCTTTTGATTTTTTATGGGAAAAATCACGGAGTATAGGAAAAATCGTGGAGTATGGGGAAAAATCACGGGGTATAGGAAAAATCATGGAGTATGATAAAAAATCGCGGGGTATCGGTAAAAAATCATGGGGTTTAAGGAAAAATCAAATTGTATCAAAGACAGCGTTTACATAGACGATGGAATCTCCGGAACCCGGTTCGACCGCCCCGGATTCACCGCCATGATGGAGGAAGTGGAGGCCGGGAACGTGGAGGCAATCATCATCAAAGACATGAGCCGCCTGGGGCGTGATTATCTCAAAGTCGGCCAGGTCATGGAAATCCTGCGGCAGAGAGGCGTCCGGCTGATCGCCATCAATGACGGGGTGGACAGCGCCAACGGAGAGAATGATTTTACCCCGTTCTTGAACATCATGTATGAATTTTACGCCAGAGATACCAGCCGCAAGATTAAATCCGTGTTCAAGGCAAAAGGCATGAGCGGCAAGCACCTGACCGGCACGGTTATTTACGGTTACTTGTGGGACGAAAAGCGGGAACACTGGATTGTGGACGAAGAAGCCGCTGACGTGGTGCGCCGGATATTCGCTATGACTTTGGAGGGATACGGCCCCTACCAGATTGCGAACCGGCTGTCACAGGAAAAGATTGAGATACCTTCCCTGCACCTCTCCCATTATGGGGAAGGCGTGAATCAGTCCAAAACGTTTAAAGACCCTTATGGCTGGGGTTCTTCCACTATCGTCAATATCCTGAAAAAGCGTGAGTATTTAGGCCACACCATCAACTTCAAGACCCGCAAGCATTTCAAGGACAAGAAAAGCCACTACGTTGACGAAGATGAATGGGTAATCTTCGAGAACACCCACGCCGCCATTATCGACCCGGAAACCTTTGAGAATGTGCAGAGAATCCGTTCCAACGTGAAGCGTTACCCGGACGGCTGGGGAGAAGCCGCCCCGCTCACCGGCCTGCTCTACTGTGCCGACTGCGGCGGCAAGATGTACGTCCACCGCACCAACAACGGCAAGCGTATCTCACAGTATACCTGCTCCCAATATAGCAAGGTTCCGGTCGGCGTTCTCTGCTCCACGCAGCACCGAATCAACGAAAGCGCCGTCCTGACACTGGTTTCCGATATGCTCCGGGCGATTGCGGAGTATTCCAGAAATGACCGGGCAGAGTTTATCAAAGCGGTTCAGGAAACCCAGGCCGAGCAGCAGGCCAGCGACATCACCAGAAAGCGGAAACGGCTGGCGGCGGCACAGAAACGGGCCGGGGAACTGGAAAAACTGATATGCAAGATTTATGAGGACAATGTGCTGGGCAAGCTGCCGGACGCAAGATACGCCGCCCTGGACGCACAGTACGCAAAGGAGCAGGAATCCCTTTCCGGCGAGATTGTCGAACTGGAAAAGGCAATCGCCGGATATGAGCAGAGCCGGAAATCAGCGGAGAAATTTATCGCCCTTGTTGACAAGTATGAGAATTTTGACAACCTGACTACCACCATGCTGAATGAGTTTGTGGAGAAAATCCTTGTCCATGAGCGTGACCGGAAAGGCAGCATTGAAACCACGCAGGAGGTTGAGATTTACTTCAATTTTGTCGGGAGGTACATACCGCCCCATTTCGGGGAAGTGAACCTTACGCCGGAGGAACTGGAAGCCCTGCGGAAGAAAGAGGAACGCAAGGACAAGCTGCACCAGGCATATCTCCGGCGCAAGGCCAACGGGACACAAAAACGGTATGAGGATAAAATCAAGGCAAAGAAAAAGGCTGAAATCGAGGCGAAGAAAGCCGCTATCCATGCCGAGGACATGGAAAAAGGCGTGTTTATCCCGGCCAGCAGCCTGCCAAAGAAAGAACCCCAGAAAGCACCAATGCCAGCCAGAGCCGCTATGTAGGCGGCTGGCATACCACAGAAAAGGCAAGGAGGCATACACATGAATGGACTGACTTATACAAAAGTTGGAGATTACTATCTCCCGAATCTGGTATTAAAAGAGCAGCCGGACACGCCAATCGACAAGTATGGGCGCATGAGGCTCCGCTATCTGAAAGAACACCGGAAAGGACTGTATACCAGCCTGCTCCTGACGGAAAAACTCTATCCCCATTTGTTGGAGATTGACAAGACTGCCAATGAGCGAATGGATATTCTTATGCAGCAGCTGATGAAGGCCGCCGGTGTGACCGAGGAACTGAAAGCAGCCGACCAGATGAAATGGGTAGGGCTGGTAAATAACTGTAAGGCGCAGGCAGAGGAAACCATTTTGCATGAACTGATTTACAATTAAACAGGGAACAACAAAGAGAGGCAGAAGAAAGGTATCCTTCCGCCTCTCTTTGTCTGGCGCTGATAGAATCATGTTTCTGTATTGTACAGGTCAGAATTACTGGCATTTTTCTTTAGAGAAGAAATCCATGTTTCGATTGCCCTGGCAAGAATAAGCTGTTGCTGCAGAACTGCCATTCCGTTTTCAGGAACGTCCGGTATATTTTCCTTTGCAAGAAAGTTTTCTTCCAGATAGGATTTTAATTGCTTGATGTTGTTCTCAATATTTGCCAGACATACATTCTGTTTTTCTTGTGAGAGGCTGTTCAGGTTTACAATCACAGCATTAAAATCCAGATAAATGTTGATGGACTTTGCGGCAATTTCCAGCATAAGTTTTTCAAATTCCTGCTCTCCCTGCCGGGTTAGAGAATAGACGGCTTTTTCCGGCATTTTTCCCTCTTTTTCAATACGGCTTTTAATAAATCCTTTTTCTTCCAGTTGAAGGACTTTTTTATAAATTGAAGGAGTGCTGATTTTTACCCATTTGGATATGTTACGGTACTCAACCAGTTTTTGAATATCGTAGGCGCTTAAAGATTCCCTTTTTAAAATTCCCAGTACAATTAGGTCGATTGTGGCCATATTCGTTCTCCTTTGATACTTGACAGATACTATAAATTATAGTAATATATTCTCTGTTGTGCAACTATTATAATTTATAGTAGTATAAATAATAGTATTAGTCAAGCGAAAGGAGAAAACGACATGAACGAGCAAAGCAAGAAAATGGAACTACTGGGGGCTGTGCCAATACCAAAGGCTCTTTTGGCACTGGGACTGCCAACCATGATAGGTATGCTGATTAATGCACTTTATAATCTGGCAGATACCTACTTTGTCGGTGGATTAGGTACGGATCAGATGGGGGCGGTTACAGTCGCTTTTCCTTTGGGGCAGATTGTTGTCGGCCTGGGGCTGCTTTTCGGGAACGGGGCGGCGGCATATCTTTCCAGGCTGTTGGGGCGAGGGGATAAAGATACCGCTGATAAGGTAGCCAGTACAGCTTTATACAGCAGTGTATTGATTGGAGCGATTGTTATTATAGGCTCCGTCATATTTCTGAAACCAATATTAAATCAGATAGGCGCATTGGAAAGCGTTATGCCTTATGCGATTACCTATACCAGCATTTACATCACGTTTTCCATTTTTAATGTTTTCAATGTCACAATGAATAATATCGTGTCCAGTGAGGGAGCCGCAAAGACAGCCATGTGTGCGTTAATGGCCGGCGCTGTCCTGAATGTGATATTAGACCCCATTTTTATCTACGTCCTGAATCTTGGAGTTGCCGGCGCAGCCATTGCCACGGCTATTTCTCAGGTGATTTCCACGGTGGTTTACCTGTGCTATATTTTCCGGAAAAAGAGCATATTCCATTTTCGCATGAAAGACTGCTGTTTTTCAAAGGAAATAATGTCTGAAATTTTGAAAATAGGGATTCCCACATTACTCTTTCAAGTTCTGACCAGTATGTCTATCAGTATGATAAACAATGGGGCAAAAGAATATGGCGGCTCTGCCCTTGCCGCCATGGGGCCGCTTACAAAAATTATGTCTATGGGAACCTTGATTGTTTTCGGTTTCTTGAAAGGATTTCAGCCAATCGCCGGATTCAGCTACGGAGCAAAAAAATTTAGTCGCTTATATGAAGCGATTAAAACCTCTGTTCTGTGGTCAACCATATTTTGTGTGGTTTTTGGATTGATAGCCGCTATATTCCCGTCACAGATTATGGCATTGTTTACAAAAGGAGATACCGAAATGATTCAGATTGGTGCGGCAGCGTTACGGGCAAATGGTCTGTCATTTATCCTTTTTGGATTTTATACCGTGTACTCCTTCTTATTTCTTGTAATGGGAAAGGCGAAGGAGGGCTGCTTTCTTGGCGCTTGCCGACAGGGAATCTGCTTTGTGCCGGTTATCTGGTTTCTGCCAGGAGTTTTAGGATTAAACGGTGTCATTTACTCCCAGCCGGTTGCTGATGTTCTGGCCGCCATTATCACTGTTTTTATGGCTTTGAATCTTCATAAAAAACTGTCCGCTGAAGAATCCCGTATGGCTTTGCAATCAGGAACACCGGAAAAATAGGAACTGTCATAAATGGGTAAGGTATGCTGATTTCTAAAACCAGACGCAAGCCGCAGAGTAGGAATTGGTATCAAGAAAGTGTGATGTAATGAAAAATAAATCCTTATGGATTCACTGTCCGGCTTGTGGAGGTAAAACAAGGACGAAGGTGTATGGGGACACGGTGCTTTTGAACTTTCCGCTTTTCTGCCCGAAATGCAGGAAAGAAATCAAAATCAATGTAGTACAGCTAAAAATGACGTTAAGCAAAGAGCCAGACGCATAATGCGGAGAGCCTGCTTCCTTTGGTATGGGGACGCAGGCTCTCTTTCATGTTATGTATCAGATTCAATTTCAATGGCACCTTTTGCCCTTAGTACAGATAAAACAGATTCAATGATTGGGATAAGGGCGGCAGACTCTTGTTCGCTGCATTCCTCAATCATAAATCGAAGCTGGCGGATTGCAGGGCTTTCCCTTTTCATTTCGGGATTGAAAATCTATCTGGAATCCAGTTTGAGCGCACGAACCAAAGGGTATAGGACTTCCATTTTAGGATTTCCCTTGTAGTTTTCTATGTTCATTACGGTACGTGCGTCAATGCCGCTTTTTTCAGCTACCTGACTTTGCGTCAGTCCCAGTTCTCCCCGTGCCCTTTTAATGGCATCCCCCAATGGATAAGAAAATTCTTGCATGGCGGTTCACCTCATAAGTATTTTACAATACACTTTACCTCATTTGAACTCAACACGGTTCCGCAGTTATATGAACTAAGATACATATCTTCCGAAGGAGATGTGATTTGAAAGGTAGGACAATTTTAAAAATTGATATACCCGGTATGAATTTCAGTGTTTAGCTGAAAACTACCACGGGATTGTAAGTGAATTACAGTTCACCATAAGGATTTATCTTAAAGGCATACTTGCAGATTACTTTATCTGTTTGTGTACTTTTTTCTGTTACCGATTGAAACAGTCAGTGAGTTGCCGCTCCCCGCCCCACTCCGTTCAGGAATCTTCGCAAAAAAAGTGGAGGTAAATATATGAGAAAATGTAGTAAGAATGTGGAAAATGAGTCAAGATTCTGTCCGGCTTGCGGAACAAGCCCTGTCCGTGGAGGTCACAGTCGAAGTATACGAGTATCTGGACAGATCATAAGATACAGAAAGAACAGAATGCAGATACCGTATCTGATGTAGATTCGGATACAGCGTCTGCCAAAACTGCAGATACTGGCAAGAAACCTGAAATCCGGCATACAGTCCTGCAGCAATTTATCCGCAACAGGCTGGATACAGCTTTGGAAGATACGCTGCGGAAAGACCGGGAATATCAGAAATCTAAGAAGAATGCCAAGGTAAAGGCTGATAAGCTGACCGAAGATATGTTCACACATGAGCAATGGAACCTGATTGATGATGCCCTGGAAGAAAGTAATGCAAGCGCTTCAGAATATGGGCGGGTAGCTTACCAGCAGGGGTTTTTGGATGCCTTAGACTTTTTTAAAGACATACGATTAATGAAAGGAGATTCCATATGAATACATTAGAAATTAAAAAAGATACTTTGAAACTGCTACCGATCGGTACAGACTTTTGGGCACGTCCAGTCTATAAAGACCAGTATGGCCATTTATGGAAGGATATCACATTAGGCAGCAAACAGCCGGAGCTTTGCTCTGTAGTGGATAATACATTTGACGGTGAGCTGGATATGCCGATCCAAAGGCCATTTATCATTTTAGCAACGGAAGAATAAAGAATTGATTGCCTCTTTCGGAGTAATGATTCCACCAACAAGGAGGAGAAAGATATGGAGAGAAGAATTCGGAAAGTGACGCAGGAGTCGGGCCCTTGCGTGGAAAAGTATCTGAGGGAAAATGAAGTGGAGGTTGAGGAAGAATATCTGTGTTAGAGAGAGAAAGAAAAACGATTGGATATCTAAAATGGAAGTATAAATGATTATATAGTAAGTGGTCTGGCATTTTGCCAGACTGCTTGTTCCTTTTTGGGTCATATTCATGTAAATGTCGGCTGACAGAAGATGCGGTAAAAAAATAAAAATAATTTACAGAAAAGAGAGAAATCGTTCCTGCTTATTACATGAACACAAGAATACTTGAATGAAAAAATGGTTTGGGTTCAGATTGTGAAAAGTTGAATGATTTTCCAGATAAAGGAAATGATATAAACTGAAGGAGGAATGTAATGAAAATCGAAGTAAATGATCAGTTTCGGTTTGCCAGCGTGTGGCTGACGAATGAAGAAAAAGATAACCAGCAGATCAGGGAAAGTTTACAGCCGATAATGAAAGAGTATAAGTCAAAAAAGTATAAGTTTGTGGTCTTTGAGTCGGGCAGCAGAGATTTATTGGAGCAGACGAGAGGATTGCTAAGCCATAATAAAAATTTGAGGGCAAACGAAGGGTGATTAAAAAATGTTGCCCATCATCGGATGGATGGATAAAAAAGTATCTGGGAATAAATCGTAGGCAAAAGTTTTTCATGCTGCAAAATTTGTTCCTGGATGCTTTTCGGTTATGAAAGAAGGGATGAAGAAAAATACAGATATTCGTTATGTGAATTGGAGAAAAAGGATTGTAAGTATAAAAGATAGAGGCTATAATAAGTGTATGATGAAGGCGGTGAGCAGATGTCAGTAGAAGAGATGCAGCAAATATCAAAACAATAGAGCAGATCATAGATGATATGAATTTGTTTGATGATGATCTGATGTCTATGGTTTTTGATGAAAATATTCCTGCTACGGAACTCCTATTGAAGATTATCTTGAAACGGGACGATATTACAGTAATCAGTGTTGTCGGACAGCGGGAGTTTCAGAATTCTGTTGTGGGTGGAAGAGATATTCGTTTGGATATTTTAGCCAAAGACAGTACAGAAAAGTACTATGATATCGAAGTACAAAGGAAACCAGAGGGTGCGCATGTGCGCCGTGCCAGATTTAACAGCAGCATGATGGATTCCCGGATGCTGAAGGCGGGACAGGAATTTTCGGAACTTCGGGATTCGTATATGATATTTATCACTCATACAGATATATTCGGTTATGGGATACCGATTTATACGGTGAACCGATATTTTGAAGAAATAGACATTCCATTTAATGATGGTTCTCATATTGTATATGTTAATGGCAGTTATAAAGGAGAAGATGCAATTGGTAAGCTGATGCATGATTTTAGGTGTAAAGATTCGAGAGATATGTATTATTCCGAATTGGTGAAGGGTATGAAGAATTTTAAGGAAGAAGAAGGAGGTCGTAAGATTATGTGTGAAGCAGTAGAAAAGTATGCGGAAAGCTATGCGGAAAAATATGCGGAAAAGGTAAGATTGAATAGTCTGCTTGATTCGATTAAAAAAATGATGACGAATTTAAAGATAGAAGCAGAGCAGGCGATGAATGTGCTTGAGATCAATGACAGTGACAGAGAAATACTACAAAAACGATTAAGGTGAATGTAAGATTTATTAGTAAAGCAGCGAATGTGGTTTTATACCAGAAAATGATTCACTGCTTTTTTTGTTTTCACATATCTGATCATATAAAATTTAGGGCAACAGAAAAAAATGAGAATAATTACAGAAAACCAAGAAACTGTTCCTGCTTATTACATAAGGACATCGGGGGTGGAAAATGATTTTGGTTTAATTTGCTGGAGTATGGCTGATGAATAAAGAAAAATAATTCGCAGAATATGGAAATTTTACGATTGATTTTGCTTGCTTTTCTCTTTTTAATAGGATACAATGTTATCTGTAATAGATAAAAATAGTAAAGATGAAAGGGAGAGATATATGGAGAAAATCGCGGACGCGCTTCTTGAGGAAGAAGTAAGCGGATACTGCCGTATCTCTGTTGACGAGGAACTTGACAAGGACAATACTTCTATTGAGAACCAGAAAAAGATTATAGAAGAATTTGCTAAGAAAAAGTTTCCTAAATGTAAGCTGAGTTTTTATGTGGATAGAGACCGGTCGGGGTATACGTTTGAACAGAGAGAAGATTATCAAAAGCTACGGAAACGCCTGATGTCCGGCAAGACTAAGATTTTGATTGTCAAAGATTTCAGTCGGTTTTCCAGAAGAAACAGTAAGGGACTGGTAGAGTTGGAAGATCTGCGGGATGTCGGGGTACGGATTATCAGCATTGGCGATTCCATTGATTACCCTACCTTTGATGACTGGATGGCGATACAGTTCCGTTTTCTGATTAATGAGATGCCGGTAACAGATGCCAGTAAGAAAGTAAGAACTGTTATTCGAAGACGCCAGGAAGATGGAAAGTGGATTAATGTCGTTCCATATGGCTATATTATTACCAATATGAAGAGACAGGAGATCGCTGTTGAACCTGATGAAGCAGAGATTGTGAGGAAGATATTTTCATTATATAACGAGGGGTGGGGATATAAGCGAATTGCCAATTACCTCACGGAACACCATATCCCAACGCCAAGAGCGAAAGAAAAGGAACGGATAGAAGCCAGAGGAGATGAATATAAAAGGAAGAAAACTTATACTGCCTGGAGCATTGTTACGGTGCAGGGGATTTTGTCCAATGACTTTTATATCGGTACGCTCAGGCAGCATAAGTATAAAAGGAAGAAGATCAATGGCTCGGATGTGAAGATAGATCCGGAAGAAAACTTTGTATTTGAGAATCATCATGAACCGATTATTGATAACCGGACATGGATTATTACACAGGAATTGCTAAAGCAGCGTTCTACGACGCATTACCGCGGTGTAAAGAAATATGATAATGCATACTCAGGCTTTTTGTTCTGCGGAGATTGCGGCTCGCCGATGTTTTCCATGAGCAGAGGGGATCTGGCGCCGGCTTATACCTGCGGAACCTATCACAAACGAGGCCTAAAGGGGTGTACCTCGCATCATACGCGGATAGATGTGCTGGATGCTATATTGAAGCAGTATGTAATGAAGGTCAGGGACAATTCCAGCGACATGTTAAAGAAGCTGGAATCATCTATAAAGAATGAGGCTACCGAGATAGAAGAGAATGAAAATACATTATCTATTCTGGAAAGACATCTGCGTGATGCGAAAGAGGAACTGAAAGCAATCAAGAAGAGAAAAATCAAGGAGATTGCCAAGTTTGAAGCAAAGGCAGAGATGGATCCGTCGGCGGCCAGTCAGGTAGAGATTATTGAAGAAACGTATGCGGAGCTGGAGGATGAGACCGTTTTGCGGATCGGCGGCCTGCAGACACAGATTAATCTGACCGCGGGCAAGCGCAACGAGATCATCCGGATCAACCGTCTGGCAAGGACAGTGATTGATGTATTCAACGATATCATAGATAAGCCGAAACTGGACAGAGTGGATCTGCAGCTTATCATAGACCGCATTACGGTGTACGAGGACCATATAGACGTAAAACTGAAGGCGGATGTAGACGCTATTTTACACGCCGAACGGATGCAGGAAGAGAGGATTCCTGTAAATTTTAATAATGACAGTAAAGTTATATTAAATGCAGGCGGTTTCCGTTCCACACTTAAGATGGAAACAGAAAATCGTCCGGACACTACGAAGTTTCGCCTGAAAACTCGCAATCAGGGCGAAAAACTCTTTACTGTCAATGTTATCAGTAGTGGCGACCCCTTGGAAATCTTCACCGACAGAGAGGGCGAGATTATCTTAAAAAAATATTCTCCCATTGGAGAACTGTCAACATTTGCAAAACAGTATGCAGAAAGCCTTGCCCAGACCATCAACTGTCTGGTGTGCGTCTGCGACATGGATCAGATCATTGCAGCGGCGGGAAATGGGAAAAAAGAGCTTCAGGACAAGTATATCAGCAGACAGTTAGAGAAGAGCCTTGGCAGCAGGACCCAGCTTGCGGCTTCAGCAGGAGATAAGGGATATATTCCTATTATAGATGCCCAGGATGAGGATTATGAGCATGAGATTATCAGCCCAATCATCTGCGAGGGAGACATTATCGGCGGTGTAATCCTGTTATCCCGCGACCCCAAGAAGAAGCTCTCGGAATTAGAGCAGAAGATGGCAATGTGTGCGGCAGGCTTTTTGGGAAGCCAGATGGAGCAGTAGGACAAATAGGTTTTCAGATTCTTTTTGATTCCAGGAATAAATTCAACATTTCTGTCATACCTTGTGATAGACAAGGAGGGATGGGAATGGAAAGAAAGCTCCAAAAAGATTCGTGGATCATGTGGGTGTTAAAATCGCTGCTGGTTTCTTATGTTATTACAGGGATCCTGCTTTTGCTTTTGGCGGTTGCGCTGTTTAGGTTTGAGCTGAATGAAAAAGCTGTGTCCGCAGCTATTGTTGCAATCTATATCATAGCAACTCTGCTTGGCGGGATTATCATCGGGAAGTTTGCTAAGGTGAGGAGATATCTGTGGGGGATGGGTCTTGGGATTGGCTATTTTGCCTTGCTTCTGCTGATTACCCTTGGGGTGTACCGCACGTTAAACGGAGACGCGGCAAATCTGGTAACCACGCTGATTCTGTGCGCGGGAGGCGGAATGGCAGGCGGAATGCTGTCCTGATTTTCATTTTATGCACTTCCTTATTGCGAAAATGAAGATGTAATGTTATAATAACAGAAGTCTAGCAAAAAATAAGGAGGAACATGACCATGAAGCATGTAAAGACATTAAATACACAGACCATGA
>OFGA01002453.1_pt1 | contig 11405 bp, 10 predicted proteins | sample 1521471 | NCBI WGS metagenome assembly OFGA01 (sample SAMEA3504086, study PRJEB24116) | mouse gut metagenome | biome: mouse gut; feature: mouse-associated habitat; material: faeces | place: Denmark | collected 2011
TAATTCTTCCGAAACGCCCATTCCGATCGCGGTGGTGATGGACTTGGGCAGCAGAGTCACATACTGCTCATGGCTTAAGGAAAATAACTTTGCCAGCAGGAGGATACTTACAAGGCTTGCAAGTACCCCTGCGGCAATGCCGCCCGCCACTGCTCTTAGATTCTTCTTAAGCAGTTCGAGCTGTTGGTAGAGCGGTACGGCAAGACATACCGTTGCCGGGGTCAGCAGGTAGCTGATATATTTGGCGCTCTCATTATAGTGGCTGTATTCTACGTTCAAAAGCGCCAGGATAAGCATGACTGCGGCGGTTGCGATCAGCAGGGGATTGAAGAGCGCCAACCGGAATCTTCTCTTTAACAAAACGCCGGCTTCATATGCCGCAAGGCTTAACACTGCGCCGAAAAATACGGAATCAATCAGAAATTCTTTCATCTTTTTCTCCATTTCTATTTCCATGTTCATGTCTGTTAGCATCTGTGTGTCTCTTATCTTTCAGGATCATTTTCTGCGTGACCTTGCCTGTGACTGCCATTACAATAACGGTAGAGGCAAGTGTGATCACAATGACGGGAAGCCAGACCGGTCTCAGAAAAGGCCACGAATCCAGAAGTCCCACTGCGGCAGGTATGAACATGACCGGCATGATCTCGATCAGAAATCCGGCGGTCTCTTTGACCTGGTTTAGCTTGATGATTCCCGTACACAGCGCAAGAAGCATAAGGACCAACCCGTAAACGCTTGCCGGAATCGGCAGGGGGATCATGACGTGCAGCAGTTCGCCCAGGAATGAGACGAACAGGATGATACAGAATTGTCTTAAATATAGCATAGTATTTTCCTCTCTTGATGGGATGTCTTTTTGATGTGCAGGCTATCGCCGCCCCTGATCCCGGTATTTTGTCGGCGCCATATGATAATTCTTCTGGAAATACCGGCTGAAATACAGTGGATTCTCGAAGCCGCACACGTTAGAGATCTTGCTGATATTATAATTGGTAGAGCTTAAGAGCTCCTTGGCATGGTTCAGCCGAACTTCGTTGATATACTTTTTCGGAGTGACACCGGTATACCGTGAGAATTCCTTGATAACCCAGCCGGTGCTCGCACCGTATCTTTTGGCCAGTTGTTCGATCGTCAGGTCTTGGTGGTAGCTGCGGTGGATGATCTCCAGGATCTCTTCCATCTCCGCATTGTAGCCGTTCCGGTTCCGGCTGGCCTGTTTCCTGGATTCCCGGGCGAGGAGCCAGACAAGCTCTTGGCCTTTCAGATTCGCGATCTGAAGATATCCGGGCTGCTTCATGATAAGTTCACGGATGATTCCTTCGAACAGGTTGGGGATGTATGACGCCATGCCGGTGTCTATGATCTGCCGGTCCAATCCGGCTTCCCGCAGCAGACCGGGAATGTCGGTGCCGGAAAAATGCAGCCAGTAGAACTGTGCGTTCTCGGAGTACCGGAAGGAATATTGCTGTATCTCATATGGATAGTAGAGAACGGTACATCCTTCATCCAGCACGGTTTCCCTGTTATCCAGTATAAAATGCCCCTTTCCCTGATGGATATAGATGATCTGAAAATCTCTTCTGCCGTTCCTCCGGTCTATATTCAGATTCCTGCCGCAGTTGATGGATATCTTGCCGCAGTTGTGAACCAGAAAAGGAAGATCTACATTGTAATCATCAAGATCCTGGTCATATAAATATGCTGAATATTGTAGCATGATTTATTCTCCTCTAAACAGATTATATGATGTTCAATTTTGTCTATATATCAGATTATAAAGGATATTCCCATTAGGTCAATGATTTTCTATAATTTGATTAATATTTTACAAGAAGAGAGAGGTATGAAGGCTATGAAGAGATGTTACTGGATCGGATTTGCGGTGCTTGAGATATCCTACTGGTGTTTTCATGGTTCATTTATCGGGTTTTTGATGTCGTATCTGTTGTCGAAGGGAATCACCAATACAATGGTAAGCATATTTATGGCTTCATTTTTGCTGGCGTCGTTCGTGGGATCATTTGTCTGGGGGATGGTCAGCGACCGATTTCATACGAACCGCAGGGTATCGATAGCCTGTTTTCTGGCGGCGGGCGCATTGATGTACCTGATCTATTTTTCCTATGACAGCATACCGATGCTGGCGGTATTGTATCCGATGCTTGGGTTCGTATGCCTGCCGCATGCGACCAACATAGACTCCTGGCTTTTGCTGGCCTGTGAGAATAATTTCACGGTCTATGGCAAGATCCGCTGTCTCCCGTCGCTTCTGTATGCAATTATATCGATTGTACTTGGAAGGATGATCCTGACCTTCGGCTATTCTGTGATGCTGGCCTTTGGAACGGTATTTCTGATTACAGGCATAGCGGCGGCAGTCATGCTTCCAGAGAGCAGGAGGGCGGCGAAGGATAAGACCGAAGAGAGTCCCGGTATCACTTCGCTGAATCGGGTATTTGACAGCGGGGCCTACCGTTATCTGATCGTGATACTGTTTCTGGTGGGGCTTGCGGTTGCGCCGGTAAATAATCTGAAGATGCCGCTTCTGGAGAATGTTGGAGGAACGGTGTCTGATCTGGGGATCGACGCGTTTATCTGCGCCGTTGTACAGGTTCCGTTTATAGCGGTGGCGGGCAGGATAGAGCGGTATTCCCTGCGTATGCGGTATCTTCTGATCGCAGGACTGCCTTTCCTGACTTTGATGCTTGCGTTTTACGCGGTATCGCCGGTTATGATCTTTGCCGGATCATTTCTGTATAACATGGGGGTAGGCATTCTGCTTCCTACGATGAGGAGCGTTACGGAAAGAAATGTTTCACCCGCGTACCGCAATCTTGGACACAATACTGCGGATGCGGTATATAACAGTGTCACGGGTATTATCAGCCTGTTATATTCCGGCTTGGTAATTGACCTTTATGGAGTGAAGAGCATGCTGATGATCTGCATTCTGATCGTTCTGGTACCGGTCGTCATGACCGGCAAGGCGGCGGTGAATCATTGGATACATGCATCATGCAAACAATTAAGCTACAAGTAATAAGGAGGATTTTATATGTTAGCAGCAAGACCGCCTATGGGGTGGAATTCGTGGAATACCTTTGGAGAAAATATCACAGAAGAGCTGATCTTCCAGATCGCGGATGTCATGGATGCGGAAGGTTATAAGAGCAGCGGATATGAATATCTGGTCATTGACGACTGCTGGTCGCTGAAAGAGCGGGATAAGGACGGCAATCTGGTTCCTGACCCGAAGAAGTTTCCAAGCGGTATGAAGGCAGTTGCCGATTACGTGCATCAGAAGGGATTGAAGTTCGGAATCTACTCCTGCGCCGGTGTTATGACTTGCGCGGGGTATCCGTCAAGCTATGACCATGAGTTCCAGGATGCAAGATTATTTGCAGAGTGGGGCGTGGATTTCCTGAAATATGACTTCTGCAATTTCCCGAAGAATGCGGACTGCAGGAACCGGTATCACATTATGAGCATGGCGCTTAAGGCCAGCGGAAGGCCGATCCTGTTCTCAGCGTGCAACTGGGGCGAGGAGGAATCCTGGAACTGGATGCGCTCGATCGGCGCGCATATGTATCGCTCTACCGGTGATATTTTTGATAATTACCGGTCATTCCTGAACATTTTCCAGTCTCAGTTGGAGCATTTTTGTCAGTCGGCGCCTTATTGCTATAATGATATAGATATGCTGACGGTCGGTATGTATAATCAGGGAAATGTTGCGATCGGCAAGCCGTGTACCGACAGCGAATACCGGATGCAGTTCTCACTATGGTGCCTGGCAGGCGTTCCGCTGATGATGGGGGCGGATCTTCGCAATATAAAGCCTGAGATGCGCGAGCTTCTGACGAACAAGGAACTGATCTCGATCGATCAGGACAGGGAGTGCCGTCCGCCGTTCCTAGTGAATAAAGACTTTGTTTATGTGGAACATGAAGATAAGGAGAATGCAACGGAACCTTTGAGGCGGCTGGATGATCAGTTATTTACGTTTATCAAGCACCTGTCGGACAATGAATTTGTGATCGCTTTTTATAATCTGTTTGAAGAAGAGAGCGATATAACCTGTATCTTTGCAGACGTGGGTCTTCCGTTTTCTTCCGGGTACGGGTTTTCTATGAAAGATATATTTACAGGGGAAGAGCTTGGGGTGAAGAGAGACTATTTTACTGCCGCTGTTTTGGGGCATGACTGCAGGCTGTACAGATGCCGTCTGGTAAACTGCAATGACGGCGGCAATTAGAGAGGAAGAGCATTACTGCAGGAAATGCGGGCGGGCGATCACCCGTGATGAAGCAGCCGTTACCAAAAAGCTGATCAACAGGGGGACGACAAGCTATTATTGTGCGGGATGTCTTGCGGACGCGTTTGACGTGAGGACGGAAGACATCTGGGAGAAGATAAAATATTACAAAGAGATTGGATGTACGTTATTTGATAATATCAATGTATAAGGGATTGCGCAAAGAGAATTATATACTCTGTTTCGGCCGTCTGGTTACCGCTATGGGAGCTATGGTCTGGCCTATGCTTACGATGATCCTGAGTCAGAAGATGGGAATGAGCGCGGAGCATATCGCATGGGTGGTGGCAGCGTTTGGGATCCTGTCTCTGCCGACGAATCTGGTAGGCGGCAAAATGGCGGACCGTTTCAATAAAAAAATGAATATTATATCTCTGGATTTGGTATCGGTAGTCTGTTATGTGGTCTGCGCCGTGCTTCCTCTGTCCGCGGTGTCGGTCATACTGATGTTTGCCGCCGCGACCTGTCAGAATATGGAGCATCCCTCTTATAATGCGCTGACGGCGGACATTACCGTGACGGACGACAGGGAACGGGCATATTCGCTCCAATATCTCTGTACGAATCTGGGATTCGTGATGGCGCCAACGATCGGAGGTTTTCTTCTTCAGAATTATCTGTGGCTTGCATTTCTGATCAGCGGAATTGCGATCGGCTGTTCTTCGGTCTTGATATTTTTCCTGGTGAAGGATATCACTCCGGTGAAGGATACCAGCCAGAAGGCTATGTACCAGACCAATCGGGAAGGCGAAGGTCTGTGGACAGTCTTAAAAGAGAACAAGATGATCATTTTCTATATTCTGGCGGTCAGCGGCTTCTATGCAGCCTATCAGATGTACACTTATCTGATACCGCTGGATATGGAGAGGCTGCACGGTGCCGACGGGGCGGTGATCTATGGATCGGTCACCAGTGTGAACTGCATTGCCGTAGTGATATTTACCCCGCTGATCACCAGAATATTTCCCATGGTTTCGGAGACGGTCAAGACGATGCTCGGACAGCTTCTTCTGGTTGTGGGATTTGTGATATTTTGGCTGTTCGCGGGCCGTATACCGTTCTATTATATTGCAATGATCATCCTGACGTGGGGAGAAGTGTTCAGTATGCTCGCGGAGAGTCCTTATCTGACTAAGCGTATACCGGCGAGCCACAGAGGGAGGATCAATGGGGTGCAAGGCGTTCTGCGTACAGGCATCACCAGTGTATATCAGCTTTTGATCGGATTTATCTACGGGATCGGGTCGGCTGATGCCGCATGGGCGGCGGTTCTGATCACCGGATGCCTCTTCGTGCTGCTCTGTGCCGTGTTGATCGTAAAAGACAAAAAAGTGTATAAGAATCTGTATCTCTGAAAAGATGCCCATGTATGAAAGCGAAAGCGCGGTTCATACATGGGTATTTGCGATGGATTCAGATATGAGGCCTGCAGGCGATCCGCCTGATGTCGGGCACGGAAATAAGGAGCGGATACAGTACAAAAGAAATGATCAGACCGCTAAGCCCCTGGATCAGATTGGCCGGGACACTTGCCGCGGCGGCAGACGCTCCGTACAGGGGGATCTCACAGAGGAAGTATCCTCCGGCAACGACGGCCATATCAGCGATTCCGCCAAGGATGACAGCCGTATACCGGCTCCGGGAGGTCTTGCACATGTGTTGATAGATAAGTCCGGCGATGCCCGCAACGATTCCTTTGACGGCAAATGTAATCGGTATGTAGATAAAATATCCGCCCAGCAGGTCTGCCATGGAAGAGCCGATTCCTGCGGCTAGAAATCCCCATCCCGGTCCGAGGATCACGCCGGAGAGAATGACGACGGCGTCTCCCGGATGGATATATCCGCCGGTTCCGGGAGTCGGGATCCGGATCGACATGGTTGCCGCGCAGGCAAGTGCGGCAAACAGCGCTGTTGTAACGATTTTTTTCAGATTAGAATTCATGTTCATAGTGTCAACCTCTTTTCTTGTAAATGTATGGTATACCTGTTCGGATAGCTCAACCCGATAGAAATACTTTATACCCAGACTGGATTGAATAAAAGGTCCAATAAAGGCAAAAACAAGCAAGCCAGTTAAAAGTGTCTCTTCAACATCCGGTAAAAGATAGAAATGTCAATCCGTTTATGATACAATACAATTTGTATAAACTGTTCAGGGTTAACAGGGCAGCCTGTCTGAGCAGTTTCCATTCAGAAAAAGGTGATCTATAGGATTGAGAGGGATACAAGGTGAAGCTGTTTGACTTGTTTGGAAAAAGTAATGAAAAAGATACGATGGAGCTGGAGATTTATTCTGGTATGCGGGTAGTGGTGGAAGATACCGAGGGGCGTATGCTTTTTATCGCTAATCTTAAGAATCTGCAGAAGGATACGGCCAGGCTGTATCAGTATTCGGAAGGGGATATTTTTCAGGATGTGGATATGGAACCTCTTAAGGGGACGGAATCTCTCTATGTAACGCTGCGCGGTTATAATGAATGCGAGAGAAAGGCAGTTTTTATGGATGGGATCATCACGCCCAGCCAGAAGCATGTGTGGCAGATCAGGAATCTGAAGGTGATAAGGGTTGAAAACGAGCGTTCCTTTTCGCGTCTGAATACAGATATCGACGCGGTTATAACTCTGTCTGACGGTGGTGACAGGCAGGAATGCCGCCTGCTGAATATCAGCGTGGGCGGCGCCGGTATAGGCTCCGGATACCGCTATCATAAGGGGGACAAATTCCTGCTTAAGGTGAAATTGTCCGAGGGCAAGCCCTCTGTTATGTACTGTGAAGTGCTGCGCGTGACAGAAAAAGAGGAATCCTGGTTTGAATATGGATGCAGGTTCCTGGAATTGACCGAAGCAGACCGGGAGCAGATTACGAGAGATATCGTTCATTCCCGGCAGGAAGAGATGCGTATGGATTAATTTTACAATAGAGCAAAGAAAGGCTGCCGCCTGCATGAGTATATCAGTATCTCATGATCTTCAGGCGGCAGCCTTATTATATATTATCCAAGGAATCCGAATACATTCAGGAATACAATAACCATAAAGACCGGAATCACTGCTATGGTCAGCAGTTTATCGAAGCTCTTAAGCTTGCCGTCGCGGCCGTCATGGAACAGTTCCTTCTCGTACGCGTCGAATCCCCATACCTTTGCGACGAAGATACAGGTGAGCAGACAGCCAAGCGGCAGAAGCACGTATCCGGTAAAGCAGTCAAGCCAGTCATACAGACCGTACATCTCGAGTCCAGTAAAGCTCGGCCACGGAAGCTTCATACCATTTAACGGACCGAATCCAAGAGATACAAGGATGTTGCCGATAAATATAATGACAGATACGAAGATCACACCCTTCTGGCGGCCCATCTGAAGCCGCTCCTCAAAGGTCTTAACAGAGATCTCGAAGAAGGTAAACAGTGAAGAAAATACTGCAAACAAAACTCCGACGAAGAATAAGGAGCCAATGAGTCTTCCGCCGGGGAGACTGCCGTAGATCTCAGCCATTACGTCGAACAGAAGAGCCGGTCCCTTGGTGACATCCATCCCGGCGCCGAATGCGGTCGGGATCACGACGAAACCGGCCAGGATCGCTGCGAAGGTGTCCATGATGCTTACCATAACAGCGTCGCTCTTAAGGTTGCTGGAATCGGAGATGTTTGCGCCCAGGGTAGTGAAGATTCCCCAGCCGATTCCAACAGAGAATAGTACCTGTGTCACGGCGTCTGCGAACACCTTGAAATTAAAATGCCTGAAGTTAGGGACAAGGTAGTATTTCAGCCCGTCCACGGCGTTCGGCAGCGCTGCGCAGGCATAGACCGCACAGAATACCAGAATTACAAACAGGATCGGCATAATGACCGACGTGACTTTCTCTACGATCTCCGTGATACCAAACAGTAGCAGGAAGGAGGTGATGAACATGACGATAAACGCCCAGACGATCGGTTCCACTGGTTTACTGATAAATCCGTTAAAGAATACATTGGTATCTTCGCCGAAATCTCCGCTCACAATGAACTGGACCGCGTATTTTAACACCCATCCGCCGACTACCACATAAAACATGTTGATCCCCAGCGTACAGATGTTAGCGATCCATCCCACGAATCCCCACTTTTTGCTGATCTTCTCATAGACTGACACGGTGTCGGATTTCCCGAAGCGGCCGATGGCAGTCTCCATCTCAACCATGGGATGTGCCATTAGTATGATAATTATGATATAAGTGATGAGGAAGATACCGCCGCCGCCTCTGTATGCCAGATACGGGAATTTCCATATGTTACCTAATCCGATCGCTGCTCCGGCAGCAACCATAATGTATCCAAAACGTGATTTAAAATGGGCCTGTCCGTTGTTACTCATAGAACCCCTCCTTTCGAAAATAAACTATATATCTTTGTCGAACACCGTCTGATCCGTAACGGGTACTTGGAGGGCTTTTAATGCTCTTTGTACCATTCTCTTACGGATCTTCTTAGAATCTGTCTCTCCCTGTGTCGGATCGCCGAGCGGATACGGGATACCAACGCCCGGAATAATCCTGTTCGCACCGATCGTCCTGGAGATTGGGACAACCGTTGCCATATGTACAACCGGAATACCGTATTTCTCGATACCCTTTACCATCGTTGCGCCGCAACGTGTACAGGTGCCTCATGTGCTGACGAGGATGACGCCGTCCACATGCTCATCCACGAATTTCCGGCCGATAGAATCGCCGAATTTAGCGGCGGATCCTGTAGCAGTACCGGTCCCTGTAGTCGTACAGAAGTAATTCACCAGTTCGCCGAATTCCCCGTCTTTTTCCAGTTCGCGCAAGACGTCCAGAGGTACGACAAGATTCGGATTCTTCATAACGAACTGCCTGTCATATCCGCCGTGGATGGTAGTGAAATCCTCCGGAGACATACTGTCCATGCCGTCGATGGAGTATACGCCGTATTTGGTAGCGTTGGAAGATTCGATATGATCCGGGTTCCCCTGGGGTACAACGCCGCCGGAGGTAACCACTGCGATCTTCGCATGCCTGATATCCGTGATTGCGTCTGCCGGAGGTACACGGTCGAACTTCGGCATCGGAAGATCCGTCTCAAAGGGGTCTCCCGCCATCTTCTTGATCAGCATATCCATACCGCGTGTCGCGCCTCTCTTATCAGCGAAGTAATTCACACGGATCCCGCGCTCCAGATATCCTTCGACGGACGGGCCTAAGATCTCTTCCTCTGTTGCCATCTTTTTGATCAGGTTTACGAACTTCGGAAGAGACTTCCGAAGGGTAGCCGCAGAATTCCCGGTCTGTACTGTGATCACATCCTTCTTGAACATATCTGCGCCCGGATTCTCTTCGTACATGCCTGTCAGAACCGGGATGCCGAGCCGTTCCTCTACGGCCTTGCAGATGGTGCCGCACGCCACGCCGTAACGTCCGGCGTTGAAAGCGGGACCTGCCACGAATACGTCCGGTTCGTATTTCTTCACCATCTCGATGATGGTCTCTGTCGCAGCGTCAAGATTTTCCCCGAAATAATTGTCGCCGCAGATCACGGTTGCCGCGATATCATAGTCTTCGCCCAAAGCCTGGACAAGGGCGAGTCCGGGGCCGATCTTTTCTTTCTTTACCTCCGGTTCAAAGCCGGCCTTCTCTTCTCCGCCGATACCGCCGAAGAACTGGTTGAGATAATGAACGATTTTATATTTTGCCATAGCTGTTGAATCCTCCTTTCTTAATAGCCTCTCGCAGCCAGTGTGTTGAACCCGTTTGCGATGGTGGATGCGATGATGATCTGGATCTCTGCTTCAAATGAACCGTCTTCATTGATACAGCCTGCCCATCCGCCGATCTGGCTCTCGATATAGTCCTGCATGCCGATGACCTTATCCATGGCCGGGAACTTTAAAGTCATATTGCCCTGGCCGCAGGAAGCAAGCGCGGTTGCTTCATCGCAGGTGTCGGCAAGGGACTGGGATTTCCCGTCCTTGCCGGGGAATTCATCGGTGATCAGCACGACCTTCGTACCTTTGCGTTCTACCTTGCGGCAGTTCATCATCAGATCGGTATCAGGATTCCCGTAACCCTCTTCCGTGATCAGCACACCGTCTAATTCCATCCATTCTGACAGCTTGGCCACCATATCGGAGTGCCGTTCCTTATCTGCAAGAAATACGTTCTCATTGGTCAGGATCACACCCATGAAATTGATCTCTTTCCCATGCCTTTTGTAACATTCGTCAATCACCGGATTGTGCAGATGGTGATAGGTTGTAACCTTATCGCAGGGCGCTACGCAGTTACCGGAGACGATGGCACCGTCCATGATCTCTGTCGGGTACATGAAAGTAGGTACGAACTGCTTGGCGTCTACGCCGTAATAGTATGTATCGTGTAAGAGTCCCTGGGATTGGAGCATATGAACATATCCGACCTTCGGAAGATCAGGGTATTCCGCCGCTTGCTGGAATACTGGTTTTGTCTCATATACTTCCAATGTATCCGGCTCTAAGCTCTTGGCTGCTTCTCCGAGATATGCGGCGACCTTAAGCCCTGCCAAGCGTCCGGCCCTCTCATATACATGAGTTTCAAGACCGTCTTTGGGCTCGATCACTATACACAGGTTCACCGTCTTGGAGAACGGACAGTAGTCGGCGGCCGGGCCGCTCATATCGATCACACCCTCCTGGAAGCCAACGATCCTTCCGACGGTAACGACACAGCAGCCGTCAAGGGCATGAGTTCTGCCGTCCCCTACGGTCGGAGATACCTTTCCGATCACGCCAGGGAAGATCTCTCCGCCGCCGCTTACCTTCACGCGGGGTTCGATGACATCCTTCACAGGTGTGATCCGTGTCGCATCACCGGGTCTTGCAATGTCCAGATGACACTTAAGCAGCTTGTCGTCTTCGAGGACCAGCGACTCTGCTTCTTCCTTATTTACATAGAGGATATGGTCCGCTATGTAGGTGCTGTCTGCAAATTGGATGTCTTTGATCGCAATCTTGCCGAGTTCCAATTTCATACAAATTCCCTCCTTTTGCTTTTCATAACTTCTCGGAATCTTCAGCCCTTATTTCTTGGGACTTTCAGAACCTATTTTT
>OFGA01002461.1_pt1 | contig 11387 bp, 10 predicted proteins | sample 1521471 | NCBI WGS metagenome assembly OFGA01 (sample SAMEA3504086, study PRJEB24116) | mouse gut metagenome | biome: mouse gut; feature: mouse-associated habitat; material: faeces | place: Denmark | collected 2011
TTACCTCATATATATGAAAAAGTCTGCCCCTCGGCAGACTTTTTCGACAGCCTGGGGTTCGGCAAGATTGCCGGACCCGATTCTGCGCTCTATGGGACAACAAGTACGGCTTGACAACATTGCCAGATCTTACTCTGCATCATCAAAATACCGCTTCACCGCTTCCGGCAACATTGCCGAAAGTGAGAATGGAGTGAAAAATACGAGCAAACAATCATATCGTACCCGTGTCCGTATGAGCACCAAGGACTATGAAGTACTGAAGAAAGAGAGCGCGGCTGCCGGGTTGTCATGGCATGTCTGGTGACGCAGTTGGAGATCAACTGCCCTGTCCTGTAGCAGAAGGTGGAAGTCTGGGAAGTCATCCGCTTTTTGGATAAGACGGGGCGTGAAATCAATGCCATTGCCCGCGATTTCAATAGTGGCTATGGCACTGCAGAAACCTCTCTGTCCGCATGACGGAAAAACAGTACCGACGACTTTAACAATGCATGGGATTGACCAGGCTGAATAGCACAGCCTATTTTCTCCGTCCGATTCAAGGAACTGAGATCAAAGGCCGTTCACCGAAACGGAACCATGGGCTTTTAATGGAATGCCTTCTATTAGGTGGACCGATTCCTTGCAATTCGCTCCGGTACCTTCTGTAACACGGATTCGGTCTGGCATACCATGCTCATCCACGGCCAGATGTATTGGGGTGTTAAGCACCCTTTTGCCTTGGACATATCTTGATTGCTGCCTTTTGCTCCCGCTGCGTGGGGATGCACCTTAATAAGTATGAGAACCTCCTCAACCGAGATTTTCGGTCAGATGCACCCAACAAAAAATGGGTTACGGTTATCCCTTCTCTTACATCCATACCGGCGAAGGGGCGCTCTACTTGTCCATGATCTGGGACCTCTATGACAACAGCATCGCGGCTTACAGAGCCGTCGCGCAGCAAATGGTGAATCTGGTGCTGGATACCATACGGCTTGCCATAAAAATTGAGAAAACAAAGGCCGCTGCAGAGGTGCAACTCCACAGCGGCCAACCTGTCGCCATCCCCAACTCTTTCAGGGGGTGGGCAGCGGAAGACATCTTAAATTCTCCTGCCATCCCCCGAAAATCTCTCCGGATGAAGGGATTCTTCATGCAAAACCCCCAATTCATATGTGTTCTGGAGGTTGGCGGAAACCAGCCCGCTTTCCGCGCAGAGATTCCCCATTAACCCCGCCGCCGTCAGATTTGTCAAATGTTCCAAGAGGTCTATTTTATAACATCTCCGATGGGGCCTACACCATAGGCAACGGCAGGGGCGCTCACGTCCAGTATACCTATTACGTTACGTCGCAATTATTACCTTCGAGAAAAAAGTGAGGAAAAGCAGGGAAGATGTGGAAAATAGGGAGCATAGAGTATATAGGCTTGCAGAATCCAGAATACACCGTTGATAAACTGCCGGGTATTACGAGCATTCCCTCCACGCGTTCCTTTTTCGTCAATGCTGTGTGGCCTGATTCTCTCCCACGCTCTGTCACTTATATCATGCCGATGCTGTTCTATCGCCATTTTCCGGCCCTCCCATCTCTTTGAGGACCATTTTATCATTTTTATTGACGGCACAATCTAGTAAAATGCAAGAATCTGTACCAATGGGGCATGTAGACATTAATGTTTTTTCGTGTGCACACTTCACCTACTGGCACAATTTGAATATCAGCGTGTACTTGGCGGGGCCATAATAAAATATTATGAATTTTCAATCACGGTGGCATCTGTCCGGTTGCCCAGAATATATGCGTAGTCGCCAGGATGGACCTTAGTATAGCCGGCCCGCATGTTTAGGAAGACAGTTTCCTCGCAGGGAGCGTACATCTCCTCAATCACTTCCAGCGTCAGCGGATTGACAATCTGAGCCATGAGAGTACCCTTTGGGACCCACTTGTTTAAATACTCGGGGCCGCAGACGGGATAAAACATTCCGCCGTTCTTAGGCCGGAGCAGCGGGCGGGTGTGCAAGAGATACTGCTGTTCCGGCAGAGCTGGTGTTCCCTCCAGCATTCCCATATGCTTCATGACATTATAGACGCCCTGCTCGCTGATGCCAACCTGGTCGAAGGGGAGCTCGATGCCAGCGCCAACCTCCGCAACGATGGTGGGCTTGCCCAGACTAAGCATATAGTCTGTTAATGTGCCTGTATAGTTTTGGGCGGGGCCGGCTGGGGCGCCGTCATACATATACTCCAGACCATAAGCGCGGCCCATAGCATGAGTGCGCTTATTCAGGTCTTCATCAAGTGTGTTCTTCAAAAGCACATAGTTGATCGCGCAGCCGTAGCCGCCGCCATGCCAGTCAATGAGTGCATCGGCATCTTTACACACAGGGACAATAGCGGCCGTGAGCTGTTCTGTGAACCAGCCCTTAGGCGTGCCGGGGTAGGAACGGTTCATATTGTACATATCTGTTGGCGTTCCTCTTGTGCCCCACTCAAAGGCGATGGGATTTTGACAGGGGATGGCGATAATCGCGCCGCTGAGGGTTTCGACATCAACATGGTTGAGCACACGGCGAATGACCTCGAAGCCTGTAGTGGCATCGCCGTGGGAGAGGGCGGTCAGCATGAGCCGCGGGCCGGGCTTCATTCCATTGAGAATGTGTACGGGGATAGACAGTTCCAATCCGCTGGCCAGAGTGGTAACGGGCAGCTGGCCGCAAAAGCGCTCTCCGGGTTTGACAGTGAAGCCGCATACGGTAATTTCAGACATTTCATTTCCTCCTCAATATCATTTAATTCTATACAAGCGGCCGCGCCGCGTGTATGCCGTTGGAACAGGGCAGGTGCGACTGGCATAGGCGGGCCCAAAATCAGGACTTCTCTTTTATAAGACCCATTCGCTGTGCGACTTTCATCCCTTTGATACAACCGAATGTGGCGGGGCGTGCCACACGCAAAAGCGACTCAATGGCGTAGCGTCCCAGGGCCTCGTCACCGATTACCGTGCTGTAGACATACAGGCCATAATACATTCCGTTTAACTCGGCTTCAATCCTGCCGGGTTTTTTGATGCACTTTTCTTCCATGTCAGGAATATCAACGAAATTGTCCGGTGTGAGCAGCCCTTTGTAAAGGGAGACCGTGCGGCAGTAGCCGTAATCCATCGGAGGCGGCACAACGCCGTCGGCAACAAGAGTGAGCGCTTGATTTGCACGCTCTATGTCATGTAAATCCAGCGCATAGGTCTGATAGAGCCAATCAACCATCGGGTACCGCTCCTCGGGGGCCGCATAGCGGATCGCATTCTCAAAGTTGGAGATGGACTCCTCGCAGTATCCTTCCATGTTGTTGGCGGTAGCTAGGTAGTACCAGAAGTTCCAGTTTTCCGGGTCAAGCCGCAGTGCCATCTCAAAATCGGCAATGCCAGGCCAGAAACGGCCTGCTTTTGTTTTTGCGCGTCCCCGGCCAAAGTAGAGATATGCGTGGAAAGGGGTATAAACTAACCCCTGTGAGAAGGCGGCATCCGCCTCCTCATACTGGGCGGCCCGGAACAAGGACATAGCATACGCGTACCAAAGCTCCGGGTCAAAAGGGGAATTGTCCAGGGCGGTTTTTGCTTCGTCCATATTAGGACTTAAGGTCAGCTTCTTTCTCTGCTCTTCTGCGTTTCGTTTTGTTTTCATTTGCATCACTCCTTTTCCTGCTCAATTTTTCAGTTGAGTATAAAGCACCCCAAACATGGTGATACCAAGTGATTCAAGCCGTGACAGCCGCTGCCTGCGCGGCCGCACATTCTTCTCTGTGTCATTCCCGACTGGGCAAGAAATTACTTAGAAGAGGCTGCTGGTCATTCCTCTACGCTTCGCTTTCTGGTGCAGTTTCCGCTGCATCTGTACATTCCGAGTTCCTTATCATCGTGGTTTCCCTTTGGCTGACACTGTGCTTTTCCCACCTGCTTCGCATATCTCTTTGATGGGTTTTTTATTTTCCTCTTCCTTGATAGTATTATTATAATCCAAAATAATTATTTTGTAAATAGATTATAAAAATTTTAAATAATATTTCCAGGTAAATATATTCTTGTAAAAAGAGCCATTTTCTTTAGCTCCAAAATTTTTGTAAAAATTTTAAAAAATATAGTGACAAATGCAGATAAGTATGGTAGAATAAATCAAATTTAAAATTTGCCGCAAAAAGATATACGTTTGGGAAGCAAGTTGTCTTTAAATTTATTTTTAAAATAATAATAACACAAGAAGCCAAAAAGGAGAATAGCAAATATAAAATAAATTGATTGTTGCAGGAGGACGTAGAAAAGGAGGATAGTTGAGATGGTAATCGATTTTCACGTGCATGTACGGGAAGGCAAGGGAGAGATTAAAAATCTGCTTGCTGCGATGGATGCCTATGGCATTGATATGGCAGTGATCCATCCCATCGCATCGGAGAATAAAGTATTGGGTTATGGAGATAATTCCTTTGTTGGAAAGCTGGTGAAAGACTATCCAGACCGGCTCATGGGCTTCGCCTCTGTGCTGCCCTACCAGAGCAGCGCGGGAGATGAACTGAAAAGAGCTGTGGAAACATACGGCCTCAAAGGGCTGAAGCTTCACCCCGCCATGCAGAACTATCCCATGACGCACCCCAGCATGAATACCATTACCGAGAAGTGCATTGAGCTGGATATTCCGATTCTAATCCACACGGGTATTATCAATGCAAGAACGGCCAGGATCGCCTACTGTGACTCCCTGCCCATAGACGACCTGGCTATCCGATATCCTGAGGCGGTTTTTGTCATTGCCCATGGAGACCCGTTGGGAAAGGACCCTGCAATGGTCTGCAAGCATCCGAACGTATATCTGGACACCACGGGGACCTTTGCCCGCTATGTCAATATGCTGCCTTCGGTAGCGCCCATGTGCTATAAACGAATGCGCAAAAACGACCGCATCGTATTTGGGACGGACGCCAATCCACTGAACGCAGTCAGCCGCATTGAAGACAATATCATCCCTCTGCGCAGTATGCCTGTCAGTGATGAGGACAAGCGCCTCCTCTTCTGCGATAATGCCAAACGTCTGCTGAAGATGCAGTAATATAAAAGAAATGAGGGAATCAGCATGTCAAACATTACGATTTGCGGCGTAACAGCACGCCCGGAGGAACATGCAGCCGGGAGTCTTCCTGTTACAACCTTGGCAAACGGCTTTCTGCTGGATATTCCGTTCCATGTGCTGCATGGCGCAAAAAGCGGCCCCAGACTTCTGCTGACGGCGGTTTCTCATGGTGATGCCATCACCGGCATGGAGGTCATCCGGCAGGTAATGGAGCAGCTGGATCTGCGCAAGCTCTCCGGTACGCTGATCACCGTCCCGGTGCAGAACCCCATTGGATTTGAGTGGGGGGAACGGAATACGCCCATAGACCGGTATAACATGAACCGCACCTATCCCGGTAATCCCAAGGGATGGTTTACGGAACAAATGGCGGCGGCGATTTCGCCCCTCTGCAAGGAGGCGGACGCCTCCATCGACTGGCACGGCGGCGGCCCTGGCACAGCCATCCATTACATACTCATCAGCCGGGAGCCGGGGGAGCTGGGCAGAAGAATCCGAGAAATGGCCTTTGCCTATGGACTGCCCTATATCTACGACGGCGCACCTGCCGGACCTGCGGCGGCATATGCCGGCGCGCTTGACGAGTACATGACCTCACTGGGCAAGCCTGTAATCATTGCGGAGGTCGGTTCCGATATGGAGCTCACCTTTGACCAGATTGGTGATAGCGTCCGGGGCGTATTCAATGTCATGAAGCATATGGGAATGCTGGAGGGACAGCCTGAGCTGCCCCGTGAACAATGGCTCATTCGGGAGCGTCCTCTGCTCCGCCCCAAGAATGGCGGCATGTTTTACCCGGCCTTCGGCCCGGAATATCTGAATCAATGGGTGCCCAAGGGGACGCTGATCGCCCAGGTCCGAAGCATCCGCACACTGGAGATCATCGAAGAAATCTACGCCCCTTGTGAGGAGACAGTGTTCCTCAATATGCGCGGTCGGATGAGCAAGGTCCACCCCGGAGATTACGCCTATATTTTGGGGAACCGTTCTGACGCTGAGCATATTGTGAACGATTAAGTCCCAACGGTATCCTGAAAGGAGGAGGAGATCCAAGAATGATCCGCTATCTGGGGAAAAGATTCCTGCAAACCATCCTTGTCCTGTTCATTGTCGTGACGTTGATTTTTGTGCTGCTTCGCTGTATTGGCGACCCCACAAAACTTTTGATCAGCCCGGAGTCCACCTGGGAGGATATCACATTTCTCCAGGAATATCTCGGTTTGGACAAACCGATGCACGTCCAGTACTTTGAATATCTCAAGCAGATTGTTACGGGGGATTTGGGAAATTCTTTTTATTATCAGCGCCCCATTGTCGAGATTATCAAGGAGCACGCCCCAGCGACTCTGCTGCTGGCCGGCGTATCCTTCCTGGTATCCGTCCCTATGGCGATTCTGGCTGGCACGATCGCCGCGGTCAAGAGGAAAACGGCGCTGGACAATCTGGTGACCAGCATTACCATTGCCGGGCGCTCTGTTCCTCACTTTTGGTATGGGCTGCTGCTGATTCTGCTGTTCTCCGTTACACTGAAGTGGTTGCCAGCGTCTGGCTACGGCACGGCCAAGCATCTCATTATGCCGGTGTTGACGCTGAGCTCAGGCCTAGCGGCCAGCACGGCCCGCCTGACACGCTCCTCCATGCTGGAGGTTATGCGGCAGGATTACATGACGACCGCCAGAGCCAAGGGCGTCCTGGAGACTCGAGTGGTCCTGCACCACGGCCTGCGCAACGCGCTGCTGACGGTTGTGACCATGGTTTCCCTCCAGCTGGGTTCCCTGCTGGGTGGATCGGTGGTTGTAGAGAGCGTATTCGCCTGGCCGGGCATCGGACGGCTGATGATTAACGGTATTTTGAACTATGACTATCCGCTGGTACAGGCTTGTGCCATGATTATGGCGCTCCTCTTTGCGGTGATTAATCTGGTTACGGATCTTCTGTATACCGTAATTGATCCCCGCATCCGGTATCATTGAGGAGGACAGTACGATGAAAAATTTCTTCAAGCTGGTCAAAAAGAGCACAGGAACCGCAAAGTTCGGCATGGTGGTCGTTGCACTCTGGATCTTTTGTGCCATTTTTGCGCCCTTTCTCGCTCCGGACGGAGAAAACGATGTGGATATCACCGCGCGAATGCGTCCGCCAGCCTGGGAAGAGCGGGGCACGGCGGAGCATCTGCTGGGTACAGACGAGGTGGGCCGGGACGTGCTCTCTCGGGTAATCTACGGGGCCAGGATTTCCTTCATTGTGGGCCTGTTCGCGGTGGTTGTGTCCATGCTTATCGGAGTCACGCTGGGCCTGCTGGCCGGATTTTTCGGAGGGTGGGTGGACACGGTCATCATGCGCATTGTGGACGTCATGCTGTCGTTCCCCTTCATCTTTCTGGCGCTTTGTCTGATGGCGGTGCTGGGTTCCAGCATGACCAACGTGATTCTGGTGCTGGGCGTTACAGGATGGGTTCCCTACGCGCGGACAATCCGGGCCCAGGTGCTGTCCGTGCGCGAACGGGAGTTTGTGGTCGCCGCCCGAATCAGCGGCGCACGGAAGGGATATATTATTTTTAAGCACATACTGCCCAATGTGATCGACTCCGCCATTATTCTGGGCACGCTGGAGATGGGAAATGCCATCCTCTCTGAGGCCAGCCTGACCTTCCTTGGCATGGGTATTCCTCCCACAATCGCCACCTGGGGAAATATGATCGCTACTGGCCGTGACTATATTTACATTGCATGGTGGCTGACAACGATTCCTGGCATTGCGATTTTTCTGGTCTGCTTGTCCATCAATTTCCTGGGGGATTGGATCCGGGACGTGCGTGATCCCAGACTTCGCAATGCGGACTGATTGATCTTGACTGGTTGCAGACGGACACAGAAGCCGTGCGTAATAAAAAAGGAGGAACAAAAGATGAAGAACCGCAACAGAATCCGGGCTATTGCCATCCTATCGGCGATGCTCTTGCTGCTCACACTGCTTGCCGCAGCCTGCGGGCAGCCCAGCGGCACTCCCCCTGCAAGCACACCCGGAACGGATACGGAAGCACCCTCAAACAGCGCCCCCGCTCCGGACGCAGCGTCGGAGGAACCCCTTACCGTCGTATTTGCTCAGAACGCCGATCCCACGAACATTGATCCCCACAAGGTCTGCGGCGATCATGGCGCCAATATCCACCGTCAAATCACGGAGCCGCTGACAAAATTTGATGAAAACTGGGTGCTCCAGCCCTGGTTGGCCGAAAGCTGGGAGAATCCCTCGGATACGGAGTGGATCTTCCACCTGAAGGAGGGCATTTTCTTCACCGACGGAGAGCCCTTCAATGCGGAGGCCGTTGTATACAATCTGGACCGGGGCGCCAGCACAGAATTCCCCCGTCAGGCCATGGAATACAGGGATGTATACGACCACTCCGAAGCAGTTGACGAGTATACGGTGAAGGTCTATCTGACAGCTCCCTGCGCTATTTTTCCGCAGTATATGTCCGATATGGAGGTCCTTTCCCCTGCGTACGCGGAGAAGGTAGGCGAGGAGGGCTCCAACTCCGACATCTGCGGCACGGGTCCTTATATTCTGGAAAGTTGGGTGCCCGACCAGCAGATCACGCTGGTCAAGAATGAGAATTACTGGCGCGGTGAACCGGAGGTGGATACATTTATTGTTAAGAATATCCCCGAAGAGTCCACCATGATCGCAGAACTGATGAACGGTACGGTAGACGTGGTATCCAATATCAGCTTTGAGTACAAGGATATGCTGGAAGGCAGCTCCATCGCTCACACGGCTGCGAAGCTGGAGCGCCGTGTCCTGTACATCGGCTTCAACACTACCAGCTGGACGCCAAACCCCCAGCTGCTTGATGTCCGTGTCCGGCAGGCCATCAACTATGCGGTGGACCGGCAAGCGCTGATTGACAACATCATGGGCGGCTATGGCAAGAAGTTGGCCTCCTTCTGGAGAGAGGACTTTGTTCCCTACGACGCCTCCCTGGAGAGCTACTACGACTACAATCCCGAAAAGGCGCGGGAGCTGCTGGCCGAGGCGGGATATGCCGATGGCTTTGACATTACGATCCAAAGCCACACCGGCACCACCAGCAAGCAGCACGAGATCTGCCAGGCCGTTGCCAAATATCTGGAGGATGTGGGCATTCGCTGCACCGTGGAGCCCGTGGAGTACAATACTATGCGAGGCATTATCATCAATGGGCAGTCCCAGGAGAAGACCGCCGGCATGTTCTGCTGGAGCTGGGCCGGCAAGCCTGGGCTCACCGACAGCTGGCTGACCGGCATTGTCAAGAGCGATGGCATGTCCTCGTACAACTGCATTGAAGGCTATGACGAACTGTGCGACCAGATCTTGGCCATCGGCGATCCCGAGGACCGTGCGGACCTGTACATGGAAATTCAGAAGAAGCTGATTGAAGATCCCCCGTATCTGTACCAGTGGCAGGCAGAGGCCATCTACGGCGTAAGCACACGGATCGACTGGGAACCCAACGCCTTTATGTATATTGAGGCGTTTGACATGCACGCTGCAAAGTAACGCGGCGGCATACCAGCCGGCGCTGTGCGGGAATGCAGGAAACACGGCTCCCGCACAGCGTTTATCTATCACCGAAAAGGAGGCAGCCAGTGGATACATTATTGGAAGTCAAGGGACTGAAGGTTTACTTTTACACAGACAGCGTAGTCCCCGCGGTAGACGGGGTGTCGTTTGATGTGAACCGGGGAGAGACGCTCTGTATTGTAGGAGAGTCTGGATGTGGGAAGAGCGTTACTTCCCTATCCGTCATGCAGCTGGTTGCAACGCCTCCAGGACGGTATGTGGCAGGAGATATTCTCTTTGAGGGGACGAGCCTGCTGAAGCGGAGCAAGCGGGAGATGAGCGCAATCCGCGGCAAAGAGATCGCCATGATATTTCAGGAGCCTATGACCGCGCTGAATCCTGTGCATACCATTGGTGCGCAGATCGGCGAGGCGCTGGCAATCCACGAGGATTTGACGAGAAAGCAGCGGGACGAGAAGATCATTGAGATGCTGCAGATGGTGGGTGTGCCAGACCCGGAGCGATGCGCCCGCTCCTATCCTCACCAGCTCTCCGGCGGTATGCGCCAGCGCGTCATGATCGCCATGGCCTTTTCGTGCCGGCCCAAGCTTTTGATTGCGGACGAGCCGACGACGGCGCTTGATGTGACGATTCAGGCGCAGATATTAGAGTTGATGCAGGAACTACAGGAAGAGACGGGCATGTCGATTCTGATGATTACCCATGATATGGGCGTGGTAGCGCGTCTGGCAGACGATGTGGCGGTAATGTCTCACGGTAAGATTGTTGAACAGGGCGATGTAGAAACGCTGTTTAACGCCCCCAAACATGCGGTAACGCGCAGCCTGGTTTCCGCTCATCTCGCCCTCTACGGTATGGAGCTGGCATCATGACTTTACTTAACGTCTCCGACCTTTCCCATCACTACGCGCACGGTGGATTTAGCGGCAAACATCAACACCAGGCGGTGCTGAATAACGTTTCCCTGGCCCTGAAAAGCGGTGAAACCGTCGCCCTGCTGGGGCGCAGCGGCTGCGGAAAAAGTACCGTAGGCACCGTGATCATGCGCCTCCAGCCGCCTACCTCCGGAGAACTGATATTTGAGGGCAGGGATATGCATGATGATGTAATTAATGGTGTCCTTGATTGGGTTGAGGATAATATAAATATGCCTATCTCTCAGACTGATGTTGTTAAAAAATCAGGGTATAGTCAAAGATACTTTCAGGATATCTTTTTAGAAAAAACAAAATTAAGTATTGCTAAGTATATTCTGGCAAGAAAACTGTCCTTATCCTCCGTATTACTTCGCTTAACAAATCTTTCTGTTTTTGAAATATCAACTATTTATTCATTTAATTCTCAGCAAAGTTTTTCGCGAGCATTTAAACGGTATTTCAGGGTTACGCCTAATTTATTCAGGAAACGTGATTTTTGGGATTTCAGATATTATTTTCCTCAGCACCGGTTTTTGAATTTTAAAGATATAAAACATAAACCTGTTTCTTTATGCTCTGAATATTACACAGGCAATAAATTCGGTGAAAGTAAATCATTTTATATCACTATTCCTTTTGAGTTTAAATCTAATTATAGTGTTGAAGGTCTTGCTTTTAAAAATAAAAGTCAAATTAATCATATTAAGAGTATGGTAAAAGCATCAAGTGATTATTTGAGTGTTTCTTATGATTTTTGTGCGGATGAAAAAACAAAAAATAAAATAAAATCACTTTACAAAGCAATT
>OFGA01002462.1_pt1 | contig 11383 bp, 8 predicted proteins | sample 1521471 | NCBI WGS metagenome assembly OFGA01 (sample SAMEA3504086, study PRJEB24116) | mouse gut metagenome | biome: mouse gut; feature: mouse-associated habitat; material: faeces | place: Denmark | collected 2011
TTTTCAAACGGTCTTTGCATTCCTCCCAGATTGCCGCCTGCGTCAGGGAACGCTCTACTATTTCATCCAGCTTAACTTTTGATCTTATTCCATGTATTCTCGGACCATAGGCAATGTTATCATAAATACTCATCGGAAACGGATTCGGTTTCTGAAAAACCATGCCGACACGCTTCCGTAGTATGTTTACATCAATTTCTTTGTAAATGTCGATGCCGGAAAGTGTGAGCTTCCCTTCGATCCGGCAATTTTCGACCAGATCATTCATCCGGTTCAAGGTTTTCAGACAGGTAGATTTCCCGCAGCCGGAGGGTCCGATGAGTGCAGTAATTTTCTTTTCCGGAATTTCCATATCAATATTTTTCAGGGCATGGGCCGCTCCATACCATAAGTTCAAATCCTTTGTTGTGATAATATTTTCCATATCAATCCCACCTCATTTCTGTTTCAATCTGACCGCTGCCGCCTTTGCTGACATGTTGATAAGAAAATTAAGTACAAGCAATATAGCGGCAACCGCAAACGCAACGTCAAACTGCCCGCGCTCTTTCGCATACACATACATCGCAACCGTCAGGGTAGAACCTGCATTCCCCGCCTGCACCGCCTCCGATAGGGACAGCAGCTCATTTGCCATCCCCGCGGTAAAGAGAAGCGCAGCGCTCTCGCCCACTACTCTGCCCACAGATAAGATACAGCCTGTCACAATACCGTCAATGACGCAGGGAATCACCACTGTGCGGATCATATACCATTTTCCCGCGCCTAATCCAAGGGCTCCCTCCCGGTATGCCTTCGGCACCGTTTTCAGGCTTTCCTGTGTGGTGCGGATGATCGTTGGCAATGTCATGATTGCAAGAGTCAGCGAACCGGCCATCAGACTGGTACCCAGAGAGAAGAACTGTACAAACAGGAGCATCCCCGTCAGTCCATATATGATAGATGGTATTCCGGCAAGAGTTTCTGTTGCCAGTTCGATCACCCGTACCAGCTTCTTATTTTGGGCATATTCATTCAGATAAATGGCAGCCCCTACTCCCAGTGGCAGTACAATAATCAGAGTTATGATAATCATATATAAGGTATTCAGGATATTAGGCAGAATACCTACCGTACCGTGCAAAAGGCTTGGCTTCGTAGAAACAAGCTCCCATGAGATATGCGGAATGCCCCGGTACAGGATATATCCGATCAGTCCAAGCAGGATACCGCAGATCAACCCTGCCGACAAGACCATCATCAGCTTTAAGATCGTATCTTTGATTTTTCTTCTTTTTGATATCGTATCAGTCATTCTGCTCCCCCTTTTTTATCATTACATTCAATATCAGATTGATTGCCATGATGAACAGAAAAAGCACAAGTGCGATGGAAAACAACGCCTGCCTCTGCAGTCCCGAAGAATAGGACATCTCACTGGCAACTGCCGTAGTCAGAAACCGAACGCTTCCAAACAGTTCCGGCATATTGGCAACATTTCCCGCTACCATCATAACCGCCATCGCTTCCCCGACTGCCCTTCCGATGCCTAATACAACCGCGGTGACAATGCCGCTTTTGGCAGCTGGAACGACAACCTTAAATATGGTTTCGGTCTTTGTTGCCCCCAGCGCAAGGGAAGCCTCCTCATATTCCTTTGGCACCGCTTTAATTGCTGTTTCTGATACGGAAATAACAGAGGGAAGGATCATAACGGCAAGGACAAGGATTGCAGAAAAAAGATTTGCCCCATCCGGGAGATGAAATATCTCCCTTACACATGGAACAATGATGATCATTCCTACCAGTCCATAAACCACAGAAGGTATTCCGGCGAGCAGGTCTACCACATTCCTTACTACACTGCCAACTTTCTTTGGGGACATTTTTGCCAGAAAGATCGCGCATAACAATCCAATCGGAACCCCTATGAGGACTGCACCCAGGGTTCCATATACGGATGTCAGGATAAAGGGAAGGATTCCATAGGAAGGTCTGGCAGAAGTAGATGCCCAGGTCTTCCCAAACAGAAAATCCCCCAGACCAATGTTTCGTATTGCCGGAATACCGCTTATCACGAGAAATACAGTAATCAGTATAACAAACAGTATTGTCAGCAGGCCGCATACCAGAAATAACAGGTTCATTGCCTTTTCCATACATTTTGCCGCCTTCTTTATCTTCTCCATACTATCCCCTCGTTTCTATCGTTTTACCGGTACAGCCCCTGCTTCCTTAATAAGGCTGTCCGCCTGTTCGCTGGTGGCGAAATCAAAAAACTCCTGTGCAGCCCTAGAAAGGGCAGTATCCTTTTTTGTTACAAGCACAAAATTTCTCTGAACTTTGTACTCCCCATCCTGAATGGTATCTGTGGTCGGACGTACCCCTTCCACACTGATCATTTTCACTGTATCGCCTGCTGATGCAACCGACGCATAGCCGATGGCATTGGGATTGCCGGATACGGTCTGCACAACATCTCCCGTAGATGTAAGCTCCTGCGAATACTTGCATTTATCTTTCGTACCCGTCACTTCCTCAAAACCGTCTCTTGTCCCGGAAGCCGCCTCACGCCCAATGCAGACAATCGGCGCATCGCTGCCGCCAACTTCTTTCCAGTTGGTAATCTCACCACTGTAGATCTTCCCAATCTGCTCGATTGTCAAATCCTCTGTGGGATTATCAGGGTTTACTATGATTCCAATTCCATCAATAGCAACTACTGTTCCCTGCAGATCTGCCGTTTCTTCTTCCTTTAGGTCACGGCTTGCCAGTCCAATATCACATCTTCCTTCCGCTGCTGCCTGTATGCCCGAACTGGAACCTGTTGGATTGTATGTAACCTTTATATCTCCATGTTCCTCCATATAAGCTTCACTCAAAAAACCAATCACTTTTTCCATAGAAGTGGAGCCGTCCGTGGCAACTGTCTGAGAACTCTTTGCTTTCTCACTTTTTACATCTTCACCAGCGGGTGAGCCATTGGTACCGCATCCTCCCAGCGCTCCTGCCATAATCGTAAGAACTGCTGCAATAGTAATAATTTTTTTCATGTTGAACACACTCCTTTATCTTTTTGATGAATCAAGTATACTGTCTTCAATGTTAATTCCAAAAGTGCATGTATGTTAATTGTAGGTTAATTCCAAAACAAAAGTCAGTTCTTTAATATTTTTATCCGTCATCCGCATGTCTTTGCCCTATAGTTCATATAACAGCATTTCTGCAATACAAAAGCCTATAGTTCATATAACAGCATTTCTGCAATACAAAAGCCTATAGTATATGACATATCCATACTATAGGCTTCTATTTACCGTACTTTCTTCTATAGTCTGGATTCTACATCTAAAACCTTTTCTCGCGTCATCCGAGATAATAATCTAAGAGTTAGTTGTTACCAGATTGGAAACAGAAGGAAACCGGGAAGGTACTTTCTGTATTACGCCGAAAGTGTTATACTAAATGCGCAGAAATTTAACATCCGATGTACTGGAAAAGGGAGACGATGAGATGGCATTAGATAGGAATCAACGAAAGCTGTAGGAAGAGGCACAGCGTATCAGGGCATAAAAAACGGAACTGTATCAAACAGCCCCGCTTTTCTATGCCCTGATGGATGTTAGAAACAAGAAAACTGCCACTGACAGTTCTCCCCGCACATGACGGCATGAAAAAAGCCCTGAAACATACCTGCTCCAGAGCTTTCATTTACCTCTATTTTTTCATTATTTTTCTGCAAGCATAACCCTGCACCGCTTTTTATAACATGCAATCCCGTATTTGAGGATATTCTCTACCCCGTCATCTTCAAGGTAATCTTCATATCTGGTATACTCAATCTGTTTTAATGCTTCTTTGCAAGCAGCGTCCAGATCTCCGTCGTGTGCATATTTCACCTCTATGATAATCCCCATATCCCCGGTATCCGGTTCCGCAAGGATATCCGCATATCCCTCTCCCATTTCCCGGTTGGAAGAAATTCCCCATCGGTTCTTCACACCTAAAATTCCAAGCAGAACGCCATGGTAAAAGTTTTCTTTCATGTCAATTCTTACAGATGTATCCCGGATACTGATGGTTCTTCTTAAATATTCTGTGAAAATTTTCTCTACATTTTCTGTATCTTCTTTCTGCAGAGCATCACAGAAACGGGTCAGCATTTCCCCATCTTCCCGAACATTCTCCTTAAAAAATTCCATGATCTGTGTCTCAAAAATATCCCGGATTTCCAAATTGGGAATTACCAGTTTCATCCGTCTCCCCTCTGCTTTTCCCCTCTTCGTCAGATACCCTGTGGTAAAGAGCAGGCTCCAAATATTGTCTATCGTCTCATAAATCTCCGGGTATGTGAGTTCCTGGTGAATTTCCTTCGTAATAACTTCACCTGCCAACAGGTTCTCAATCTCCCGTTTGGTCACAGCATTTGCCGACTCCTGAATAAACCGTTTCACTGCGTCATTGCTGCTGGTATTAACCCAGTAATTCTCCGGCTGTGCATCTTTATCATCCAATAATGAATCACAATAATTTAAAACATCCCATGGACAATATACATCTACATTGCCAAAATGGTATCCGTCATACCATTTCTTCGCTACATCATAGCTATCTGGATACCCATAATATTGTAAAAGCGTCTTTACTTCCATATCTGTAAATCCAAAATACTCATCAAACCGTACATCCGTAACAGAACGTACCTTCAGATTATTAAGTCCGGTAAAGATACTCTCCTTTGAAATTCGAAGGCAGCCCGTTAATACTGCAAGTTTCAAACTGCTGTTTGTTTTGAGCGCCTCTCCGAGAAGACTTCGGATCAGTGAAATCATCTGATCATAGTATCCATTCGCATGAGCCTTTGCCAGTGGGACATCATATTCATCAATCATCAGGATAACTTTTGTACCATAATGTTTCTCCAACATTCCCGAAAGCAGTTTCAGGCTACTGCCAAACATGCCTTCATTCATAGTATCATCCAAAAGCTTTTGATACTCTGCTTTATCATGCGCATTTAATTTTTCACTGTCCAAAAGGAAATAAAATTTTGCCGCTGCGTCTATGATAACCCGGACTGCCATCTGATATGCCGTCTCATAAGACCATGCATCAATCCCTTTTAAGGATATGGATACAACTGGATATTTTCCCATATATTCTTCACAAAGCGCAGTCTCTTTTGAAATCTCCAGTCCATCAAAAATACTCTTATCTCCATCCAATGAGAAAAAGTTTTCCAGCATGCTCATATTCAGAGTTTTCCCAAATCTCCTGGGGCGAGTGAACAGATTCACCTCTCCCCAGTTGTTAAGAAGTTCCCTGATGAGTCCTGTTTTATCAATATAGTAAAAATCCTCTAAACGTAATTTTTCAAAATTTTCAATTCCAATAGGAAGTTTCTTCTTTCGCATCTCCATCTCTTTCCACGCTCCTTCCATCATCCTTAATCCGTTTCCTGCCTTAGTTTATTATTTACATTATAGCAACTAAGCGACGGCATTTCCATAGAAACCTTCCGGTTCTCGTCCGCTTCTATTTTCCAACTTTCATTGTTTCCCCGTCTTCAACCTCCACTATAAGTGCTCCATTTCCCTGTGTTGAATAAATTTTGCTTCCTACATCCGTAAGCCTTTCTATTGTTTCCTGATGCGGATGCCCATATAGGTTTTCTCGTCCCGCTGAAATAAACGCATATGCAGGCTTGACCTGTCGGAGAAATTCCTCAGATGATGAGTTCTTTGAGCCATGATGCGCCGCCTTCAGAATCTCCCATCTACAATCCCAGTATCGTTTTTCCAACTGCTTTGTAAGTTGTTCTTCTCCTTTTCCCTCTACATCTCCGGTCAGCAGCATATCAAACTCTCCGAACTTAACTGCCAATACCATAGATGCCGCATTTCCCGATTCGTATCCTCCTTCCGCAGCCCGTACCCCAAGTTCCCGTATCTCAGACCCCTTATTCTCTGTCTCCGTTCCCATCTTCCTCGGCTGTATACATGTAATCGTCATACTCCCTTCCTGGATACTCTGTCCCGATTCCATCACAGCTACACGGATTCCATTATCCCTTGCTTTCTTCGCCAAGCCTGCTAACGCCTCATCCCACACCTCCTGCACCGGCAATACCAGCGTCCCAATCTTTACCCCAATCTCCTGTCTCTCAATCAACTCCTCTACTCCATTCGTATGATCACTGTCACCATGGGATATCAGCACATAATCAATCACTCCCACCCCTTGGGATTTCAGAAATGATTCCAGCCTGTATTGTCCCACCTTTTTGACATCGCTGCTCCCGCCATCCACCAGATAGGTGCCGCCCTTTGGACCTTTCATGAAGATTCCGTCCCCCTGTCCCACATCCAGCACCACAACTGCAAGCTTCCCCGCCTCTCCAAAACGAACCATTAGAATCATAATTCCCGCCGCCAACAGGAGAATCACCGAACAACCTGCTTTTTGTTTTCTCCGATTTCCCCGGTATCCATGATTTTCTTGTTTTCTGTGATCCCTTTTCTTCCCCCATTCCATCACTAATAAACTTTGATTCCTTTGTTTCTCACATTTCTTCATTAATAAAATATATCTCAATATAAGCAATCCCAAAAACAAAATCCCGTAATATACTATGATCTGCCACGTATCAGGCCTTCCGATCACAAGTCTCGCTCCCGGCAAGTCAAGCGCTATCCCACAGCTAATTTTATAAATCCACAGAATTTTACCGCATATCCTAAACAGCAAGACAGATATAGGAACAAACCACAGCGAAAATATGCTTCCTGCCATTGCCAGAAATAACAACACAGACATCAACGGAATCACAAAGATATTCAAAATAAAAGAATAAAGCGGAAATTCAAAGAAATAATAGAGCAAAATCGGAAGGATGACCAGATTGATACCAATACTGGCTGTCAGTCCCTGCAAAATCATCTGCCATACCTGTTTCCAGGCTTTCCCAAAATACACACATACGTAACCGGCATGCTGTCCGTTATTATATATTGTGGGATCTCCCGCAATGCACGCTTTAGCAGGACTGGCGGACTCTGTCCAGCTAAATACATCCTGCACCACCGGCACCACCGCAAGCACCGCGAACACCGCCCCAAAGGACAGCCAGAACCCGCCGTCATATAAACTCAGCGGCCTCCACAACAGCACTGCAACCGCCGCCGCAGACAGCGCCGTCGGCGCATCATAATGCCTTCCCGCCATATCCGCTCCCACCCGGAAGAGAAACATCGTAAGCGCCCGCACCGCCGACACGGTAAACCCGACCATAAGAATATACAAAGCCAAAAACAAAATACCAAACGTCCCTCCAACCGGATAAGACCCCGTAATCCTCCGCAGTATCTGATACATCCCAATCCCTATAAAGGACAGGTGCAGACCCGAGATCGCCAGTATATGCCCGATCCCATTAACCTGATAAAGCATCTTCAGCTCCTGATCCATCTCCGATTTCTCTCCAAGCATCATTGCTCCCAGAGCCGTCCCGTCCTCTCTCCCAAGAGCCGATACAAGCGCCTCCTGCCACCGCCGCCGAAAATCCGCGATCCCCGAGCGCCATTTCCACACCCCCGTATCTAACAGGCTGATCTCATCAGCCCAGATCATCCCATGGATATCCCTGATCTGATAATATCGCTTCTGGTCAAAATTCCCGGGATTTCTTGCATTTTCGAAGAAAGAGACTTCCCCCCTGGCCCGCACTGTATTTCCTATATGAATCTGTAATTCGGAATCTGTATAGATGATAATCCTTGATTCTTGAAATGTCTGATTCTGATAACGAATAGAATTGTTCTTAAGATATAATCTCTGATAATCTGATCTTTGCTCCGTCTGGTACACCTGCCCTTGCAGCACGGCCAAGCCCTTCGGCGGCACGGCCGATTCAAGCGGCGAAGGACGAAGCTCCCTGATGAACTTCCCCTTCCCGCATGTAACCGCCAGCGTAATTATCGCAAGCAATACCAGACAGCTATACATGAATGGTCTGTCTTTCACTTTACTCACCTACCAGATCTAAGTCCCTGGACAAGGGTTTACTCAGATCCACACTTCCCATATATTTGATATTAGACTCTCCGTTCACTGAGATCTGGACCTGGCTTGACGAACCTCCGTCAATGATCGAATTCACGATCGCATAGATCGTAATTCTCGGATCCGTCACATAAGTGTTGTTCAAAAAACCTTCGTCAAGATTCACATAACAGACACTATCCTTCACAGATACCCCTATCACCTTCGTCTCCGGCGGCATCACCGGCCCTATACCTTCCGCGGAAGGCCCCTTGATCAGCTGATCTACGATAAGCCTCTCAATCGACATATTACTGTTATATCTGATACTTACCTCCCGCTGGATAAGCCTGTCCCCCTTATCATTGGAGAAATACAGCTTAAGATTCCCCAACTGGTACAGATGCAGGGAAGACCCCTTATACTGGAGAAAATTTTCTTCATTCATATATCCGACCGCCGTTCCTACACTGTCTGTCAGCGGTTCATCCTCGATAAAGAAATCAATATAATCCACGCCCCTGATCTGTATCAAAGACTGTACCACACCCGCCCGGAGCAGTATCTCTTCCTCCGGCTTCATACCTGCATAATCTCCGTTAAAATGGATGTCCAGGATCGCCTCGTCTGTCAAAACCCAGTTTCTAACCTTGACTCCCTTCGGAAATACACTCTTATAATCGATCGAATCCGGCTCCTTCTGCATAGTGCGCAGCATATCTTCAATAATACGCTCTGACGGAACATCTTCTATCTGGTAACTCTTCTTGATCAGATCGGTACCTTCCGTATTCACATAATACACAAACGTACCGCCCTTTCCCGGTCCAGAGCCTTTTCCCCTGTTGCACCCGTTCATACACGCCAAACATATTCCCAGACATACGGCCAGCATTACCGTGTAATATCTCCTATTCGGTTCCATACCGCCCTTCCTCCTAACTCCAGTCAAAAACCTCGCGGCAGCCGCCGGATATCCACCCTGGCATGACTGCCCGGCTCATTGCTTCGCGGGAATCAAATCACGAAACATATGTCAGCGGGATCCGCACTGTAAAGGTCGTTCCTGCCCCGACCTGGCTGTATACCCTGATCGCGCCTCTGTGCATGACTACCGCGCTCCTGGCAATGGCAAGCCCAAGCCCGGTTCCCCCGATCTCTCTGGAATGGGACTTGTCCACACGATAAAATCTCTCAAACACATGCTCTATCGCCTCCTGCGGAATACCGATCCCCGAATCCGCCACCTCAATGTGGCAGTTCTTATGATCCGCATTCAGGGAAACATGAACCCATCCGTTTTCTTTGTTATATTTGATCGCATTCTCAACCAGATTCGAGATGGCAAGCGACAGCTTCATCTCATCCACTTCCGCAGTCACAGGACGGAAACTCTCGAATACCAGCTCTATGTTGCGGGTCGCTGCGATCGGGCGAAGCCTTTTCAATATCTTTTCGACCAGCGTATTCATATTCTCAGACTTAATATTCAGAGTATTGGCAGTCTTGTCCATCTTGACCAGCGACAGCAGATCGTTGATGATCTTACTCTCCCGCTCGATCTCCTCCGACAGATCTCCCATGAATTCCTTATACAGCTCGGCCGGCACATCCTCCTGGATCAGCAGTGAATCCGCCAGCACCTTCATAGAGGTCAGCGGCGTCTTCAGTTCATGGGACACGTTCGATACGAATTCATTGCGTGAATCGTTCAATATCTTCATCCTGCCCAGCATTTTGTTGAATGCATCCGATATCAGCATCGTCTCCGTATATGCATTCTCATGCAGATAGTCGTCCTCATACCCTTCCGTCACAGCCGCTATGGAATCGCTGATCCTCCGAAACGGCCTTGTCATAATAAATCCCGCGGAAAATGCCAATATCACAGACGCCATACCGATCGTAAGGCACACAGCGATAACCCTGTCGTCCATTACCTGCACGCTGTCCGCGATCATATCCGTGGAAACGCTGATCAGCATCACTCCAACCGCCTTTTCCGTTCCCTTATCATAGATTGGTGAAGTAACCTCGATATAGCGGTTCTTCGCATCATAATTACTGGTGCCCTTTCCCTGGAAGCACCGGATCACATCCGCCGACACAATCGTCTTTCCCTTATCCATATCATAAGTATCTTCCTGAATGCGAAAATCCTGATCTATAACCAGAACCCGTCCGTTATAGATATTAGACATCTGGACCAGTTCCGACCTTAACACTTCAGACGTATCACCAGTCAGATAATTCACATCGCTCAACTGGTTACATAGAATTGTACATTGATTCTGTATTTCTGCAGTCCGCACCTCTACTTCTCTTTTCTCAAAGCTGCTTAAGACTACTCCTCTTAAAATAAGCGCCGGGATCGCTCCTGCCAGAATGACCAGAAGTACGATCCGGGCGCGCAGGCTCTTTAATATACCCCATTTCAGATATTTCTTAACCCCTGAAATAATAACCAACTCCCCATTTTGTATAGACGTATTTCGGATCGCTCGGATTCGTCTCTACCTTCTCTCTCAGCCTGCGGATATGTACATCCACCGTTCTTGCATCGCCGGGATATTCATATCCCCACACAATATTCAGCAGATTCTCGCGGCTGTATACCTTATTCGGATTCATAGCAAGAAGCTCCAACAGATCGAACTCCTTCGCCGTCAGGTTCACTTCATTGTCGTCTATCACGACCCGTCTGCTCTCGCAGTCGATCCTCATACTCCCCTTAACGATCATCTTATCGTTGACCTGCCCTTGATCCCGCTTGCCGGTGCGGCGCATGATCGCCTTGATCCGGGCCTTAACCTCAAGAATGTTGAATGGCTTCGTTATGTAGTCGTCCGCGCCGTATTCCAGGCCGAGGATCTTATCCATATCATCATTCCTCGCCGTCAGCATCACGATCGGTACATCTGAGAATTCCCGGATCTGTTGGCACACTTCAAATCCATCATTTTTCGGAAGCATAATATCCAGCAGAATCAGATCATAGGCATTCTCCTTCGCAAGCTTTAACGCCTCTTCTCCATCATAAGCACAGTCAACCTTCATTCCATCCTGCTCCAGGCTGAAACGAATTCCCTTCACGATTAGTTTTTCATCATCTACAACCAATACCCTTCTGCTCATCTACTCTCTCCCTCAAAATCTGGCATGATTACGGCACTTTAACCCGATCCTTTACTTTGTTAAATACGCCTTCCTTAATTCCGCCGACTTCCATCAGTTCTTCGATCCTTCGGAAACCGCCGTGTTCTTCTCTGTAAGCGATGATCGATTCCGCCTTCGCCTCGCCGATCCCGCTCAGTGTCATCAATTGTTCCTTTGACGCCGTATTAATACTTACCTTGCCGTCCTT
>OFGA01002466.1_pt1 | contig 11368 bp, 11 predicted proteins | sample 1521471 | NCBI WGS metagenome assembly OFGA01 (sample SAMEA3504086, study PRJEB24116) | mouse gut metagenome | biome: mouse gut; feature: mouse-associated habitat; material: faeces | place: Denmark | collected 2011
GACGACCTTGTTCAAGGATGTGGATTTCCAAAAGGTTACATATGAGGAATTTACGGATCTGATGTGTCAGGCATGTGCCATCGGGGAACGGCAGGGATTTGTATCAGGGTTCCGTGTCTTTGCAAAAATTATGTGCGAGGCGTTAGCTTAGGGATTACAGAAATGATCATAGATGATGAGGTGAAAAGAATGGAGAAAAAGCAGATGGAGTATATGCGGTTTAAAGAGAGATTGATAGAGGCTTTGCAGGAGTATTTCCTTGGAAGGGGAGAGGTATATTATGACAAGGTGAAAAAGACGAATGACACGGACAAAGAGGCGGTTATTGTGCGGCTGTCCGGGACAGCAGTGCAGGCGACGATTTATCCGGAGGATTTGTATGAAGGATATAAAGATACAGGAGACTTTGAAAAATGCGTGAAAGAAGTGATCCGGGCATGTGAGGAGGTTCCATTCGCCGATGAGCGTCATATCCCGAAAACCTGGGAAGCTGCAAAGAGCAGGCTTCATATGCGGGTGATCAATAGGGACTGGAACAAGGAAGGCTTGAAGCGGATGCCTTATAAAAAATATCTGGATTTGGCAATCGTGTTTTATGTATTTATCAGAGAGGAAAGGGGAGTGATGGCAACGCTGCCGGTCAGCAGGGAATGTATGAAATTGTGGGATGCAGACCTAAAGACTTTGTGGGAAGCAGCCAGAAAGAATCTGGAAGAAGAAGTATTTCAGATAGAGACGATAGGGACCGTCATAGAAAATATATTGACGGAAATGGAGGACTTTGAGGCTGCAGGGATGTTTCGGAATGAAATGGAAGAAGTGGAAGAAATGGGGAGGATGTATGTCGTCACAAATCCGTGCCGGAAATATGCCGCGAGGGCAATCCTGCGGAAGGATTTATTACGGGGATTAGCAAAAGAGCAGGGAGGGAGTCTGTATATACTGCCCTGTTCCGTTCATGAAATTTTATTACTGAAGGAAGACGGGATGGTTACGGCAGAAGATTTAAAAAATATGGTCTATGAGATCAATCATTGCTCTGGTACGGTAGAGCCGGAAGAATGTCTGTCGGATTCAGTTTATTATTATAATAAGGATAAAGATAGAGTTGAGCTTGTAGCATAGCAGTAGACTGGATAATTAAAAATTGTGGAAATCAGAAGGAATTTTGGAAAATCGTGAAGTGTATTTTAAATAGCAGTTGCATTATATCAGAAAGTTAGTATACAATAATATAGCAAGGATTATATTCTCTTCATTGAAATAGTAAAAAGAAGGTGGTATTGTTGAAGATATATTTGGATAATTGTTGTTATAATCGACCATATGATGACCAATCGCAGATTAGAATATCATTAGAAACACAGGCTAAACTGTATATTCAAAATTTAGTAAAGGATAAGCAAATAGAACTTGTGACATCATATATACTTGAATACGAAAATGGAAAAAACAAGTTTGGAAAGAGGAAACAAGTTATTGCTGAATTTATGGAGACGAATGAATCATATTATGTTGGTATTGAAAGAGATTCAGATGTTGCGAAGATAGCCGAACCAATTATGCAAACGGGGGTAAAAGAAAAGGATGCCTTTCATGTTGCATGTGCAATTCTGGCGAAATGTGATTATTTTATCACAACGGACGACCGTTTGTTAAAGTATCAAGATGGTAGACTGCCGTTGGTTACACCGGAAGAGTTTATTAGAAGAATGGAGGTGGGTAGATGATGTATAGTACGGCTGAAATAGTGGATATGGGTTTAGAATGTCTGGTTGAGAAACTAGGTATTATTAATGCAGAGCATTTTATTGCAACAATTAAAAGAGAAAGGTTTGATTATACGGCATGGCAGAGAGAGTATTTTGACCAGATGTCTCCGGGACAGATAAGGAGAGAAGCGCAAGAATATGCAGAAAGCCATCCTCACAAAGGGAAAGGAAAAAGAATTTAGTTTTGTATGATAGCATAAACGCTGTTGGAGTGAATCTGACAGCGTTTAAAAAGTAATATATCTTGTCGTATGGAGAATCTCTGTAGATGGCAGGAAAAAGATACTCACATAAGATTGATTTATATGAAAATAATAACCATAAGGAGTATGATGAGTTAATAGATCTGTATTATACCTACTTCATGATGAGAGAATTTCTGGCAGTAGTAAGAAAGTATTTTGTGAAAAATAATTTGAAAAATGAAAGGATGAATCACAAATTATGGGAACATTTGTGGGGAATCAAAAGGTGATTTGATAATTGTCATAGGATGAAATTTTTGGAGTATACGATTTTTGAAATTGCATAATATGAGCTTTTATGCTGCTGAATATAGTTTCAAGTGATAACGTTTCATCTGCAGAAAAGGTTTGCACTTTGTCCTAGTTAAAAAAATTTTTTATAAATTTATGATGAATAAGGGGTATTTACGAAGAAAAAAAGAAAAAATTTTTTTGAAAGGACACGGAGTATTAATTAAAATTATGGAATGATTGAAAATGGGGGTGATAAATATGGCAAATAAGTATACGTTTAGTGAGAGGTATAAAAAAGAATTAGTTGATATAGAAATAAAATTCTCTGATGAAGAAAAGAATTATTATGAGGATTTATTGAAATATGATGAAAGCGTATTTGTAGGAATACTAGGTACTGAAAGATATCAGAAAACTTTGGAGAAGATTCAAGAAAATATTAAGAATGACAATACGGAAATAGAAGAATATAAAAGAAATGAGATCTATAATTATATTCGTACAACCTTATATGGGTATTTAGATAAAAATGATTTTTTGGATAAAAAAGAAAAGCAGGATAAAGATTTTTTTTCGGATAATAAAGAACGACAGGCGGAATTATACGAAAAGCTCCTATATTTTGCATTGGATAATAATAAACAGAAATGGATAAATCTTTTTGAGCAATTTTTAGAATATAACGCAAGTAGAACGCAGATAAAGTTGCAGACAACTAAAAGGAAAGAAGAGTATAATTTTTTTCGCGAATTTTTAAAAGATTTAATAGAGTATGGAGTTCTGGATTCAAGTTTGCTTGAGGATAGAAAAACAACTGTTGAAACTTTGTGGAAAATGATAAAAGGAATTAAAGAAAAAGATTTATGGAATATGCGAAAATTTATCCGTATAAATAGTTTAAATGAAAAATCATGGATTATTCAGAGATCGAGATATTTTTGGACGGAGCTTCTGGAAAGAGATATGCTTTTTGAATTGGTTGATAATTGGAGGATATATGCCGAAAAGAAGGGGAAAAATAACAGAATAAGAGAAAGAAAGATTTTGTTGTGTCAAAGTAATGATACCAAAGAAATCAATGAAATCAAAAAGAGTTTTATGGAGGAATTGAAAGGCCGGTATCAGAATTGGAAAATGTCTAATGCAATAGATTTTTATTTTAATTTCTTATGTAAATATATATTTCCAGAGATAGCTTTTTGGAAAATCGTGTTAGATAATAAAAGCCGTAAACAAAGGTATTTTGATAATAAATTGATGAGGGGCATTCAAGGAGTGTTAGGAGCATATGAAGGAGATTTATGGACACATAATGAGACGGAAAGAATAGAAAATAGTATTCTCATGACAGATATAAAGGAGGAATGGGTTCAAGGGATGGTTTGGTCTTTCACCAAAAAAGCAGAGGAATTATTTAGAGAAAACTTTATGAGATATAGTTTTCAACGTGGCTTTGGCGCTCTTCATAAAAAATATTTTGGTGGGATAAGGGGAATGCAGAGACTCTTTGAAGTAAGTTCAAGTTATAAACCAAGTTATGAGAATTTTGCAGATTGGAAATATGGAATTCATAGAAGCGTTTCAAACTGGATATCGATCTGTTATGAGGATTTTTATTTGAGTACATCCAAGGATGTTTTATTTTGCATTTTAAATGGAACAACAATCCCAAAGAGGGAACGTAAGACGGTAGAATATGATTCGATAAATGGTTATCATTTATGTGGGGATAGAGATAAAACATTCATATGGACTAGGGATGAACCTAAAGAAAAAGATAAGAGTTATTCTATGGAAAAGTTTTTTAGCCTGGAATATCAGCTCCTTTCCAAGAGACAAGGAACAAAGATAAAGAAACCTCAATTTTTAATAGACAGGGCATTAGAAGATGGTAATGAAGTTGAATACTTTGAAAGGTATGTATTAGAAATGCAACATGGCATATTTACTGCATGGAGACTTTACTGTATCGTCTATGAGTTATTTGTATTTGATGATCAGTATAAGGATTTAAAAGAAGCAACTTCAAAATTATCAAAGAGCATTGGCAAGATACATAATTTAGAACTTAGGCTGCATGTTCTAAATGAGATAGAAGTAATCATACATGCGGTTAAGGACAACCGATATTTGGAATTAGTGAAAAGTGTTGAGCAGATAGCTGAGATAGTGGATGAGGCGGCACAAGAATTTAATGAGATGTATGACCAGGTATTTTTAGGATTGCTATGGATGTTTAAGGATGAAAAGAATTGGAAAGAAATACTGTGGTTGCGAAATATAGAAAATATAGAATTTTCTAAAATTTTATCTGAAATCAAAGATTTGCAGAGAGCAGATTTTGTGATATCATATACTTATTTAAAGTTCTGTACGATATACAAGGAGCAAAAAGTTGCGAAGGGGAGAAAATATGATATCTATAATGCGATTTTGGAAGCATTGAAAGAAAAAGAAAGCCTGTATGAAAAGTTGTTAAATAGTTAGAAAGTATAGGAGGCAAATTCCCAAATTTGAGGAATTTGCCTCTCTATTTTTTTGATTTTTAATAGAATATAATGAGGTGTATGATTTGCTAATTAAGAAAGGAGGAAAAGTTGAAAAATGGATATAGAAAATTCCCTAAAAAGGGGAAGATAAGGAAGTTTATTTTCCAAAATGATAGCGTAAAAATAGACTGGAACATTGTGAATGTCAAAATACGGAAGGAGAAGAAAAATGAATCGAGCGGAAAGAAATGATTATCACGGAAGGAATGAATCATATCAAACAATTTCCAACGAAATGCAGAATTTGAGCGGACAACTCTATTGTGCGACGAATGCCATTCAGGCTAATATTGTACAGGTTGGAAATAAGATCGATACAGCGTTGCGGAAATGTAAACGTATCAGAGTATCGAGGGAACTAGGGGAATTGACAAGCGGTGAAATTGTTGCGATTGATACATTTTCGGATGAATCAAAAGCTGTCATCGCTTATCTTGCAAACCTCTGGGGACCGTGCGAGGTTTACCGATTTGAAATTGACGAAGATGATTGGGACTGCGGGATTTTTGGATTGTATTACAAAGGCTCACAGGAATGGATTGTCGGACTTATTGAAGAAGTAGAAAATACGGCCTATTTGTATAATTTGTTCAACCGCTTGGGGTTTAAATGGCATGGGAAAATTCCAGTGAGTGATGCAAAAAGAGTCCTATGCGAGGAGTATGCGAATAAAATTTTAATGACCAAAAATACGGTGGGAATATCTGTATTAGCTGGGTGGAAAAATGGGCACTTTCAATATAACAAAAATTTTCCGTTCGGTATTCCGGAGGGTATCACGAATTTTCCGGTACATACTAAAAATTTTAAAGAGCTCGATTTATCAGAGGAAATGGCGAAGAAATATTTTGAAGATATGAGGCGGATAAAGGATGAAAAAGACCGCCTGATGGTTATGGTATATCCGTTTCTTTCCATCATAGCGCATATATTATCTAACAAAGGACATCCGTTGAATTTTGGCCTTAATTTTATCAAATTGTCGGAGTTTGAGAGGGATAAAATATGTGGCTGGCTGCAAATTTTTAATCGCAAATTTTGTACGCCCATGAGTGCAGATATTTCCGAAAAAGAATTTGCACATGAACTGCGTACTGTGAAGGATGAATGTTTGATCTTGGATTGTGCAGAACACTCGGATGAATCTCCATATGAAAAAGATAAAAAAAGGAAACGGTGCCAGAAAGCCTATCGAACCATTTTGGAAAATAGGAAAGTAAGCGGAAGGAAGAGTGGACCGATTTGTGCAGGTGTATGCACATTGTCAAGTCGGTTCCAGGCGGGGAAGGCAATCTATAACATCTTTCTGGACGACGATTGGTTCAAGGAGGAAGGAGAGGCGTTGGAACCAAATGTGATGGAAGGGGTATTTTCGGCATTTGTTAAATTTGTCGAGAATCACATGGACGAAATCGAGGGAATTATAGCGGAACGGTACGGATGGAAAGACGACCGGGAATCAATGATTTTTAGAGGAAGCATTCTTGTGGAAAGATTCTGGAAAAGCCGAGGCTTTAATTTGATCGAAGAAGCAGGCATTCATAATCCTATCGACTTTGGGAACTTTTTTAAAGAAACTTCATATGAAGATGAAGAAAATTTAGAAATTTTTCTTCAATGCTTCCGAAAAGGAATCGCACTTTATGAAGTTGTACCAAAGGATACTGGAAAATTTAGGGTAGATATGCAGATTTATTATGATAAGGAGTGGATTCTGATTCCAACAAGGATCATGGATAAAATTATAGACAAGTGTGGAGGACGAAAATTTAAACTGCAAGTTCTGGCTGAATTGAAGGAGTCAAAAATATTGAATACAGATTCAGAAGGTCTCTCGAAACGACTTGTGATAGCAGGTGAACGCCGGGAAGTATACCAGATAAAAAGAGAATTTTTCAATAAATCCGGTTATGTAGATGTGATTGCGTTAGGAGGGGGAAAGTGTGCTGACAGACATGGAAAATAATCAAATACGACTTTCGGATAATCCGAATCGGCATATTTTAGTTCTGGGGAGTTCTGGGCAGGGAAAAACCTTTTTTTGCTGTCAAAGAATGGAAGAGGAGCTAGAAAGGGGGCGCAATGTGCTGGTATACGATTTTTCGAGTTCTTACAGGGAGAAGGAATTAGAAAAGGCGCAGTTTAAATATAAGGAGAAGGTTGAGATACTTAATCCCTATGGGGACAAGTATTATTTTCCGGTAAAGGTAGGGAGTACGGAAAGATTTTGCAAAAGTGTTTTGAATGTGCTTGCTAATGACTTGAAGGTTCAAAGCTATCTGCAAAAAACGGCTTTATTACAGGCAATCAAAACACATATGAAGTCACATATGACGTTCAATTTTGCAGAATTTTTTTGTACGGTTGAAAGATTGTATGCACAGAAGTTGGAGGAAGAAGGAGTACGGGATGAACGGGATAGTTTTCTAAAAATATTGACTCGGCTGGAGCCTTATTCCGACATAGAAAATGTCAATTTTGAATATTCCGATGTAGAAAATATCAAAACCGGGATTACAATAATTCAATTATCGGATTTCCCGGAACACCAGCGTCAATTCTTAACGGAATTTTTAATAGGTATGCTGTGGGAGGAAATCATGACGGACGGGAATGTGGGGTATGATACAGTCGTACTTGATGAGTTCCAGCATTTATCAATGTCTAAATATGGGGCTTTGCCGAAACTATTACGTCAAAGCCGAAAAAATGGGCTTTCCCTCATTTTACTTAGCCAGTTTATAAGAAATTATACACCAGAGGAGCAGGATTTGCTCCTTTTGGCTGGCAATATATTGTTGTTCAAACCTACAGTGAAAGACCGAGTATCCTGTGCCGATATTGTGGATAGAAACAACATTAAATTTTGGGCTACGATTTTAGATAACTTGCAAGTAGGAGAAGCGGTTTTGGCAGGTAATTATTTTGTCAAAAATTGTCCGGAAATCTGGCAGAAGCCTGTTATTTGTAAAGTTAGAAAGGAGGCAGAGAAAAAACAAGGAAGGACATTAAATCCGAACTACCGTAAGCAGGCAAGGCGTAGATGTGCGCTCCGCTTTGAACAGCATTAGTTTAATGTATTCTGTAATTAAAACTAGTGTGACGACACATTTACATTTCGACAAATGACTTGTCTGGATTTCCATCTGCAGCGTTGGCTTCACTCAACGATGCCACCGCATCGCCTCGTTCAGCCGCCTTGCAGTCTGAAAATCCATTCTGCGTCATTTGTCTGAAAGTAAATGTGTCGTCACACTAGGATGCGGTGCTCTGCAGATTGTTGCAGGGTGGTTTATTTAAAGTGCCAAAAAAGAGGCAATCTGAAATATTTGACTTGTATATTATAACCGTGAGTAGAGCAAAACATGAAGTGATTAGGAGGGTTATCATGAACGCATTGAAAATTGAAAGTACTGGAATAAATCCGTTAACGATTACGATTGAGCAGGCCAAGGAACGATATAATTTGGGCACAAGCACGATCAATAAGATTGCTGCAGATGCTAATGCCATTATATATATTGGACGGCGGAAAGTATTTCTTGTGCCAAAGCTCGACCGATATATGGAGGAGTTGGCAAATTAGAAATTTCGGCGACGGTTTGAAAAGACCGCCGCCGATAATTATATTAAGGAAGAGGTGGAATTAATGAGTGGTAATAATAAACGACGAGATAATAAAGGTAGGGTATTAAGAGCAGGCGAAAGTTGGCGTGCAGATGGAAGATATATGTTTAGATATACAGATAATGAAGGAAAACGGCATAGTATATATAGCCGTAAGCTTTTTTCTACAGACAGAGTAGATGGCAAGAGCAGTAATGAACCAAGCCTCCGTGAATTAGAAGAAATTGTTCAAAAAGATTTAAAGGACAATATCAATACAAATGGTGGAAAAATGACGCTTAACGAGCAGTTCCTTACATATATGAGGACAAAAACACGGTTGGCATTAGCAACACGTAATAATTATATGGGAATATGGGAGAAGCATATTAAAGACTCGAAATTAGGACAAATGAAGATAAATGATATTAAGAAATCACATATTCTGCAATTCTATAGTTCATTGGTGGAAGAATGTGGCATGTCTGACGGAACAATCCAGCTTTATCAGAATATTCTATATCCTTGCTTTGAGCTGGCAGTAGATGATGATATGATTCGTAAAAATCCTTGTAAGGGATGCATGAAAGATTTTAAAGGTAATGGATCAAAAGCCAAGGAAGCTCTGACAATCGAACAGCAGGAAAGAATGTTGGCTTATGTTGCCGATAGTAAGACATACAATATTTATCTGCCCATGTTAAAATTTATGCTCTTGACAGCTTGCAGATGTGGTGAGACAATTGGTTTAACGTGGAAAGACATTGATTTTGATAAGATGGAAGTAAGTATTAATCATCAATTAATATATAAAAAGGTTTGCGATAGGATATGTTTTTATGCGAAGCAGCCTAAAACCAGAAAAGGGATTCGAGTGCTGCCATTTACGGAAGAATTGGCTGAATATTTGGTATTGCAGAAAGAATATCAAGGGATATTGGGGATTAAAGATGATTATGAGATAGACGGCTATTCGGGATTTGTATTTACAACAAGAAAAGGAAAACCAATGCAGCCTAATTGCTTAAACAGAGTACTTGCTAACATTGTCCGTACATATAATAATGAAGAAATAGAAAAGGCAGGAAAGCAAAAGAGAGAACCTGTGCTAATACCACAGATATCGGCACATACGTTACGGCATACGGCATGTACCCGAATGGCGGAAAAAGGAATTGATGTAAAGACATTGCAGTACATCATGGGACACAGTAGTATTTCTGTGACGATGGATATATATAATCATGTCGATAAGAGACGAGTGATTAATGAGATAAAGAAAATGGAAGATATGTAAAAAGTATATGGTAGATACTGCTGACACCAATTTTGACACCAAAAAGGTGTCAGGCAGATGAATGTAAATATCTATTGATAAATATATGAATCAGCGGAAACCGTGCGGATTTACTGGTGATGGAGATATTGGGCAAGAGTTAAACCCACATTATCGCTTACAACAAAAAAGAAATCATTCCACAGGACTAATCAAGACAGAGAAAGGGTTTCCGGGTAACCGGAGGCCCTTTTTTCATGGTGAATGTGAAGAGCCGGTAGTCGTAATCAGTAATTACATGGCAACGAAAGAGTATTTAAAATGCAGAAGCCGGAAATTCAAGAAGCAGGGGAGGCAGAGATGTGCCTGAATATACTGGAAACCCTAATCGGAATGTTATAATATGAAGGTTAAGGCCGTCAATATTAATCCGGATAAAACGCAAGAGATCTTGAAGAAATGCAATTGAATCCCCCATGGATGTATGATAGTATAAAAGAAAGAGAAGCATCCCGAAAAGAAAATATAGAAGGGAAGGATATTAAAAGGTATATGAGCAACAATAAAAGAGAGATTACATATCATAATAAGGATGTGCTGTCTAAGATCTTAGCAGAGAACTTTAAAGAAAAATCTTTGAAGGTCTATGGGATTGATGTGCCAAAGATCAAACAGATTTTGCCAACAAACCTTCCGCAGATTCAGGTAAATGAAATGAGGATCGATAATCTGTTCCTTTTGTATGATCGTCATATATACGGCGGATGTAGAGAAAGCGCCTGAAGAATTTTCGGCAGGTTGTCTCTCTTTAAAGATGGAGCAGGCATTTCTCAGTAAAATAGATTCTGAAACTGTACAGGAAGAAATCAGGGAGAAATTAGAGCATCGCCTGCCATTATCAGATGATGAACTGATGAAACTGATTATTTTACCTTTGACATATAAAGGGAAAGAGAAGAAAAAGCAGGCGGTAAAAGAAGCAGTTGAATTGGCAAAGAAGATTGTGGATAAAGAGGAGAAGACATTTGTATTATCTGGGATTTTGGTGTTTGCTGATAAAATTATTGATTCTGAAACAGCAAAATATATTAAGGAGGTTGTACGTATGACGCAGGTTGCGGAATTATTATTGGAAGAAGGAAGAAAAGAAGGATTAATTTTATCCGGAAAGATTTTCCGTGTAGTAAGAGAATGTTCTGACCTTACAAATGAGAGGATTGCAGAAGAAGTTGGCTGCAGTGTGGAGGAAGTAGAAAGTACGAGAAAAATGTTTGATATATAGTCACCAGTTATCAGAAACGCTGTCGGAGAGGATCTGGCAGCGTTTTTTGCTGCCATAATTTAATGGAGAAGATTATCGGGTGCAGGATATAACTGGTACAGGGATATTGATAATTGTCAGTACAAAGAGCTGTATGTTAGAAATAAATATGGAAGGATGGGAAAGGATATGAAAATAATAAGTTTACTGAATTTCCTGCGGCAGTATGGAGAGAGCCTTGAAAAGACCAAATGTTAGAGAAATATCACCAAGTAGTGGTAAGGGACAATGCGACACGGAAGGAGAAGCGGTATCAAAAATCAGAGAAGAATCCAAGGTGCAAGGATGAATGACAGACATCTAAGGTTTTGGGTGTCCGATTCGGACACAATTTTTTAGTATGAAAGTTAAAAATATTATTATAG